>ENA-UOTX01001395-UOTX01001395.1-compost-metagenome-genome-assembly--contig:-NODE-1395-length-18282-cov-11.549629_pt1 | contig 18282 bp, 23 predicted proteins | sample MGYA00238143_ERZ746982 | MGnify/ENA primary metagenome ERZ746982 (study PRJEB28758, sample SAMN06268862) | compost metagenome | isolation source: single cell | place: USA: California, Emeryville, Joint... | reverse complement strand
CTTCGATGTGGCAAAATTATACAAATGTTAAGCTATCTTCCCTCTAGCACACATTGCTCCAAGAAAGTTCCTTCTTGTGTTATATGCCACATCTCCAAAGCTCAATAAACTCGGAGAAAAATTCACCCAAGCATGCACAAATTCTCTAAAATATGTCCACGTATGATAAAGCAGGAAAACTATTAATGAGCACAAAAATAGAGAAAGGTGAGAATTTGATTCGAGATAACTTGCAAGGAAGGAGGCTCCGCTCACAAGATGATCAAAACAAATGGATTTAAGTGGTTTATCAAAAACTAGAATACTCACATGGTCATAGTCTTATACTAATTAACGAGACTTGGTCAACAAAATTCATTTCTCCATCCTAATGTGTACTAGAAGTTTCTAAACTAAGTTCTTGATATAATCCTGCTTACGATCGGGTGTTTGAACCCAGATATAAAAATAGCGTTTTTTTCTCTATTTCGAAAAAGTTTACACCAAAATAGACTCAACAATATCTCTGTGAAAATGGAAGTGTTATTAAAGTCAATCTTTTTTCCTATTAAAAGAGGCAACACGATTCTCTCTTTCATGTTTTGAGAAATTATTAGTAATTCAAGTTCAGAGGTTAAGAAAAAATGGTTTTTTTAAAAAAATGCTCCACTTATAACTTGCTAGTTGAATTGAGCTCTTCAAAATGAGAGCTACCTTCTCAGCATCTAAGCTATTGAGTGCCGACCCAGAATAACTCATGAAAAGTAAGGGTTCATCAGGATTTGAGCTCCATCTACATTGGTTCGTCAATCTAAAGGTTATTATAATTTTAATATCGCCTGACTATTCTCGAACTAGCTTGTAGATCATCATTGAGGTCTATTGATGATTCTAATATGATTGTTTTCGACAATTTGAATTGAATTTTCTTTAACACTAGAGTGAAAAGAAAACATATCAGGAAACGCCTAATAGTTTTCTCAATACACTCTTTACATCAAAAGAAAATAGAACAAGCAGATACCTAGTCGAAACCAGCAGGTTGAATATATGCCATTGACACAAAAAAAAAAACAAAAACCAAAATATTGGTTGAGGGTAGAATTATTTTTATCATCAGTTTATTCCTTATAAAAAACCATTGTAGATTTCATGATGCATTTTCTTGAAGCCCATCATTTTGGCAAATTAAAAGAGGTTCATTCACAAAGATGAATTTTTCGCTGAGGTCAGGTTTATGAGGTTACCGACTAATGTTCAATCAATTCCCTTGTTGGAGTAATTTTATTTTGTCCCTTTTTCGAAACCTGGAGTATCTCGTTTGGAGATAGTGCGACCAGTTATAATTGCATCTCCAAAGGTGCTGTATTCTTTATACATGATAGAGTTCCTTGAGTCTAAAATAAATAAAACTGACGTTGTATGTTTCTTTAGCTTCAGAACACAATTTCCTCTTGTCATAAAAACCAGAGCTATCTGATCGAATTTACAGTTTCCATATGACTCATGGACACTCTTTAATTTGCTCTTCGAAGCTCAGGAGTGGCTAGTAGGAAGATCGATATTACAACGATATTTTCCAAAATGCACCACGTTCTTTTTCGACGAAAAGGCTAAGTTGGCTTTGTGTGGTAACTCTCTGATTTAGTTAACATCTTTGTGAAAGAATTGCAATTGGAATCCGCTTATGCTGATGTAGTTGACGTGGCACTTTCCATTTTCTAGTGTTTTAGAAAACTTAAAAGATTCTGAGAGATAAAAGTAGGGAATTGTACTTCCTTCGTGGATGCACAACAACAAGCTCGAATTGAATTGTAGCACGTTAACGTTAAGAGTCAATTAGACTATTTTGACCATGAGATTTTTCATCTAGGGAAGCTTGAACAATTTACTACAAGTCATTGAATTATGCTTTTGATGTTAATATTATGAGCTTGCAAGAGGCTCTTGAGTCTTACTTCATTGTCCAAATCCTCTACTCACTATGTAATCTCTCATCCTATTATTGCTATACTGGAAAAATTTCGCCAGCCCGGCGTTTTTGAACCATTAACATCCAATGCGATCAAGCTCTCCGCTGAATTACAATGGTATGAGAATCACAAATGCTATTAACGATGTCTTTGACATTCATTATTCAGTCTGATAGTGATCAAAGAATAATTCGATAGAGAGAGTCCTAGTATGTCACAATTATTTGCTGGTATTGTATCGTCGACCAGAAGATTCAAGATTTAGGCCGTTGGTTCAAAGTGTCAAAAGAAAACAAAGGTACATTGGGTGGTCAAACCGAGGATAAGACGCTATCAGAAAAAACGAACACATACAATTGTGTCAACTTGGTTGCGAGACATGCAAACGAATCAGAGTAAATTAGAGAAACTCGAAGCAGAACTGACCACTCTTAATACCCAACACGAAGGGCTCAGAAATCAAGATGAAATCATAAGGGCTATCAAAAGTGACCTACAAAAAGCAACAGATCCTCTGGACACTACAAACAATACGCAGTCGTCTAAAGAAACCAAAAACCATCCACTGCCCCTAAAATTGAAGGAGCAATAGCTTCTGGAAGAATCTCGAAGAGTTGGATTTGTCGTCAAATAGTATAGGCGATGCTGGTGCTTGCGCCATTGGCAGTAATGTCTCATGGATAAATCTCAAAAAACTGCGCTTAAGTAATAACAAGATTGGTGATGAAGGCGGCCATGCGATAGGAACGAACTATATGTGGAGTCACTTGTTAGAACTTAATTTATCCGCAAATCAAATCGCGGATAAGACTGCTAAGGCTTTAGGAGGCAATACAGCTTGGCCATTGCTTCAAAAACTTGAGCTGGGAGAAAATAATATATTAGAAAACAACGGAATAGCATTGAGCATGAACGAGAGTTGGAATCTAATTGAAGAACTTAACCTCCGGCAAAATATGCTCGGGGATGAGACTGCGAAAGCAATCGCGAATACCAAAACATGGGGTTATTTGAGAGTGCTTGACTTGTCTGATAATCAAATTAGTGATGCGGGCGCGAGTGCTTTTGCTAGAAGCGAGATTCCTCAAGGGAAGCTCCAAGACTCCTCAAGGGAAGCTCCAAGACTTAAGGCTCTCCGGAAATACAATCAGCTACGAAGGACTTTTAAAGATTGAGACCAACTCTATTTGGAAGAGTTCAATTAAATTAGATTTGTCCAGAGGATCGATGGAGCAGACCCTTCTACAGCCTTGGAGGACATCCGAGTTGAAGAGCATAAGAAGCAAATCAATATTCTTGTTACGATTGGGGTAAATTGGGAAATTTGAGAGCTTTAAATCTTAAAAATAATGGAATCTCTGACCAAGGCGGTGTCTTAATCGGAAGCAATGAGTCATGGAGAGATCTCGAAGAGCTGAACTTGTCGTCAAACAAAATTAGCAATACTGGTGCCTCTGCAATTGGTGCTAATACCTCTTGGAAAAATCTTAAAAAATTGCGTTTAAGTGATAACTGGATTGGTGATGAAGGCGGTGTGGCTATCTGTAATAACTCTTCATGGGTCGATCTTGAAGAGCTCAATTTATCTTATAACGACCTTGGCAAGAAGAGCATCGCAGCTTTATGTAGTAATGGGACCTTTAAGAATATGAAGAAACTCAAATTGTCAACAGCCTCAATTGGAGATGAAGACGGTGCTGTAATCGGAAGCAATGAGATCTGGACCAAACTAGAAGAACTAAAGTTGTCCAATAACCAGATTGGTGATCAAAGCGCCCTCGCGATTGAGCGCAACATGGGAAGGCGTGCTATTCAGAAGCTGAATTTGTCCGGTAGTAAGATCGGTATTGAAGGAGGAGTTGCTATAGGGAAAAATCATTCCTGGGAGAACCCCGAAGAACTCAATTTATCTGGAAATAACGTAGGGAATCCAACAGCCGAGACTATTGGATTAAATACATATTGGAAAAATTTGAAGAACCTCTTCCTGAGAGGCATTAACCTTGATGACGAAGGAGGACGTAGGCTCGTGCAAAATTCAACTTGGAGCAAATTAGAAAAGTTAGATTTACGAGGAAATCAGATAGGTAACTCGACGCTTTTAGAGATAAAGAGAAATCATTGTTGGAAAAATTTAACGGAATTACGGATAAATTCTGATTGTGCATGGGCTTACGATTCAAGAGGAATTGAGTGCTTATGCACAGCCAATTTGAATCTACAAACACTCGATTTCAGCTTCGAGTATGTACGACATGGCAACGTGGAAAAGGTTGGCGTCGCGTTAGCTTACTATTTCAGCAAGAATACAAGCTGGACTCTTTTAAGGACACTCAACTTACAATACAATGACATTGCCCCAGAGGAGCAGAGATTTTGAGCAAAAACACATCGCGGACCCAATTACAAACGCTTAACCTCTCCATGAATAAAATTGGCAATGCGGATGCATGGTATTTGAGCCATAACACAACTTGGATTCTCTTACAAACTCTAGAGTTGGAAGATAATGAAATCGATCTCGAAGGAGCTGAATATTTAAGCAAAAATACAACCTGGCAAGACCTTCGAACGCTCAATTTAAAATCAAATTGCATTGGTAATAAAGGAGCAAAATTACTCAAAGAGAACCTTATCTGGACTCAACTAATTGCACTTCATTTAGATTATACTTGCATAACTGATGCAATAGAATGGAATGCTGCTGATACATCGGAGCTGAATGGACAAGCACCCGATAGAGGCAATCAGTAACGATCCACATATATAGAAAAGAAAATGTTAAACTTTAAGCCGACGAGTTCCTCAATCCTCTCAAGTCAAGGAATGTTTGAAAGCTTTAATCGCAATTGAGCCTTCTTGAGTTTCTTGAATTCATAAAATTTCCATATAACTGGATATTATAGTTTTAAACAACACATTCAGAGCTCATATTTCATTTAAGCTATTCAAAATTGAAGATTATTTTATGTTCTCGTGTTAATAGTAACAATTATTCAATGCCTACATATAACTCCCTAGGTTCAAGTCAATTGAAAATAATAAAACGCGTGTTTTTTCTCTGAAATTAGAATAAAGTATACCCCCAGACTAGAATTATTTCTTCTTTTTCCCTCCATTATCAAGTATCAATGAAACAGGCAGACCAAGCCCAATCTACATCATCAAAGAAAAATTAACTTTAAAATGTAGCCATGAAATATCACCATCCGTTTTTCCTTCATAAAGTGTTTTTTTGGTTCGGAAATCAACCACTTTCATGCTATTATCTTTTGCCGCCGTAGCTAGCAGATTTGATGAAGAATCCCATCGAATCGAAATCACTCCACCTAATCGAATTAATATACACATTCAATATCACTTGCTTCTTACTCGGATGAAGGGTGTTGAAGCTAGATGCAACCTTTCCGGTGCGGATATCCGTTATAATGATCGAACAATCTTCGCTGCAAGTGGCGATTAAAGACTCTTCTCCTTTCCATTCAATCCAGTTAATGTCTGCTCAAGCAAAAATACATTAGCTACAACCATTCACTGTTTTAGTCATCACTGTCCTCATGAGGAAGAAGAGGTTCCGAAAAAATCTCTTTGCATGTAACAGAATCTATTATCTGTAAATTTGCATCCCTGTTTATTGCAATATGAGGCTGAGATGGACTCCACCTAATTCGGTTCCAATCTAAAATCTAATATTGAGACTGTCATGAGAACAACCTTACAATAATCGACGTTTCCCTCTGGTATTCCAGCGACGCGCTTTCCAGAGATTGTGTTGATAATTGAAAACTCTCCGGTTTCAATGGCTGCAGCAAATAGCTCTCCACTGGGATCAAAACTAATGCCCGTTACTGTCTCTAATAAGAGCAGTTGATTGGATATCTGCAAGAACAGTATGGAAATATTTACTGTGAGGTTCTTTGAAATGCCAGGGGAGTTTATTAAGCATCTTCCAGTTTAGAGAGTCATAAAGATGACAAGTAGTCTGTCCTCGCACACTGGTCGCAGCCACCAGATTCATACGAGAATTAATCGCGATGTCTACCGTGTCTATTATTTCGGTATCACAATTGTGGGTAAGCGGAATAAATTAAAAGAAATACCTCCAGTGAGGAGTCCAGAATGAAAAACAGACGAGAAAGGAGCCGAGGCATTATAAACTTGCAATTTGGTTCTTGGAGTCTCAGCTCCGACACATCTCGAGATAGATGAGATCAATTGATTGGAATTTGGTACTGAGAAGACTAATGTATGCCATCCTGTTGTGAGTGAGGAGTGAATGTATTAGTTTTGCCTTGAAATGCTCAATTACCATCCCTATCTTGAGCTCCGTTGAACTGATATTTTTTATTGATTGTTTTGTCATAGATACCAATTGTATTTTGGGTTCCCTGCTGACACCAGGCTACTTTGAACTTCTCACAAGGATCTTTAGATGTCGAGATTCCTTGTGTTTGAGACTCTTCTGTTGTCGATAACATCAATCAGCTCAGAAATCCTTTCAGAATGATTTTATTTTAATCAACTAGTCAAGGATCGAACTTATAGTTACTCTAGCATCAATCAGAAATTCTAAAAGAACCTTCAAGCTTCAATCCTCGCAAGGTGTAGCCTAATGAGCTGATGGAAAATTCGCAAGAGGTGATGCGCGCCCCTGAAAAATTTTCTTTTTGTGTATCGGAATGATATTGCTTGTGTAGCTGCGGATCCAATATCTATCAGTCAAGGAAGCAATTGAATTTGCAACGCTACTCGCTCTCTGTCAAGCAATTGTGTCTCAAATGAATGCACTATCATACCATTCTTTCGAAGAGTTCAGAAAAATTGATCAGTTGCCCTCCAAGTGACACCTCTAGTACTACTTACTACCAACCGATCTCTTGATAACAATTCTTGCCTTTTACTTTTGAATCAGGCGTAAATTTTTCTTTTAGATAATGTAAAAGCCAAAAAACAATGGACCCTCAAATTTTAAACTTCTTTATCTCAATGAATCCAATAAATTGTAACTGCAGGCTCAAAGGAATCAATAGCATTTATCATTTTATTCTGCTAAGGATTTAATAAATTAACTAATATGTCAGTAGGCACTCAGTTCACATATTTTTCAGATAAATCCCAAGACATCTTAGAGACTGTCAGTCTCAAATCCGAGGGGAGGTAACCCCCTTTCTTCTCTTCAACCCTAACAAATCCATCCAAGACTGATGAAATTACAGGAAAACATCGACCAAAATATGCTTACCGCCACCTGGACCGCCTTGGGTGAGTGCAGTTTCCTTGTGCATCAATCGCTAACATAATTCAATTGCAGGACTGTTCATCACCCGCCAATTGAAGCTTGGAAGAGGCGTTAAACTCCCAAAATTCGGAGTTATCACGTTTTCAGCACCTGAAGTCAAATTAGAGGTACTGCCAAGACTCTTTCCTCTCACCTCATCGAAATTTAAGGGAGTAACGAATCCTAATGAGCGAGATATAAGGATCAGGAAGCCTGTTTTTATCGTTTCGAAGGAATTTGGCAACGGAAGAGAGCTCAAGGCTGGCATAATGACAAATCAAGGAATCCGGCCTTACTCCATGAGCGGTGTTACCAGCGGCATTCCGCTGGTGAAAGTCAACTTTACCGAGCTGGGCGTGTACGCTGGGTTAGACAAAGACACGGCAACGCTGTGCTGCGCGCGACTCGTTCAAGATCTGTCCGAGAGAGCCCAAACAGTATAGATATCGCTGAGTTAGTTCTAATACTTGTGAAGATTGGAAACGTTGAGATGGATATTCCTCAAGTCGGCATATTTTACGTGAAAAATGGAATCGCTTGCATCGAATTCCATGAGCCTTTGGTTAACGCCATTTCGGTAACTTGATTTCGCAGCTGAGTGAGTTAATCGCGAGTAGGATATCACCAATCCATCCGTGAAGGCGCGAAAGATGTTGAGTTCGTCGTTATCGGCACAGAATATTCAAAAATTGCTCAGTTCGACGCAAGGTACAGGGTTTCTGCGTAGTTCTCTCCCGGGCACAATTCCTGAGGAGAAAATCGAAATTGAAGAAAGTGCAATAGACTATCTGAAATCAAAGCTGGACATCGACTACAATGATGTTAGAGGTCAGTTCGAGCATATGATCCAAGAAATAATAATACTTGTTTAGGGTTTAGACCGCACACAGCAGAAAAATCAACAATTCAACCGCGAAGGTTTTCAAGCGTGCCGAAACTGCGAAACTCAACCAAATTATTTGAAAGCAATAAGAGCGAAACGAATTTCAAGTAGAGGAAGTTTTTCGCAATGGTCACTCAATTTATCCGTTGTTTAGAGAATCATCAATTCGTTTCGCTGATGAAGATACTAGTACTGTGCCAGCGAATAAAGCAATTCGAAAAGTGAAATTATGGATGAGGAACCGAAGTTTCCTCCCGGAAGACGTAAATAATATTGAACTCGGTTGTTAATAGTAATTTCTCTCTTTTAGGCATATTACGAGCTTGTTAGCTGCGTCAAAGGACCCGGGGCTCCTCTTAAGAAACCTTTGAGTTTAGAAGAGCTGCAAATGGCAGCTGAAAAGACCATCGGCCTTGACCTCGATGCTGAAGAGGTACTATCAGCCTAATATTGTTGAAAACTAATGATCTCTCAAAATTGAATAGATCAAAGTGCTTTTTGAGTATTTGGACGACCCGAAGACAGGAGTCACGAACTACGATAAGTGGAAGGAGACGTTTGTCCACAGTCGTATGCTTAATCACTTGCTATAACGTTAATCTATTACGCAGACTCGTATTTGACGTATATCAAAGATATTATATACAAATACAAACTCAATGCTGACGACCTGATGAAAAAAATGGAGATAGACAAGAATACGCCTCCATTGGACCGCAAAATGATAGCGACTTCATTGACTCTGATAGATCCCTCGCTTTCCTTTCCAAATGCTGTCAGCATCGCGCTTGAAGTGCTCAATGGCAAGAAATATATCACCGTGAACGATTTTATGAAGACGTTAGGATACTCAATTGCCAATGGTAAGTTAACAGAGCTTATTTCTCGCATTTACATCTTCCTCAGGAGAAGAATTCTCCATAGATGAATGGTTCAAGCAAAAGGCGGCGCAGATACAATCTCTAAATTTAGGAAACAAGCTGAAGGAGCTGTTCGAAGAGCTCGATAAGAAAAATGAAGGGTTGGTGCTATTGGCTGATTTCAAAATGACCCTTTATAAAAATATCCCTGGCATGACCGTCGAAGACGTTAATCGGCTGACTCGCTCGGTTGAAAAAGACTCTGATCAACGAATCGATTACTATAAGTTCCTTGAGATTCTCGAGAATAACGGCGAACATGAGAACGAAGTAATTTCTAAAATGAGTGACACGAGCAGATGGGTTTCGCAGTATTTGGTTAACTATCTAAGGTAATTGTTGCATTAATCCCCAATCTGATCATGAGGTCTAGAAACGCGAGTATTAAACCCATTCAGCTCCTCCATAAGATCGCCGAGAGAAAGGAAGACTCTGGTGATGGCGGCAAGAAGGTGACGATTGAAGACTTTGCGAATTTCGTGGAGGAAAAGATCCTAAAGAGCAAATACTCTAAGAAATCCGTGTTGAACGTCGCGACTAAAATTGATATTGACAACGACGGGTATATCGGAGACCACGACCTTCAGACTTTCTTGGAGCGGTACGGGTACCTTGAGCCAAAGAGCAGCTTAAGAAGGAGTATGAGATCTAGCAGCGTCGGACAAACAGCGGATTTGTTCCCAAAAGAGCCTCTCAGCGAAGAAAGACTTCAGCATTTACTCCGCGAGCTGCATCAAGTGATGGATAAAAAACGAATGTCATATTCAGATTTCATCAGATTGCTGGATCCACATGAGAACGGCACGATCAACATCAATGATTTCAACGCGGGGCTCGATAAGTTGATAAAGTTCTCAGCTCCTGCAAAAGATGGGCTATTTGCTTACTTAGACCATCTGAAAATCGGAATCATTGACTACGCAAGCGTTTTACGGTTGCTAAAGCGAAGCTCCATGAGCTCTAAGAAAAATGTATAAATTTATTATAAAAGCCATATTTCTTATCCATTTGTGGCTGAAACAGCTTTTGGTCGAGGATAGCTTCGATTGGCAGGAGGGAGTGATTAAAAAAATGCAGGAATGGTACAAAAATTCCGGTAACTTTATCTCTCTAAGGAATGAAGACTAAATCCTTTCAGGGCTGAAGCTACATGAGGCATATCGAATGGCCGATTTGGATTTCGATGGCGAGATGAACCAGAAGGACCTCGAGCGTTTCCTGCGAGAGGTAGTGAAAGTCCCCAATGAAGAAATCAATCCTCAGCGCCTGGATCGGTTGTATAAGATAATGGACGTTTTCAAACGCGGGAAATTGCAAATCTCTGATTTCAAGGCTGCGGTAGAGGAGAGCTCTGAGGCACCTCTTAATTCAACGATTAGCGGAGGGCGGAACTTGGCTGGAAGAAATAACTTCGATTGGAAGCTCCATGCCAGACAGCAACTCGGCATGGCGATAAGAAAACATTTCAACACATTAGAAGACGCCTTTGCAGGTAAATGATGTTTTTGCAATGGCAGTGAACTAATTCAATTGTTTTACTTAGCTATTGCTCATCAGCAACCAAAAATGACTTTGAAGCAGCTCACGGGCTGGATCGACAGTATCCAGGCCTTACAAGGATTCAACCTAACCGATAAACTGATCCAAACGCTATTTGCGGACCTCGATCCTCATAAGAAAGGTTATCTCACGCAAACTGATTGGGAAAATGCGTTTGGAGGGTATAATTTCGGAGCTCAGATTAAAACAGAGGTCCAAGAGTGCTTCTACAGCCATTTTACCAGCGTTTCCGAGTGCTTTAACTACCTCGTGGATCAAGATAAAACCCCCAATTTAAAACAAGTGACGAAACATGGGTTAAGTATCGGGCTGAACTTTCTGCTTCCCAAACGATTCAATCAGCTTGATATCACAAGACTCTGGAACTTAATCTGTCCGAACCCTGACACAGATTCAATCACCTTCGAGCAATTTAGTAAAGCGTTCGGAGGAAGCGGTTATAGAGGTCCAAAGAACAACCTTAGTCGACGAGCCTCATCGCAATCTCAGTAAATTATGTTTTCATTGGATTCATATTACCCCAATGGATTAGATCCCAGCTGATTGGAAAAGCGAATTCTATGAGCCAGAAAGGCGTGACTTTCTTCGAAGCAAAACGCCCCGACAAGTATTCCTCGCAAAAAGAAGTGGAAGATAAGGTTAGGAAGATATTATACGCTGCAAAGATCCCATTTGAGGAATTCTACAAACACGTCGAGACTGACAAAAACGGAAATATATCAAATCTGGAGTTTATTAACGCCATGAGGAAATTGAACCTTGGTCTAAAGCAAAAAGAGTTAGATGCTTTGATCCTCGGGTTCGAGGGCGAGCAGACCGGGAAAATCAAGTTCACTGAAGTGATGAAGAAATTCCAGCCTGAGTAACTAGCTCCTTGCTAATTGGACTGTATAACGATGGTGTTTTTAGAGAAAATGACCTGAGGATTTTCCAAAGAACGAAAGAAAAACTGAAGAAGATTAAAGAGCAGATCTATACTTACCTTATCTCCCCTAAGGATGCTTTCTATCAGGTATTTATCCTCAGAATTGACAGAAATTCACGCGATTTGGTCTAGTTCAATGAAAACCACACTGGAAAACTGACCTATGGACAGTTCTGTAAACTGATGAACACGGTCTCCGTGCTGGCGAGAGAAGATGCTCCTTCCTTCTCTGTCTTGAAGGATATCTTTGATTTTATTGATATAAGAAAGGACGGTACTATTGACCTAATGGAATGGATGCAGTCTTTCAGAATGATAGAAGTATACTATCCAACTTTATATATATATTAACGCCGTGCTTTTTGGTTATAGAACGATGATAAGTTGCCAGCAACGCTCTTCAGATCCAGCACTCAGTTGGCTCTGCTCACACACAGATCGCTTTCTAACCCAAGGAACTCGACCCCGCAGAAAACGAGGAGGGATTTGGGTGAATTAGATGCGAATAATCGGTTGGTGAAGACAGAAAAATTAAATCGACAAGCCTCTATAAGAAATTCGCTGTCGCAGTGGGAATCTTCGAAGCAATACGAGGAAGTTTTGCGTTGTATTGGACGAAATAGAAAGATATTGGGTCAAGAGTTTGGTGATTTAACGAAGTTGGGGCAGCCGATAACTGTTGATGTGATCAAGTTCTACATTGGAAGAGTGCTACGGAAGAACGGCCTGAACGTTGATGAGGAATTCTGGCCGTATTTGGTTAATTTTGCGATAAAAGACGGTGTTGTGGACTATAAATTTTTGCTGGAGAGATTTAAGGAAAGAGCGCATGTACTCACCGCTTTCCCTTCAACTGTTGATCCTGTTCATATTTAAATACTTCGCTAGAAAATTCTTTATGAGGATGTGTATGTAAAATAAGGTTCGTGTCAATGTTTAATTCTTGAATATAAAAATCATTAACAAAAGTATCGATTATGGAATTCGTAATATGTGTTTCATAAATCTAAGGGTTGTAGTGGCTATTCCGACTAAAAGGTGATGCTTTCTTTCAAGTTACATCGCATAAGCAGGCTAGTTTAATTCGATTGTTAGACTTGTTAGGAGTCAAATCATCGTCTGGCAAATAAATCGACTTTTGGCAAACTGATAACTTTTATCAGTTCGGAGGTATCTTAAGGTAATGTTGCATAGCTTTGAGGTTTCTCATTGATGAAATGCTATTTGTAGAACCCAAAAAAATAGCTTTTATAAGTTGAGATGATGCGAATTAGTTAGTGGACTCCGAAATGGGTCCAAATCCACGTTTACTAGTTGGAATTGTCAGTTTATGCCCCTTTTCAAAAGGTAGTTCTATCTATTGTGCTCTCTCACTACTCAAAAAGTTTTCACTATACAAAATCAGGGCTGTTTAATTCATCTTAACGTAATAGTCTCTATTAAAAAATCTCAACTAAATTTTCTGTTTTCCGTCAGTGCTCATTTTAAGATTAGGCCCAAATTGCATTGTTAAGGCAAGCTAATATAAGACTTGTGAACTATGTAAAAGAGCAAGACTCTCCCGGCAACTCATTGATCAGAAGAAAATGGCTTATTTTTCGTCACAATGCTCAGAGAACGCGGGAAATTGTCTAAAAAATAGGTTAATCATATTCAATAAACTATATTTTGACGCTCTCACTATTCGTATATCGCTCTTTGTCCATCTAATTGGTGATAAGCACATTTAATTGTTGGCTTTTCATCTGATTGCTCTGAATTTATCTTTATTTAGCTGCTTCACCCGATAATAAATTTTTTTCAGATTAGGAAATCATTCATTGGTCGGAAAGATTCGAGAATCAACTTAACAATGAACCGAATTAAATTTGAGCTATTAACGAAGGCTCGTTTGTTAGCACGCTAAATAAATAAAAAAACCTCAAAGGACGAGCATGAACATTCTCCTCAAGTAGATATCCTTTACTGTGCGGTTGCAAGCTATGAAGCTTACTTTTGAAGTGAAGCTTTGACACTCACAAATAATAACCAGTCGTATTTCTGGGGTTGGTGGAATTCGTTGACTGCATGTATCAAAATCAATATGATCTCGCGCTGGTATATGAAATTGATTGCGTACTTGATTCTGATCTTGTGGTTTGGTATTAAAACTATCGTGGTGCAACAAAATTACGTCATTGTGGTTATTCTTTGCCAGGCAATTGTTTTCCTGATTTTGCATACTTACTTCCAAGAGAGAGCCGACAAATTGCGATTTCTTGAAAAGCAGACTCTGGTTGAAGAAACCGAAGCGCTTAGAGAGATAATGGAGCAAACGACAGAAGCGATCGTGGTTTGGGGGATGGATGAAGGCGTGTTGTATAAAAATTCGAATAAATTTGAATGGTGAGATGAGACTTGTTCGCTTGACGCCAATTTAGGAAAAGTTATACTTGAGAATAAAACTAACCAAGAGACGGTAATTCATTTGTATTTTTCGTTTTACCTGAGCAATACTTTCCAATAGCTTCGAATAGCATTAGAAACATCTCCTAATCAAGATAGAATGGATCTATTCACAATGATAGAGTGTCTAAGGACTGATTACCGTATGAGTAAGAAAGTAAACTGCGATCAACGGAGTGAAAAAGAAAAACAGCAATCTCGCGTCAAAATTTTATACGGTGAGGTCCTTAACAGCAGCTCGGAAAAGAACTATCAGCTGGAGGTCAGAATACTGCACACGACTTACCGAGAGAAGCCCGCGCTTTTTCTCATCATATCTGATATCACTCAAAGAAACACAATAATCACATTGCAGGATAACAATAATTACAAAAACCGACTTCTTGCGTCAGTTTCCCATGAGTTAAGAACACCTCTAAACGCGAGTATCAACTTCACTAAAATGGCTCTTGACGACCCAACTGTGCCGATAGCCGTCAAAGACGAGTATCTGTCTCCTTCGATGGTCTCGAGTCAGCTGCTTTTGCATTTAATCAATGATATTTTGGACTTTTCTCAAATTTCAGAGAATAAACTGCGCCTTGCTACGAAAGGCTAAGTTTCAAGGATTCAATCGAGCAATGTATCAATCTCGTTAAATTGCAAGCCTCTCGCAAGAAAATACGACTCGAAGTTGATTATCAGCTGGGTTGCCTTCCTTCCGACTTCTGCACAGACCACAACAGGCTGAAACAGATCGTCCTTGACTTGCTTTGCTGCGCGATCAAATTCACACTCGAAGGGAAGATCAAACTCACAGCGCATTAGACTATAGCCCGAGTTTCTTCCCGGACCAAACCACAGCTAGTTTGAGAAAACGATTGCATATCGCAGTGGAAGACACGGGCATCGGAATGTCTCAAGAGGACCAAAGAAAGCTCTTCCAAGCGTTTGAAAAAGTTGAATTAGGCGACCGCGTGGCTCTTAATTCCACAGGTGTCGGTCTGGGCCTCGTTATTTCAAACAACCTCGTTAGGATGCTGAATCAGCCGGAATCGTTGATACTCAGATCAAGGTAGAGTCGGAGAAAGACGTTGGATCAAAATTTTCATTCACAATCCTCGAGCAAGAAGACAACGGTGTTACCTGGTTGAAAAACACTCAGGATGAAAATTACGATGGAATCATGGAAGAGAAGCCTCAGAAGGAAGAGGAGGAACAGCTAGGGACTGAAGCTGATATGCTGGGATTTAAAGAAGTGTATTTCAGGCCTCCTTCGCATAAGTGCGGCCCGAACCGACAGAGAATTACTGCCTTTATTAGCAGAAGCCAAAAATTTGCGGCATTGTGTACTTGTCCAGCTTTGCTGGTCGTAGATGATGATATATTCAATGTGACTGCATTAGAGTGCATTCTAAAAAATATGGGATTCTTGCAACACCGCGTTTAATGGTAAACAAGCCATTGAGAAAATTGTTGAGAGGAGTAAGGCTCAGAAATGTGGAAAAAATTGCACGTTGGGTTATCGGGCGATTTTAATGGATTGTAGTATGCCGATAATGGATGGATTCGAAGCGAGTAAGATATTGAAGGGAATGATGGCGAGTAAAGAGGCTCCGGAGACTCCGATCATAGCTTGCACGGCTTTTGTCCAAGGGAAGGAGAAACAGCGAGCAGGAGTTTGGTATGGAATTTCATATGGTGAAACCGTTGACTCAAGAGAGAATTAAGGTCGTATTGAGGAAAATTGAAAGCTTTATCGCGAAAAAGTAGAGTAATGTTATTGTAAATTGCTATAAAAGGTTTGTTTATTGTTAAGATGAGCCCTATTTACATGTACGAGTGAGTATTAATACAAAGATTGGTTGAAGTATAAAATATGTTACATAATTGTGAATTGTTCATTTTCTCATAATCTTTTACAGATTTGAATGTGTATTTCTTTTCTTTCAATTTTTGAGCCAACTTTGCTTTGAAATTGTTACAAGTATTTTCCTTAGACGGCTTAGCTGCCAAAACTAGGGTTAAGAGAGCATAGTAAGACCCGACCCAGCATTAACTTATTTTTGATGTTGTGGAAGAAGTCTTTTGATCAGCAAACTAACTGTTAAGAATTCTACCGCTACCTTAGATAAACTGATTGTCACTTCTTTAAGCATGCAAGAGAAGCGATTTTTATTTTGTATTCATTTAATGCCGAGTTGTCTGGTGTTAGACACAATTTTTGTTGAGAATAGCCTTGAATGTAACGTCGAACTGAAATACGAACAATGTACCTGCAAGAAGCTTACTAGCAAATATTAGATTTGGCTTCTTCATGAAATTTCTTTACATTAAGTGAGAGCAAATGAGGATCAGTTTTACAAGCATATTAACAACGATAAAAAACGCTACAACTACCGTCTTTACATTTCATTTCCATCAGAAACCCACTGTTAGCGATAACTCCCAACGAATTAGCGATGTTTTTGAGCAGTATCAGATAAATGAGACATTTATTGTTGAAATATTTAGATTTCTAAACCGAATTCAGTCTGTCATTCTAATAAATGATCGATTACAGTGCTAATCACAATGGCACCACTTGGCTCGAGAATAGGAATTAAAGAAAGTGGTTTGTCGAGCAGATTCCTTGAGTTTTTAGTTGTCACAACGAAAGTAAAGCGCTGATTTAACAATTTATTAGGACAGTAAAACATAAATAGGAATTGATCGATCGATTTATAAAATCAGTAAACATTATTATTCGGTTTCAAAGCTCGATATTCCAAATTTACTATATGAAATTGAGAGTTTCTAAATCCTTTCTGCAATCTCAAGTCAGTGGCTCTCCTTAGACAACTTCCTTTTCAGCCAGAAAAAGCAATAATTTCTTCTGTCCATAGAAATTGTATTCCTCGTTCTCTCAACGAAAAAGTATTTCAATTCAAGTAGATTCAAGCAGCCTCTCTCTGAATTGTATTTACCTTCAAGCCAATTCATCTTGTTTGGAGATAGACTTAATTAACGGCCTCATCTTATAAGAGTGGCTGATAATTTTAACTCTGGAACCAATTTCTAAATGATTTAAAATTTCTTTGTTAAATAAGCAACGTATTAATTTTTGGCCATTCCAAGATAAAACTGGAAATACATTATAACAAGCGAGGTATTAGATTGTCTTAGATAGTATGAATTAACAAATAAAACCAATAAATCCAAATAAAATCAAATATAAAAGGAACACTATGAACATCCTGCTCAAATTTAAATCTCCCAAGCACGAATTGAACTTCCATGAAAACCTGGAACCTTATACCTCTCGAATGATCGTGACGCATTCTGTTCTTTGCATTGCGATAGTGCCTTTGCAACCGCTTGCGCAATACTATTTATTCAATTCAATGTCAAGTCTCTCAGGAGTTATTAGGAGAATTGCTCTTACTTGGGTAGTGAATATCGCTTTGCTAATATTCTCAATTTTGCTGCAAAGATATCGCGAAAGGCTGCATAAACGGCATCATGTCGTTCGATGGTCCTTGGATATACTTTATTGTCTGGTAGAAGGCTACGAAACTTACTTTTATTCTGAGGGATCAGCTCTCAGGTCTCAAACTCAGAACTATTTCTGGGGTTGGTGGCACGCGCTTACTGCAATCATCAAAATCAATATGATATCGAGATGGTATCTCAAATTAGTTGCGTATTTGATTTTGATTCTGACTTTTGGTATTCAAACCTACGTTGATCAACAGAATAAGGCGATCATTGTGGTTACCGTGCAAGCAGTTGTGTTTCTGGTGTTGTACACATACTTCCAAGAAAGATCAGACAAATTGAGATTCCTTGAAAAGCAGACTCTCGTTGAAGAAACGGAGGCGCTTCGAGAAATAATGGAGCAAACGACGGAAGCGATTGTGATATGCGGAATCGATGAAGGAGTGTTATATAAGAATTCGAATAAATTTGAGTGGTGGGATGAGTCTTTACCTTTTGAAGCTAATTTGAGCAAAGTTCTCGTAGAAAATAAAACACACTCCGAATCCGTAAAACAACCTTGTGCATTATTTTGATTTCGCTTATCATTATTCCATTTACTAGTTGCGAATAACGATTGAAGTGGGAAATCCTAAGGAGAGAATAGACCTCATCACGATGATAGAGAATCTGAGAGCAGACCATCGCAAACTGAAGAAAGTGAATGTGGACCAACGAAAAGGAGAAAAAACGCCCTACTGTGGCGTCAAGATTGTTTACGGTGAGGTTCAGAGCAGTGAGTCCGACAAGATTTACCAGTTGGAAATTAGGATTCTTCACATGACCTTCCGAGAAAAACCAGCCCTTGCTCTCATCATATCTGA
>ENA-UOTX01001394-UOTX01001394.1-compost-metagenome-genome-assembly--contig:-NODE-1394-length-18296-cov-8.455459_pt1 | contig 18296 bp, 8 predicted proteins | sample MGYA00238143_ERZ746982 | MGnify/ENA primary metagenome ERZ746982 (study PRJEB28758, sample SAMN06268862) | compost metagenome | isolation source: single cell | place: USA: California, Emeryville, Joint... | reverse complement strand
TCCAACTGGTTATTATGAAGACAGCGAGAATCACTCATGCCCACAATGTCATGAAAGCTGCAATGGATGCTCAGGAGAAGGAGACACCAAGTGTGATGGCTGTAAGAGTGGATACTTCGCCCACCCTGACTTTCAATCCGCACCATACACATGCCGAACGACTTGTCCAGATGGATATTGGAAAGATACTGTCAATCATAAATGCGCTGATTGTCACACCAACTGCGCTACCTGCACTACTTCTGAAAACACCAACTGTCCTACTTGTAAATCAGGTTTCTTCTTACAACCACCAGCAGAAGGACAAACCATCTCCACTACCTGTTCTGCTGATTGTCCTGATGGATACTATAAAGACACAACAAATAACAAGTGTGTAGCATGTGACACCAAATGTACTCTGTGTACAGGAGCAGAAAGTGACTCATGCTCTGCTTGTGCTTCTGGTTATTATTTACAACCAGAAGGTTCAACCACTTGCTCGAATGAATGTTCTTCTGGATATTATGCTGATGATGATACTAATAAATGTTTACCTTGTGATAGCAGCTGTAATGGATGTACTGGAGGTGGAAGTACTGCATGCAAAGCTTGTGCTGCAAATTATTATTCCCAACCTGGAGCAGCAAGCACATGCGAAGCAACTTGTCCTTCAAGCCACTATAAAGACAATAACTCAAATTCTTGCGAGGCTTGCCACACATATTGCAATGAATGCACAGGAGAAGGATATACAAAGTGTATTGAGTGTAAGGCTGCATATTATCCGCATCCTACTACAACGGGTACTTGCTTAACTGAATGTCCTAGTGGATATTACGAAGATATTCAGAACAACAACAAAGTTTGTATACAATGTGATATCAGCTGTAATGAATGCTCAGGATCTGGAAATCTTGCATGTTCTGCTTGTGCTGACAATTATTATGCTCAACCTGGAGCAGCAAGCACATGCCAAACAACTTGCCCTTCTAACTATTATAAAGACAACGAGACAAACTCTTGCAAATCTTGCGATGATAGTTGCAACGAATGCACAGGAGAAGGAAACACCAAGTGTATTGCGTGTAAAGCTACATATTATCCGCATCCTACTACAACGGGTACTTGCTTAACTGAATGTCCTACTGGATATTACGAACACCCTTCCGACCCAGTTTGTATACAATGTGATATCAGCTGTAATGGATGCACAGCAACTGGAAATACTCATTGTGAAGCTTGCGCTACGGGCTATTATTCGCAACCAGGAGCACCAAACACATGCTTAAACACTTGTCTGGATGATCACTACTTTGGGAATCCATCTACTCATGCCTGTGAGCTCTGTGATTCAAGCTGCGATGAATGTTCTCAAACCGCCACGTCTTGTACAGCTTGTGTAGAGGGTTATTTCTTACAACCGACCTCCCCAAGCTCATGTTTGACAAGTTGTCCTTTCGGCTATTATCAAGATGACGAAAATAAAGTCTGTAACCAATGCGATGTTAGCTGCAGCGGCTGTACTGGTTCGGGAAGTCGAAAATGCAGCGCATGTAGCTCAGGTTACGGCATGGATTCGAACGCTGAGTGCGTTTTATGTGACGCTAGTTGCAACGGTTGTACAGGAACCGAAAACACAAAATGTGCTGCTTGCAAGGCGGGCTATTACTCACAACCTGACACTCCGCATACCTGCCTCGACACCTGCCCGAGCGGATACTATAAGAACAGTGCCACAAACGCCTGTACCGCATGCGATTCTAGTTGTATTGGATGCACTGGAGCAGGCAACACAAATTGTCTTACATGCAATGGTGGATATTACAGTCAGCCTTCTTCAACTTCCACGTGTCTCTCAACATGTCCATCAGGCTACAATTATAATTCCACCACTCGTGCCTGCGAACTGCCTGCCAATAGTACAAGCAGCGCCACAGATGAAGATTCTTCCGACTTAAACTTAAATCTAATTATCGGATTGAGTATTGGTCTGCCGGTAGGTATCTTAACTCCTATCAGTGTCATTTGGTATATTCTCAAGGCTCGCAGACTCGCCGGTCTGGCAAGAATTCCTACCAGCGCCTAAGAAGGATCTATTCTTCATTATCAATAGAGAGAGAGACGCATTCTGCCATTCAGGGATAATCATGCATATCATTGTAAATTGTATTTGATTGCTAAAGTGAATCTCTCTCATTCTCAACTCATTCATTTCCTAAGAAACAGAATTTATATTCGAACAGTTTCAGAAAAAATCATATTATTTTTATGCTTTCAGTATTATATCTCTGTATCTCTCTTAGACTGTCTAATCTCTACAAGATCCATAATAAAAAATACAAGTCTTTCCATATCAATGTGAAAATGAAAAAAAAAACTATAAATTTTCGCTACAGGCGAGTTCAATATTGAAACTTTAAACCTTCTAATTTTTTCAACAAACAACAGAAAGAATTAGCAATACGACACTTACCCAAATCTGAGCGACCACGAACTATTTGATAATTAGAACTCAATAAAATTATCATTAACAACTTTAAAAATTATCTGTTAATTACTTTGAGTATTTGTGACTATTCATTACCGATACATTTCTCAGTTTCTTTAATTCTGTTTGTAAATGATTTCAGTCCAAACACAGCTTCGGCTTGCTCGTTTTATAAAAGCGACAGCTGATCTCGAATCTAGTGTTGAAATAACACGTCAAAGTCTTGCTGAAAACGAAGGTTTCGAGCCTCAACTGGCCTTTAAGTATCTTGATGCATCTAATCAGAATTTTTTATCAGAGAAAGAGCTGAAACATTTCTTATCCAAGTTAGAAATCAAGCACAATCCAGAAGATATTAACTTCTTTATCAAACAATTCAGCTCTCAGGGGAACTCCCAGTTAAATTATTCAGATTTTGAGTCCATAGTTCTTTCAGCAAGCAGGTACGATCTTCGTCAACAAGCGATATCGAGAAAAAGGTTTAAGGCAGAAGAGCTTCCATCAACGGCAGTTTGGGTATTGGGGCGCTTGTTTCAAAAAGCAATAGAAGGGACAAAGAAGCTGGAGACTCTTCAAAATGAGCTCATAATTTCTAATGATTGGAATACAACCGAGGCCTTCATGGCGATAGATAGAAGAAGATCGGGTTCACTTACACCTGGGGCCACTCTAGAGTTTCTTAAGAATTCACAGGTCATAGCCACTCTGGAAGATATAACTTCATTTATGAGGAGAGCTGACAAAGATGGTGATGGAAAAATCAATTATAGAGACTTTTTGGTGTTTATGGAATCAAAGCAGAAGGTAGGCACCATAATCGGTACACCAGAACGCAAGAGAACGATTACTGAGTATGCATCTCCTTCTTTGAGAGAATCGAATTTCCGAAGTCCAGTGTCTCAGAATTCCGTTTTGACTGGAACATCTTTTCTGAAATATCAAGTTTATACTCCAGAAAAAACACTAACCAACAACAGTCTTCATAATTACTTGTTTCAGTCTGCTGATAACGACCAAGTGCACCTATTAAGTTCACCCGATGATGACATCCGAAATGTTTCATCATCAAAGCACAAACGTGTGACTCATCTGTCTCCTGAAAATGAAGTAACTGTTGAAAAAAGTGCCACCACTTCTCAAGCTTTTCAGGCTTTTCAGTCGAAAAACAGTGTTTTAACTTCATTAAATTCTCACTCAATTCTCTCTGCCCAAAAACCCAAGGACTCGCATTTTATTACCAACTCCAAAACTTTTCGATCGACTTTCTCTAGTGTCACAGCCTTCAATGTTACGTCTGACGAATATCATACCTCAACAATGTGTACTGTCACTTCTCCAAGGCAAAGTTCTGGAATTAAAGTCAGCAACCCTCGTTCTAATCCGTTGAATTATCATGAATTCTCAAGAAAGTTGCTGCTAGAAGAAGAAACATCACCCAAAGTAAAATCTTTCTCATCAAGGAGTCATCGAGAAATGAGATATGTTTTTACGGGTCATAGATCAACATTGAGGAGTAGTCATCACCTCAATCAAAAAGAATTCACCACGTCTAGTCAAAAGTACCGAATCGGATCAGCTTCTCCAGAGATGCCTGCGAGAGAATTTGGAGAGCACGCTCTAAGTTCTCAAAAGACATTTTCAACGGATTATGCAATGTCGCCAAGACATGAGAGAAGTTCAGAGCATTATTTAAGAAAAACCACGCGAAGCGAGAAATCTCCTATTCGTGGCTGCGAAGAAGAATACCTGACGAAATCAATAAAGCAGATAATTCAGCTTGAACGGGAACTTGAAAAGTGTAAGACTGATCTCATTTTCAAGAAAGACTTCACTGTTGCTTCGTGCTATCATAAAATAATTAATCAAAATGATCAAGAGGCGATAAATCGAGAACATTTTGAAACCAATCTGCGAAATTTCGGAGTTTTCTTTACTAAAACCGAGGTGACAGCGGTTTTTGAGAGATTTGATAACGATGGTGATGGATTGATCAATTTTGCAGACTTTGAAAAAGTGGTCATGCCTTCAAGTCAAGCGCTAGGATCGATACTCAGTGGCAAAGACTCCTCTGTAGAATTAGAAGACAGAACATTTAAACAATTTATCAGTTTTGTGAAAAAGTTGGCAGAGGCTGAGTCTCAGATTGCAGACATCAGAATTCGTGTGTCTAAAAGATTCACTCTTGAAGACGCTTTCAAGGCGATTGACATCAAAGAATGTGGATACATTGACGTTGATGAGTTAAGGACGCTACTCACATATTATGGTGTGTTTCCTTCATCAACTGATCTCCAATCTCTCATAAATAGAATTGATCAGGATAAAGACGGCAAACTCAGTCTAAGCGAGTTCACAAAGGGATTTAGCCCGCTAAAAGCCATCAAGGAGGATGATCAAGAGGAGATCAAAGAAGATCATAGTTTAGAAACTAAAGAAGATGATAAGAATGAGAGTAAAGAGGAGTCAAAAGCAGACCAGAAAGAAGAGGTTATGAAAGAAAATATTGATAACAAAAATGATGGGGAAGATGTTCAAGAGAAACCCCAAGAACAACTGATAGTCGAGGATCAAGCTGAAGAGGACGGAGGCGAAAACAGAAAGATTCAAGAGCCACAGGAGCTTGCCCGACCAAACGAAACCCCTATTGAAGAAAAAGGTAACGAAAAAGAAGAAATCTTGAAAGGGAGTGCTGAAACTCAGCAAATTGGAGATGAAGAGGTCAGCAATGAGCAGATTACTGACAAGCAATAAACAAAACATCTTTTTTGCTGCTAGATGAACTTTCAACAGTGTAACACTAAATCAAAATTGCTCCTCATTAGCGTTTCGTTATTCAAAGAATTTTTTGTAGTACTTACTTATGCACGTTTGCTAAATCGTATGCTAAAATAATTTGATAATCCTGAGCTTTATTTTCAAATTCGCGAAAGCATCAGATCCAATAGCCAAAAAATTCAATAAGACAAAATAAGAAGAAGAAAAGAAAATTCAATAATGGACAGATCTTGATATCAAAAGGATCCTTTAAGCTATGATAGCACTTCTTTTAGAAGCATAATTTTGTAAATTGTAAATTTCTACATGAATACTTCAGATCGCGAGGTGAATCATATGAAATATTAAGTTTTGAGCCTCGAATAATCATGCCTTTACATTAGGGATGAAACAAATAGTGCTAAATATCTGCAGCCAAATAAATGCAAATGGAAACGTATGTGACAATGACTTCACTATATCTTGACGAGATAATAATTATATTAGTCTGACTACTTTAGATAAAATTTTATTGCGATTTTTTATATAGATATTAAATTATAACAAACCAAGCATACGCATGCTTGAACGTCTTCCACCTCCACTGAGCAAGTTTGCTCAAAAACTTGCGAATCAGCAAGCTTCAACTGATAAAGAGCAGCATCCAATTCAATCCAAACCAAATGTTTTTCAAACTCAATTGCAGCCTAAACCACAAACTGATAAATATTCGAAATCGGTTGGTAGAAGAATTCAAGAAAATCGCCTCTCTCCTTCTCACTCGAAGAAAGATCGAAGCAATCAAAACATTTTACCTTCCAAAACCTTCAAATTTGAGGTGGAAAATAAAGCAAAAAAGGATGTACACGATTCTAATAGGCCTCATTTTACTCTCAAAGAAAATACAAATAATATACTCCCGACTCCAAAGTTTACTCCTCCATTTTTCAACTCTGATGAACCTCTCTCCAAGATGGCGACTGCAGCGCTTGAAAGAGAGAAAAGAGTTAATACTGAGCCTATTAACTTACTTTCTGACGCAAATCCCTACCAGCCCCCTCCTGACAAACAATTTGACTCTTATGTTGCTTCCGAGCTGCATCGCAAAATAAATACTCTAGATAGCCCTTTGAGAGTGCATGTAGGAAATGGTTTCGACTGGAAAAATCAAGACTCTAAAGAATCTCCATTTCAGACACCTAGTTCAGAGCAAGTGGTTGAAGAGACTCAGAGAAGGACTTGTTCTCAAAATATTTCTGGCTACTCCTCTCTTCAAAGCAATCCCTACCAGCAATTAAAAAGAGAATTTATGACTCAAATTGCGCTTTATGTAGACAACATCCCAAAAAATCCTCTCCTTGATCAAGACAAAGAAACTCCCAAGTTAGATCTGCAGACACCTACTATGATCAGAGATCAGGATTATTCATCCTCTCCTGAATTACCCAACAGAACTCTTCCTCGCGAAGAAGACATGACGATCCAATCAACTCCAGATCAATCCAAGATTATGGAAATGTCTCGGATAGCCAGAGAATGCAAAGAAACTGAAGAGAATCCTGCTGCTAAAGAAGATGAACATAACATGTCCTTCGGATCTCCTGTAGTATCAAAATATCAAACTCCTGAGAGAAAAAATACAGGTCCGAACTATGTCTACAACACAGAAGAAGCGGAAAACTGGCGGGCTAGTGTTAATTCTCGTCATCTGTTAGAATCTCCAGTGAAAAAGTTTCAGAAGGACGAAAGAAAGGAATTCGAAGACGGAATTCAAGTTAAAGAATTTAGCGAAATTTCCTTGGTAGAGGATCAGCCCAACTACAGCCCAGCAACTACAAAACGCTCAATTGCTCTCCCTCTCGACCAGATTTCTATTATCCAAGAAGATCTGTCTGCCACAAACAGATCATCTCAGTTTCCTCTTTTCAAATCTAACCAACCCTCAAGCATGAGACAACAAGACGAAGAGAATGATGAAGAAGAACTCGATGCAGAATCAGCCATTGTCACCTCTCGATATTTGGTTGATGATCGAAGGTGGAGAGAGATAGGGTTAGACAGTGCTGATGATTTCGAGCTTGAAGGTCTTGAACATTTCGAGAAGAATAACTACAAAGCCGCTCTTGAGGCTTTTAATAAAAGTCTTGTAATTTCCCAAAATCATTTTGGGAGAGATAATTTGAGAGTCGCAAGGCTTTTACATAAAATAGGGTATGTCCTTTCTGCAACTGGAAAACTCTCTCTTGCTTTAAGTTGCTATAACGAGAGTTTAGAACTTACAAGAAAGCATTCAGGTGATGATGAGCTTTCCACTGCTGAGCTTTTACAGAATATCGGCAACATCTATTTTCAGCGTGGGTTACCGAAGAAGGCAAAGTTCCATTACTGCGAGAGCTTGAATATTAAAATTAAAAAATTCGGAGTAGCTCACCCAGAGATCGCAGAGCTAATGATCAATGTAGCCAATGTAATGAAAATACAAGGAAGATTTGATGAAGCTCTTGTCACTTATGAGAGAGGACTCGAAATCCTTCAAGAAAACGGTAGTACAGAAGAAGACTTGGCAAATGAGTCCGTCGCATTGAATAATTTGGCTGTCACTCTGATGGAACTTAACAGATTAGCAGAAGCCCTGGCTTGCTTTGAAAGGTGTTTAGAACTCAAAAAACAAATTCATGGAGATAGTCATCCCGAAATTGGTAATGTATTAACAAATATAGGCAATGTCCTGTATCGAATGGGAAATTTTGAAGAAGCACTCCATAACTACCAGAAAAGTCTACAAGTGAAGCAACTTTTCTATAGCTCTACGCATATAGATGTAAAGAAGACGTTGGAAAACATCAAATTAGCTCAAAGTAGACTCATGTAATCGATACCAGCGATTGAATTTGATTAAATTTTCTCTAAAACTAAAGAAAAACGTTTAAATTGAATATTTTGGATAAATTTTTCATATACTTTCAGTATTCATGGGAAAGCCATAATTATGAACCTGATTCACACACATAACCCTTAAATTTGGAATTGCTTTAATTTTGAAAGATAGTACAACCGTCCAGTTGATGGATCATTGGGATATCAATCTTCAAGACTTTTCCTATTAAAATAGAAGCAAAATTTTGGGATTGGCACTTTTTCAATTTTTCTCTCATTAATTGTGAATGGAAATCTTGTTATGCAGCTTATTCTTTATGGAACCCAAGTTTCTATGAAGTCAATACTTCGAAAATAACCATAAATGAAGAGCAAGATCTACATTCGAAAATTTCTCATACAATATTCGATAAGTTATAAACCATCGTAAGGTTTGCTGAAAATGCCTTTCAAATAAAGCTATCTCGCAAAGTCGATAAGCAAACTGTTCTGTTGTAAGAGAAATAGGCGACTCTCCCAATAGAGTCCACGGTTCTTGATTCTGGTAGCATTGAGTCTGACATCACCAGATGGGACTTCTCTGCCGCGGGTTCAATTGATTTTCTTTTCAGGCATCTTTTAAGGAACTCGAGGCGCGCTCTTTTACAGCAACCATAAGCAACGACGTTCAGGAAACCGTAAAGGTAGAAACATGAAGTTTGGGTCAAAATGAACCAGAGTGGTGGTGAGCTCTCAGATCTGTAAGCGCGATAGTAGCCAACTAGGACTGGTACCCAGCAAAGTAGTGAAGTTGCAGGTAAAACGTAAACGCGGTATTTAATTGGGAGTCCACATTCGATCATTTCTCTTCTGATCCATTGATAGTAGAGCACTGTACAAATCAGAGCACTCAGCCAGGCTACACCTGTCACTAACAGTACTTCCAGGCTTATGCCTTGGTAGTTGATACTGCAATACGATGCTAAATCTACATAGCAACTCAGTTCTGATGTCCACATGAAGGGTGCCACTAACGCAAGAGGAAGTAATAGTGCAGTTGTTAGGTAAACCCAAAACCACCTTTCAATATTCCGGGGACTCCCTCCTTTCGCTACTAGATAGGCTCCGTGAGCAAAACTTGTACACCAACATAAAGAAGAAAATGTCAAATAAACTTGGACGAGCCCAAAGTTCCCGCAGGTAGTGTCTGTTGGAGACGGCATGTAGTCTCGCACAAATGGAACCAAACTGAAGAACAGCCCTGATGCTATGATTCCCATAGAAATCTTGAACAGGAATTCTCTATAAAACTTTAGAACCACGGCGGATATCAAAAACAAGAGGCTGATTAACGCAGAAATTAATGCCGCCGCAATTTCAACGGTTTTGACAATATCGTAGTCACCGATTCCGCTTGCTTGAAGACGTTGGCAAGTGTCTTCCATCAGAGTCTTACAATTTTATAATTAATTTGGATCAAGATAACACTCGGATTTTAACTCTATTCCGAACTACCGGGATATAACTCTGAAAAAGCTTTCTGACTTCGAAAACTTATATGAAATTTGCTTATTAAAATACAACTTTCAACAGTGGCAAAACTATAATCCTACACATGATTCACAATTAGTATATTCCTTTTATTAAATTAAACAACTCCATTGCAATGATATCACCTAAATCTGAACATTGATTCTGCAACTGGATTGCTCACTTTGTAATGAGCCTTGATATTGTCTGTGTGCTTCTAGGTCGAGTTAAGCTTACTTTGCAACGGTTTGCTAGGAAATCGAAGCCTACAACGGTGTTTTAATTGGATTTTAGAATTTGGACGATCAAATAACCTTCAAAATAGGATCCTTAGTAAGTTTTAAATGGCTTCCCTGAAATTTGGGTTCAGATTCATCTGTTCAGGATGCCTTAGTTTTTGATATAAAGCCACAGTGTTTTATTGTCTTAGAGGTCTATAAAGACGGTATTTGATCACTTTAATATATAAAGCCATGCAGGAATTTTTTTTTCTTCCTCTCTCTCAAAAATCCTGAGCCCGATCTTCTCAGATAGAATATAATAAATTGCACACAAATGTCAATACCAGCTCTCACTTCCTTTTAATTACGATTTCTATTCTTGGTTCTGTGATGCACTATTCGATTGTAAAATTTACAGATTAAGAGACCCGTGCAGCCACTCACAAAAAAGTAGTTCAACACTTTTAAGCTCAATGGCGCGACAATAATTGAATCAACATGGTGAAGACTTCTCATGAGTATTAATCATCCGATCCGTAACTTATAAATTTATCTACAAGTTGAAAAGCCCTAATAATAAAATCATACTCACAATATCTGTAAATTTGCAGTTTAAAAAGCTATCAGTAAATGTTTAATAATTGCAATATTGACATGGAGTTTAAAGAACGATTCAAAGGGCGCATAAACGTCGTAAAGAAAGAAGGACTTATAGATATTCTGGTCGCAAAAGGCTCTACCCCTATTGACAAAAACTGTGACACGTCATCAACGATAAATGCTCGACGAACGCGACAAATGCTGCGTAATTTTTCATTTTAGATTCATTAGTTTATTTTTCTGAAAGAAACTCGGAGCATTAACGTTACAAAATTGTCTACAGATGCTAGCCCTGATAGAAACTCTCATTCGACATCTTTTTTGATTTCTCCTATTGATAGCGATACAATGCCAAAGTCTAGCAACAAATCTCCTATGCACAATGTAAACTCAAAAGGCTTGAGTGAGAAAATAAAGATGATTGCTAATGGCTCTGTGAGCTATAGTCCAGCTCACCGAGGGAAGAGGAATGATGACAGAGAGAATCTTGATTTTAACAATGCTTCAAAACCAATGATGCTTTTCGAGGAAAACTCACAAAATCAGTTACCTGTTTTCTTGAAACCTCCTATCGACTATAATAACAAAGCGAGGCGGTTGAGTCCTTCTACCCTAAAGAAGGAAACTCAGAATTCGCTGCAATTACCTTCTTTGGGCAATGATCACTCATCATACTCCTTCTCAAACAAAAACGAAGCTCCCACCCCTACTCAGCATAACAACAGCTTTTCATCAAAGTCTAATTATTCTCGCAATCGAAAATCTCTGAACATTTCAACTGATAGCCAAGACCTTTCAGCGGGTGGTGTTTACAAAAACGGAAAAACAAATTTTGAAGATTATCAACCTTCTCGAATCTTGAAAACTGAGGAAGACTCGGAGAACGATTGTTTGGAAAATAATCGATATCTGAATCAAATGTTTAAAAATCAAGAGAGGATTATGAGGAAATATGCAAGCCCAACATTCAAGAACGAAGAAAATAGCAAACCTTCTTTACTCTTAAATCATCTCTCTCAGAAGAGCCAAGAAAATAAACTTTATAAAAGAGGTCTGAAAATCAAAATCAACTACGAAAATGACAATTCGTCTGAATTTCGTGAATGGGCAAGGTCATTTAAAGGCAATAGTCCAACTCTATCAAAAGCTCCCGCATAATCTAGACTATTTCATTAATCAAGGGAACAAAAGTCTGCTCGAGAATCAGACTCACGAAAGCAAATTCTTCGAATGTAGATATTGTCTTAATAATTTAAGGGTATATATTAATGCTGCTATATATAAGCTGAGATATTTCCTAGCTCTATAATAACCCTTGGACATATTCTCATGTTTTTTGGTTGGTATTAATATGTGTTTGAAAATTTCTCATTTTTTCTTTTGGGAAAAGTTCTCTTTAGCAATTATTCTCTTCTACGTACTTTCATTTCTATTCCAAAGGATGTTTACCTTACAAAGGAATTGGACTAATTCATTAGCTAGAATGATTTTTTGGGGCTTCCTTTTGCGGAAAATTTCAGGTACTTTTCTATGTCCAGATTTGCAAAATCCTTTTCACATCTGAAGAAAGTTTGCTTAGCTTGAGAATCTGTTGTCTACAAATTTCACCCTATGGCATACAATAAACACACCAGCATCATCATGAATAGTCAGTTTATGAAACGCAGTGGTTTTTAGTGCGATACAGTATACAAAATAGTACCAACTAACATTCATTTCACTTTCATTTAACATAATTGAGAGTGATTAAGTATATTTTTTAAGAGCATACCAAACTCGCTTATAAGTATTTGAGTTAAATAGTGGTGGCTACTATTCATTTATATCTTTCAAAATGCCTCAAAGCTTCTTTTAATGAGTAAAACAACTGTGGAGTTATTTTCTCAAAAACTTTTAAAGAGGTATCTGAGTGTGGAGTTAAATTTGTTGGAAAAACACAACTGTTGTCACTTAGTATTACTCAAGGAACAAGAGCAATCCAATCTCATTAGTTCATAAGAAACTGCAACTCTGTGGCTAGAAGATTCAAATAAGTACTCAATACATTTTATTGAAAGCTAGATGTCTATCTCTGTCATTTGATTTACCTTGTATAAATTTGACATTTCAAATTCAAATTACCAATACACGATAACCTGAAGTTTGTTTGATATAATCGATTACCAAAATTCTAATTAACTTTAATTCAAAACAAAGTTAATTCGAACTTTGACGGAAATTCTGCTGGATACCAATACATAATTGAATGCAACTGCATCTTTTTACACAGGAGAGGGATTTTCGAACCAAAAACGCCTCATTTCGGTCCAATTTAAGCCCTACTTTCTTTTTTTCTTTTGCAACAAACAGAAACTTGAAAAATTTACCCTTAGTTGGAATTAACAATCGATTTCAAATTTAGTCGAAAAAATTAATTATAAAAGCTTTCTTTAATTACAATGAAAAATCAGAGTTTCGACAACCAGCACACTGAGCAATGGTATTTTCATTTGTATAATCCTGAAGCGATTCTTAAATAATCATCTAATTCCTTGTTGGCTAAGTACACCGAAAATATCGAAGTTATCATTCTTGCTGATTGCAGGGGAAATTATTTCAACCTTGCCTCAGCTTGTTCTCAATTTTTTTTTTTGAAATGAAAACAAAAACGGAGGGTGAATAATCATGTGAAACCTATAACAAGGGACAATTTGAGATTTGAATATTGCTGAGCGCCCTCCTTTCTTCTCTCACTTTTAGAAACTAGAAGTCCCTATTTGCAAAATCGCATGTCTTTCAAATTAATTAGATTTTGTTGGTGCAATATTCATGTAATATTTAAAATATCTCTGATGATATCTCTTCGCGAAAAAGAAATTATCGATAGCAAGTTTAGTGATCGTTTGCCTTCTCGTCAAGACTATCTTCCTCAATACTCCCTCGAAAAAATACAACAAGAACAGATCGCTTCCTGTCCCTTTAGAGAAAAGGTAGTTTGCTCAATCTGTCTCTCTGTCTTTAGCGATCCAAGAACCTTGAACTGCGGGCACACTTATTGCTGGGACTGTATCAAGGACTGGGTCAAAGCTAAACGTGACTGTCCACAATGCAAATCAAAAGTTACTAACATCAATAAAATAAAAAAAAATGTCATGGTCAATGATTTGATTGACGATCTCCCTGTAAACTGTCCTTCCCATGAATATGATACTCTGAAGAGATGCAAAGAGACTTTGACAGTAAAACAACTTGAGAAACATTGGAACAGCTGTCCATATATACAATTTGAATGCAAATGCAAGGCACTCATCTTGAGTTCAAAATACCTTGAAAGTAGCACAACCTGCAATTGTCCTTATATGGCTTGTAAATATTGCAATTGTCAGTACCAAGAGCGTTTAATAAGGTATCATACTGATTGTTGCAAAAGAGAAGAGGCTAAATGCAAATTGTGTGGCAATTTTTATGGTCGTGGGTTCAAAGAAGAGCATGAAAAGAATGAATGTTTCTCTTTTTGCCCATACAGAGAGTATGGGTGTGAACAGCCCAGAATGAGCGGGAAAAATGTCGAAGCGCATCTTAAAGAAGCTGAAAATGAACACAAGCTGCTGCTTCTAAAAAAGACTAATCCAAAAGCTTTCGAGTTATTGACTGAGAAGACAAATGAAATAAATAATGAATTTGCAGCTGGCAACCGAATGATAGGTAAAGTTGATCCTGGAAACTTGCTAATTTTTATTGACATTACTCAATAGAAGAAGACAGAAACCGAGGAATGTTGGGATTTCTCAAGACTTTTTTTAAAAACATCTGCTCCAAATTTAGCTAAACTGTTCCAATATGGAGAAAATGATTTCTGATGAAAAATGAAAGATGGATTAGTCAGCTAATTCAAGTGTATATGAAATTTCTGTATGTATTTGCTACGCTACATGGATTTATATGAGCTTGAGAGGAAAACTTTTTTGCATTTCTTGACTTTTTTTCACTGCATATCTCACAGTGTATTTGTTAATTCTCTAATTTGAAATTCAAATAAAGCTGTGTCGAGGAGTTTAACATTGGTAAGAAACCGAACAATTTTTATCAGCAATCAGAAGAGTCTTTGTATTTGTATTGAATCATTTAACTTATCTGCAACCAATTAATCACTAACAAACAGAAAATTCTTATCAACGCTGAAAATCAGCAAGAAATTAACTTATTGATTAATTGCACAAAGTAGCCTCAGAAAAGACGTAACTTTAAATATGAATCACGCTCAACGCCTATTAATCATATCAACTGATAGTTTACAGTGAAATGATCATATTTCCCGTAAAACAAAATCTGAAAATCTATGTTAAAACACACAATTTCTTACAAGTTCAGAATTTCCACGAATTAAGTAGATATCATACAAAAAGAAATGAAAACAATTTAAACAGCTTCTTTATAAAAAAGCGATATCAGAGAAGGGTGAATAGTTGCCTCACAACTCGTTTTTCCCCTTTACTACTTTTGTTCTCGAATCTAAATGTTTTCCTACTTTTGGTATTATATAAAGTCAGCTTATAATGCTCTTGATTGTAGGTGGAAGAAAATCCTATCCACTCATGGTTATCTCAAAGGAGTCTGAGCTGCTGGCATTTGTCTACATTACATGCCATTTTCTTCTGAATCGAGAGAATCTAATTTTTTCTTGATTATTTTATCGTATTCATTTTCTAGTGATGTCCATCTGACATAAAGTAGCCCATTTCCACCATGCATAAATGGGATAATAACGGCAAATCTCTTCTACTCCAGCTACTTTTTCACATTTATATTTGAGGGTAATAAACTGAAATCATCAAATCTCTCTCTCTGCCATTTTCAAATTGGAGAACCACAAGCTCGGCATTTTCCCGCATATGATGCTCATCTAATTCGAATTGTATTATATTTAGAGTAATTGCAATTTGTGGAAATACAATATTACCGATGAATCACTTGAACAACTTAAAATTCCTCTCAAAAGGAACCAAGGCAGACGTCTGTTGATAGACTCTCACCAGACATTTTTGAGATGATATTCTCCTGTCTATTTGCTTTAAATTTAAATAGAGAGACACATAAATATTGCCTTCATGCTGAGGGATAATAAGCAGCCTTTGGTTGCGAACGTCAGATAATCACCATTCGGAGAAATTTTTGGATTCCTAGGATGCCTCACTTTCTTATTTATCCATTTGAATGAGAAGTAATTTTTTTCTACAAAGTCATGCATCCATATCTCCCCATCTTAAGGTTGAATGAAAGTTCCTGAAATTGCGTTGAAAACGGTCCAAGTTTGAAAAACAATAGTGCTAACTTCTGGAAGCTGGTATTGTTTCAATTTTTAATTCCATTATTTATCGCAAATTTGTGAATCTGTGAATTTAATTCGGTCGATATGTGCCGCAGCTTATTTCCCTTAATTTCGATCATTTATTCAAATTAATGCTGTCATAAAGATAAAAGCAGAGAAGCTGTAAATTTTCGAAAAAGGGAATGACTTATCTTCTTTGGGAAATATTATATTCATGATAGTTAGCGCCTAATATATATATTTTATAATTTTCATAATCATGAGATAAATTGAATGATCTAATCCCACTTTCCTCATCTTGAACAATGTTAATATATAGAATTTGAACCCTAGCAGAACCTAGTTGAAAGGTTCATTAAATCCACAAAATTCATCTGAATTAAATCCGATTTGACTCTGCAATGTTTATTTTTTTATTTATTGCATTCTTCAATGGTTACATAGATATCGGATTGGGTTTACATGGAGAGAAGTTCATAATTTGACTGAGAGACGGTACATGATAGCTTTGCTTTAGAATTAATTCTGTGATTCAATTAAAATAAAGATACATAATAAAAGGTTAATAATATTATTCATTGATAATGCTCTTATTAAGATCAGACATCATTGCATTAGACTTTCTCATCAATCAAATGAGACTTTTGATTCTTTTTCAAGAGTCTCAAATGTTTGCGTTCCTTTATTGAGGCTTTTCGTAGCTTCAATCATATCGCTTAGCTCACAATAGTTGCCAATGAACCATTTTCTCTGACTTGGATGCCCAGGCCAAGACTTTTGCTTTTCAACTTTTTTGGGAATTGTTTTCTCCTGAGTTTGAGTTTGAGTATCTTCCAGTGTTGGATCATGTTGAGACTTTGACATCTTCTTGAAGAAATCACATAGAGCTTCTCTCAAAGTGAGTTGACTAATATCGTAGGTCTTCCATCCCTCCTGCTGAGCTCTACTCACCGCTGAAGAATCACACTCAAACACAACATGGTTGCTTCGGGCTGTCTCCGAGATATCCAGAACCTTGGAAAGCGCATCACGAATACACTTCTTTCCATCCACCTCCTTCTCATACCCAGCAAGTGGAACTTTATGAACTCGGGATTTGACTATCATTGGATTCTCTGAATTGAAGCCTTTAAAGAGAGAAGCATCTCGAACAGCCATACCAGCCAGAGAGGGGAAACCTTTGAGTCCCTTCTTTTTGCATTCTTGATCAAGGTTCTGATGCAACTTTAATTGCTCATCCTCCTTATGGTCCCAAAGAAAGGCTATCCGACAGCCATACTTGTCTACAAGGCAGTTGAGGTACTTAGCTATTGGAACTCCATCTCGTAGAACTAAGCATTTTCCTTCACTTAGCTTTTGGACCATTAGATCATCGTCGTCCGGTTTGTACACAATTTCTAGCGCTGGCTCGGGATCGATAAGAAGATACTTAGATACTTTTGGTTTATAGATCTTGTTCTGATTCATTGCTGATATTAATTTTGTTTTGATTTTTTTCTGAAATATTTTAATTTCGATTTTAATATTATGCATTTGGCTCCGATCAGTAAACCGGAACTAGTGGCAAGATGGGAGAAAGTTTCTTCATTAGTGATAGAATGGTGGTTAAATTTTTGCTGTGTATATTCATCAAGCTTGGCATAGCTACCTGAAGTTTGAATCAATGAATAACGAAAATGTTATCTGAAAGTCTTTTTCAAGTACTTCCCATTGTTCTTTTCCAGTAACAAATTTAATTCGCTAAAGAAGTACCGCAGTTCCAAAATATCCTTCTATTAAACTTACTGCCTCACTCAACCACCTCACGAAATTGAAAGTTGGAGTTTTTGTCTGTTGTAAGAAGTGGAATACAGAGCCTCGTGAAAAAAGTGGGAAAAACTTTTTGCTTAACTAGGCTTGGCTCGTCAGCTTTTAAACTTTAACCTGTTTTGTTGAAGCTCTCTTTATCAACGAACAATTCCTGTACTACATAATACATTACTGCTCATTGCTCTCGTGCAATAGAAATTGCCGGTTGTTTTGTTTTTTTCTTCTAAACCACGTGAAATGCTATGCTTAATATTTTCATTATTCGAATTATTGCTAAATTAACCTGTTTTGGCTTGCTTGTTCTTTTCTTTTTGAATGGTTCATTTCCTTAGAGTGGCAACTATGATTAATTATCGAGCGGGGCTTGCTTTCATAATATTCGTGTCTCTCAGAGATGTAAAGGAGTTCAATCACACAGAAAATATATGATCATTGTGCGAAAAATAAACTAATCCCAAAAAAATTCACATTGATGAGGAACTTTGGACTGATCCTGGTCTCTCTTGTCGATTTGGGTTTCCATATTCACATTTGGCCAATTCTCCTCTAGTCCAGATAAGATTTTTAGAATGATTCTGTCTCAAGACACGTTAGAGAACCTGTTCAAATTTTACGACTATTGGGCCATTTTCAGAAAATATTGAGATTGCTTGGAGATCAATGCAGCTACGATTTAAGTATTTGATGATTTCCAACGTCTTCTTTACATCTATATGCGTAGAGCTATAGAAAAGTTGCTTCACTTGTA
>ENA-UOTX01001393-UOTX01001393.1-compost-metagenome-genome-assembly--contig:-NODE-1393-length-18338-cov-13.946772_pt1 | contig 18338 bp, 14 predicted proteins | sample MGYA00238143_ERZ746982 | MGnify/ENA primary metagenome ERZ746982 (study PRJEB28758, sample SAMN06268862) | compost metagenome | isolation source: single cell | place: USA: California, Emeryville, Joint... | reverse complement strand
TGTTACATTATTTTTATTCATTCAAGCATTTGATATATTGTTAGATTGTCAATTGATCAGAGTTATCAGTAATAACAACAATAATGATTCTAAACAGCTTCGAAGCTGGTACTTGGATTCAGCACATTACATTATTAACCACAACGATACTCTGACTTCTCTCATGGGTAGTGGCATATATATTGTCATAGTTTCCAAATACCCACTGAAAAGTTAATCACTTTTAACCCATAATGCAAAAGATCCATTTCTTCCTTTCTTATGATATTCACAAGTTCGATTGCTTTAATTGCGTTCGTGAAACGAGAGGCGAATTATCAATATACTCCTTTTCAAGTGATTGCTAGATGTGACTTAATCAATAAATTAAACAAAAAGTCTATTATGTAGTCAAACTTCCCCAAAAATGAGAAGCAGGGTTCGCATATTTACGAAGAAGCAAACTTAAGGAAATATCATTTTCTGTTTTGTGTGTTAATGTTCAGTTTTCCTTAACTAATTTATTTTGTTTTTCAGATAGGAAGAATGCATGATGTTATACTGAAAAATTACCGAAGAATGGATCATAACCGCTGTGATAAATAGTTCTAAAGCACTTCTATTATCTATTGTGGCGAATGTTTATTCTTTCAAAATGCTTCTTCTTGTGGTCGCTTTCTTCTATGGGGATGATTGACTCTGATTCTCTCTCAAATGAAACAGACTGACATAGCAGCTCCTAATAAGAAATCGGAATAGCCTTTATTAATTAATCAAACAGTGAAAATTTACTTTCATCTGAGGTGTTTCCAGTATAAAGCTTTTTTCCAGTCTTGACGTCCAATAGTGTTACTGCCGTATCCGCTGAAGCACTCGCAATCATATCACCGCTTGGACTCCATCTTACACAATTGATATGGCCTATATAATAGCAACCAGAAGTCATGAATGGTTTATTAACTTAATTTCACCGAATTTTGTCAGCTCTGCCAGTTTTATTTTGTCTATTCAGCGTCTAAAGCCAGCCATCAAATGAAAACTCATTTTATTCAGAAAACTACAAAGAAGGTGAAGGACAGAGTCGGAATATATAAATAAATTAATAGTTTTTCAATGAAAGAGCCTTAATTTCAGTAAAATTGGTGACTACTTTATTTATTCAACCAGATTTGAGACTGAAGAAATAAATTGTAATTTCGTTACTCTTGAGTAATAAATTAACTAACTGTTCGAGTCTTAATTTGGTAACTCTCTGAAGTCTTTTTTCATTACGTGAACTGAGTAGAAACCAGATATTACTAACTCTTTCTAAATTTTTAATTCAGAGAAGGAATCATAATTTTTGAAGCCTAGTCCACCTCTGGTCATGCTATTTACTCGAAAATCGTTACCAAGCGATAGTGAAAGATGCGTAACAGCATTTCAAGTGGATTTCTTTTTTGAATTATTCCAATATGTCTCGAGTATCTTAGGGAATTCATTGAAATATCTGAGACCAAAGATGCCTTGCAATAACTCGTTTATTCAAGCTTGCTTTAGGTCTCTTTCACAAGAAAAACAGACAAAAACACATATTTTAGTTTGTTGTAGTGTGATGTTTCTAAAGTTTCATAAAATCGTTTTCTCTCTTCGTATATCTTGCTTTGAGATCAGTATCCAAGGTCCCGATCCACTTTGAGATTCTTATCCACAAAAAAATATGATGTCACTTAAATCTAACAAAATGGAGAAAAATCGTTGTTTCAAGAATGGACGTTATAAAAATTGGTCCTAAGGGTTAGTTTAGCAAGGTCCCCTCTTATCAGTTATTATGAACTAAATGAATTGCTCAAAATTATGTCAGTTCCATTATTTAAAAGCGTCGAAATAGTAGTGATTCTTCTTCATATTATGCGTAACATGAAAAAAAATGGTATAGAAGATTTAATTTCAATTTTAATGTCATTAACAGTAAAAAGAAAGGAGAGGTAACAACAACCCTTGGGGAATTATCTCCTTGTCATCACTCCATAGTTTCCTATTCTTTTCATCAAATCTCTATGCTCTTGTTTTATTTTCTCCTACAAGAGATCAAAATAAATCAACAAAGAGATAAAAAAACGAAGGAATACTGTTTCTTGCTGAAACTCGTCTAAGTATGCAAAGAAATCAGCATTTTCTCTGTCTCTTTGGCTCCATTTCTGAGTAATTTCACTTTTCCTTGGATCATCCAAAAACCTCGAAAAAGAAGGCTTTCTCAACCCTTCCATCGAGCGACCTCTCGAATACTCCTCTCTTCGCTGATTAATCTCAATATCGGCTGAAAACCTATTCACTTTTGCAGAATTTCCCACACTTTTCCTCATTAAATCCATGTTGACGGACTCTTTCTTTGTCGATCCAGGCGTATTTTGCAATTCTGGCCAATGCGATGTTGGGAGAATATGATCAAAATTATCTGGATTATCTCTCTGGGTTCTATATTCATAAAAGCTGTCTCTTTTTAATTTAGACCCGGAGGAATTGGCAGCTAGTTGGTAATTTTGAACACTCTTTTTCTCAGAAACGACGCAAAACTTGTCAACTATACGAGGAGAGACCGTAATTGGAGGAAATTTAAGCTGTTCGCATAATTTATTAAGCTCAGCAACCGCAGTTTCAGCCTATAGAAACTTATAAGGCAGAGTTAACGATCATTAATATACTGAGATGGAATCTTTGAAATAGACAGTACCGACCTCTATTTTTTGCTTGACCCCAGTAGCAAACGCTATCAAGGTCGTTTGGTTCATTTTAATGCTCAGATTCTCGTTTTTTAAGGTCTTAATCTCCTTAAGGAGCTCTTCAATCTGCATGTCCTTAATCTGATCTAATTTGAGAAGAAATCGTGGGAAATTGTCTTACCTTAAGCTCTTGCTTCAAGTTTTCTTCATTTCCCTTCATCCATACACCCTCATCGCTGTTTTTACGATGTTTTAAGCAATCGATATTTTCCTTCCCTGGTAAATTCTGGTTTTTTCTCTCCCGCAGCGGCTCTTCGTCTGAGGAATACGAATATCTAAGCTCAAACTTTGGCACGTCTTCAGCCTCAGATCGGAACATCAATTTCTTTCGACCAGAGTTCTCTCCATACAGCTCTTTGTTGGAACTTGATCTCGGTGCTGCCTTGGTCTCTCGAGCCCTCTCTTCGCTAGTGTCTCTTTTAGACGTCCTTAGATCTCAGTTGTGACAGATGTAATTAACAAATTGATTACCTGCTGTTTAGTTGATGGTTATTCAGAGGCGTTGTAGAGGTTCTCTGTGTCTGAGCCTTCGCAAGGTTGCCTTCAGAGAGTTTCCTTTGCAAAGTTTTGAATTTCTATAGTTGGTTTCAAGAAGTAAGGCATCACATTGAATCAAATGAATGCTACGAGCAGCTGCTTGTTTAAGATCGGGAGCGGTCCGTCTGCGGGCATCTTATTAAACGGCTCTGTGAGACTGCCAGCTAGTAGCATATCGAGAAGGAGCATTCCATAGAGATTTCTGTTTTGCTTCCACTGAACGTTTGAAGTGACCTGGCAAAGTTTCTTTGTCCAATGCTCGACTTTCACTTTGTCGTGTCTCGTCATGAAATCATAGCAGCGCTCAACCTGTTTCATGATTTTGATAAACTCTTCATCCAATTTAACGGGATCTTTCGCCTTGTGGGACAGTTGATCCATAGTTTTCCTATTAACTTTTCTTCAATAAAAAGAGCGTAATTTAACTATTTTTTAAATTGTAGCCGTTTAGAAATCTATCTCGGCTTGAAACCTCATTTATTATCGTCACTTACCAAAGAAGAGAAAGAGAATACCTATTAAAACTCTTTTATAGTTAACACAGTGCTGATTCCTCGGCCCGTACGCCGGTATTGGGAAATCTAAACAATTCTGAAATGATGAAAGCTGAATGAAAAATATGGGATTAGATTCAAAGAAACTATAGCTTAAATGAAACATGAAAAAAAGCTTTAAAAAATTCGATATAATGGAACGGCGATTGGATGTCCCTCAGAGGGGAGCACCCAATTTAGCCTCTTTCAGCTAAACTAAAATTGAAGAGATAACTAGGCGCGAGGCTTCCGGTTCTAATAACCAAACCAACCTGAAAAATGAAGGTCTAGGAATTATTTTTTCTTTGGAAAGTAACTGTAGGAACCGGTTCCTTGCATTGGGAAACCCATGCTCTGGTTAGGAGGACTAAAGTATTGCATGTTCGGCTGCATTACGTTGTTTGGCTGTATTATGGTGTTTGGCTGCATTCCATTGTTATACGAAGGGTACATCGGTCCATTCCAAGCCGGGTTCACATTTGTCATCATTGGATTTGTCATTGGAATGGTAAGGTTGGGTGTAGTGGTGGTGTTGGCCAGCGGAACCTGTGTGGTTAGCATTCCGCCTCCGAATCCACCAGCAGAGAACTGATTATACTGCCACGTCTGTCCAGTTGCGAAGACATCATCATCTCTTTTAGTATTCGCGATATTGAAAGACTGAGATGATTTTTTCAGGCTGAGCTTTTTTTGTGGAGATGCATTAGTGTTAGTCGTTGCCATGTTTGTATTTGTCGTTGTTGCGTTTGTTATAAGCTCAGGGCTACCCTGAAAGATTTCCTCGTTTTGCTCACTTTCAGAGTCATGAGAAATCTGTTTGCCGTATTGAAGGGATGGGTCTGATTTAGCCAGTTTTTTAGATTCTTCGAAAAAGCTCAACCATTTCGTTCGGTACTTCGTCGAGTGGATTTTCTCATAGTACTTATTCAGCGCAATCAAAAGCAGTTTCTTATCGTTTTCGTCTCCGATGTTGAAAAGCTTTTGCAGAACGAAGTTGCCGTATTTATTAGTCATCAGCTCGAGAATTCGCTCGCTTTTTGCGACGGTTTCAATGAACTTTTTCTTAGTTTCCTATAACGTATGAGAATGGAAAATTTAGCTCAGTATAATTACCAGCGAGGTCGTTTCCAAGCATTTTTCAATAACGTTAGATGAGAACTTTTGTGTGCAGAATGGAATGGCTTTCGGAGTTATTTTATCCCAGATTTCTTTGCAATCCTCTTTGTAAACCTCAAAAGTGTGCTGAATTGCGTAATTGCCATAAGCGTTTTGAATGAGATCGTCCATGTTTCGTGCGATCAGCTGAACAATCAGTTTTTTCTTTTCTACATCTTTCTCCAGTCTGCTGATGATTACTTTGAGCTAATAAATGAGATAAGACACCAACTCAAGGAGGGCTAGTGAGTACCACGCAGAGACCGTGTGGATTCTGTGCCATTTCGACAAAATTACAGATCACAACGTTAAAAACGAAGCTGATTCTTGGCAATGAAAGAGAATTAACGAGCTTTTGGATAAGATGCGTTCCGTAAGGGTCCTTGTTTCAAAAAGGGTAACTACATAATTTTACAAGCATTATTTTACCTTAGCAAGCTCCAGGACGCAGTCTTGGAGACTCTGTTCAATCAGTTTCTCTTCCTCTTCCCCTTTAATGATCGAAACTATCGACTGCAATGAATGCGTGCCTTTCTTATGTCTTGCGATCGCCGGAATAGAGGGAGCAATCTGAATGTAAATATGATTATAAACATTTCTCATCATTCAGGTCCATTACGCTTTTGAGAAGAGCCATCCTCTGCTCTGGAGTGGAATGCTGGAGAAGTTTTTGGAACATAGAGTTGGAATAAGGATCCAACATGATGTCTCGCAGGTAAGGGATAATCTCACCGACAATCATTTCGATTTCTAATGGACTTGCTGTGGGAATAAACAGTAGTATCATTCTGTGTCACACAATATTCCAATTATCATAAGGGAAGTTTCATGGAAAAATACCTGCTTCCTTGCGGTTTCATAGCTAACTCGCCAATACGGCCTTGATAGTCGGAGACCTTAAACGTTTGCGGATCGATCGGGTCACCTCCGTCCTCAGTTTCATAGTTGGGTAGGAATGACAGTGATTTTGTGAATTTTTGCGGCTGTAACTGCGGACTGCTCCTGAGGTCGTCTATATTTGAAAGCGAATTCGGCGTCGTTATCACTTTCTGAGTCTGAACCGTGTGCGTGTCTGACAGCACGAGCGAGTTCGGGCCTCTCGACACATCGCCTTGCTTATTCAGCACCAAGCTGCCTGTTGTCTGGTGATTTCCGTAAGTAGCGAATTGAGAAAACTGGTATCCGTCTTGGTTTTGCTGTCCCGTTGTTTTCTGAAAGAAACTGGATTCCGATACACTCGTTGGGCTGATTGAGGAGCAACTCGTGATGTTTTTGCTTTTGTTTGTAATAGGACTCTCGATTGAGTTAAACGTCCTTCCTTTCTCGCCAGCATCATTGGAAAGATAATCCTCGAAGTTATTGATCTGTAATGTAGTTGTTTCCTTAGGTCCTGTGTGCTTTTTTCTCTGCGTCCTCACGATCGGTGATGCCGCGATATCAAATTCTTCGTCTTCGTCGATTCTAAGGTTGCTAAGACTGCTGCTGGTCACTTTACGAGCCTCCACTCTGGCCTAATTTATCAAATCGAGGTTTAGAATACAACTTCACTTATGTGTCATATTACCTTCTTATTGATGGGAATGCTAATTTTCAGGTATCTTAAAACCACAAATCGGTTCTTGGGAGAGTCAATGGTGGAAATTGAAGGCTCATAGCCTGGAAGTTTGTAATTTAAGCTGCCGACAAGCTCTTGGTTTACATCCACGATGGTATAAATGCCTAGTATAGCTTGATAGCCGCTTTGAGTCTATGAAATATTTTAATTGGTTTCTTTATTCCTTTGAAAAGGGAATTTACATGCACAATTTCATAATTCTTTGGGTTTTGGTCCGCGCCAGCCAGAATAGCTGCAGCGTTCGTCACAAATTCGATGATGATCGGATCCTAACGGAATCAGAACCTGGTTTAACAACTCCACGCTAAGAATTGATTACTTCGCTCACTTGAGGCATTGCGATTGTAATTTTGCAAACGAAATCAGGGAAGGGAATCATATAGATGTTTGGCTCGTACAACGAAGGTGTGCTTTTTTCGAAATCGTAGAAGAAAATAAAGGCGTTCTGCAACAAATGCTCAATTAGAAGGGCATCCTCGCTCAAAAATTACCGTGCTGAGGTCTTCAAGCGCATGGGAAACCTTTTCGATTCTCAATAGCATCGTTCCACCAATCGGATGCGTTCCCTCAAGCGACAAAAACATCATTTTCTTCTCGTATCGGTTTAATGTCGGAAGGTCCGACAGCTGACTACTCTCACTGAGCGTTATTCTCGACTCCGATATGTCAGCGAGAGAGCGAATCCTCCATCCAGCTTGCTTAGAGGATTTTTGGTAGCAATCAAAATGCGTCAGGTAATGTCTTTTCGTGTTTCTTGAGTAGTAAGCCGACACATTCTGGAAGTTACTCTTTTTGAGATCAATAACTTCAATGAATTTCAGGTCATTTTTCAAAATAAAGGCCAAATTTACATTTGAGGCAGAGCGGACAGAACGGATTATGGTTCGGCGTTATGAAATTTAGAGCTGGGCCAATCCTTTCGAGCAGACACACGTCCTCGTTGATCTGCAAGTTATAATTTGGTCCTTGAACCGCGGTTTTTACGCTTGATTTTCGTGCTAGCAAAGAGCAGAATGAGAATCACAAAGCCATAGCGCAAAAATCGTACTTTTAGGCTTCTGTGAGGAAGCTGATTTATTTGAATTGAATGAATGATCGGAGATATAAGAGTTCCCGGACAGACCAGAGTTATTGCTGTAAGTATCTAGCAATTGTTTGTTATTCATAGGCAAGAAGGAGAGAAGTAGGGTCAAATGAATGACGAGAGGTTTAATTGAGTGTATTTCATTGAAAGAAAGGTAATTTTACCAGTTGGACTATGGCTGTTGAGCATTAATCCAGGAGGGTGTGATTGCTCTCTGCTTTCAAAAGGGTTTATGAAGCCTTGCTCGACAGCGGAATCGGTTCCACCTTCTTTTAATGTGAAAACGGATAAGGAATTTCATGTCCAGCGGTTGTCCATACCAAAGATCTGTTTTATCTCATCAGGGGCTTCAGGAAACAGATTTTCATCGTTGCTATCGTCTTCTTCCTTTTGGGGTAGTTCTAATTGCTGGATCGACCCCATCTCTTGGACGAAGCCTGGATGATGTCCGAAATGACGGTCTACATCTACTCTACTCCCTGGCAGAGATCTGAATGAAGGATTGGTAAGCTATTGATGTGGCATATTAGCTAGAGATACCCCTTAGAATTGGTAATCAAGTCCGCGAAGGAGAATGGCTTTTTATTCATGCACGTCGGATCAACACAGTGAATTAAAAAAATTTATAGCTCGTTTTAAGTTTAACAAATTATTTTAGACTGCATCGTGATTTTATTTGACAGAAGGCTGTTCAAGGGATTGATAAAATGACATTAGACCAGTATTGAAGAAAAAACCATTACAAGGAAGCTTGTTGGTCCGTTCTTTTTGAGGCTAGAGCGTGTCTAAAGAAATATTTTCGAGTGGAAGATATGTGAATAGAAATCTTCCGTACAGTTTCAAGGTATTCATTATTGCCCAGTTCTTGAGAGAGTGTTGTGCTCTAGCAGAAGCGGCCTTAGTCTGGTATCTTGTAATCCGCTGAAACTAAATGAAGTGTGTGCATGAAGATACTACAATTGAACTGAGTTAAGAAAAGAAAGCATCTCAGCTTGGTGGTAAGAGTGAGTAATTTAATGATTTTTCTTTGAAGAAACACTTTGAAAAGGAATCAGATGTTCAAATAATGTGGCTTGGAGAGTAGCAAAATAATTTTAAAGTCATTGCTATGTTATCAGGTTTGAAAGTTGAGCAACGCTATGTATGGTATTCAAGAAAACTCTTCTCTAAGCAATAAAATCTCCTGCAGGGAATGATAGCTGTGAAAAGAGCAGCATTTTCAAATTTAATCGATTATTCTCAATTTTAATTTTAGTGGACCAAATTCTTTTTATTTAAGAGCCAAGTCTTCACTTGATTCAAAAGGCTGTTTGTATCAAAGCAATTAAATTAATTCCGCTCGAGCGAGAGGGAAATCAACTTTATCGAGTCAAACACGGTCGCCAAAGATCTATCTTTATGATAGGTATCAAGAGCAAGAGAGCGAATTGCCGCTTCATGATTAGCAATTCATACTAAGTATCTCATCTTACATGATAGTTTCAACAAGCAGCACAAATCAGATTTTCTCGTTGGATAAATAAATGAGACACCAAGTGAATCAAACCTTACAACTATTTACTCGTATTTCAACTGCTTAGCGACAATCGAGCGACGAAACACTTCTTTATTGCGAACTTTTATATTGTGAATAAATAAATCGCTGCAATAATTATTTTCCATTCATTTTTTAAATAAAACATGAATTCATTGCTTATTTTATTGCAGTTAATAGATGCGATGCCTCAAAATCTTTTCATTCGAAGGCCAAGCTCCATTTAAATCTGAGTTTTGCTAGCTACTCTGAGCAAGTTGTGGAGAAGCAAACCCTTACAAACAAAGCTATCAAGCGCATTATCAGCAACCGATTCCTAGCTCTAATTATTTTCTCTTGCAAACGCTCAGGCGCATCTAGCTTTCATGATAAGACATAGAATTAGCGAGGTTAAACTCCATTGTTCAACCACAGCGAGAAAAAAACAATGTCGTTCTAAATGTGATAATCGAATGTTGCGGCGCGTTTATAAAACAAGAGACTAATTATCAAAAATAACGTCATGTCATTCTTATGTAAAAAAATGTACTATTCTCATTACAATAAACAGTGATTGATGTTTCGTTTCTTTAGTCGAGTCGAGTTGAGTTGAGTTGAGTTCGAGCACAAGAAGAGATTATGGTCTGCGTTTTTTAAAATACTCGGCCATTTTACTGAAATCTTTCTCAGTTAAAGAAATTCGTTTCTTTAATCTCAAATCTTCTTTAAATCGGTCCCTGTTTAGCACGTCCGAAGCAATCATCCTGGTAAGGATAAAGGAGCACCACGAAATCAAGTAGAGCTTCAAGTGGAGTTGAGAAGTGGTTGATAAAGATAGGTTTACGTTTGGAAAGAAGATTGAAGGGATCGAAAAGAGGAAAATTTTATTGAAGCGCTTGATAGGGTTGCCTGCTTTGCTGTTAAAATGTATTAGGTATGGGTGCTTGCTTTGCTGTTAATAATGAGATCAAAATGACCTGATAATAAAGGATTTACTGTCAGCCAGGCGTAGTTTACGAGAAAAACAACAAGCGGCATCACACCTGTTGGGTCAGCAGCTGTTAGACTAAACGTATCAAAAAGTTTTTCTAAGACAAAGTTAATGATACAGCCTCAGTGAAAATAGAACGTCATACCTCCAGCTAAACCAGGGAATAAATCAGGCTTATGCGTCAATACGTGTAGCGATCTGAACCAGCCGATAAGCAGACCCAGCTTTCTCGATGGGTTAGAAGGATAAATTTATCGAAATTTACTGATAATCCCTGTGCAACAAGCTCGTTTGGTGTATAGTAAGCTTTCATGTTTGTTTCCTCCATTTTCGAAAGGTTCTTTGCAAGGAAGATATAATGTCAGGAGCCAATGAAGCATTTTACGTAGAACTTGACGTCTTTTTCAAGGTCTGATAGGAATACTCTCTGCAGCCATTTCTTCACAAACGGTCTATTGTCATAATTTTCGAAATCCATTCTCTGTTAACCACCATTTGAGCTATTGAAGCCAAATAATGATATTTACTCTAATGATTTTTGCGAATATTTCAAGAGCCACAGCGAACCCTGCTGAAGCGAACATAACTGAGCCTGCCCAAGGAATTTCCATTGAATAGCGAATATGCTCGATAAAGTCCTTCACGAAAGAATTCACATTCATCGAAAGAATTTGAATTATTTTACAATATTGAGTTGTTCAAGTGTCAGCGTAGGGAGCGAGAAAGTGGGCCTTCTCAAGAAGTCCATATAAGTCCTCTTTGGCGCGTGTACCAAAGAGCGTTGCTCTCGAAGAGAGCGCGAACCAAGCTTAATCGCTGTAGTCAGCATTAGATTTCCTTTTTGTTTAGCACTGAACCAATAAATAATTTTGAATAAGATATGAAAATAAACGCACTGCACCACCTCCAGCCCGAGGCAACATTTTCTTCTTTCAAAATCTTAAAAACGATGAAGGAAGCAAGCGTTTAGATAGATAAAGCATAAGCCCATGGTCATAACCGCAGCCATGCACAAAAAATATGAATTTCATAAAATTTTCAAAAAATATCTATAAAAAAATTATCAATGCGAGAGACAGGACTACCTACCTCGCATTCACTAATTCAATTGCTTATATCTTAAACTTTCTTATTAGTAAGCCTTTTGATTTGGTTTTCAAGAGACTCGATGTACTTCGAGCACTGGTCATATAGCTTATCTGGATCAAATTTATCCGAGTGACTCTGAGGGAAATATTTCCTTCGCAGTAAATTCGCACTGATGATGATTTTCTTAAGGTACTCTCTCAACGTCTTCGATGATGAAATCTTAATGGCTCTTTTAAGCAAATCAAGGCATTCGATAGGAGTCGACAGGCTCGCATTGAGCTCTTTATCATCCTTAAAACTATGGTAAACCTCGAGAACTTCACTACACTCCATAAACAGCTCGTTCACTTTATTGGTGATTAAATCATACTCCTTTTTATAGCTAGATTGCGCCGAGAGTTCCAGCTCCAGCCCTTCAACCTTCCTACGATGAAGCCGCTCTAAATTGTTAACTTCAAGCATATCGTTCTGAAGCCTGTGGTCCTTAGCTTCGAGCTCTTTACGCAATTTATTAACCTGATCCCTGAGCAATTTTTTCTCATCCTCAACGTCATCGAGCTGCTTCACAGACCGATAGACGTAATCTTGCATACGATCGTATTTGTTTAGAATAGAGCGAATGTCTTGATTGGGGAACTTTTCCTGGAGCAGATTATAAATATTCAGAAAAATTTCAAGCTTCTCATAGTTTTTCATCGTTAGATCTCGCTTGTCGTAAGACTCGACAATTTGCTTATGCAAGGCGTCGTTCTCTTTTTGAAGAATCAGGTTTTGGGCCTCGAGGTCTGCGTTCTTCTCCTTTAGCATCTTGTTCTCCGTCATGAGTCGATCGCTAGGATAGAAAAATTATTAAATAAAGCACAGGAATAGTTTGAAGGAGTACTTTTCAAATTTGTATTTGCTAACTTCCTCGGCGGTTTCCATTGAAACTCGCCGAATTTCGCTCCTCGCTGACTGAATCACTTTATCGTTTTTCAGTCCACGGAGATGCGATTCGAGTATATCCTGTTTTTTTTGCTTTACAACGTCAAAATGCTGCTTGAGTTTCTGAAATGAAGGCGTCATCGTGTGTCTTGCAGTTTGAGGTCTATGCGGCAGGATGTTTGGATTAAACCCCTTATATTTCTCATCGAGTTTCTTTATCGCCCTTTCTGTTTCGATGTCGGCCAGCTGAGATTGAGGATGCGCAATGTAGTCCTTGGGTCGGAGAACGCTTCGAGCGAGCGTGTGGTCTTTTCTGAAAACGACTTTCTCGAAACTCTTTTTATACTCTTCGTATTCTTTTCTCTCAACCACTAGCTGCTCATCTAGATAATTAATGGGTTGTTCCTCAGGGATGTTGTGTCCTAGTTCTGAGCCTGCTGCATTGAATAAGAAGGCGATGCTTTTGTGCTGTCTTTCGTTTTTGGAAGTTGGTCGGAGGCCTTGGTGCAGGTTGGTCCAGCAGTCTGGTGAAAGCAGCGTAAGTTTGTTTATATCGACTGAGTCCTGCTTTGGAGGAGTCGCTGACAGAAGTTGCTCGATGGAAGTTGGAGGTTTGAGGCTTCTGAGGTCTTCCTGAGAGGCGTTTTTGCTGAGTATGGTCGGTGTGGTGCTAAGACTTTGAGAATAAGACCTTCGTGAAAGGCCAGGTCTTTTTGAAACCTGTTTCATTAATTTTGATGAGACTTAAAATTATTCTGCCGAGAGATAGTTGGTTATATTTTGCAGAACAAAAGTTCACGTAAAGAGTAATTTTATGAATATATAAAGGAAGCTTTTTTAAAAAGATAATACTCAAAGACCGTAACAAGACTTCGGATATGCTTTTCTGGGAGGTCTGAGGAAACTAATGTATGAACTCTAATGTAAAGGACTTGACGCTAATAAATTTAGATCTGCCTATTGATCATTGGAGAAGCCATTGGAAAAATCATCATGAGCTGTAGGGAAGCAAAAAAAGACAATTATCGCTTCGAAATCTCGATATCATGATGAAATTGAATGACTGACTATTAGCCAACCAGCCAGGACCACCGAAAATATTTTACAGACTACCATAGAAATGTGAAGTTTTATAGCTTTTTTGAATCCAGAGCTCATATTCAATCGCAAATGACAGCTACTATTATGGGAATAACACTCGATTTATTATGTATTCAAGCAGAACTTCACTCATGTAAATTCACATTCCTTCTCATTTGTGTTTATCTAATGCGCCTGACAAAGTGGTAAGATAAGTAAAACTATTCAATTCAAGTCGACCGGATTGTTTCTGCCATGGCTAATCCAAGGAAAAATGAATACACGTGACCAGAAATCGCATAGTTTTTCTCCTTTGCCAGGGCCAGCAGACCATCCAGTGCCTTCGAATTAAACTCCAAGAGGTGCACTCGTATGCTCTCCGTATCCTCAAGCTTCTGCGTTACATTTTTATTCCTCTCATCATCTCCATCAATGTCAACCATCACAACTTTCGAAGACTCATTGCTCTTCCAAGGGTCATAGAAGAAAGCCGGACTGACCATATAACTCTGCGTTTCAATAGCTTTTTGGTCTGGTCTCTTGCCGGTGTAGCCAGTCTCTTCTTCTAGCTCTCTGAGCGCGTTATCGAATAAATCGCCGTCTTCATCCAGAAGCCCCGCAGGAAACTCAAGGACGTAGTTGTCTACAGGCGGACGATAATTCGCTATCATCACTATTTGCGGCTTAATCTCTTTATCCTTATATCTGATGATGCCTATTGCTTCGACCCCATCACATTCTTTCGTTACTTTGTCTTTGCTCGGTCTTTCCACGCATTCCCAGTTTTTCAGCGTTTTCTCTCCGATTTGATAGTCAACTTGCTTGAAAACAAGCCATTTGCCTTCGTATACCACCCTACGCTCTAATCCAAAGGCTCTTACCTCCTTTATCTCAGTCTGCTTAGACTCCATTTTTTTTACGTATCAGAAAGTTGAAAATATAAGATTTCGACTAAATCTCAAAAAAATCCCTTCAAATTTGCTTGTAATTTCCAATTATATAAAATATTCATCCTTTTATCTATTCCTAGTAACACCTCAAAGTTCTTCAGGGCAATGGCAGTATACAGGTAATTGAGTGTCTGAATATATTATGCAAGCAAATATTTAAAGATTTGTTGTTTTCTAATGCAATTGTGAAGTAAATGCTATGAAGTAAATGTTCATATTGACTTAAAAAAATAAGAGCTACAGTATCGACACTATATTAACCATTAAAATCATGTATTTATGTTTGAGTGATTTAAAACGCGCTCTTTCTGTTGATGAAAGAGCGAACAAGCTCATAAGTAGTCCAGAACCCAGCGCTCACAGGCATTCCCTGCACTATCGTTGGGGTCAAGCCTCTGAACAGAGCGCGATGTCCTTCAGCTTTAACAGTTTTGGAGTAGCAATCATACAAGCTTTTATAAGTAGGGTTTTCCAAGCTATCTACTTGGATACGCGATTTAATAGAATCGATGGGGTAGCTAGTGAGACGCGCGAGAGTCCCTGCTAAAGAACCAGCGACAATTGGTTGCAAGAGTCCGCCTTGGTCGCTTTTAAAAATATTCTTTTTGATGTCTTCGTAGACAGCAAACGACCAGGCTAACCTCAAATTAGAAGAGTGGCTTTACAATGGAAATTTACCGCTTCCTATGGCATTTCGCAATGCCGTTGCGCTGAATCCGTTGTAAATACCCTTAATTCCGTGCTTTGCAGCGATTTGCTTCAGATAAGCGACCAAGCCGCCAGTGACCTTTGACTGAGTCTGCATGCGAATGCGAACGTGGTCAATAGGCGTACCCATCAGCGAAATCGAAGCTCCGGCTAAGCCGCCGCCAATAAACGCGTGAATGAAGCGAGATTCCTCAGATTTTTCTAATTTCTTCAACAATTATGAGTTCTGAGAGCAAAAGTATGAGGAAATTACCGCAAATGTGTCTCGGTAGTAGCAGGAAAGACCCACAGCCAACGAGGAGATACCTCCTGCCGTGAGGACTGGGATAATAGCTCCTATTTTCAAATTTTGAATATATTTGGCTATAAGTTCAAATTTACCTCGATAGAAGGCAAGAAGACCTTCCTGGCGTGCGATCTTCTTCGCGGCGTCGAAAAGACCTGAATAAAGTGGATTGCTCGTTGATTGCACTTGTAATCGGACTTTAATAGTGTCGAAAGGAGAAGCGATCAGCGTTGAAGTCAGTCCTAGCGCACAAGTCAATTAGGCGACTGGCTAAGGTCAGCATGTTGTACCTCCAAAGTAGCCCCCTAAAAATGAAGCGAAGGCTTTAAGAGATTGATCTTCAAGTTCCATGGACATTGTTTTCCACAGTGAGAGTTTTCTTAGTAAGTATTAAAGTTAAAATAGTTAAAATCAATTACAAAAATACGACTTAAGTACACGTGACTCTCAATCCAAAATGATTCAAGATTCTCTCCCAAGTGCATTAATTTCTGCGTTTTAAATTATTCGCCTTGATGAACGCATAATGAAGCACTCCTAAATGGAAATCCCCTTAGATGTAGTATTAAACTATGGGATGACCGGGAAAAGAAATTTTCAAGGCTAACGCCTCACATTTGAGAGAGTAGGTCGAAAGAACACGTCGACCAGAATTCTGGTCAGAAGTACTTGCTTGCTCTGAAGTGCGCACAATTATCCAAGGGTCACCCTCTTTGATTTCTGACCCGCCTTTCTGGCGAATTTTATTACACTTCAATTTTCGGACGTTGAATGATAGGTGTTCTGAAGTGGTAGGCGTGTGCATTCGTAGTGTGAAGATAAGATGAGAGCAGGTAATTATCAATTCAAGCGTGAAATTGATTTAAAACGATTATTGCCTTTTGAAAGGAAAATTTCCAATTCTCTTTTATTATCAGAATAATTGAGTTGCTGAACACTGAGCTAGTCAATGGAGAGAAATTCTTCGCAATAATCTGTGCAATAATTTATCAGAGCTGTATCGCTTGACCTAACCTACGTTGGAATATACGGCATAGGGCTCATTTCCACACTCATAATGGATTTGTACCAGAACTCTAAAAATGTGAATTTGCCTGAGAAACGATCAAAGGCCTCGAAAAAAAAGAAGGATTCGTTTAATGAAAATAAAACTTAAACACCCGTAGAATAATAAATTTTGAAACCTATAGACCAGTAAAATCGGAATTTCAGTAAATTACCCGATTATGAGGAAAATGTAGCTTCCCACCCTTGAACAAGCTAGTTTATTATTCGTTTTCATGTGCGATATTTCTCAGGGTAAAATGCATTCCAAAGTCCTTCAGGAAATTTTAGATTTTGATGTATCATGAATCATCAAAGATTTCTAATCTCTTAGCATAAGAATGAGATAAATCACATAACGAACCTAAAATCCATTGCATTATTCATTCAACATGTAATACTCCATAAATTTTCTCATCTTATTTATCATTGGTCTCCTTTTTTCCAGATTAACAAGCCTTTGCTTCAATTCGGTGATTAATGATCACAAACAAGAGACTTGTCACCTTTTACTGACCTATTTAGCACAATTTTACCACAAATGCATTGAACATAAGGACAGTCTTTTTCCTTCAGATAAATCTTGGTAATTACCTGCCTCAGGTAGCTCGTTATTTCATCAAGCGGAAGAATCTCAATAATATCCCTCACAATGATCTCCTTATTACAGCCCTCTCTAAAACAGAGCCATTTTTGATCCCTCTTCTTACAGAGATCAATCATGTATTGCTTGATACATCTAAAGCAATAGAGATGCCCACAATGCAAAAATTTCGGATCATGCACATATTCCGTATTGCAAATGCTGCAAGTAGGCTTTTCTTTCTCTGCCACTTTAAGCTTCTTATAGATCTCTGCTTTCGCCTCTTGGACATCTTCGTCCTGCCCGATCAATTCTAAAGAGACCGAGCCTTTTTTGAGCTTCAAGTTCAGATAGACAGAAGGATATTGCCTTTGTAGATGAGACAAGCCTTTATATGTGAGCTTTGAAGCGTCACGACCAGCTGTTGAAAGTTCATCAATAGCAAAACTTTCTTTATTTTCATCCAATGCAGCTTTGAGAGCCGCCTCAGCCTTTTTAGCATCTTCCTCTTGTCCATAGATAGTCAAAGTGCGAGTCTTTTGGGCTGCGCTGATAAACACTTTGCATTCTTTATTGATTTTTTGGAGGATATTGCTTTCAAGCCAACTAGTAAAGAGGAGGGGGTAAAGTTTATGGTCAGACAAGCCTGTTATTTCTTTTCCTTTAGCGACTTGACTTAGCCTCTGCCGGATCTCGGAGGTTTTTTCGTGTAATAGCTTGAGGTTGGAAATTGAGGTAACTGGTTCGATTATGATTCTTACGAAAGGTTTCTCATCTTGAAGATTTTTAGAGTTGGGGAGGATAACCTTGGCGAAGTCCTTGTATTCATCATTCAATCCTTTGGCATTGATGTCAAAGGATGTTTCGAAAGCTTTGTAGCATTCCTTGTAAATGCTGTAATCTGAGCTCATGATCCAAGGCTTTACATGAATCATTTTTTCAATCTTATGATCGGAGACAGACACCGTAAGTATTTTCTTGTTCGTGTTTTTGATAAATTCGATAGCATCTTCATAATTGCTGAAATTGTAATGATAAGTACACTTTGACCTCATACCCGAGGTATGGCTATATTTTCCACCATATTTTTTTGCTTGAGACTCAACATAGTCGAACACTTGCTTCTGCTCGTGCTCAGAATCGTGATCATACACATAAGAGGACCTATATACACAGCAGTGACGATAGACAGTGTTCGGGATCTTATGGTCGAGAACTTCAGTTATTTCAATCTCATCAACAGCTGGATGAAGCTCGTCCAACCGAATTTTGCCACTGCTCAGTGTGGCCTTAATTTTTTTGTTCAATAGGACATATCCATTCAGTTTCCGAGCAATATAACTCCCTTCGTCTGCATCATCCAAGAAAATCGCTCCGTTTCCCTTTGGTTTTCCTCTAAACCATGTTACTCTCACTCGAATGGATTTATTTATGTCCAACCGTTGGCTAAAATCTTGCCTTTGGAGCTCAATCACTTGATTTTTTACTTGAATATTTTTATTGAG
>ENA-UOTX01001392-UOTX01001392.1-compost-metagenome-genome-assembly--contig:-NODE-1392-length-18340-cov-18.373104_pt1 | contig 18340 bp, 6 predicted proteins | sample MGYA00238143_ERZ746982 | MGnify/ENA primary metagenome ERZ746982 (study PRJEB28758, sample SAMN06268862) | compost metagenome | isolation source: single cell | place: USA: California, Emeryville, Joint... | reverse complement strand
ACTCCTGAATTTGGTCTCAAATGCTTGCAAGTTTACAGAGAAAGGGTATGTGCGAATTCACGTCAGCTGGCAAACAATCTCAACTTTTTGGACCCAGCAAGAAGCGAAAGAAACAGAGCAAACTCCAGCAAATAAAAGTCAAGATAAAAACGACGAAGATAACGAAGAAGAAAGAGAAATGAGAGAATTTTTGTATACTCTCGAAGCTACATCTAAGAAAGACAGTCACCATTTAGTCACAGAGTATCAAAAAAAATTTATCGATGGTTCACCGTCCTTTCAATTGAATTCGAGGAAGCCTCACTGGAACCCTGAAGAAGTGTTGTCATCGACTCTGCCAGAAGGATCCATAGGAACCCTCAAGATTCAAGTCTTGGATTCTGGATGTGGAATGACTCTCGAAGATCAGGCCAAGCTGTTTCAAAAGTTTTCCCAAGTGAATTCAAGCCAAGGTCAAAGAAAGGTAGGAACTGGTCTTGGACTCTGGATTTGCAAAGAACTTGCAAATCGTCTTGATGGAAACATCACAGCCCGTTCCATGGTAGGAGTTGGCTCAGTGTTCGAGTTTAAGATTCGATCAACAGTATCTGTTATTCCGAAAAAGCTTCACAAACCCCCACTTTCGCTTACTACTCAAGTCAACGAGTTGAATTCACTCATGAGAATCTCCTCAGATCAAAGATTAGCATCAAATACGCTCAAAATTTTAGTTGTTGATGATGATAGTTTCAATATTGAGTTAATGAAGAATTACCTCAATAAATTTGGGATTAATTATATATGTGCTTATGATGGTGAAGAAGCAGTCTCACTCTTCAAAAAAGATTACAAAGATATCAGTTTCGTCATTACGGACAACTTCATGCCCAAGAAAACCGGAACGGAAGTCGCATTTGAAATTGCAACCTTTTTGGAGGAAAAAGGACAGCCCAAAATCCCAATCATATGTATATCAGGAGATTTAAAGGTGTCTGTTGGTGAGAAGGGTATTACGAGTGTCATTCAAAAACCTATCAATTTCGATCGACTAAAAGAAGAATTGACGGCTACTTTTCCGCAGCTTACTCAACCTACCAATGAAGCTGATAGATAACTGTTGATATTATACTAAAATGTATCTAATGTGTTGGAAATCACTGAATAATTTAGTTCTATACTTTTCAGAACACATAAAATCTTTCTTCGATTTCTAGTAATTTCTTCAACAACCTGTGTTTCTAACACTTTATCCCGATACGACCACATCTTGAAGGACGTTACTCATTGATTAGTTAATGACTTAGTAAATTTCGACAAACCAATAAAAAAAACTTATTTGTCATACTTTTACGCCATTTATTCATTCTCTGGACGCTTCAGCATTCCGCTTCTAGTTGAAAATAGAATGACCAAGGTGCGCCATTAACAACGAAGTGCTATAGAAATCAATTCAGACCTCTAGTATATTCTCAACAAGTTGTATTTATGAGTCAAACTTGGGAAAGATAAACATCATTAAGGAATGAAGGGATGCATCTTCAGTAACTCGGTTATTTATCCGCTCAATGCTTTGCTTCTTCTTGTTATGCAGTTTATAAATCGTTTATCATTTAAGTTAGACTGCTGCACACCATTCTACATCTACACGCTGAAATAATCACGAAAAGGAGGTCTAGCTCAACTCATAGCATTCATCTGCTCATACTCTCCTGTATCTAAAGGTATGAGACATCTCTTTTGCATTAGCAAACGTGAGTTGTTATTTAACTAATCAATGATAGAGCTGCCAGCTCTGAAGAATTTGAAAAGAGACATTCAGAGTCATTCTTATGATATTAAGCCACTATCCTGGTCGAAAGTATGAATTTTTCATCGATTTACTGCAGTCAGACTGGAATAATCCTCGATATCATCCAAATTTAAGAAAATTGGGCCTTTTGTGAGTTTTCAGAAAGACTCAGAAGGACAACGAGCCAAGAAATGCTCATAGTATAATAGCCTATTAGATATAGAAGTGAGACTCCCATTTTATTTTATTTTTTGAAAGCCACTTTTGGCAATGCAATGTGCTTCAACCTCTCGAGGGTGCTTGGCAATTAACCAACAAAAAATAAAATATTGACCGTGATCTTACAAGCTTTATTGGGATTTATTAAGTAAAATAAAAAGAATAACTTTCAATTATAAGAGACATCCATCAGGACTCAGATATGCTCAAGAAACTGATTCTAAAATACAAAAGATTTGAAAAAATCTTCCTGAAGGAAGATAAAGCTATGGATATGACAAACTATATCAAACGGAAGTACCATTTCCGTTCGATGATGTGTGTTTCAGGTGTCACAATGATACCTGCGCTGTACAACACGTTTGTGCATCACACTTTTCCTTTCGTAACAATTATTATACTACTTGGAGTCTTGCTCGGGTTCAGAACTAAATCTTACAATGCAATCAATTCAGCATTCTCTATGATGATGATGCTTTTTCCACTTAGATGTCTATTGAATTCTCTGGTGCTAACGACTCCAATTGCCCTCCTCTGGACTACAGTTGAAGTATTAATTCAAACTCAATCTGATAAGTTGACAATGCTTCATTTGGTTGTCCAAGCCATTGGATTTTATTTTTATGGGATGGAGCGTATGACTGCAACTATGAGAGGAATGAGCGTTGAAGAACTTATCCAAAGTGCCCAATCTGCGATGAAAATGACTTTTACTGCAACTCTTATAATTATCTTATGCATAAGGGTATTTTACTCTCAATTTTCAAGTCTGTTGAGAAAGGTGAACACTCTTACAGAGAATATTAGGAAAGCAAACAGTCAACTTAACGATCAGAATCTTAAGCTCCAAAGCAACCTAGAGATGAAAGATGTTTTCATCTATACTTTCTCACATGAACTCAAGAATGCTCTGAACGGACTGCTGGGTAACCTTACCCTAGCTTATGATGTCGCAAAAAACTCACAAGTAACTCAGCATCTGTCATCAGCAAAAGTTTGTGGAGAAGTTCTCAATAATTTTATTCACAACATCCTTGATTCGGGAAAGCTAGAAAATGGGAATTTAGAAGTATCTCCAGAGAGAAAGGATGTGATGAATTTCATGCAGAATGTATGGTCAATCTGCGGGAGGATTATTCAAAACAAGAGATTAAAAGGCTCGTTAAAAATCGAGACGCATGTACCTAAACTGTTGGACCTTGATGAACAAAGAATGATTCAGATACTCTTGAATCTGGTCTCAAATGCTTGCAAGTTTACAGAGAAAGGGTATGTGCGAATTCACGTTAGTTGGCAAACAATCTCAACCCAACAAGAAGCGAAAGAGGAAGGCCAGACTCCTACAAATAACAACCGAGAAGGAATCCATGAAGAAAAAGAGGAGAGAAGAGTAACAACTCATGTCGGAGATATGAGAGAATTCCCTGACACTCTGGAAGCTCGGCCATCGAAGAAAGAAAATTATTTAGTAACCGGGAGACCAAAAAAATTCATCGATGGCTCTCAGTTCTATGAGTTGAATTTATTGAAATCCCACTGGAATCAAGAAGAGGTTTTGTCATCTACTCTGCCAGAAGGATCCAAAGGCATCCTCAAGATTCAAGTTTTGGACTCTGGATGTGGAATGACGGCAGAACAGCAAGAGAAGCTGTTTCAGAAGTTCTCTCAAGTAAGCTCAATCGAGGGACAAAGGAAGATAGGAACAGGATTAGGACTCTGGATTTGTAAAGAGCTTGCTACCCGCCTTAATGGAGATATCACAACACGTTCCGTGGTAGGAGTTGGCTCAGTGTTCGAACTTAGTATTCGAGCAAAAGTTTCTGTTCTTCCCAAAAAACCTCCAAAACGTCCACTTAAGCGTACTCAGGTCAACGAGTCGACCTCACAAACGAGATCAGCTTCTGAACCAAGATCAGCATACTCATCATTAAATATGCTCAAAATTTTAATTGCTGATGATGATAGTTTCAACATTGAACTTATGAAGAACTATCTTAGCAAATTTGGTATTAATTACATATGTGCTTATGATGGTGAAGAAGCAGTCTTACTCTTCAAAAAACATTACAAGGAAATCGGTTTCGTTATCACAGACAACTTCATGCCGAAGAAAACAGGAACGGAAGCCGCGTTTGAAATCGCAAGCTTCTTGGAGGAGAAAAGGCTACCGAAGGTACCAATCATATGTATATCAGGAGATTTGAAGGTGTCTGTTGGTGAGAAGGGTATTACGAGTGTCATTCAAAAACCGATCAATTTCGATCGACTAAAAGAAGAATTGATGACTGTTTATCCACAATTAACGCAATTTACCAATGAAGGTGATAGATAGATAGTTTTAAACAATATACTAAAATGTATTTGACCTGTTGCTAATCTTTGACAAATTCCTGAATTACAATAAGATCGTTTCTTTTCGGGCTGGAGTGATATTTTTGTCTTAACAAATTGGAATTCCAAAATTTTAATTCGATAGGATCATTTAGGAAGGATGCTCCTCATTTATTTATCTTCTCTCTGCAAATTGAGTATTTCGCTTTTACTTTACAAAACAGAAACGAAAATTTGCCTTTAATCTTCAGCCAAATTACTGAGTAATTTATTATCAATTACCTTTACCCATCTGACGGCGAAGAAGCAATCTCTCTAACACATCTTATAAAAAAATTTGCTTGTTTTTTTCGACAATTTATTCCACGAAACAGAACAGAAGCAATTACTGAACTGTCACCTATTGCAAGCTAAGAAAATGCTGGAGGTCACTATCATGGATGTCCCAAGAGAATTTCAGATGAATGCTTTTAAAAAGAGGACCAGAAGCAACTTTCGAGGCCACTAAATTCGAAAGCCGAAATGAGAAGTAGTAGTCCATCACTCATCAATTGAAGAAGAGAAAATATGAAAAACAAGGGATTTGGCATTCATGAAATAACTATGTATTTGATCGCATAAGATAGTTCCCATCTTAGGCTCTTTTCTGATATATCTTGATATCAAGCTAAATCTCATAGTTGCAACTATCTTTTTCATCCCAACAAGTAACCTTCTTAGAATTCTTAAAAAAATGTACACGATTGATTTTTATTGGCAGCCATATTTTTGCTATTGGAATATTTTATCAAATATCTGTTCGACGGTTCGTTGCCTCTAACCAGGCAATACTAAACGATTTTCTTTCCATTTTTGTTTACAAACAGGAATGAAATGATATTTATAGCTCCCTCTTTATTTAATTTTCGATTTAATGCAGATTATATATTAAAATTACCAGGTCGCTCTAATCTAATATTTCCACTGACGCAAAAAAATTATCTTACAGAGAGCAAATTGACAAACCTAAAATCTTAATTAAATTTTTCACAAATTTGAGTTTTATCCAAAAAAAGTGAGAGAAGCCAAAGAACCAGGCAACCTATTAGTAATTTATGTGACTGGTGCTGGGTCCTCTCTTTCTTGAAATGTCTCAATGCTTAGTTGGCGATAGGATGTAATTCTTGATGCCAACAAATTGTGTTAATCAAGATTATTCAGGGTATTTGACCATGAATAAATAAGGAATTAAATACAAGGAATTTGAGATTTCTAACACAAGGAAAAAATCACCAGTAGATTTTGTATTACAAGAACTCAATTAATTAAATTCGTAAAATAAAGCATGTAAATAAGTATTTATATATTAAAATTCCATTAGCAGCTGATCTCATGATCAAGGAAATGTTTGCCAAATATAAGCGCTTAGAAAAATGCTTTTTCAAAGCTGATAAAGCAAAGGATATGATAGCTTACTACAAAACCAGGCAGCAGTTTCGTACGATGCTGTGTCTTTCAGCAATAGCCGTTGTATCAGCGATTTATATGCTACTTGCACATCAGGTTTTTCTTGTAATTGGTCCCATATTACTTCTCGGGGTCCTTGTTGGATTCAGAGCCAGAGCTTACCATACTGTGAGATTCTTATTTTTCATACTGATGATGGTGGTCCCAGTGAAGTATCCATCGAGTCCGTTGGTGTTACTGACTCCAGTCGTCATCTTTATCACCAGTGTCCAAATTCTGGTTCAGACTCAGTCTGATTATTTGACGTGGATTTTCATGGCTGCTCAGGCCTTTGGATTTCACTTTTATGGAATGGAGCGAATTTCTGCGACCATTAGAAGAATGAGTGCTGATGAACTTGTTGAAAGTGCGAGACTTGCGCTCCAGGTGACTTTCGTTTGGAGTATCATGACGTTGTGTTGCATGAAGATATTATACTCGCAATTTTGGAGTCTTCTGAGAAAAGTTAACGCTCTCAAAGATAATATCTCGAAGGCGAACAACCAGCTCAATGCCCAGAATCTCAAGCTTCAAAGCAACCTTGAGATGAAGGACGTCTTCATCTATACTTTCTCACATGAACTCAAGAATGCGCTCAATGGGTTGCTCGGAAATCTTTACTTAGCTTATGACTCTGCGAAAATACCTCAAGTAATTCAGTACTTGTCATCGGCGAAAGTTTGCGGCGAGGTCCTCAAGAATTTCATTCACAATATTCTTGATTCTGGAAAGCTTGAGAAAGGAAATCTAGAGGTATCTCCTGAAAGGAAAGATGTGATGAGTTTCATGCAGAATGCATGGACAATCTGCGGGAGAATCATTCAAAACAAGAGATTGAAGGGCTTATTAGAAATCGAGAAGAATGTTCCTGCGTTTTTGGATCTTGATGAACAAAGAATGATACAGATCATCTTGAATCTCGTCTCGAATGCTGTGAAGTTTACAGAGAAAGGGTATGTTCGAATCCATGTCAGTTGGCAGACAATCGTTGCTTCTTCTCGCCGCCAGCACGAAGCAAAAGAAAGTCTTGCTGTAAACCACAGTAAAGATCGAATCGACGAAGATAAAGAAGAAGGTAGAGAGGCAGGTCATTTTGAAGACATGAGAGAGTTTCTGAGCACTCTTGAAGCCAGCCCTTCGAAGAAAGAAAGTCATCATTTAGTGACTGAGTATCAAAAAAAATTTATCAATGGCTCGCAATTCTATGAATTGAATCTAATAAAATCTCATTGGAGCCCCGAAGAAATGTTGTCATTTACTTTGCCAGAAGGATCTAAAGGAACTCTCAAGATTCAAGTTTTGGACTCTGGGTGTGGCATGGCAACAGAACAACAAGAGAAACTGTTTCAGAAATTTTCTCAAGTAAGCTCAATTGAAGGCCAAAGAAAGGTCGGTACTGGCCTTGGACTCTGGATTTGTAAAGAACTTGCAAACCGTCTTAATGGAGACATCAAAACACGTTCAATGGTCGGAGTGGGGTCAATATTTGAGCTTACTATTCGGGCCAGGGTGGCACGAAGTCCCAAAAAGCCTCATAAAAATTCAATTTCGCTCACTCAACTTGGAGACTTTACTTCACCAGCAAGAGCAACTTTCGAGCAAAGATCAGTAACCACGCGAAAAATTTTAATTGCCGATGACGACAGCTTCAACATTGAACTTCTGAAGAACTATCTTAACAAATTTGGTATTAATTACATTTTTGCTTATGACGGTGAGGAAGCAGTCTCGCTCTTCAAAAAAAATTACAACGAAATTGGCTTTGTTATAACAGACAACTTCATGCCGAAGAAAACAGGAACCGAAGCGGCACTTGAGATCGCTGCTTTTTTGGAGGAGAAAAGACAGCCCAAAATCCCAATCATGTGTATATCAGGAGATCTGAAGGTGACGATTGATGAAAATGGCATCACAAGTGTCATTCAAAAGCCAATAAATTTTGACCGACTGAAAGAAGAATTGATGGCTGTTTATCCGCAACTGACGCAACTTACCTATGAAGGTGATCGATAGCTTTGAATACTATGTGCTGAAATTTTATATCAAAATTGTTGGGTTCTTCAAATTTCACAACTTTGTACACTCTTCACTGTATCACATTTTCATAATAATTGTAATATCATTAATTCTCTGACTAATGACCAGAGTGAATTTCTCGATTAGACTGTGCACCTTTCGATAACAAGAATTTGAATCCAGAAAATATGGACCTTCCAATTTACTTCTTCAAACTAATAAAACCTGTTTAGAGATCTAACTGGACATCTATTTCTGAATTTAATTTGTATCTCAATAGATTAAAGGTCTCGGTTTGATAAGTATTTTCTGAAAACAAGAAGGCCCTGAAGTCCCATGAACTATTCGATAAAAGATAAATCAGTATTTGGATTTCTGATATTTAAATCGCGATCTATATTCGTGATTTGAAAAATAGTGAAGTATGAGAAAGCAAGGATTCTCAGGTCTACTCAACCTCAATTTTATGAATTGTGTTTATAATGGCAGCGAGGCTCGTGCTCTTCAAATCAAGATTCGTTCCCGTCACCAGTCTCATGTTTCTAATCCCATTTAACCAACAAATTAAGACCTAAGTTGTTCATTTCTCTCATACCGATTCGAAATTGTTGAAATATCCTTATACTATGATAAATGCTGGTTACTCGTCGAACCATAAAATTTGTGCATAGCCGATGACTATCAATTTAGATTTACGCGCTAAATGTGAAATGTGAGTTTGATATGGTGTTTCCTAAGTCTAACTCTTTTCACAAATGCTTACGTAACTGATGCAGATATTGGTAAAAGTTACTATACGCACACTATCTACCAGAGAAAAGCAGCAGCCATTGAGATGACCAGGAAATCTGTTTGTTTCCCGAATAAGATTGTTGAATTAATAATTTCAGCACTAAGTTCTAATATCATAATGCACCCATAATTAAAACGCAATACTGCCAAACTCAGTCGACTTCCAGCGGAAGATTCCCTTTAAGTTCAAGGGTCCTTGATATTATTCTCAAGAATAAAGTTTCGAAATAGGCCTATTGAACGCTCGATAATATCGTATTTGTAATGTATTAAAGTAAGTGTATGGTGAAATCGCATGATGGTTCATCGTATAGTCTTATGAGTAGAAGCTGCCAATTACTCATTGTTTTATTTCCTTCGAATGTCAAAGATATTAATAGGCATCAAGATAAAAAGCAATGAACCCAGAACAGTTCATTTTATACAATGACTCACTTTATACAATTAATATATCACCAAATTAACTTTTAGAGTTTTCTCAAATCCATCGAACTCATGCTCAAGGAAATGTATTCCCACTACAAACGGTTTGAGAAATACTTTTTCCAGGCCAATAAGGAGAAGGATATAACAGTCTACTATAAGCTCAAGCATCAATTTCGCTCGATGTTGTGTCATTCACTTGTATCGCTTATCTCAGCAATTTATTTGCTGATTGCGTACCGAGTTTTCATTCCAGTAGGTCCTTTGCTGATCGTGTTAGTCTTGATGGGGTTCAGAACCAAAGCTTATAAGGCGTTACGATATTTATATTTCGTATTGATGCTGATCGCTCCAGCCAGCTTTTGCTCCTCATCCTTAGTGTTATTCACTCCGATTGTTATTTTCATGACGAGTGTTCAAACTATGGTCCAGACTCAATCTGAGCCTTTGACGTGGATTCATTTACTTGTGCAAGTCATTGGATTTTATTTTTATGGAATGGATCAGGTAGTCGCAAACACCAAAAGAATGAGCATTGACGAGCTTGCTGAAGGCACTAAAAACGTGATTTCAGCGACTTTTGCTTGGGGTATCATGAGTTTGATGTGCATGAAGATACTATACTCACAATTTTCAAGTCTCGTGAAGAAAGTTAACGCTCTCAAAGATAATATCTCAAAAGCGAACAATCAACTCAATGAACAGAATCTTAAGCTCCAAAGCAACCTGGAGATGAAGGATGTCTTCATCTATACTTTCTCACATGAACTCAAGAATGCTCTCAATGGACTGCTGGGCAATTTAACCCTCGCGTATGAGTTGGCAAAGGTTACACAAGTGATTCAGCATCTGTCATCAGCAAAAGTTTGTGGAGAAGTTCTCAATAATTTTATTCACAACATCCTTGATTCTGGAAAGCTGGAGAACGGGAATTTGGAGGTCTCTCCTGAGAGGAAGGATGTGATGAGTTTCATGCAGAACGTATGGTCAATCTGTGGAAGAATCATCCAAAACAAGAGATTGAAGGGCTCATTAGAAATCGAGAAGAATGTTCCTGCATTTTTGGATCTTGATGAACAAAGAATGATACAGATTATCTTAAATTTGGTGTCCAATGCTGTGAAGTTCACAGAAAATGGACAGGTACGTATTCGTGTCAGTTGGGAGACTGTTGCTGTTGTTTGTCCTCGGCAAGAGTCCTTAGAACAGCTATGCATGATTAATACTCACACGAGAAGCGAAGGCGAGGACGGTACAGAAACTACTACTATCGGAGACCTCAGAGAATTCCCTGACATGCTCGAGCCCCCACCTTCGAAGAGAGAAAGCCATCATTTAGCAGTTGAGAGACCCAAAAAACTCATTGGTAGTCCACAATGCTATGAGTTGGATTTGATAAAGTCACACTGGACCTCGGAAGAGGTCTTGTCATCGATTCTCCCAGCAGGAGCTAAAGGAATCCTCAAAATTCAAGTTTTGGACAGCGGATGCGGGATATCTGAAGAAGATCAGGCACAGCTATTTAGAAAATTCTCTCAAGTGAGTTCAATCCGAGGCCAGCGGAAAATCGGAACGGGCCTTGGACTCTGGATTTGCAAGGAGCTTGCGAACCGCCTCGACGGAGACATCAAAACACGTTCTATAGTAGGAATAGGCTCAGTGTTTGAACTAACTGTTCGAGCCAAGGTTTCAAATATACTGAAAAGACCTCGGTCATGTGCGCGCTTTTCGAACCAAGCCAGTCAGAACCATTTACAAGCAACATTAGTAGATTATAGAATAGCAAACACGCGTAAGGTTCTGATTGTTGATGATGATAGCTTCAACATTGAACTTATGAAGAATTATCTCAATAAATTTGGAATCCAATATTTTTATGCTTATGATGGCGAAGAGGCAGTCTATCTCTTCAAGAAACATTACAAGGAAATCTGTTTTGTTATTACTGATAATTTCATGCCGAAGAAAACAGGTACGGAAGCTGCTCTTGAGATAGCAGGCTTTCTGGAAGAGAAAAGACAGCCGCAGATTCCCATCCTCTGCATATCTGGAGATTTGAAGGTGCATGTTGGAGAAAGAGGTATCACAAGTGTCATTCAAAAGCCAATAAATTTTGACCGACTGAAAGAAGAATTGATGGCCGTTTATCCGAAACTGACCTAGCTAACCCGTCAGGTTTATAAAGAATTATTGATATGTACCTAGGCCAATAAGTTATTGCTGTTGACTATTTCAGTTATAGGATGCTTTTGAGTAAATCACAGCTTTTACTCGAGTGGGCTGTGATCTTACTGCAGTAGGTGACTGAAACTAAAAAGTTGATTTACTAAATTTTTTCTGAGTTTTTTCTCTTCATATACAAAATGTCTGTGACTATTTCTGAAAACTAACCAGAATAATCCACTCTGAGCATATATGCCTTCCGCCAATAGAAAAATCACACAATAGGGCGTTCCTAATTGACTGCTAAGAGAAATATATATATATCTATATATTAAAAAAAAACAAAAACTCGATGCTGTGTTGCATTATAGTTCTATGTTCATGTGTTTTGCTAGCCTATCTGCTATTTTGTTCTGTTCTCAAAGCATTTTTATTAATTCTATTCGAGGATTCTATTAATCAAACATATTTTTTTCAGTACGGGTATTTTATAGCTAATTCAAAAAACTTCTATAACCAGCTCCTTAATTGGAGCACCTGGAACAGTTCCAAAATACCCTAAGTTTTAGCTGTTTTTAATTGGAAGCCAAATAAGTGATTAATAAATTGCAAGATCCTCAACAAAAATGTTCCGTGGCCAATTGCCAAAGGAAATGCTCATTAGATACAAGCGCTTTGAAAAATGCTTTCTCAAAGCAGATAAATCACAAGACATGATAGACTACATCAAGCGCAAGTATCAATTCCGATCGATGCTAATGTTTGTAATGCTATCTATCGTTTCGTCAATGTATGCTATGATTGTGCACGGGTCAATACCTTTCATGAGCTGCTCACTCCTTTTTGCAATCTTGATCGGATTCAGAACGAAATCTTACAATACCCTTAAATCGCTATTGCTTGTGTTTATGGTAATGACCCCAACTAGGTTTCCAACATCTTCCCTGATGTTAATGACGCCGCTTGCAATCTTCATGAGCAGCGTCCAAATTCTGGTCCAGACTCAATCTGAAAAATTCGCATGGCTTCACATGGCGATACAGGTTGTGGGGTTTTATTTTTACGGGATGGATCGAATTTCCGCGACCATCAGGGGGATGAGTATCGAGGAGTTTGTCGAAAGTGCCCGAACCTCAATGGTTGTAGCTTTCGTTTGGGGCATCATGACGTTGCTCTGTATGAAGATGCTATTAAAGCAATTTTCAAGTCTAGTGAAGAAAGTTAACGCTCTCAAAGATAATATCTCCAAGGCGAACAATCTGCTCAATGAGCAGAACCTCAAACTTCAAAATAATCTCGAGATGAAAGACATATTTATTTACACTTTCTCGCATGAGCTGAAGAACGCTCTCAATGGGCTGCTGGGCAATCTTCACCTGGCCTATGATTCTGCAAGGGTCCCATTGGTAAGTCAGCATTTATCATCAGCTAAGGTTTGTGGAGAAATCCTCAAGAATTTCATTCACAATATCCTTGACTCTGGTAAGCTTGAAAATGGGAATCTGGAAGTGGCTCCTGAGAGAAAAGACGTGATGGGTTTCTTGCAAAATGTATGGACAGTGTGTGGTAGAATCATTCAAAACAAGAGATTGAAGGGCTTATTAGAAATCGAGAAGAATGTTCCTGCGTTTTTGGATCTTGATGAACAAAGAATGATACAGATCATTCTGAATTTGGTATCTAACGCTTGTAAGTTTACAGAGAAAGGACATGTACGTATTCATGTCAGCTGGCAAACAGTCTCATCTCCCTGTACTCAAGAAGAAATAGAAGTGATAAATGACGCTCAGAAGGCGCAGGAAGAGGAAGGAAGAGAGACAACTCAGGTTGGAGATATGAGAGAGTTTCCTGATATAATAGAAGCTCGGCCTTCGAAGAAAGACAGTCATCATTTAGTAACCGAGAGACCAAAGAAATTTATCAGTGGCTCTCAGTTCTATGAATTGAATTTATCGAAATCCCACTGGAATCAAGGAGAACTTTTGCCGACTACCCTGCCGGAAGGGTCTAAAGGCACCTTGAAGATCCAAGTTGTAGACACTGGATGTGGAATGACGACTGAACAGCAAGGCAAGCTGTTTCAGAAGTTCTCTCAAGTAAGCTCAAGTCAAGGCCAGAGAAAGGTAGGAACTGGTCTGGGACTCTGGATTTGTAAAGAACTTGCTAACCGCCTTGCTGGAGACATCACAACACGTTCTGTGGTAGGAGTTGGCTCAGTGTTTGAGCTGACAATTCGAGCTAGAGTGTCAAAGGTTCCTGAAAAATATCGTAAACGTTGGTATAAACTACAAACAGATTTCCTTAGTGACCAAAGCATGCAAGATATGCCGAAGGCTCTGATTGTTGATGATGATAATTTCAACGTTGAACTTATGAAAAGCTATCTTAGCAAATTTGGTATTAATTACATATGCGCTTATGATGGCGAAGAAGCAGTCTCACTGTTCAAAAAGCATTACAAAGAAATCGGTTTCGTTATCACAGACAACTTCATGCCAAAGAAGACAGGAATCGAAGCTGCTCTTGAGATAGCGGATTTTCTAGAAGAGAAAAAGCGACCCAAGATACCAATCCTCTGTATCTCGGGTGATTTGAGGGTAAATATTGGAGAAAGAGGCATTACAAATGTCATTCAAAAACCTATAAACTTCGACCGACTGAAAGAAGAGTTGGTGGCTGTTTATTCACAACTAGCTCTTTCACCATGAATAAAAAAGCGATATGTTCTCGCCTTTAAAGTGAGCGGTATTAGTATATGTCCTTTAGCAAACAGTATATTAGCTTATCGACATTTGTAAGTATTTACTTCTTTTAACATGTGAGTCGAGCCTCTTTCATAGTGTACACATAAGAAAATCAATTAAGCTCGAGAATAAAAGATCCTAATACTTTTTTTTCAGCGTGAAAGCTTTGATTAAGTTAATGAGGCTGTAGCCAATCTCAAATGACTGGAAAAAACCTCTACTCCAATGAAAAATTTTCATATTCGAGAGCGGTATAGTCGAGGCCGTTCTATACGTAAACAACTATGGAAAATATTAAAATCATATATATTTCTTCCACATTCTTTCTTATTTTGGCACCATCTCTTGACTTTCGTAAAATTTCTTGCTATATATGCATATATCTTTATATAGGTTTTCAAATGTTATCTTTCTTTACATCTGGATGCTCTCACAACCTCGAGCCAAGCTGAATTTCGGCTCATTTAATGTAAATATTCGGTTCTACATACATTTCGGTATTTATTTGTGCGAATATCAATAGGAAGTAAAAAAAGCTATATTTTCTTTTTTTTTTTATTTAAACTACTCAATATGGGCAGGTACAACACGTTGAAGCCAATACAAAATATTATTGTAATTATCAGCCTGCCTTTGCAGTGTATTTTTGGTGCCTGCTTGTAAATTTTCATTAGTGACTGATTTTGTTTTCTTCAAAAAGCTTCTATTAAATTAATAAAAAGCCTATGATTAATATCCTGAGGATGACAGAAAATAAATTGGAAACTTTCAAATAAAGGAATGAAAGAGCGTATGAGAAATTCGAAATATGTCTAAAATACTGACTTACGAACTTCAAAAATCACAAAAGCCTCTGTGATATGGCAACATTGTCGCTTTTCTTTTTGGTAAAATCTTCTTTAGCAGCTTCGCTCAACTTTTCGTGGTGAGAACTCGATCAAATTTGAAAGGATTTGAGATGTAGGGTTTTTGGTAAGCAATAAAAACAATTTATGAGGTTTCGAATTAATTTCTGAAAAAATCAATATGCCCATAACTTTCGTGTTTTTTCAATCAGTTAATTAGATCAGTAATAAAGTAAAATAAACTAAAAGCACTTTTTTGCAATATGTTCAAGGAAATGTTTGCAAAATACAAGAAATTCGAAAAATACTTCTTCACTGAAGACAAGACGAAGGACATGATAGCCTACGTGAAGCTCAAACATCAGTTTCGATCGATGCTGATACTTATGGCAGCAGCTCTCATACCATCATTATATGTGATGATTAAGTTTGGCGTTTTTCCTGTCATAGGAGTCTCACTACTCATTGGAGTCTTGGCTGGGTTCAAGACCAAATCATATAAAACAATGAGATTCGTATTTTTCATGTTGCTCGCCGTGACCCCACTTCGACACGCATCGGCTTCTTCGGTATTGATTACTCCAATAGCCATCTATATGGCTGGGATTAACGTCCTCGTTCAAACTCAATCAGACTATTTGACATGGATTTACATCGGCATTCAGATCGTGGGCTTTTATTTTACTGGTTTAGATCGTCTATCAGCCACAATCAGAAAAATGACTATTGACGAAATTGTTGAAAGTGCGCAAATCGGGGTGTTGATCGCTATTGTTGCAACTGCTATGACCGTGCTCTGTATCATGATGCTGTACTCTCACTTTACAAGTCTCTTGATCAAGGTTAATGCCCTCAAAGATAATGTCTCAAAGGCAAACAAGCAACTTAATGCCCAAAATCTCATGCTGCAAAGGAATTTGGAAATAAAGGACATCTTCATATACACTTTCTCACATGAGCTGAAGAATGCTCTCAATGGACTGCTAGGTAATGTCCATCTTGCTTATGGTGCCGCGAAGGCTCCAATGGCAATTCGCCACTTATCATTAGCTAGGGTTTGTGGAGAAATCCTCAAGAATTTCATTCACAATATCCTTGACTCTGGTAAGCTGGAGAACGGGAATTTGGAAGTATCTCGTGAAAGAAAGGATGTGATGAGTTTCATGCAGAATGTATGGGCTATCTGCGGAAGAATCATTGAAAACAAGCGATTGAAAGGCTCCTTGGAGATAGAAAGGAACGTCCCAAGCTTCCTGGAGCTTGATGAGCAGCGAATGATACAGATTATTTTGAATTTGGTGTCTAATGCTGTGAAGTTTACCGAGAAAGGACACGTGCGTATTCGTGTCAGTTGGCAGACAATCTCCGCAACCACGAAGCGAGAATCGAAAGAAAACCTCTGCATGAGTACGAGCCAGAGGAGAACCGAAGAAGCAAATGAAGAAGGTAGCGAAACAATCCGTTTTGGAGATATGAGAGAATTCCCAGATCCTCTCGAAGCTCGGCCATCAAAGAAAGAAAGCCATCATTTAGTAACCGAGCGACCAAAGAAATTCATTGATGGTTCACAATTCTATGAGTTGAATTTAGTGAAATCTCAATGGAACCATGACGAAGTGTTGCCCTCGACTCTGCCAGAAGAGTCCAAAGGAATCCTCAAAATCCAGGTTTTGGACACTGGATGCGGTGTGACTGAAGAGGATCAGAAGATGCTGTTTCAAAAGTTTTCTCAAGTCAGCTCGATTCAAGGACAGAGGAAAATCGGAACTGGTCTTGGACTTTGGATCTGCAAAGAGCTTGCTACCCGGCTTGACGGAGACATCAGAGCACGTTCTATAATAGAAATAGGTTCAGTGTTCGAGCTTTCTATTCGAACCAAAGTCCCTCCTATCCCGAAAAAGAGCCATAAAAGCCCTCTTACATTGTGTACAGCCGAAGAGACTAACTTGTTTACAAGAGCAGTCTCCGAGCAAAGATCGTCAAAGGCTCTTAAGATCTTAATTGCTGATGATGATAGCTTTAATATTGAACTTATGAAGAACTACCTCAATAAATTTGGAATCCATTATTTCTGTGCTTATGATGGCGAAGAAGCGGTCTCTCTCTTCAAGAAACATTACAAGGAAATCAGTTTTGTTATCACTGATAATTGCATGCCTAAGATGACAGGTACGGAAGCTGCTCTTGAAATCGCAAGTTTTCTCGAAGAGAAGGGACAGCCGAAGATCCCCATCCTCTGTATATCCGGAGATTTGAAGGTGCATGTTGGAGAACGAGGCATTACAAACGTCATTCAGAAACCAATAAATTTTGATCGCCTGAACGAAGAATTATTGGCTGTTTATCCTCAACTAACACAAGCACCTGAAGAGAAGAGTTAATATAACTCTATTTGAATATATAGTGGATTACCATAGGTCTGTATATTAGTGTTTAGAAATTTCTTTAGCTAAATCAAACTCTCTTTATTCGTGAAAGAGCCCATGTTAAATTTGATATTTTTAAAAAATTTTTTTTGGAATTATAATGGTTCATATTTCTTTGTAGCTTAAATATTTCAATGGTGGGTGGATACAGGTCAACAAATCGAAGGGCTTTGGTCAAATTATTCTATCTGATTAGTATTTGATGTTTATGGGAGGATAATGCTTGTCCAATCAGCTAGTTCGGTCTTCCTAAAAATTTATTATCTAAATTTATTAAAATCGCCAGTGAGAAGAATTAATCAGAGTCAAAGAAAAAACACTATTTAGAGATTCTAAGCATTTCGGAGAGAAAGGGCAGAACTTATCAAAAAAGTTCGTTGCGGACTAAGAAAAACAACTGGAACATCTAACTTAATAGTGATTTGGAAAGAACTTTTGCTTGTTGGACTATGGCACTGCACAAATTCCGTTTGGTTTTCTAGATTTTCATACAAGAAATTGCAGGTTTTTGCTAATTTATTTTCGTTTTTCAATAGGTTTGTTTCAAAAATAGCTAATAAAACTAATTAACTTTATTGAGCACATTTTCTTCAAGAATCACGTGATTCAATGTTCAAGAAAATATTGAGCAGATACAAGCCCTTCGAAAAATTCTTTTTCAGGGAGGACAAAACTAAAGACATGATAGCCTATATCAAGCGCAAGTACCAATTCCGATCGATGTTAATGTTCATAGGAGCAGTTGTTGCTCCCTCAATCTATTCAACATTCGTGCACGGCGTGATACCTTATCTGGGTATCTCTCTAATTCTTGGAATCTTGACTGGATTCAGAACCAAATCTTACAATACTCTGAGATTTCTATTGTTCTTGATAATGACCATTACGCCAGCTAAATATCCATATTCTTCGTTGGCTTTAGTGACTCCACTTGCCGTCTTCGTACCGACTATCCAAATTCTGATTCAGACTCAATCTGATGTTCTGGTGGTGGCTTTCATGGCTATACAAGCCTGCGGATTTTATTTTCATGGAATGGATAACTTAGCTGCGACCATTAGAAGAATGAGCGCTGACGAACTTGTTGAAAGTATGAGATTTACAATGATTGCGACTTTTAGTTCAGGC
>ENA-UOTX01001391-UOTX01001391.1-compost-metagenome-genome-assembly--contig:-NODE-1391-length-18371-cov-28.510113_pt1 | contig 18371 bp, 13 predicted proteins | sample MGYA00238143_ERZ746982 | MGnify/ENA primary metagenome ERZ746982 (study PRJEB28758, sample SAMN06268862) | compost metagenome | isolation source: single cell | place: USA: California, Emeryville, Joint... | reverse complement strand
AATTTCCTTGACGTTGGTGATGTAGACATCCTTCAAGTCGTTTTTCCAGTCACTTGAGCTGTTTTCAAGTTCATGAAGCTCCTTGGCGACGTGCTCCTCGAGTTGAGATGGCTTGTCCTAGAGCGAATACAATCAGGCGACTATAAAAGGAACGAATTTACAGCTGATTTCTTGAACAGTTTAGCTTTGAATGCCATGATTACAAAGATTCCCTTTCGAGTGTTATATATTGTATTTTATTAGGCAAACCCTAATTCTGTTTTTTATCGATTGCTAATGAGTATATCTAATAGCCAGAATTCCACTCACACTTTCCTAATTCCTCATAGTCCCAAATAACACGTGTCTCCTAAGCTACCGCGCGTTTTAGGAGAGTCTATCTTCCAATATGTTGTCACATCATTCAATGAGTTGGTCACGATCAGGCAAGAAGCCGCCGCTCGACATAGAACATGATTGAGGGTTTCAAGTAATACCATTATTGACACCTTGGAGGCAGGTGAATGAAGAAAAAATCGATTCGTTCAATTCGCCCTCTATTGTTTTTTTAAATTGCTTATGGACGGTTAGTCTAATGGAATAATTAATTAATTGTGAACAACTTTTGTTTATTAATGGAAAGAATGGAAAGACTTAAATTTATCAAGCGGAATTTTATCTCTACCCCCTCTGAAGCCGATTTACGGCGTCAAAAACAAAAACTACAGCCAACTGCTGATGAAACTATTGTAATAAATGAAAGCGGAGCCGACGAATCGGTGAGTTGCAATGCTGAGATCCAAGATGAGGAAAATATCGAGGAGCTACGAGAAAAAATGATCAACGATTCTCATTTTTTCAAACGACTTAGTCTAAGTTTCTATCCAAAGAAGAAAAAAAGCCCGATGCCAAATTTCTCTGAAGATTTCATGAATTCCGAAAAATCCAAAACCCTTAACGGATCAAGTTCTCATAATCAGAACTCGCAGCTTGCTCTTCACATCACTGGGAGCCACTCTCCTGAGAACAATTGCAATAGTCTAACAACCTCGCCTAAGGCACAACAATTCAGAAAGCATAAAGCGTTAACTCAGGTGATGAAGCTTTGGGATACGACAATGCCTTATAATCTTGGGAATTTTCATGAGACGCAGAAATCACATCGAGAAACGCCCTCCAAAGCGAGAACTGAAAGCGAAAAGAAAATAAAATCTCCATCGGCACGAAACTCTCCAAGGACTTTGGTCAAACCCCTTGCATCGCAGAAACCTCAGATTGCCCTTATAAAGACAAAAACAAGCCGTGATTTATTAATACTTACTCATTCTCCTAAGGCATTGAGGATTAAAACTAAGAGATCTGAGTTATCACCGAACGCGGAGGCCCCTAAAGCAAATCAGGCGTTCCATAATCTCATTCAGGAGTCTCAGAATGCTGAGAGTTATTTTTATGGTGCAAAATCACCTGTAGAAAAACCAAAACGTAAGTTAAAAGCTTCTGGGTCTACTGAGAGCCTGATTAAACCTCGATATTCACAGTATTTCTATCAGATAGGCGTATCTGGGGCAGAGAACGGTGCTGCTAATAGGAAATCTGATCCCAGTAAATATATAGCATCTCCGAGAAGGCCAGAAAACCAATGTTCGCATGGCATCCATGTCAATACTTTTAGACCTATCAAACTATTGTCTCCGAGGAACACTGCGAATCAAGCGAATCTTCAAATGGCATAATTTTTGAAACTATACTACAACTATTTAATAATTTTTCATGTATTATAGCTAATGATATGTTTATTCACTTTTTGTCTCATAAATTTTGGTAAATTGTAAAACAATTTTAATCTTATTTTTATGTAATAAGTTGCGTGTTTTGAAAGTGTACATAAAGCGATTGAGTGAGCTTTCTATTACTGAAACTAGAATACTCAAATCACCGAGTCATGGCTAAAACTTGAGTTATTAAATAATTGGTTCATTGGGCTTTGAAACGAAAACGGACGAAAATATTAATATTGTTATGCATTTGGCAATTTATTTCACTAATGAAAGTTGGGTAATATTCGTCTCTAGAACTCTCAACTTTCTTTATTACTTGGATATTTTGCGATAAAAATCACCACACAATTGGATGCTAGCCACGAAATTGAGTATTGTTATATTAAACGTGATATTTAAACCCCTCCACATCATAAAATTTCTTAATAAGCTTGCAGATAAACACTTCTCATATGATAATTGAACTCACAGAGAACAATAAGCCAGGTTTCTGAGAACAATTGAGAAATGAAAAAGAGACGATCTAACACAGCTCATATCTAATGGACAAAAAAATTCAGTAACTTATTCAGCTACTGATCATTAAGTAAAAGAAAAGGAGAAAATGCAGTTATCACTTCAAAAACTTTCTACTGCATATGGATGAAAAGTGATTATTTATTAGGGCCTCAGAAAAGAGGGGTCAAAAATGTTATAGCGTAAATCGAAATGCCATTATAGCAGATTTCCAACAGTCATTTTTCCTCAAAGAGCATATTTAACGTTACTCGTTGTAAGCTGCTCAAATTGGTGTAGACGAAGCTATGCTCATCATTATAGTTATTATTTGGTCAGCTAAGCCAGAGAGAAGAGCATTTTCATTGAAAATTTTGGTTAGCTCTCAAATAAATTTATGCTCAACGTATCATTGATATCTAAGCCCGTCTAGCTCAGTCGGTAGAGCGCTAGCCTTTTAAGCTAGTGGTCGTGGGTTCGAGCCCCACGGTGGGCGCTTTTTTTAAATTTTTGATTTGAATTTGAATTTTTTAAAATTTTTTGCAATACTTCCTTGACACCAATTTTGCTCTTTCTGAGCAATAGCACCCAATTCATTCCGATATCATTTCTTTCTTCAAGACCTCAGTAGTTTTACGAAGAAAAAATTAAGCATTTAGATTAACGCATATTTACAATGCATAACACGAGAGAACAGAATATTTAAGCATCACCATGATGATACTTTAATCAACTTCTTGTAAATCTGTCAATAAATCAAAAAACAGAACTGACTAACCGATCGCACAAATTGATAATAGCGTCTCATATTTATTTAGTAAAACTCTTATTAAACACTTAGCTTAGAAAGCTTCATCCATTTTAGAATCATCGAAACCCCAGTCAAGATAATCAGGCTTCTCTGCAGCTTTATATTCTTCAACTAATTGCTCGACAACAGCCCTAGTTAAGAAAAAATTAGGAAATATCCACATATAACTCCATACTTTGAATCGTCGAATTCATCCAAGTTTTCCTTGAAGAGAGGAAGCTTCTTATAACCATCCAAGAAAGCGTTTCTCTTTCTAAGTTTATCGTATTGCTTCAACACACGGTCAAATAACTATAACACACGAGGAATTAGAAACTTCATTTATTATTGTGAGCTGCTTACTGTGTAAATAGAGGTATGGTTCGCAAGCATAAGACCGCTGACCTTGTGCGATGTTTCAACATAAGGGCTTTTCTTGGAAAGAGCCACTTGAATGGAGGCAGGTCCCCAATTGATGAAGTTAGCAAGCTTTCTCTCTCTGATTCTTTGTAAAGATTTGTGAATCTAATTAAAGGAGAAAATTAGACTGGTGCAAGGACAATAACTCAGTACCTGAGTCGCATCAACGTCGCCTTGAATAACGTTTAAGATGGAGATATAATTTCCTTTTCTTGTTGGGGTTGACACCATGATATTCTTGGTTTGAAGGAGTCTTCTCATCACGTCAAGCACGGTCGTTTTTCTAACAGAGCTAATTTGCTTCTCCACGGTGAGTGGCGTGTAGCCAGTCATGAGGAAATGGCATCTTGGAGTTGGGATCAAAGAGGCCAACAGTCCAATTAAATCGTTATTCATGTAGCCTGGGTATCTCAGTGTCGTGGTAGAAGCAGCCATGACGGTAGACACAAGAGAATTCGTTTGCGCGAAGCTAGGATTGGTGATTTTCAATCTATCAACCGCAATTCGATTAAGCGCAGTGTTATCAAGCACAACGACGCAATCGGCGTTAAGCGCCAATCTTTTCAACGACAACAACGAGTTGTAAGGCTGGACGACGACGTCACTGATTTCCACTTGATTTGGGAAGACGGAGTAAGTCTGAATGAGTTTTTTTGGGAAACGGTCATTGAGTCTCTCCAACAGATATGAACCCAGACCAGAGCCTGTACCACCGGCAATAGAGTGTGTTAGCACGAATCCTTCGAGACTATCGGAGCCGTCGGCCTCACGATCAATCATATCCATGATTTCTTCTTGCACTTTCTCTCCTTGACAGTATCCCGAAGCCCAGTTGTTACCAGCACCACTGCCTTCCTTCGAAATGAAGATATTTTCAGGGTTAAACAGATTCGCATAAGCAGAATTCTGAATGCCGTTGATAACCTTTGCAAATCGCGGTTAAGTACAAGAATTGGAGTTAGATAAGTTTACTCTTGGCTCCAGATCGATCAAGAGAGCTCTAGGGATATAATGCTCGTCATCTGCCTGAGAATTCGGTGTCAGGAGGCGAGATAAAGTGGAGATTTACCTGGTAAAAGAAGACGTCCTTACGATCGTCGCCTTGAGTGGCAAATTCTTCAAGGACACCTTCATTATTGATACCATGCTCTTTGCACAGTTGTTTCCAAAACTCACTACCGACTGAAACGAGTCAAATTAAGCATTAGCAATGAAATGTACTCTGGTTTCCGCATTGTCCGACTTGGAGGGTGATAATTTCACGAGGCATCTTTTCTGAATTTAAATATTATTTGTTTTTGAATTCAAATTAATATGTATTGTAATTTGTACTCAGGTTCCGCCAATTTATTCGAAGCGATGGGTATATCAAAAAACTCATCAGAATAATTCAATTTTTTGGACTAACACGAATAAATTTGTATTTATTTGATAAACAGAGTTATGTATGCAATATATATTTGTCAAATGAGGTCTAAAGCAATATACTTGTACTAACGCCTTTGCGGTCATTCACAAGCATTTGAAAAAAATTACCTTATTTTTTTTTTGAAAATAATAACGTTTTCTATGGACTAGGGCTAGCAGTTTCCTTAGCATCTCTATCAGTCGATCCACCATACGTCTCGACGTCATCAAGTATTTTGTTATCCATAACTTTTCCATCATTGGCATCGTCAGTGGGCTGGCTGCTCTGCCTATTACTGTTGATTAAACACATTAATTTTCGGTTTTCCTCCTCGAGATAGAAGGCCTTGATTTTCCTTAATTCTACCAGCCGCGAGTTCAGCTTAGTCGCGGCGTCCGGGTTCGTTTCGATCTCTTTAAGGATTGAGCGCTCGTAGTCATTTAAAGTTTTCAGCGACGTTCCAGGGTTCAAAACAATCTTGCTCAATGTAGTATTTCCATTAAATATCTCCGATTCTTTTCTTGTGTGACTAAAAATTGAAACCGTTCTATTCTTCACTGGATTCAGAGGACTCAGCTGCATGGAGTCCTTATTGCTGTTGCTACTGTCTGCAAATTCCGAAACTCTCAAATTCCTCTGCGAAGCCCAATCAGCCACTGACTTGCTTCCTTTTAGGTCTGGAATCGACATCATCGATTGGTCAAAAGATTGCATACGATGCACATCGAAGAACGAGCTATTCTGCGAGCGGAGTCTCAAAGTTACGTTTTCTGATTTCACCTGCTGAACTTCCTGAACGGCCTTATTTCCCTTCGCTGCTTCCATCTGCAGCCTCTGTCTGAGGAGATTGACTTCGTCATGTAATTCTTCTATTTTGGACCTTAAGTTTCGGTTTTCAGTGATATCATGGGCCATTTTATCAAGCTCACCGCTCAAAAAATCATTCGCGGATTTTAAAAGGTTATTCTCATTGCGTAATGCACTAATCTGAAACTCTAACTCCGCTATCGTTGAATCCTTTGCTTCGAGAGTCATTCTGCAATTATCACTGGGACATTTATTGAAGCGATTTTTCCCGAATGCCTCTGAGCCAGTGAGACCTTTATTTGCTTGCTCGAGTTTTTTTTCAAGGATCTTCTTATCGAGTTTAAGTTGATTGGTTTCTTCGAGGAGCGCCTCGATTTGCAGCTTATAACTTCTCTCTAGTACAGCAATTGCATTATCAGTGGCTCGGTTCCCGCGAGGCTGGCTGAGGAGGTGATCGAAATGCAAAATGAATTGGCTGAGGTTCTTTTCATTTTCTAGACCACGTTTGAATTCGTTTACTGGAGCCAGATGGTGAACTGCACTGAGATTCAGCACAGCGGTGCCGACAGATGAGCGATTGGACCCTGGCTCATTGAGACTGGGAGTTTGGGGCTTGGGAGTTTCGTTCTCGGAAGAAATACTGCCTAAATCGATGAGAGCGAGCTTTGCGTGCCGCACGGGCGACGGAATGACATCAGTTTTCATCATTGATTGAGTGAGTCACTAAGGAATAAATAATTAATTCAACTCAGTAAAAACGCAACTCGGGTATATTAATAAAAAGTGCTTTTTTGTCTGCAAAACCGTAATAAAGAATAATCTGGCCAAACACAGCACGAATTCATCGTAATAAAATTTTCAAGAATTTTAATGGTTCTTGAAGGCAACAACAGATTCGACAGAACATAAAAAATTGGTGTGAACCTCTTGCAACCGACTTCTTTCCGTGGGGAGAGTGAAAAGCAAATTTTTGTCGTTGCGAAACGACAGATAGTTGGGTTCATTTTTGACCTATAATTTTAAAAGTCACTCAAATTAAAATGAGAGGTAAAAAAAAATTCAAAGTTTTTTTTGTGTTAACGATGCATTTTGCAGATATTCACAGTTTATTTTTTGATAATCAGGCACTCTTATTTTAAACTGTTGATAAATTTCTACTAAAAAGAGGTGAAGATTACATATTATTCCTGCTAGCTTGATTTTTTATTATGGTCCATTTATTGAACCGTTAGAATTAGACATTTTAGGTTTTTTTCGAGTTCGAGTTTGTAGCTTTCATTATCGGCCGCTCTTTGCCACGCTTCATGTACCCAACAACCCTACTCGGTATCACTTTGAGCAATTCCTTAGCCAAAACTGCTCCGTTGTTTTCCAACGTTTCAAACTTTACAAAATTTATCGTTGAAATGTTCAAAATGTCTCCTTTAGAGTCTTTGAGGAACTCTCTCTTGGAATAAATATTAAAACACTCAAGCGCCTTGAACGAGGCGTTTCCAACCCCCACGATGAAGATTGTTATCGCCATCGAATGACTCAGTGGGACGACGTAGTTCACTAACTCCTGGATATCTCCATTGACTTCTTCGATGATAAGCGTGATTGTATAGTATCTTAGATTCGACAACATAAACAAATCCTTCCGAAAAATATTTATTATCGCTTTGATTACACTCGTAATCGTCTGCCCAGGCTCCGTTTTATAATGTTGTTTCAAAAGTGTCTCGCGGTAAGCTTGTTTGAGCTCCTCAGACCCAGTAAAATTATTGTGCTCAAAGTTCCCCTTTAGCAAGAAGCACTCGGCGCCGGTTTTACTTTTTTCATCAGTCAAGTCTTTTGCCCCAAAACCGAAACAACTCACCGTCTTGCTCAGGTTATACGGAGCCAATACGTCTACCATACAAGAAAATGACTGCTCGACCAAGCGAGTGTAGCCGTCTCCTCTTCCTCCTTGCCCGGAAGGATCACTAAAGTCAACTTGAGAAAAATCCACTGCCAATGCCGATAGGATGTCAAGTCCCTCGAACACGTAATCAACAAATTGGTTATGACGCACGATTTCTCTCTGCTGCAAAAATAACGTGCCAATCTGCTTGGCATCGTGGTTTTTTCCCTCGTTGCCAGAGGATTTCACGATCGGATAGGTCTTGATATCGTCTCTCATGATTTCTTGGTAAGTTAATTGCGCATGTCCCATGATGGTTTCTTGCCCGATCTTGGGCACAGAATGTACAAGCACTCGCAATGGAACCACGGCCTCTTTTTTATAAACTTCCTTTATTCTGACCTGGACTGCCTCCCATATGGGAACGCTACCTTCAAATGGCACGCTTTGCCTAAGTGAAACATATTTCTGCTCATCATCATCCAATTTCCAAAGCGAGATGTAAGTTTTCGGTTTGAAAACAAAGGACTTGAGGAAATTAGCCCCAAATGTGAGCCTTATCTCATCTGAATTCTCTAAAAAATTATCGCATTTAATGAAAACGAAACTGTCTGTTTTAGTTTCTGATGTCCCTCTGCGCAGCGGCAGGGCCAGTGCTTGATTTGGAGCGTTTAGTAAATTTGCAACTCTGGATTCGACGTAGCCAAAGAATTCATAGTCCGTGCCCATGATTTCTACTCGGAGTTCTTGCTGCTCTGAAAAAACGTAATTAAGGAGCACTTCCGACTTGAACTGAGGGTTGGGGTTGCCTTCAATTGCTTCCGTTGCGGCTAAAAGTATCCAATTTTTCCGAGTAAAATTAGTCCGGTGGAAAATTCGGGCAAAAGTCCCCAAACGAAAGTTAGCGCCAGAGATCTGCAAAGTAAGTCGGTAGTTCTCTGATGGCTGGGAAGTGTCTTCTGCTAATTTGCTTATTTTACTCATCATTGTTCAGGAAATATTGAGCATATGAATACCAGAGTCGAAATATATTTTATTGCAAATTTAAGTGTGCTCAGCAAGTAGCCTCAGATTTAGACAAGGAAGCGTTTGTTAACATTTTTCTTACGAATTATGATTGCTTTACATAAAAATATTCTAACAAAACCAAGCTCCGATCTCGGTAAATGGGGTTTTTCTGTATCAATAGAATAGATAGTGCTGGATTTTATAAATAGCGAGAAGCAAGTTTATCATCTTACAGAGGCACATACTTTTTGAAGTATTGGAAGATACCCGCGCCTCCACCACCACAATAAGCACCTTCACGAGGTCTTCTCGGAGTTGCAACATTAATGGTCGTTTTATGGACTAAAGAGGGAGATAAGGTAAGAGGAATTCTAAGAAAGGATGAAGATTTACGATGATTGAGGTGCTTCATAATTTCCTTCCGATGTTTCTCGTTCGATATAAACAGCTCATCTTTGAGGAATCTCTCGTTGAATGGAATATCCGCAAAGCCCACTTGCATAATCACATATTCGAGGGTCTCGTAACCTGCGTCAATGAAATTCTGATAATATTCATGCATTCCAATTTTTTTAAGCCAGTCTTCCATCGCTGGGTACTCTTTGACACATCTCAGCAGAGGTGGTCTGTCGACTTCGCCCAAATCTAGTATAATTTTTTTAGAAAAATAGCATAAGCTAATATTCCTCACCTTCTTTCATTTTCATCATGATCCTTGCACGATGTCCTGCTTTGTCAATTCCAAATTTATAGATCAAATCTACTGAAGCTCTTTTCGAGAAATCCTGAGCGAACTCATTGAAGGTTTTATAGCCATTATCAGTAAAGTTCAAGGTAAACTCCTCTAGTCCTATCTCCGATAACCATTGTCCAATGTCTAAGGTTACAATGAGAGGCGTTTCTTGGAATTGGACTGATTGAGAATCTTCCGAGTCTTTTTCTTGCGTCTCAGCCCCAGTCTGAAAAGCAGAGACTTTGCTATTATCAGGTTGAGTCTGGGTGAAAATTTGTTTAATTTGTGAGTCTAAGTCTGGGTTTTCTTTGTGCTCGACGCTAGGAGCATGGATATAGGGGTTCTTTGGTGTGTGAAGCGCTTTTAGCAAGTCTAACACATCTCTTTCTTCCTTTATTTCTCGTGAAATATCAACAGACATAGAAAGGTTTCCATCGAACATTTCAGTGTAAAATTGACTTGTGTTTGGGTCCTGACCGCCAAGCCAACCTGGAGTGGGCTCGGTTTCAGAGCCTTTTATCTGTTCAATCTTTTTGGTAGCCTCCAGAAATGGTTGAACCGATTTTAATTGAGTAGATGCGACTTGTCTATCGTTCGAAGAAGGGTTAGTGTTGCCTGAAGAGGCTTGTGTTGATGGGAATTCGCCAATCATGTTATTTAACGGACTTCGAAAGTCGCTTTCTGAGATCGACGGCATCTGTTTTGATTGCTTCAGCATTTGGAAAGGCTTTTGATTGTGATTATTTTCCTCATGGGTTAGAGAACCTGCAGTGAAGGTCTGTTTTCCGACTAACGGAGGCGATTTCGCATTCTTAAGGATTGCGTTGGTTAGTGTATGCTTCTTGGCTGGTTTATCGCAGCTCTGCCGATGATTTTTCTCTTTGGTTGACGCCAACATAGTGTTAGGGTCCTGATTCTCCGCATTCTCCGCATTCTCATTCGATTTTCTATTAAGAGGAAGCTTTTCTTGAGCAGCAACAGATCTATTCATTCGTATCCTGATTGTTTTAGGGTTCGGATTCTCAGATATTTGAGCCCCTTCCTGCGTATGGAGAATGTTTGTGATGCTTTTCAGCTGCTTCTGAAAACTCTGAGAAACGTTTTCAAACTGCTCGGGTTTGACTTTGATCTGATTCACAACCGAATCGGTAATTGATACGTTCACGTTTTTTAACAACCGCTGTACGTCGAGCGGTGGGTCTTTTAGAAAACTCCCTTCTTGACTGCGTATACTCGAACGTCCTGATCGTGGCTCATTTAGAGAGTTTCTGCTCAGAATTGAATAAAAACTCTCATTTGGATCGTCGCCAACAGCTTGTTTAACTACTTCATAGAAGGCTCTGTCTCTAGTGACTTGATGCGGCTTTCTATTCCATTTGTCAGTGATATTAGGATTGGCTCCGCATTCAAAAAGGTATTTAAACAGCTCCAGATTCTTATTTTCTGCGACCAGATGCAATGGTGTTCTCCCTGACTGCATCGAAAAAAAGCGTTATTTCAAGAAAACCGCGATTGTTTGCGTTACAATATTTCGTAAATTTATGTCGCAATTTGAACTCAATAGAATCATCAGCATATTGAAATCATTCTTTTTGCAGGCAATATGCAACGCAGCATTTCCGTCCTATCATGCCAATGATATTTATATCGATAATGAGCAATGTATGTACTGTTTGAGTGGCGTCGGGATCAGCGTCATATGAGAGGAGAAGTTGTGCCAATTTATAGTTGGAATTTTCACATACATAGTGCAAAGGAGATTCACCTATCTGTGGTCAGCGGAGAGAAAGAAGTCCATAAAAAATAATAAAAATATTTTTAAGAGTACATTATTTTTCACGTTTGGATTCGCACCGTGTTGTAATAGAAACTGCGCAATCTTTTCTTGCTCATAGACAATTGCTTTATAAAGTGGAGTCCAGCCATTCTATAATGAAATAAAGTGGGTTATTTTTGCATATTTTTTATTGGATTGGAGTATTACGATCTGATCGACTGTGTTGACTGACTCAGGATCTAACGCATATGCAGCTTTCACAGCTTCAAGGTTAAAACTTTTAAAACTGTCGTGAAGAGAGGAGTTGTTGGTTAGAAATGTTGTCCTCGTACTCATCTTGCCCAATCGTTAAGTAGAAATTGAGAGGATTCAGTTTGAATAAAATTTAAATTGATTTCAAAAATTATTCGTTAAGAATTATCTTAGCGTTGACACTCTTTAGGAAGAAAGCTACGAAATCAGGTCTTTTCGAGTTTCTTTGCTGGAGTAATGTGACTTGAGAACCTCCCAACATTAAACTACGATGGAACGGAGAAATTAGGGTATGATCGTATAGCATTAAACTCTGAAATTATGCTGAAAACAAATTTAGAGTGAGAGTTAAAGAAACCTATTCTATTTTACTCATGATAAATATGATAATCACATGGAAAAATGAACATTTTCGAGCCATCCAACAGGTAATTGCCGGTTAGTAAATTAGATTGAGGTCCACTAATGCACCTTTCGCTCTGAAATCTGCTAATAAACCTCTAGGATAAAAGAAAAGAGGGTGAAACTCCCGTTATATTACATATTCTTAATAAAAAATTAGACTGAACTTGAATATTTCTTCTTGAAATCCTCAACATGACTGTTTTACCCGAACATTTTAAAAATATCTGAACAGCTCCTTAAAATATTTACAAAAATGAGCATATTGGATAGCTTTATCAGCTGGACAGGCGTGGAGTCTTGATCCCACCTCCTACGCAAGTAAATATAATCTGTCGCGTTCAAATTAATCTGACAGATGTTTCATTTAATGATGGAATTTATTTTTTTATTAAACTATTAACCAGCTGTGTGTTTTCTTTCAAAAGTTATTTAACTATAAATTGAACAAATACACATACTCATGGGTAGCAAGATAAGCATTGACAAGCACACTTCTAGTTTGGAAGACATCTTGGACATGTCGCCATACTACTTCAACAAAATCAAATTCGAAAACAAAATCCCAGAGAACATAACGCAGCATATCAAAGTCTTCTTACCAACCAATATTTGAAAATTTGACGCTTCTACCCCTCAATAGATATGGAGATTCTTCGAGGAAGACAAAAAATCCAAGGCTATACGCTCGGAAGCAGTTCCTTTGCAGAATATTCAAGCTTCAAGTAAACTACAGAGTAATTGTGTGCTAATCCTCTTAGATTTCTCGTTCCTTTCGACTGAGTGCTATTTGTTGTTACTGGTCTACAAAAACGGATTGGAAGGTACTCGCTACGCGTCTATGAGCCTCTTAATTGAAATAGATCCCTCTTCGTTTGTGAATTTTCCGCACTCGATGTGGGGTTTGGTCGAATCGTATACCAATCTGACCCCTCGAGGCCTCGAGACTCCGATTTCAAGCTCTCAGAGCGTCACGTCACTCAATAAAGAGGTGTTAGAAAGCTTTTTGATGCCAAAGAGAAGCAAAAGCAGCCCTGATAGCAGCAAGTTTGAATATATGATATTCGTATGGAACGGTCGAACTGCAGGCCCTCTAATAAAGGTAGGCAGACATACCTGAAAAATTAATAATCTTGCTCGATACTAGTCGATTGCATTGTCAACAGCTTTTGACCTCGAGGCTTTCATCAACAAAGCAAAGGATCCTCTTCTCCAAGTGCTGTTTTCGGGCGGTGTCATTCGAAACAAAAAACTGCAAAAAGGAACAATACTCCAATTGAATTCTGCGCCTTCGAAAGACTCGAGCAATGGTAAGACCCTTCAACAATGCTTTTACTCATCTTATTCATCCGTTAAAGAATTTGAGAAGAAATTCAATTCGATTAAGCAGACGGTCTATCTCTTCAAATTCTTATTCCCGACCCCTCCAACCCAACAGGACAGAAAAAACGCTTGCAAAAATTTCAACCAGTTTTTCTTAAAGAAGGAAGAGACGAGCATCGATAGAAATGAATCATCGGACATCATTAACCAAAATGTCGATAGCGTCAGTGATGAGGAGCAGGAAAACAAATATGAGAAGCCCGTTGAGCCAATGACCCATCGTCAACAAGTGCCAGGCTTGTCGTTGCCATTTGGGAATAAAGCTGGCGGTCAACAGCCAATTGCAACGGGACAGAAGCCCGCCGGGAAAGTGATGATTCCTAATTTGAACCTCGCACAGAAATTGAAGCAGAGTGATAAGGAGGAAGAAGGACCTATCAACCGCGGATTGAAGGTCGGAGTTGACGTCTATAATGCTGAAAATAAGCAAGGTGGAAATAATAAGCAATTGTCTGAGCAAATGAAACCTACAGCCAGAGAAGATAACAGACCTGAAGCAGGAAATGCTGGGAAAATGAAATTCTCGCTGAATCTGGCAGGAGTGAAAGCGAATAATAATTTCGGCGGTGAATCTCATAGAGAAAGAAGGGATGTCCCAAGCACAAATCACGTGGAAATTAATAGGGCAGTTGATGAAAGACAGGTTATTGATGAAAATTCTGACGAAACAGGGAGGTCAGATGAAACGCCTGAGAAAAGCTCATCAAGAGGCGACTCTAGTCCCAGAATGGGAGAGCCAATGCAAAGAAGAGGGTTCCAGCTCAGTAATTCCTAATGTGATAAGCTCAAAATAACGGTATGAAATAATAGGCAACCTACCTCGATTCCAGAAAAACTTTGATAGCATGTCTTGGGAGGAGTTAGCTAATCTCGTAAGAATAGAGCCTGGAATTTCATAATCGCTTACTATTATTTCATTGGCAGAATCCTGAAGATATCGGCATGACGGAATCTCAGCTCAGAAAAATCAAAATGGAGTACTTTTCGAAAGTGTGCAATGAGATTGTTCCTGTAAAAAACTTATTTTTGGCTTTTTTTTTAACTGGTATTGGATGATAGGGATTCATATACTTGGGTGGTGAGTATGCAGCCTACAACTTAGAAAACCTTGAAAAGATCGGCATTACTCATATTATCAATACCGCTGCAGATGTTGTGGAAAATAAATACCCTACAAAATTCAAATATCTTTCGTTTTATCAGAAAGATTCAAAGAGCGAGGTACTCTCATTTTACTTTTATATAGTCGTCGTAATAAAATTTCTTCCCCTCAGAGCATCGAGTGCATCTTCTACGACTGCATTGATTTCTTAGAACAGTGCCGAAACGAGAAAGGAAAGGCCCTTATTCATTGTGTTCAAGGAATTTCCAGGTAGTTAGACTCTTTGAAGTATAGAAATTTCAATATAAATGGCGCTTTAGGTCCGTGAGCATAACAATGGCCTACCTCATCATGAAGAATAAGTTAAACGGAGAGCAAGCGCTTGAGTTCGTAAAGAAGTCTCGAGGAATTGCTGGTCCGAACGTGGGCTTCCTGCTTCAATTACTCTACTTCCATAAGCGTTTGAATGAGCCTTTTGACAGTATTCCTGGCAATGCCAGGATATTCTGCCTCGGTTCCCATCAAGCTGAATCTCCTAATTATATAGTGGCTAGACTGGTAACTAAATTCCAATGGAATAAATAATTAGAGCTCGCTTGTTTTCTAGATGGATGAGCAGTTTTACCAGGCAAAAAAACACGTTAAGTTGGACCCACGAACGATATTTATAATTCAAACTGAAAAAGCCATATTCAAGTGGATTGGAGATAAAATCTACGAGTCTAATTTAGCAGCGTAACCATTCTCTTTTGAAGAAGAAGAAACTTAAAATTTTCAACAGATACGAGAAAGCAGCCGCTGACCATATAAAACGCCTACAGCAATACGAACGAGGCTCGAAAGACGTGTTTACTGTAAAATGCGGCGAAGAACCTGAAGAGTTTTGGAAAATATGGGAAGATGCTACCTCAGAGCCGAGATATGCGCATAACGTGAATTGGAACTCTTGGTTCATCGAGCTTTCAAAGGCAAAGGACGTGACCGGTATCACTTACAAACGCTACTCAGACGAAAACGAAGAAGATGAGATCCGCAATTCAAGACCTCATTTCTTTGTTTATCCATCCAACGAGCCTATCCGCTTTTTTGAATTCGAGGAGCTGAGCCCAGAGACATTAATCTATGCCTTCATTATGAAAAACAAACAAAAATATTGCTATGCTTGGAAAGGAGAGGAATTTGTACCTGATTCAGATGTAACTCAATCCCCCATTGGCCTCGTATTAATCAACTTTTTTAAATAATTCTAGTTTGATGAAGACACCTATTACAGCACTGTTGTAAGCCAGCATTGGGATGCGAATCCTGAGGATATTATTAGGATCGATGAGGTAAATTCGATGAAGAGATTCTTGTGTTTAATTCTGTTTTTATTTTTAGAAACCGGGATGTGAATCAGCAGAATTTGAAGAAATCTTTGATCTTTTGTAAGTAAGCATTAAACTATTTACTTTAAGTGTGTACACCTACAAGCGAAATAATTTTTCCTTCAATTACACGTTGATAGGCCAGGATGCTTATTTCAATCATTTTTTGAAGACAACAAAAATAAGCCTGTGTTTATCAACTTTCTGGTGACTATTATTGTTTATCATTCTATAATGGGTGCAATATATCTTTACACACGTTAAAATAATTACTGTACTTCGAATCTAATCAATTTGAAGGCTCTGAAGCTTCCTCTTTTTTCTGATACTTTTCGCGGGCTCGCTTTCTCCTCACGGCTTCCTGCTTGCGTTTTTTCGCAATTTCTTGGTTTTTCTTAGACAGTTGTCCGTTAAAATGCTCGTCTAGTTTCTCTTTCAGCATCTTAATTGCGTAATGTTTGTTTGTTTCAGTGTCTCTGCTTGCATGAGACTTTATAACAATTCCAGTTGGCTTGTGCTTTAATATGATGCAATTGTTGGTCTTGTTCACCGCTTGACCGCCAGGACCGCCTCCTTTGACCTGCTGAAATTCGATATCTTCGTCCTTGATTTCGATTTTGATGTATTCTTTCTTCTCAGGCTTGATGGTGGTAAAAAACATTCGATTTTCGCCTAGCTGCCAGAACCGCTGAATCGGGTATGAGAGCGGCTTGCGAGAAAAGAGAAATTTAGTCACGCTCAACATAGGATTAAATTTTATTGTTTTCGAATCTTCAAAAGAGATAGATCAACAGATTGAAACTGAGATAGTTAACTTACGTCTAAATTATATAAATAGAAAATAATCAAGTAGCAACTGATACTTTCTAATGGATTTCCTTAGTTAAAGGGAATAATTTGGGATTGCAAGCAACTCACTGAATGGAGGAGAGAAAGAAAAAAGCATTTTTTGCGTTGATCTCGAGATTAAAAATGGTAAAAATAAAAGCGAAACATGAAAGCTAGCAACAGAGTAAAAGGGTTATCGCAGCAATGCATTCTAGCTACTTATTTAGTTTGTTACTTCTAATAATTTCGAAAAATTTGCTAAGCTCTTCTTCTTGTATCTTTCTTTCTTGTTTCGCGATTAAAGACTGTGTCGAGACACAAGATATGATTTTGTCTTCGATTTCTTCGATGTTTGTCATCATCCAATGGTAATCATCAGAAGTGGGTTTAATGCGCTGAGATTTAAGGTCAATAAGACCAGCATACAATAAAGGGAACTACCTCTTCTTCAAGCTCAAATTTGATATCGGTCCAAATCTCGCCCAGCTTGAAGTGGGGGTACAATTGAATAGCTTCGAGAATCTGTCTTTCATGAGGCTCGAGCTCATTTCGATCGAAGCCGGTTCGATACAAAATCGCGAAAATCTACGTGAATTTAAATATAGTTTATCGGAGGACTTTTATTTTTTTACAATTGCTCTGAGATCAAATTTCTCTGCTTTTTCGACGAGTTTCTTCACGAGATAGGCTTCTGTGCCTGCAGATGTGTCGTTTTCGCCAGCCAAAAGCGCATCTTTCAAACGAGCAAAGCTGTTCGTAACAATTAGGTAAGTTTTAAGTTATTCCTCCCAAAAACTACCCTTTGATCTTCTCAAGAGTTTCGTGTCGGAGTTGCTGTCTCACTCTTCTTTGATGTGACTCTTCAGGCAGTCCTTCCTCGTCATCAATGACTTGGTTGCGGCTATCTCCTTGCGAAAACCCATACTTCGAAGCCAAATCATTGTTAGTTTTGACTTTTCTGGTTTTTGGGTTCAAAGGTCTGTCGAAGTCTTGGAGAATTCCGTTTCTGTATTTCACTCCATATCTAATAAATATCCTCGTTACCGGAGTTCTAATTTAGTGCCTTACTTAACATCTTCCTTCTCATAAAGCTTGATAAGCAGCTGGGTCGAGTTGATCATCGTTCGGGTGCTATTCCAGTCACAGAAATATGAAATGCACTAATGACGGTGAGCAAACAAATGGCTATGAGAGCAATGCTACCTTTGGGTTTTCGATGAGGTTGCTGAGGGAACTCAGGCACATCTTGCGAGGCAAATCGCTTGCGGTTTCTAAGAACTCCATCAATACATAGAAACCCTAGTTTGTTAAGGTTAAATCGAAAACGAATGACGAATCCTATACCTCATTTTCAAGGAACCAAATTTCGTTCTTTCTGTATCCGAGCACAGCATTCCACAAGCAATCCAAGACTGCAATCGTATACAGAGCATATCTTGAGGAAATACCGATGTTTGCGTCTCGCAAGCTATTAATGATCAAGTCGATACCGCCCTTCTTGCGGAACAATTTTTTATTTTTCACGCAGTTTTTGCACAGGTTTGAGAGAATCGAGAAGCATGACTCTTTGATTTCCAAACCGCTGTCTGACTCAGTCTGAATGAAATCCAACAGAATATCCACGATTCCTTCATCACTGATCTTCAGCTTATAAACCTCTTCATCAAACAGCGAGGCGTTAGCAAAAGCCTTCAGGCATTTCTCTCGTCGCTCACTGTCGGTAGTGTTCGTGAGGAATTTTGTCAGAGCGAAAAGACCGTTTTTGTCATAAAATCTAACAATATTTGTGAGTTTTTGCCTTGGAACGTATTTATTCAGTACTCTTCTTTCATGTATAGAATGAGGTTTGCGAGGATCGATAAACAATGAAGCTGAATTTCTCTCAACTGTGGTGCTGACCAACGGTTCACCGCATAGCTGTTGGCAAGGGGATCGATGTAAAGAATCAAAGCGCTGATAA
>ENA-UOTX01001390-UOTX01001390.1-compost-metagenome-genome-assembly--contig:-NODE-1390-length-18380-cov-22.863847_pt1 | contig 18380 bp, 9 predicted proteins | sample MGYA00238143_ERZ746982 | MGnify/ENA primary metagenome ERZ746982 (study PRJEB28758, sample SAMN06268862) | compost metagenome | isolation source: single cell | place: USA: California, Emeryville, Joint... | reverse complement strand
AGAAAAATATAGAAGCAGCACGAACAACATATGCTTGAAGATGTAGAAAATTCCAGTTTGTATGAACTTACTTTACATGACTCATTTTTCAGCAAAAAAGGACAAAAACTCCAATTCATGTTGATAATTTTAGACAAAGATTTGTATGTTTTCTAAGCTCTAAGAAAATTTCTAATATTCAATTTATTTTAAGCACAATATAAACATATCTTTGAAGACATAGATTACTTAATCTTTTTAATCATTTCAAAGACTTTTGGATCGGATGCTATCTTCATAAATTCAAATTCCGTGTTGCTCCACTTCTCCTTCGGAATCATTAAAATCGTTTCAAATTTCTTCTTAATTTCTCTCAGTTTAAACTCCCATTCTGGCTGTTTTGCTGAATTGTCCTGACCAGTGCTCGTAGAAGACTCTATCTTCTCGGTCACTATCTTCTCTGTCGGCAAATTAGGTACATTTAATGGCTTTGCATGGTCATCTGTCAAGGGAGTTGAACGGCCATTCGTCAAAGGCGTTGAAAGGCCATTTGTCAAAAATTTTGAAGGAGATGTCTGGCTTGGCAAAACCTCTGGAACATATTTTTTCTCTGGGGTCTTCAATGGCTCATACATTTGCGCTGAACCCACACGTCTATGGGCTACTTTAATCTCTTTAGATTTTGCTACCTCTCCGATTTCTCTTGCTTTCAACATGGTATTAAGTGCTTTATTTGGCTGACTGACAGCTCCAGGCTGAGACGCCTTCGACTTCATCGGAGACTCTATCAAGACTGACTTATTTAATTTGGGTTCGACACGAGTTGGCTTTAGATTTTGCTTCTCAACTATCTTTATCATAAAGTGTTTCGCGAGATAATCAACATAAGGGAGATCCATATCCGATTGTGCGGAGTGTTCTTCAATCTTTTGAACCATTGACGTCACCACCTTATCTTTAGCTGCTGAATTTAATTCCAGTGTTCTTGTGTCGCAGAATGATATGTACGTTAAGCTTATTGATTTACTCCACGTGGTATGAACCTTTATGGGCATAAAATCAACAGGGTTTGTAAAATCTGGGATTTTTTCCGAGAAGTCAACCTCGACAGGCTTTGAACTTTTCGCGATAGCACCGTTGGTTCCCATCCAATAGACCTTTTTGCCTTCAGTCATGATCATTGAATGTCTGTATCCCGCTTGTACCTGTGTGATCTTTGCTCGAGTATTTCCAAAGCTTGAAGTATCAACTTGCCTTGGTATGGGAGAATCTTTAACACTACCATTTCCAAGTTGTCCATACATTCCCCATCCCCAAGCGAAAACCTTCCCGACGGTGTTTTTACAAATTGCATGCTTGTAACCACAAGAAACCTGAGTAATCCTGCCTCCATCATATTTGAGGCTCTCAATGAGCCTTGGTTCATCTTCTGCTTGGTAATGACCGAGACCAAGCTGCCCAGCGCTATTGTCAATACCGAAAGAATATAGCAAGCCATTGCTAGCAAGTAGCACTGCGAAATTGTACCCGCAAGAGCCCGTTTGTATGTGTATTTTCGAAGGTATGTTCATCAACACAGGTCTTAATATAACGTCTCCAGACAGTTTGCAGAGCGGCCAGTAGTAAGCAGCTCCTGATTCTGTAATCGCAAGGCTGTTATGCCCTTTAGCTTTGATATGCGTTATCTTGCCGCTACCAGTGAAATTTAATTTGCTTACACTATTAACAGGGTCGTTGTGTCCCAATCCTAACTGTCCTTTTTTGTTACCTCCCCAAACAAACAAGTTATTGCTGCTGTCAAGAAGCAGATTATGCTCGTCTCCTGCGGCGATCTGCTTCGGTCTGAATTGTTCAACGCCAAACTCGATTCCCTCAACAGGACAGACGATCTCTCCGGGTTTCGGGTCTCTTCCAAGCTGGAAATGGTCGTTCCATCCCCAGGCATAAACCCCAGGACTATTTGACACTGCAAGAGTGTGTGTCTCTCCAACTTCGAGTAGCTGAAGCTGTGCGTCTGAATTAGCACAGATTTCGTTCTGTAATTCAAGGAAAGGCAAGCTCCATGAAGACTCATAAACGTCCGACAAGTCTGCGAGGATGTCGACATCGACGACCTTAATGAACATATTAATCCGATTGATGCTGTAAACTGACAAACGTTTGATCTGATTTAAGGGTCCTTCTCCTGTTTCCGGATCGCCCTCGCTAAATAAAAAGCTCTGTTCTGATTTCTTCTGGTTACGGAAGAGAGACTTTTCGCACTCGAGGTAGGGCACGTTGCGTTGTTCCTTTATCCGTTTCGTATACATCCACTTCAAGACGTTTCTCTGGATAATTCTAGTTGCGTTCCTCAAAGTCTTGTATATACTAGAGTACCATTTCATTTTATAAAACCCTTGGATGAAACCAGCTGCAGCATTCAGTTTCTTCAATGCCCTTCGAACCATTACACCACGGAATGTTCTCTGGATTATTTTCGCTTTCTTGTTAAACACCAAATTGTCTCGGACTTCTCTCGCTCTCTTTATAATCGCCTGGTTCTTCTTACGGGTAATATAGCCTCTCCATACTTTCTGAATTTTGATCGCCATCTTATTTTGCAGCTTTAACATCAAAATTTTCACTCCGTTATCAATGATATCCTCCACTATTCGCGCACATTTCCGCTTTCGCTGCATTCGCACCCTCACTAACGCTCCCCGCATCATTCTATTAATGAATACCATGGCTTTCTTCTTCCGAAGATACTTTCTCCTGTAAAATATGCTCCTCCACCACGCCTGAATTTTTATCACAGCCTTTCTGAGCTTTCTCCAATGCCACTTCGCTCGTAATCTTCTCCACCATCTTCCTATCTTTCTCACAGCGCTTCTAATCCGTTGGAATCTTTGATACTCCTTTCGAACTCTAAACAGGTTCTGCGACCTTCGAAGCTGACTTAACACACCGTGCATTTTAATTTTCGTCTTCTTCAGCTTTTCAAGCCAGATATACTTGAACCACATGCGCTGTATACGTCTGGCAGCTTTCTGCTTGACGACCATCTTCTGCTCGAATTTCTTGTTGAGTTCCACTTCAGCTGGTATTCTCATAAATATTCTAGTATTTCCAAGAAGAAGGATGTCATTCTTGAGTTCAGGCGCGGCTTCTTGCAGCAGATCTATCGTCATAGCTTTAAAATCAGCATTGTCTTTCACATGGTCCTCAAACCTTTTCTTTGAGTGCTTCGAGGAAAGCTCTCCATATCGTTCGAAGAAAGTTTTGTACAATCTACGAACAGGGTAGCTGTCCTTTCTCACTTTAATCGTGTCAAGAACTCCCATATAGATAATTTGCTGCAGCGTCATATAGGGCATAAATAACTTCTTCTCCTTCTTATCGTTAGGCTTGATGCAACGAACGAAATGACAATCACAACTCTGGAGCTCCGTCATCAACTCCTTCATCTGAGCTCTGAATTTCGGACCGATGAATTTGTCGGATTTCCCTCCTTTCTTCTCTGAGCTCGCCTCTGGCTCTTTCTGCGAAGCACAAACTCCTTTATAAATTTTAATAATCGTTTCGAATTTAGAATTGAAGATAGCTTTCTCAATGTAAGGGCTTAGTTCATCTCTATTTTTAAACCGAAAGCCATCAGTGTTATATTCCACTGACGATGCTGTATGGTTAATGATAAAGGACATTTTTGCCATTTTCGGCGCTGTGAGTTTCGGGTTTGTCCCATGCTGCTTGATGATCTTTTGACAGAGAGCTTCGTCAGTGGTGTTGACCTGACAAGATTCATCAATCATTTGAAAAATACCCATGGGAGGAAGCTCGAGCAGATCGATAACAGGTTGATTGTCCTCAAAGTTTAGCTCGCAGAGAGAGTCCTGCAGTCCTTCTTGAATGAACACTTTAGCCTCGTTTTTGAAAACGTAGGCGATGTAAAGCTGCTGGAGTTTCTCATTAGTGTAGTTAATGCAAAGTTGCTCAAGACTGTTGAATTTAAAAATTTCAAACCCGAAGATGTCCAGTAGCCCTATATGGAAATAATTATTTAGCAGCATAGGGATGTCGGCCCCATCGACAAGCATCTCGCTGGGCATGACGGTAAAGTTCAAGCGCTTAACTAGCCAGTTGAAAAGTCGGTTATATAGTTCTTTTGCTAGGGCATCTCGAGTGACAACGCAGTCGAGTTTGCTCTGAGGCGACTCGATTACTTGGCCTTGGATTTCTCTGAATTTGAATCTTATCGCTTTGCTTAACTCGGCAAAATCCATTTGTAGGAGTTTGCAAACGATTTGCAGAGGCTCTTCGTTCTTTATACCGCAAGGCACTTTGTCCGTTAAAGTTGATTCATCATATTCAAGCTGTCCCATAAAAAGCGTCGCAGACACCAAACTCCATATACCTTGCTGCTCATCAGCCCTGAATTCCATCGTACGGAATGACTCAGCGACTTCATCATAAAACTCCTTATCGTTCACTGTAGGAACTGAATAACAGCCTGATTTGTTCAAGTATTCAAACTTTTCTAACAATGGCTTTCCGTCTTTAATGAGAAATAGGTCTTCTAGCATTTTTGTTGACGCTCCCTTGAACAGAAGGTAAAAAATATGGTAATTACGCTCCCCTGATGCTTGAATACATATACGGGATTTTTCCAGAAGGTAGTTGGTGATAGTCGCGCCCATTATTCTTTGACTGCTACCTTTGGAAATCAATAGGGACACATACTTCCCAAATCGAGATGAGTTGTCATTACGCACGGTTTTTGAGTTTCCAAACGCCTCGAGAACGGGATTGCAAGCGAGAATTTTATCTTCAATTGAGACCTCTGAAGGGTTCTTCTTTTGGCCGACATCGTTTAGAGACGTTAGAAACTTCATAGCAAATTTAGTGTTTTCTGTTTTGCCTGCACCAGACTCTCCTGAGATAACAATTGCTTGATTTCGCTGATCACGAACAAGATTTGTCATGCTTGCAGCCCCAAGAGCGTAAACATGGGGTTCATGCTCTCTTGAATCGAATTTGAGCTCTCGGACAGATGTTTGGAAGCGAAGAAGGACTTCAGGAGTGAATAGCTCAGGGATCAAGCAGTAGGGGTTCAGTACAATAAGCGTGGGGCCAACGTATGTGAAGATTCTTCCTTTCTTGTATCTCTCTTGAAGATTGTAGAGCAATTCAGCCTCGCTTAAGTTTTCCATGTCAACCATATCATCAAAACCGTTGGGAAGGTCTTTATATGAGTTTGCAGCTGAGATCTTCGAGGCATGGACAGTTTCTTCAGAACCTCCTTCATTTCTGATGGTTACATCCTGTTCTGCGACTTTAAGAATGGTTCCACGTTTGTAACATTGACCGCTCTTCTCGCCGTCAGGAAGTGTGATCCAAATGTCTAATTTCTCCTTCATCCATGAGGTGTCTACTTGAGGTAGTGGCTTTTTAGTGGCCATTATTTCACAAATAACTGTTGATTGCTGATTTTGTCTTTAATATCACAATGAAATAAAATCCCACTGATGAGTAGCTGAATTCAATAAATTATATTGTTAAAGATGTTTTATTTATTTTTTCACTCGTTAGACTCGGAGGTTTTTATTTTGGTTTGTTGAATTTCAGTTATAAAACCACGACATTGATGTTTTGCTGTATAATGGGGATAATAATGGCTTCTATTTGTTGTTCAAGGTTGCAAATGAAAACTCAAGCAGCTATTACTACGGAATTTTTTGAGGAAATGTTTGATTATAAGGAGAAATGTAGCTCAATAAAACAAAGTTTTGTATTGAGAATAATAAAAGTAGTTTTTATTTACTGCTTATCGGCAAAAGCCTTCATTTATCATATTTATATAACATGAGAATCTGATGCAGTTACTGACTGATGTTGTTATATAGTTTATTTATTTTTCAAGTATCTGAAAAACTAAACCTTTTGGAGTGTTTAGCTCGACTCTGACTGTCTTTTCTAACGTATTATATTATGTTACACAGAAGATAATGAATGATATTGAGATGTGATTCAATACTCATCTCAAAGTCAAAATCTCCAAAGATGAAGCTTAATGAATCATAAGCAGTTTCCAAGATCCTGTAAAAACACACATATCTCTCGCCAAATCTTGCCAAATAATGGCAGAATAAACTATTCTCTTTCTTGCAATAATATTGATCAGTACTCTACCAAATCCTTCGCAAAGGATGAAATAAATCGCCTTGCTTAAAATTTATTCCAAAAAGAAAAAATATTTGACAGGTAATCTCTCCATCATGGGCTCGGTTTGTAATTCCAAAATTCTATTATCGCTCTTTGACCGTCATTATAGGCACTACATGTGGGTGGTATGAAAGCGAAGAACCTCGACCGAGGCGCCATAGAGTGTTACCACGTCCAATCAATCGTAAAGATATTGACACCAGTGAACCTATCAAAACAGAGAGCAAAGCAGAAATCAAAAAAGAAGAAGCTACTCGAGAAAACAGCCAAGAAATTAAAACAGAGGACAATGGACAAATCCCAGATATAAGCGAAGAAAGATTCCAAGAGCTAATCCAAAATAAAAATGTACCTGATAACATTCATCCAAAGACCGTCCGCCATATCGATACCAGCAAGACCCAGCAACCACCTCAAATCGAACGCGCTTTAATTGAAAAGCCCATAACAGTCGGACGCAACGTCTTTGAAGCAGAAGAATTAGACCTTTCAAGGATTAAAACGATCAAAGACAAAGGTGAACCTCGTTCAGGCAAGATGAGTGAGCCTCGCTCAGGACATTCAACTGGAACGATCTATTATAGTCTTTGCAGCACCCCAATATCTGCAGCTAGCGGAAAGAAAAGCTTAGATCCCAGAATTAGGGAGGAAATCGAATCTGGTATGAGCTATGCAACTGAGTATTTGACTCCTGTGGATTCCCCAAATATCTACACGGTAGATTAATGTTATTAATTTAACACCATAGAGAGCCCATCGACTCAGGAGGACCTTTGCAAGGGTCTCAAATTCGATGATATATATATAATGCTGGTTCTCTAATCGCAATAATATGTATGTTATACATGGATAGTGAGCATGTATATACAGTTAAACATATAGTTTCTTGTGCATAATACATTTAAATACTGAGGCTCTAACATCGCCTCAGCTCAGTCCTAACATCTCGAAACGAAAAGAAACCATAATGAAACGATGCCAACTAGTACGACTCATTTTTAACTTTTTTTTTGAGGAATCAGCTTAAATTTCGGTAATAAATAAAAAGGTTGTAACTTACGGTCTCAATCGTATATTAAATAATACTTCTCGAATCTGTTTTAATTGAATAAGATCAATTACTTAATTAACTCTTAAGCAACGTTCATGGCAAGTGCTCGAAGAAACTACTCTCGGTCCACAATCAAAAAAACCACGAAGCAGCCAGTCTACACACAACCAGCGGAGTATGCTGATTCTTTTGAGGAGGAATCTGATGAAGATCTCCAAAAAGATCAGCAGAATCCATCGAAACAGATGATCTCATCAGTTTACGCAAGCGACCCTTACTTCGGACATCGACCAATGCTTTTTACAGAGCCCGAAGATGGCTGGAAGAGCATTTCGAAGGCAGTCTTGACGGGATTCGCTCCAAAACACAAAGTATATAATTATGAAAAATTTCTTCCCGCGCATCTGCAGGAGCAACAGGCGCAACAGCAACAAAAAAAAAGAAAGCGTCGCAAAAGCAAGCCCGGGAAAGCTGTCAACTTCTTCGACCCTCATAATTTGCCATTGGTTGTTAAGCATATTAATAAAAGCATTATCAACCCAGAGGAAGAACCACGATTCCGCAGACAAGAGGGCCGCGCAGACGATAAACTCCGAAAATTGCAAGAAGAATTGCGTACAGGTCTCATCGATCGAAAAAAGAGCATTTTTCTGGCAGCGATCAGTCAGCCATATCACACAAAGAAATTCCAGGATGTGATGAACCAGATCAACGCGATCTCAGACTCTCCATCAAAGCTTAAGAGCATTGAAGAGCTCAAAAATTATAACCATATCGTGAAAGTCCAAAAAAGGATCATTGCTCAGACAATGAAACCCCAGCTGGACCAATTCAAAGAGAAAATTGCCGTCGTTGATGGGAAGACACGTAGATGCTCGTTTGATGCAGGCCGTGAGCTATTGATATTGGAGAACGAGGAAGAAAACCCACATTTACTACCCAAAGTAGCGCTTTATAACGAAAACGAACTTGTGAATGAAGAAAACCGAAAGCAACCGCGCACTGATGTGAACCTTGAAGCCGCCGACATGATCGATAGCGCGAATGAATTAAAAGATAACGGCCAGTCGAGGAATAGACTATCGAATGGAGGACGAAGTAGAGAAAGCACAATCGTAAAGGATTCACGGCGAGCGGCTCCATCTTCAATCGTGTTCGATTTGGATAAACTCGCCTCGGCAAAGCAACAAAGACTCCCAAGGTTTCGAAGGAAGAGCGACACATCTTATTTTTCTGGAGGCGAATGTAAAAAACTTGCAGCAACCAACTACATTGTCCTTCCGACTGACCTTCGCCCGATACAGTCCGAATTGACCGAAACCTCGGACTTGAGGAGCGAAAGATCCCCAGCTTTAACACGATCAAGAGCTCCAACTATCCGAAAAGATAGAAGTAATAAAAATACGATAACAAGCATCGATTTAAAGACTCGAAATGATCTTAGCAGCAATCAACTCAAAGAATCGAATGGTAAGCAGATCACTGAGGAGGAGTCTATTTTCCATAACAATCCGACAGCTCAGTCTGACGTCCAGGAGGAATCCATACTTACTACAGGTAGGAAAAATGTAGCTGAAAACAAAAGCCAAGATTTCCGAGTGCTCTCTAACTCCAAAACCCGAGTACGTGCATTTGTGCCAGTTTTGCGTATTTCAAAAACTCAAGAAACTGAGGAAGCTCAGCAGATCTGCTTATCTCCGATTCTAGGTGAAAAAAATAACAGCCTGAATACGTCTCGTATGGAAAACGACTTTCAAGAGACAGATTCCACCTCAAGGTTTCTAGCAATGAAATCTCAGAGAAAATCTTATTCAGCCGCTCAAACTAAGCCTGTGATACGACAAAGAAGCTACTCTCAGCCTAAACTCGGGAATCCTTCGACTGAAAGAGAAGAATGTGATGAGTATCAGAAGAACAAGGAGTTAAGATTGGGACTGGAATCCGTTCTCAAGATCAATAAAAAAGCGAGAATCGCAATTTTCAAAACTCCGGAGCCACAGCTTATGTCTCAAAAATCAACTGCTAGAAGCCAGACTACGCAAGGGAGTCCAGCTAAAGGAAGTAGTGTGAGATTTAATACAGGGATTAGTGAAACCCGTCCAACAACCATGTCCACAGCACGTCGTACCAGTTCATGTGGGCAAATCGAAATTAAGAAAAATCTGCTCATGCAGCCTTACTTAACGCATTTGGCTTTCTGTCGTCCAAAACCTGATTCAGATCGGCATGAATATGAAGCATTTGAGATTGGAATTGGACCGAAAAAGGGACCTCTCCAGACGGATTTTAAGTATGAGAAGCGATCGCAGACTGCCGTGAAAATTAGAAGGTCTGGTTCGAATTTCTATCTCAGGGCCTGAGTTGAAAAGAGTGCTCCTGAGTTTAAGAGTTTTTTTTTGGTTTAAAACGAAAATGATTCGTTTAATACTTTATTTTCTTTTGATTTTATCAATCGGATTTGATTGATGGAGATAGAGAGAGAAAGAGAAAAACGATTGATTTCAATTTCTCTCTTCTTTATATTTGCGTAATAGTAATAAATTAATATTGAATAGATTTTGTCATTATAATCATAAATGAATACTCAGGATAATCTTGATAAAAATCTTATAATCAAAGCAAGTTGGGATATTTCCATCGAAATGAAGGAATATTTGGGCATGCAAGATGTGCTCTAATCCCCAAATAAAACTACTGTCGACTTGCACTACGCTTAAAAAAGGTCTCATGTTAATTTTGAGATGTCAATTATCTCGGAGTCTGAGCACTTGGGAATAACATTCCACCGTTTTTCACATACCTCGGTGTTGTTTGTTTGCCTGTTGGCGTTTGAATAAAATTAAAAGTGACCGTCTTGTTAAACCCAGATCCTCTATTCGAACTTCTCGGATCAACGTCTTTGATCGCAGTCTCATTTGATTCAATTGTTTCGATATCCAGCTCCAATTTATTTTTCCTAGCGGAATTGAGAGGAGTCTGGAATTTACTACTTTCGGACAAGAGGTTCTGTTTCGAAGATAGTAGATCGCTTGTTGATTTATGTGTGCTGAGGGTCTGAGTCATTCTTTCTTTTCCTAGATTATTCGCTTGATGACTCTGAGCACCTTTAGTTGAATCTTTAAGAAAGCCAAACACTTTTTCGAGCTCTTTAATTTGAGAAACTCGACTGGAAATTTGTTTCATTCGTGCCAAGCGATCATTGAGAGAGTATTTCCCTCCGTATTCTGAACAAGGTTGGTTAAACAGATCTTTTACATTCCTGCTAAATAAATTGCATGCCTCTTCGACTTGCACAAGGGCTTTTTTGAGTTGGTTGATTTCAGCGTCTTGAAGCTGATTTACACCTTGTAAAGCGGCTTCTCTTTTCTTAACCTTTTGTAGGTTATCGTTCATACCTGCTTTTTCGGAATTCGCTTTCTGGAGGTCCTCTGAGAGAGTTTTTACTTGCTGTGATAGTTTATTTTGGCTCTTTTCATTAGTTGCACGATCTCCCTCGATTTTCTCTGCTACTTTTGTAAATATTCCGAGCAAAATTTTCCCATATCTTCCATTTTTGGCATCAGTCCTCAACTTGGTAAGTGCTGCTTCCTTAGAAGATGATTCAAAATTTCGTCTCAAACCTTCCTCCATTAGGGTGCTAAACTTGGCAGTAGCTTCTTCAACGGTGTTGAGCCTTTCTTTCAATTCTTGAATGGTTCTTTCTTTTTCATTGAGTTTCTCAATGTCAATTTCTTGAAATTCACAGGCTCTGTTCTCTCTTTGATTTTCCTCCATTAACATTTTGATCTGACTTATAAGCCTTTGCTGGTTGATTTCATTGCTAAGTTGTATCTCCGCCAAATGATTTAAACTTTCTGCATGCTTTTCAATGACCAACTCAAGTACCTCCCAACCTTTGGAAAGTGGTTTCAATTCTTCTATCAAAACTCTCATAGCAGGTTCTCTATCTTGGTGAGGTCGAGGAGTCCTATCGCTGCTTAAAGCATCTTTAATCTCCTTATACAATAAGTCGAAGAACGTTTCGACTTTACTCAGCAACTCTTTGCTCTGGTCTTGACTTGCATTCTCTTTCTTTACTTCGTTATTCGCGACTAGTTCTTCCAGATAAGCATGAGTGTCAATGAGACTCTGAAACTCTTTGATCTCTTTGCACATTTCAATCAGCTGAGTGATTGAGATGCTGAGGGTACGCTTCATAGTGTCCGACGAAAACAGATTCTTGACCAAGCTTTCAAAAACGATGCTGAATTCTTCAACTTTAGACAACAGTAGCTCCTTTTCATCTCGCGATTCTCTTTGGACCTTCAACAGCTCCAAATTTGATAATTTAACTTCATTTCTCATATCCTCCAATTGTTTTGCATACCCATTATTCTCTTCTTCGATGACTCTTAATTTATTACGCAACAACTCTACCTCACTGTTTAAATCTTCTTGAGTGTTAGTACTAGCACTATCCTTATTAATACTGTTCCCTGGTGTGCTCTGCTGTGGGGACGTAGTTCCTGATTTTAGCGGTAATCCTTTCAATTTTCCGAGTGCTTCCGTCAAACTTCCGATTTGAATCGCTTGGTTCTCAACCTGAGTTTTTAGCTTGAGTTTTTCTTCTTCTAAGACAGCGCATTTCTGTCTTTCTACTTCTAACAGCGTTTCAAATTCCTGCTTTTTTTGTTGTAAACCGACCTTGTCCTGCAATAGCTTTTGCGTTGTCTTCTGGCTTTTCAAAGTTTCATCTTCTAATCTTTCGATTCGTTGATTTTTCACTGCAACTTCTTTCAAGAGATCTCCAATCTTTGTATCTCTTCCGGTAATTTCTTTTTCCACTTCGGTAAATTTCTTTTCAATCTGCATTAATTCTTTCTCAAAATCTTCCAACTCACTACATTTCTGCGCCAATTCCTGCTCTAAGAGCTGAATTTTCCCCTTTAATTGAGAATTTTGAAATTTAAGCTCCGCAGGATCATCCTTCGACAGCTTCACATTAGTATGAGATGGAGATCGAAGACCCATTTGCTCTCTGCACCTAGGGCTTGGTTTCGGAGAAAGCGTTTTTTCTCTCTGAGGTGATCTTTTCCGTTGATTGATAACCTCGTCGGCATTTAGGTTAAGTCCTCTCACACTGATTATAGCTTTAATCCAGGTGGATTTTTGCTCTTCTGTAGCAACTCTGAATACATGTGAGACTCGAGGGCCGGATAAACGGAATCTAAAACATTTATTGAGAGGTCCATTCGATAATAACGCTGATACTCTAAAACGTTGAGAGATTCAATATCGGTGATAAGATCGAGTTTAATGGTAAGCTTCAATTTGCTCAAATCAGTAATATCCTGTAAAGGAATTTAATTCAATGAGAGGTCGAAAGTTTACAGAATCGCTATCCCAGCAACTGATGCTTCTGGTCTCTTGATGCAACAAGCAATATCTGTTAATAATGAAGAATCAGTGGGTAGGTGAGCTAGATCTTACATTTTGTTATAAGTTTTATGATTTCCTGGAGATTGTCTGCTGAGCCATCCCTTTAACTTAGCTGCCTATAAATAATTATGATACATTTTCTGTCTACATATTCGTTGTTGCGAAGTTTACGTTAATGACTTGCTTTTGCATTTCGTTTCCACTGCTTTTGAATCAAGTGACAAAATATCTTACTTGTTTAGTAAGAAGGCTGGTTTATTAATAAACTTATTGAGTTATTAAGCTTGTGAGATATTCAGTGTTGAATTGAGATTCAAGAATACAGGGCAAACAGAAGCACTCATAATAATAAAAATTATGCACTAGCAGTGGCGTGATGTTGGGAACAACTATAACTCGCTTGATGCTAAACGACCATGCACATTGGAGAACGAAATACAAAATTGATTGACTTATTTATTTGGAACAGAAAAACTACAAATAGGAGATGGATAGGAATACACAATCTAATGCTTGCAACTCGCAACACCTCACATGCAAACTTCAACAATCGAGCTATTTTCCTTTTCGGAGATTAAAATTGAAAGTTGAGTAATATTGGAAAAATCTCCTTTTCTTGATCTCAAACTTGAAGATACATAAGAAAATATCTCATGTAACTGATTTGCACATATACCCTCAATTTTCTATTCTTAAGAGCCGTAATGGATTGAGTAGATAAGTATCATTTTACATTTTGAAAATATTTGCATCCTGAGAACTCCATCAAAAATATGAACTGTCCCTCAATTCGTCGTGTCATTTAGGCAAAATGGACATCATCGAAGATCAGCTACATGTAGTTTGATTGAATTAAACTCACTTCGTTCTCTCTCTTAAAGAGAATTCGCAGCCTACTTCAAACTTTGCCTGATGACCAAACCGAAGGGGTACGCCTAATATTTCACCAATTCAGAATTATTCAGCACCCCTTTGAAAGCCCACTCACTCTTGCAGAGTAGTTGCATATTTATCAATTAATTATCAATTCAAAGAAATAACTTCCGTATTATAAATAAAACTTCTACAGAGGAGCAGATTTAGAAAAAATGGCGACTAAAGGATTGGACGATTCTCGTGACAGACGCGAAAGAGGTTCTCATGACAATTCAGCTTACAACTCGGAAATGGGTGATGGAAAGGGCAAAGAGACTGATAAAGATAGAATTTATAATGAAATAAATAAAGCTCGCCGATACCTTGCAGACGGGCACACACAAGTACCCACCATTTCAAAGCAACAGAAGCATAATTTTTAATAGAAAGCTATTGAGAGAGCCAATGAAGCCATGAAACAAGTTAACAAGGTAAAAGAAACATTTTCCGTTTTCCAATAATCTCACGACATAATATCAAGACTTTTGGCAACTCAGCAGAGCTTCTGCCTTGCTACTTCGTGCTCGCTGAGGCTTTTATCGGTAACCTGGCTCCCAGCTCAAAATAAAACCTGATTTTTTTGCAACTTTCGCAGAGGAAGGAAAAAACAAAAAAGCTGAGGATTATTTGATTCAAGCGTACTGGAATATCGTCAAGCACGATAAAGATAATAAGCAACCAGGCGAAGAGGAACAGAATCAAGCCGTAATGAGTGAAGAGTAAATTTGATTTTGCATGTTCTGTAAAACTCATTCCTCAATATAGACAGCATGCTATCAACAAGGCGACACTCCACAAAGTTTTTGCACGACTCTACACAGCAAAAGTAATAACCTAAAATCACATGACTTTGTGCTCATGCTTATTACTTGTCTTGTAGGAGCAAACTGATAAAGCTATGGACCATATTACTGAAGGAGTATTTCAATATTTTGAATCCGGATTATCATACAAATCAATCCATCCTTAGATTTATCTTGACACGAAAAGATTTGGACCTGAAAATGTCAACATAGCAATCAGCTATTACACTATTGCAAACATTTTCGCGAAGCAAGGAAAGCTGCTTGAAGCTCAAATTTATTACGCAAAAGTAAAAATTAAATAGGCACCTCAGCGCTTACAGGCAATTTTTAGGCTGTAGAGCTATGGTATCGATTCCTAAAGGAATTTTTCAAAAGTGATGAACAAATTGAGGAGCCAGGTAAACCATTTTTTGAAAGCTCTTACTGATTTATTGCGAATAACAGACGAAATCCTTTACAAACAGGCTTTGAGTATGCTCAAGAATATCGAAAGTAAATTTTTAATGAGGAATTTCAAGTTTAGCGGTTTAAATAGTGGCTTATTTGAATTACCAAAGAGACGGAAAAGAAATCCAAGAAGAAGCTCTCATTGAGTTGAACTACACTATGGCTTTGCTCTATCGTTTGATGAATGACGACGCACTATCGATTGAGTACGCGAGAACATTGGCAAGGCTCATGCTTGATAAATACGGAGAACTGCATAAAAAATATTTGAGCATGCAACGATTGCTTCCATATAACTTTTCTTACGATCCAGACTTCCAGAAACCACAGCAAGGCTATCTTATGCACAACGAAGACCCTGATCCGATGAGACTTAATGATTCTCACCCCGTTTTCGATGACAACAGCATGGTTCAGCCTAATAGTAAAATGCATCAAGACTACGATTCTGTGGATCACGAGCAGCAATCCCCAGGACAAGAACACCAGGGCCAGGAAGAACAGAAGGAGCCCTATGGTGAATCAGAGAGAGCATATGAAGAAGGTATGAAGGGAGAAGAACACAGAGGCTCTGAGGAAAATCCAGTAGAAGGTGAGGAGGTAGAACAAAAGGAAGATCTGAATGAAGAGGGACAGGAAGAAGTTGTTCATAGAGAAGAAGGAGGCGAAGAAGAAGGAGGCGAAGAAGAAGGTGAGCCACAGCAGGAAGAATTGGGAAATGAAGGACAACAAGAAGGTGGTGAAGAACAAGGAGGAGAGAACGAAGGAGAAAACCAAGAGGGAAAAGAAGAAGGTGAAAATCAAGAAGGCGATGAAAATGCGATAAAGGAGGCTCATCCAGACCATGAGGAGGAAGCTGGTGCTGAAGATGCATAATTTGATTTGAAAACTTAGAAAAAGACACCTAATACTACTCATTCATTTCCTTTGATGTTAGTACAGAGTTAAAGTCGTAAACGCTTAAGGAATATCATCATAATAATAACCCCCCTGAGAAAAATTGATGCTCGCTGATGGATGGAATTTTCCATAATTAGATTTCAAAAAATGCGTGAATAATTCCTTCGCGTTGTAATAATCGAATGATATAAAACTCCCTGTTGTGAAAGTAATAACCAAAGATCACAAACGACCAGATTATTCTAATCTCAACATTTGAAAAAGTAAAGCAGACAGAAGTAGACAGAAACATCAAATGATTTTGAAATTCAAACACACTTTTAATTAAGAAAGAGAAGGTGTCAGTCTACTTCTCTATTCTTCCTTGGACTTATCATAGACTAATATTGATTCCATATTCGTGACTTAAGAAGATCTCAAAATTGAGATATATCTTATTTTGCAATCATTTTTTCAAACTTCTGATAATCTTGAATTGTAGCTAGTCTCCAGACATCAACAGTCACTATTTCTTTCGAACATTGACTGTCAGGGCAGATGATCGGTACAATCCTTTCTTGTATTTTGCCATGAATATATCCTTTGATACAATTTTTGCAGAACATATGCCCGCACGACAAGCGGGAAGGGCTCGATCGTTCCGTCAAGCAAATGGCACAGATAGGGAATGAGGTCATGAGAGTCTTCTTCTGATTTTCCGGAAAATTTGTTTGCATCAGAGGCTCCTTGTTTTGATGAACTGCGACTACTCTAGGCGTACTTAAAGTATCTTTGGATTTTTTAAAGAAGTTTTCCGAGCTGGACATGGTTCGACGGTGCCTTAACTCATTGAAGCCTGTGATCTTGAATTTGGTTATTGTTTTTACAGCATTTTCGTTCGGAGTGCTGGCCATGAACTCATTTTTTGATGGACGGTCCGTCCGAGGCGTGGCTTTCTCGTGTATTTTCATAAAATTAGAAGGAGTCTTCTGAGATGGAGTTTTTTCGAAATACATTTTCAATGGGTCGAAATTTAAAGCTAGTTTTCCAGCAGGCTTCGGAGTAGTTGCTGTCGATTTGAATCCCAGGTTGAAATTCTGAGTTGTTTGCATACTAGTGGGGAAGACAGTAGTTTTAACCTTCCTAATTGTTACTCTCTGGTTCGAATTCTTTCTAATATCTGGAAATTGATGGTCGGTATTTTCTTCAGAACATCTGTGAATAGGCGAGAGATCGGAAGTTACAAGTAATAGTTGAGATTTGGATTTGAATTCGCAGTTAGACAATAGAGATAATCCAGGAATTGGTGATGGGATTCCATAAGCGTTTGAAATTTCTAATAAACTCAAGCTAATATCAGGTATCTTGTCATTATTTTGCTTGAGTGGCCGTTGGTAAAACATTTGAAACTGATTTTGTACGTTTGGTGTAAGGAGAATAATGGTAATGGTGTTTGCTTTGGGAAGCTCAATCACTTACAAATTATTTTATGCGAATTGGTTACTTAATATTTGAGCCTTTGGTAAAATATAAATAAATTCTACAAGGGCTTTTAAGGGGCGATGACACAATCTACAGAGATCAATGGATTTGTTGACCTTCAAATTATGATAAGAAAATTATCAGCAGCAGTAACACCTAAAGGTGTAAACAAAACAGAACAATGATTCATTGAATCAGATCCAACTCATATTCATCTTCTCTGGATCCCTATACACAAAACTAGTTCGTAGTTTGAGTTATCGCAAGATTATGAACCTTTCCAAATTGGATTCTGGGGTTTGTATTAATTTTCAAATCATTAAAATCAGAAAAATACTGAAATAAGCAACAACAAAAAAAAGTTGTCATATGATAAAATGGACTATGTTAGAACTGAGACGAATTTACTCAGACATGCATTGAATTTGATGTTGTATTACTGTTAAAGCAGCTGCTTAGCCAGGAAAATGCAACTGAAGGCGAGTCAAATTGCAAGAGAGTATCAAATAAATTTAGGAGGATCTCTCTAAATTTGAATCCTGTACATTGTACATAGCTTAGAAGAGGAAATGAACTATTGGTAAAATTATTTTTTGAAGAAAACAGCAGCTTGACTTCATAGCTAACATTTTAGATGCTCAGGGAGTGGGACAGAAGAAGAACGATTAATATCATAAGTAATTTCATATGAGTCAAGATCTTACTTTTCTCTTTTCTACAGGTAAATGCTAATTTCGAATGCACAGCAAACCTCAACTCCTTTAGAATATTTAAAAGAGATCTGAAAAAGTTTTCATCATCATCAACTTTGCTCAATCAAAAAAGGCAATAGGAGCGATAGCCACATCCTATCAAATGCAACAAAAAAAATAAATTATATTGAGAATTCAATAAAGTTTCAAAGCAATAATGATGATTCTCAATGTATCGAAGAAAACGATCCTTTTCTTTGTTTTTCGTCGATCATCCAATTAGGGAATTATTGGCAAGTTTATCTGGTTGATTTTGAGATTAGTTAACCAAGTTTCCGAGTGTTAAGGACTAATTTTCTAGACATTCAGTAAGCTGGAGTCCATTCTTTTCATTTATTCCGTTTATTTCAACAACAACATGCAATTGCTCTTCACTAATGCTATTCCTGACTCCACATATTTCTTCGTTAAAGTCCATCCAATAGCGAAATCCTCAAGCTCAATCAAATG
>ENA-UOTX01001388-UOTX01001388.1-compost-metagenome-genome-assembly--contig:-NODE-1388-length-18408-cov-39.642845_pt1 | contig 18408 bp, 18 predicted proteins | sample MGYA00238143_ERZ746982 | MGnify/ENA primary metagenome ERZ746982 (study PRJEB28758, sample SAMN06268862) | compost metagenome | isolation source: single cell | place: USA: California, Emeryville, Joint... | reverse complement strand
ATTTCTGGAATTGAAGTTTTCTTTTCATTGTTCACTTGACTATGTTCCCAAAAACTGTATTTCTGTAAAAGAATTTCAATAGTAGACAATAACGCGTGCATTCAGACTTGTAAATTACAATGAAAGGGAAAGATTTACTTCTAATGGTTTATGATTGAGCTTCCTATTTTCACATTGATTGAGGGATTGAAGTATCGCGCTAACGAATGAAGATGCATTTGACTCTCACATTCATTGCTCATGTACTTTTTTTCGGGTTTCATTTTTCATTGAACGCTTGGGACTTAAAATTTAATTCATTGAAAAGACTAAATTATATTTCAATTTAATAGCACATGAAACCTAATGACTCGCCAGCAAACTCAGACTTCTCAGGCTTGAAGCCATCAACTACTCAACCCAAAGAAACCGACAATAAAGGAGATTTGACTCCTCTTCCCGAAAATCAACCAAGGCAACCTATGCTTCAAATCCTCTTCTGAATTCATTTCAAAACCTTAGAAAGAGTTTACTAAAAACAATACTCGGTCTCTGCTGTGGGTGCTGCTCAACTAACAAAGAGTAAAAGCGATTCCATCAATATTATTTAACTTCTCTCTATTAGACATAATAAACCGAAAGAATATGAACTTGGACCTCAACAAACTCACCATGTGGTAAGGCTATTATAGCTATGCAGCTGCCTAACTCATTACAATCAAAACCAAAGGGCAAAAAAACCGTGGTGCTTGAATTGGACCAAATCTTAGTTTATAGCTCAACCAATCAAATCGATAACGCTGATTTTATGATTACAGTAGTTTTTCCTTCGTATTTTCATTCCTGAACGAGCACAGATAAAAACAGACGATAACAAGCCTCCAGAAGAAATTTCTGTTGTAAAAAGACCAAAACTGACAGAGTTTCTCGAGCGAGTTGGATCGATTTTCGAATTAGTGATTTACACCTCAGGCGTGAAGCAGGTTCGCTAACAATAGCTGTGAATATTTTACAAATGACAACGTCCTCTAGTTATCAGAGCCCTTAATTGATATTCTGGACGAAAAGAAGGTTGTGGCATATCGGCTGTACAGAGACAGTTGTACACTAACCAAAGGAAAGGTTACTAAAGATCTCACCAAGCTCGGAAGAGATTTAAAAAATATTATTTTTGTGAAAGTATCTCCAAGTTTTCTCTTTTATGTGCGTACTAATTTTTCAATTTTCTCAGAGCGCAGCAAGTACATCGGTTTTACAGCCTGAAAATTGTGTCTCAATCAAACCTTACATGGGTGAACAGAACGATCAGGAGCTTCCCAGGTTGGTCGGTTTGCTCGAATTCCTACGGCATGTACATTTCAAAAAATCAATAGGATTATTTCTCTAATTCGGTTAATTTTTTTAACTCCATTTAGCATGTGGACGTGCGACCTTGCTCAAATTGGGAAAAGCAATACAAGCAAAATCAGAAACTCTTGAATAGAAAGGTGCCTGATTTGATCAAGGGTCCGAGTTTGCCTGTGCTCAAAGAAATGCCGTCGATGGAAGAGAGATCTAATGTTTCGCCTCTCAGAAGTAAAAGGGCCACATTCCTTAAGGTCAGCCAATATACAGACGGTAAAGACGGGCATCAAGATGAAGGGGAGAAAGATGCCCAACATAATTCAAGAGAGCTTGAAGGAGAGGAGGTCTTCTTATCTCCTGGAAGAGAAATTGAATCAGAAGAAGGAAACTTACAAGTTCTACCAACAAAACGTGGGCCAAACGGCGTTGTTGAAACTGCAAGAGATGACCAAGAGTTTGTTGTTCGGCTTCCCAAGAAAAAGAAACTGACCGTGGAGATTAAGAGAATGCCTGGTCATGTTGACGATGTTGTTCTCCAATTAGAAGCATCGAATTCGAGACCGAAACCTTCAGAGCAAAAAATGCAGCATATTTCGCCTCAATTCTTGAATAATTTTTAATGATCAGAGAAAATCGCCAAGTCAAATGCATATCAGTTCTTTTTATTCTTAAAGTTACTGGCTCATCGCAACAAAGCCTTTAGCCTTCTCAGCTCAGGTTATGAGCTTATTGAGCTAGCCAATGGTTTTTTTTTTCTTCTGTGTCACCTTCAGTTACGATTTCACGATATTATTGTTAAATTTCATGATAAAAACCTCCGATTTTCTGAGAAATATACATTCGAATGATAAATAACGTGGCAATGCTATGAACAAGCTCAAGCTTATCCATTTAACATAATATCCTTTCTTCCACGCCAGTGAGAGGTAGCAGTTACAACACATTCAAAGTATAAAACAATATCGTGGGATTCAATCAATAGTCAAACGTTAAAGTAGTTGAACACTTATAATTTTACACTACTTCTTAATTTTCTTCTTTGGATCGACCTTTTCAGGCCCTTTTCTCTTTTTCTTTTCTTCTTCCTCCTTCTCTGCCATTTCCTCCATCTCATCCCAGTCCATGCCTTCTTCTTCACTGTCTTCATCTAATCGTTCCCAAAGTCATTACTTGATTCCTAAAGTGAGCAAATACCTCCTTCAAAGTCTGAAGCTTCATCCTCTTCATCTTCATCAGAGAATTCACTCTCTTCATCCTCGTCTTCGTCCTGTTTATTATTGAGGTGTTAATCTATTGCTGAAAAGGGGGAATAAGTGTTACAAATTCGCTTTCTTCAACGGTGAACTCCGAATCGCCTTCTGGTATCTCGCCAGCTCCTTCTTCCGCTTCTGCGCCCCCTACTGGGCCACCATCGTTATCTTCTTGGAGGAAATCCCAGCCACCATCTTCGAAGAATTCGTCGGGGTTCTCACGAATCGTAGCTCGGATATCCGCCATTACAGTAGGCCATTTGATGTTATACTCACCAGAGGTGAAAGGAATATCCATTTTGCTAGAGGAGGAGGATGAGAAGAAACTTTAGAAACCGAATCAAGGAAGTTTAAACATACTCAAGCCAGTTTTTCACGGGTTCTAGGTACTGTATAGGGATAGAATTTATTCTAACCACCTGCTTCGAATAATCCTTCAGAATGAAAGCCAAGTCGAAGTTTTTCAGGCCGTACTAATCGAATAATGTCTATTTAGAGTGATTTAGAAAAAGAAAATTACAGCTATTCTCTCGAAATGAGCCCATTCGACTTCCTCGAGGTTCAGAATGAAAAACGGCGACTCGGTCAAATTGACGAGACAGTGAACAGTTGGATACATCATAACGTGTGATTTGAATGGAGCTCCTTGGAATCCAAGCTCTCGATAAGGCACATCAAATACAATTTGGCCTTTAGCCTATTATAAACACAGATCAAAGCCGTTTATTTCAATGAGTCTTACAGCAGTTTCAACGTTCTTGATAAAATTCTCAAATTCTTCATTAAGTTTTTTTCTTTGAGCTCTCTCACGCTCTTCTTGCTCCCATTCATCATCGTCATTTTTGCCAGCTCTTCTCATATCTAAAAGAGAGTTATTTCACACAACCTTCAGAACTGAGCATACCGATATCTTCGGCCTGAGAGCCAGCTTCAGTGTAAAATTGAACGTCGGAGACTTTTTTCTTGCCGACCATGATTGGAGTATGTAAATTGAAATGCAGAAGAATAATCATTTCTTTATCGCAAGGCTGGAAGAACGCATGACGGATGTTGCTAAAGGTAATATCCAGTTTCTCCTGCTTTCTGGTCAAGAATCTGAATCCATTCATATGAGCCTCAAGATTCCCTTGGGATTTCTTTCCACTCAAATTCGGTCTTGCCTTCAGATCCTGGAGTATTGGGCGTTTCCCTACGAGAGAGAAAGTTGTTTTGATAACCTGTTTAGGATTGTAAGAATACCCTTGACCAGCACCAGATCCTCTTGTTCTTTCAAATCTTCTTTGACACGGTCAAGCTCCTTTTGTTTAACTTTCTTCTGTAGGTCTTTGATTTTCTTTTGGATTTCCGCGAAATTTTTCATGTTGGTACTACGGAAGGTGAGTTCTCTGATATAGAGTATATCGGCCGTATTGAGATTCTAGTATCAACAAAGTATTGTAAAATCTTTATTTCATTAGATTGAGATATACAGTTTTTAGATTTCCAGATCCTGCGGTTGCTTTATCGCTTAGATTTGAGTAGAAATTCAGTCTCAGCAGGGAAATTTTTCCTTCGTCCTGTTTGCTGACGTTCTTGATCACGCTGATATGGAACGGCACCATCACACCACAAATCGGGAGTATTATGCAATCGTGATTCATGTCGACGTAAATTTGCCCTTTCTTAAAGTCCTTAGGGAATTGATTTGGATCTTTGTAAGTCACGATGTCTTCGATTTTCTTAGACATACTGTACAACAAATTGAATGTTATCCACACAAAACGTTCAATTGTAATAAATACTCGGTTTTGCTGTCTCTGCCTAGCAGTCCTCGTTTCAATCTCTCCTCTAAATCCGCTAGCTTATTCTTTTTCACCTCAGCCTGATGCAGTTTTCGTTGGTTCTCGTCGATTTGAATCGTGGTTTTCTCTCGCGTCCTTCTGCCTCCTCTGCTTTCAAGCTCCATTGCGTTTCCGTTCTGTTTCGGTTTCTCTTTCGCTGCAGGCTTTTCTTCAATCTACCCAAGCAACATTAGCAATTACGAATTAGTTCATGATAGCTTACGTCTAGTGCGTAAGAAATATCTTCGTATTTTCTCGCTATTTTTGCCGTCAGGACCTCGTTTCCTGTTTGTTTCACGGCTACAGTGTCTGCAATCATAATGCAATATTCCTTTCCTTTAAGCGTTTTGAGGCCTTGAAGCGAAACGACCACATTGAACACCATGCCTGGCTCAACCGCCTTTTCGTTTTTAGCATTTATCATCAAATTGGCCTCTCTGAACTCAAGCCCAATCTAAATAAGGTGTATTAGGGTTTTCAGTCGGAAATGGAATATTTTCATACTCCGTAACCGAAGTTGTTAGGCAGCGAGTCCAGCAATTCTTTCTTCTTCTCGGTGATGTAGTTGATGGCGTTTTCATACACTGATTTTAGAGTATTTCCGGGTTTAAGTTTCGAGATTATCAGTGAATGAACATCATAAAGCAATAAATAGTTTGCTTTTTGGTTCTATTATTGAAAATCACGTGAGAAAAATCACTCAGCAAAGAAGGAGCGTACCTTGTCAGGATTGATAAAGAGCGTTCGGACGACATTTGTATTGTATTCTTTATACTTTGCTCCAGCACTGCAAATTATAGTGTCGTAGGACAGGAGTTCGTTATTGCTTTGGGCATTGGGTCTATTTGGGAAATTAATTCGAAAAGTGGCCGGGATCTCACTGAATACCTTAGATCATACTGACCGCCGCTCTGAACCACAGGGATATAGGCAAAATCGATGTATTGGCCTTCCACCTAGAGAGGCACACATTTAGATAAGAGCAAAGGGAAAAAATTACCTGAAGCAGTTTTTCTATAGTTTTAACGTCCTTTTCATTGTTCTCAGCAAGCATCTTCTCGATTTTCGCGGAGATTGTTCTATGTTTCGCCTATGTCCAAAACAGCATTAACTTTGATGGAGAAAATTATTTGGTTTACTGGTATCTCTTCATCGATGATCTTCTCAACCTCATCAATGAGCTTCGTTTGGAAGTAGACAGTCAATGCCGCAGAATGTTTTATAGTTTCCTAAAAGAACATCGTTCTTGAAACTTATAATAGGCTTTTTCTAAATACCAATTCTTGAGCCTCTTTGACGCAAAGGGCTTCTTGTACAAGCGGTCCCATTTCAGTGGGGGTGTACCCTATCGTTTTCAGCCATCCATCAACCTCTTGGGCGAAAGGTCCGACTTGTTTGTCAATTTCCTTCGTTAGAACCAATGCCTTAAAAACATTTTGAGTCGGGATGCTCCTCGCGAATTTTCAATGAGTTTACCTTGATTGGATCAGGTCCTAACTCTTGTAAAAGCGCATCCTTAATGGCTTGAAGCGATTCAGCGTTGCTTTGATTGCTCTTCGTGTGTAAATGTATGGCGAGTGGGCCTGGGTTATTTTCCTTGAGCGCTTCCAAGAGTTGAACTGAAACGCATTGAAGGCTGAGAGAAGAAATATAAAATACCTTTTTTGGCACCGGTTAGGAAGTAGACACTTTGATGGGTGATTATTAAGAGAGTTTCGGGCAAAGAGTAAGCGAAAAGCCAAACTCTAGAGGCGAGATTAGCTGGAAAAAATGGGTTGATGGTCCTTACTGCAAAGCTTCAGTCTTAACCATCATTGCATCTGGATCATCCTTGCCGTAGAGTAAAAAAACAACTTGATTCTCATGGAATGGTCTGTTAAGCTAGGAATAATGGTGATGATGTCTAAGGGTAAATTGGTGGGGTCATACATCCTTCCAAATTTCGTGAAAATGGTTGAGTCTGCGGAAAAAAGTCGAAGGGTTGATCTGAAGAGAGGAGTCCATATTGATTCTCGGCGCTGGTACTTTGGCGAATAAGATATTAAGAAAATGTAATTATAAATTGCGCAATTAAGCGATAAAATACTTCGAAAGAATCGAAAAAGGTTTTCCAAAACAAGGTTTCTTAAAATGAGAATATAATAGTAAAAGCCCTTTTTGAAAGTTGGAGGACCTTTTGGAAGCGGGATGGGAAAGGATAGTCAAGGAATTGCGACATTGTGAGGCGGTTTTGTGACATCAAGCTGATATTTGAGCGCATGGGCCCTGAAGAAGGAGAACTAGGGGTTTTCTGAGGAGAGACAGCGTTATAATAGAGAAAGGGCCAAGTTTGTAAAGTCTCTTATAAGAACTTAGGTAGTGGGGAAGAATTTGGACAAAATGTCTCGAATTTTCCCAAGAATCTGAAGGTAAAATAGCTCATGAGAGCATTAAGAGGTTTAGTTTTCCTCAGAAAGATTGTTTGAAGCTCGTTGGTCCCCTTTTTAGTCTTTCTCATTGAGATTCAGAGGGCGTAGACTCAACTAGCCTAGGTCTGGTTATTCGTTCTCGGAATTCTACAGAACAGAATGGTGCTGGTCATTTTGGAAAAATCTACAGTGAACATTTAAGTGTGTTTTTTTTTTTGAGTGGTATGGAAGGTAATTGAGCGAAAATGAAAGAACGCCAATAGCAGAAATGAGATTAGCTTGAAATGATTCTATTGTTGTGTTAATAAATGATGTTTCAAAAGCGCAATCTTTGTAAAATTTAGGAATCGTCTCATGGAGTCGAGGACTGCAGAGAACCAGATTTTAAATTGAGAAAGCGGGAACTAGAGTTGAATTGGTTGCCATCAATCAATAAATAAAGCAGGGCATTGTACTTAAATTTTCTGGACTTCACAAGGAGATTCGCCTCTGATTTTTGCCCTTATCAGGTCTAGTAGCGTAATTAATGTGCAGGCTTATCTCCTAAGGAATGACAATGTATAGTATGTCTGAGACAAGGCTGCAAAAAAACAAAAAACAAAAAACCGAATCTCAATTATGTCAGAGGATACTGCTTATTTTATTAAATTAAGATATGAATGAATTATTTTCCGGCACAGAAAAGGAGTTTCATGACTACTGGGACCTTATCATGCAAATCAAATCACAAATAAGATTTGAATCAATATCCTTTATTGTAATAGCAGCTGATAACCACAAAAAAAAAATAAAATAAAAAATCACATATCCAATAGTAACAATTAAATCAGTTCAATTTATAGCATATTGAAGGTTCAATTATACTTAAATTCTCCAAGAATACCACCTCGGCATTTCTCTTTCTCTTTCGATGACATGGCTACTTCATTAAATATAATTTCCATCAATCCAAACACTTACGCCCTTAGTACTCATTACATTTTGGGCTCAAATTACGATGTAGTTCTCTCTCAAAATAATAGATTAATATAAAAATAACCTCCTACTTCACCTATAACAATAAATTAACTTTGCATCTTCGGAGTTGTGAAATATTTTTTCTGGATTTTACAAGTACTGCATTTCTGATTATTCATACATCCACAAACCTGAATCAAAGCTCGCAATTTACGGAAGATAGAGCCAAAGCGCAATTCTTCTATGCACATCGCTCTATATTTATTCGCCAAAGCTTTCAATAAAATTCTTATATGAAATATATAGTTATATTTCCTTAACAAGAATTTGCAAAGGAGTACATAGAAACCTCTCTGCTGATTTTCCAACATCGTGCAAATAAAGTCTATTATTCTCAATAATAATATTAAATTAACTTTATAGTAATGGCCCTCACGGAGAATTAACTCACTGACATTAGAGTCCGCTAATTCAGCGCGATCTCACTTTGAAAATCACTGCCATCACTTCCTTCGTCTTCACTCTTCTTTACTTGAGTGATCAGTGAGTAAATTTGAGTTTCACACATCGTCGATGAGCCTCGATGTTTTATCTCCAATTTGATTAATTGCATCAAGAAGCCGGGATTAGGCCTGATAATGCTTCGTTTGGAGAGAACAAAGAAATACGCTTCGCGCAGCGTCATTCCTTGCTTTAACATCAGATAAGCAATTACAAACGAAGCAGATCTCGACATTCCTTGTATGCAGTGAACTAGCGCTCTTTTGGAATTCACTCTAGCCTGTTCAAGAAACTCACAGGCTTCCTCAAAATGCGCGCTAATGTCTTGCTCAGGTGTGTCTTCTAAATCGTATTTCTTATAGACGAATTCACCAGGGAAACTGTTCTCACACTCAATAGATACGTTAAGAATGTAATTGATCTGAGTTCGGACAGTTAGCTCCTTATAGTTAGTTGAATTGCGGTATCCTCCTAAATAGAGCCATTCTAAGATCTCCGACGAGTGAGAATTCATATGGGAGTCAATATCGTCGTGGTGAAACCAATGCTCACATCGTTTGCATTGTATTTTATTGACTCTAGAGTCTTTCTTACTCTTTGGGTTTCCAAAGCTCTCAATTGCAGATTCAGGGGTCACATCCTCAGTCTTCTTATATTTGTTAGCAAGCTCTTCTGTTATAGTTTTCACTTCAGTATAGTGAATGACCTTTACTGCAGTTGGGTCAAATTTCAGAAGGAGTTTTGGTGGAGGAAGAGCTTTCTCATCATCAGTTTTTTGATAGTGGAAGTGTGATTCGAAGTCTTTTGATTGCATCTTGATCTGGCTGAGGACAGGAGAAAGTATTACGAGCGATTATTATTATTCAAGCCCAAATTGCTTAGCGATCAAAATTTCGATCTATTAGACACCGTCGCTAGGATGAAAACCGTATCAACAAAAAAATAGCACACCGTGAAAATGCTTTTAGGCTGCCAAGTCCTCTGACACAAATTAATTACGAAGGGAGGTAAGTGCTCTTATTTAATGTCAAAGTCTCAGAAGAGACATCTCGCAAAAATTGAAAAAATTTATCTTCAATAGATGAATCAACTTCTCTTTTCTTATCCCAAGAAAGGAGGCCAAAACTGTTGAATAGGAAGAAGCCTTTTATTGGAATTTACATATATAGCTAGCTTCAATGCATGCGAATGAACACTACAATATAATAAAGCTGGGACATAACTGTTTCATGAATCAACCAATGGTTCTTCAAGTATTTCAAGCTTAATCTCCTTGTTTTTGTATGATTTCAATACGGTTCATCCCTTCTTTTCCAATGATTCTTGTTATTCTTAGCGACAGAATTCAATGGATTTTTCTGAGTGAAAATTGTAATTTGAACTCACATTTTTGCTCAATTCAAAAAAATAAAATAGAGTTTCAAAGAGAAAAATCAGAATGGAAAAGAAAGATGAAAAGAAAAAGCCAAAAGTTGACCCAAGGGCTGCGTTGCCTAAAGGACCTGTCATGATGGAAGTTATTGCGAATGATCGTCTCGGACAGAAAGTGCGCATCAAATGCCTGTAAATATTTTCTTTTTTGAATCTATCTAAGCAATTTTATAGGCCTGAAGATACTGTCGGAGACCTTAAAAAGCTGATTTCTGCTCACACAGGTAAAGCAAAAATGATAAATATATCTAATCGTCACTTAACAAGGTACCAAACCAGAAAAGATCCGCCTTCAGAAAGGATACGTTGTTTTCAAAGATCATATTACTTTGAATGACTACGAAATCAAAGATGGAACAGGACTCGAAATGTATTACAATTAATATCAAAACTCACCGTTCAAGCATTTTCTCGAAACAGCTTACATATTTCTGTACATGCATAGCATTTCTGTAATTTCAATGATCCTCTGAAAATTTTTCAGACGTATTTTTGATCTTCGTGAGGATTCGCAGAGGTATTGTCTTTTATTGTCAATCCAATGAGTCCAGAGGACCAACCAGAGTAATTTCTCTTGTCTCAATCATCAGGATATTAAAATATTGTGAGAAGTCTATTTTGTAATTAAACCTTTGATAATCACCAACGAAGAACTGTCTTCCTATTGAGCGGACAACTGAATTGCTTTAAGCGAGGCATTATCCTAAGAAGATGCTTGATCTCTGTTTATTCTTTTAAATTAACTTTTACTCTGTGAGAATTAAGCGCTCAAATTGTAAGCAGATAGGAGGCGTTGAAGCTTCTCTTGGTATGCGCTTCGAATTTTTTGAAGAGCAGTCTAATGCGAATAATTTAGTATGTGGGGTATTTATCAAACACGTTGCGGAACCAGCTGAACAAATTTCGAATTAATAAATCCGATACACGTTTCTTAAGAATATTGCTAAGATTTCTAAATTTCAAAAATCAGTTCAGGTATACAGATCCATGGGTTTATTCGGAACTTTGAGCAGAATCGCCTTCTGCGCACTCCTTTTGTGGTCGGCCTATCAAACGTATGAAAACAGAACCCTTCATGCGAAGGAGCTTGTCGAAAAATACGGCAAATTCCAACAATTTGTTCAGAATCAAACCGGAATTGAGTTACCTCACAAAAGCCACATCACCCAACACAAAGACCTTGTCCTCACTGTGTTTCTTGGCTCAGAAGCTCTAACTGCTGTCGCAATTCTTTTCGGAATTCCTTACATTGGAATCTTCTACGCCCCATATTTGCTTACAACTCTCTTGCTTGAAGATAACTTCCTTCTCGCAAAAGGAGCTGAAAGAACCCGATTGACTGAAGACTTCCTTGTTGACCTCGCAATCTTGGGAGCTGTCTTGATGTTTGCCTTCCCTCCAAAAAGACCATCAGGAAAGAAAGTTGCAGGAGGAGCCGCAACAACTCAAAAGCCAACACATACTGAGAAAGAACGCTCTGCCAGTCCAAAAGGAGGAAAAGCCAAGAAGGCCAAAAGAGAGTAAGTAGGTGTCCTTAGTAGGCAAAAGATATGTAAGAAATTCATATCTCACTGTTTGCTCTGTATTAATTGCATGTTCAACGTCAACTAAGCGTTCCGTTGAAAAAAGATTTGGAAGTTTAAGAAAGAGAAACAAATTATTGAAACTGAGACTCTGTTGTTTTGTCATAGAGAGAGAAAAAAATCACAAAAATAAATGTCGAAATAATTGAAGAACGAGGGCAGTGAGTTGGCTGCTAACTTATTTGGTCAATGTGGTTGCTCGGTAATGGCTGTTGAGGCTAGGAAAGAAAGATTTGTACTTTTTGAACAAACTAGCTGAGTTTATCATGCGACAATCATTTAAGAAAATAAGAAGTGCTCAGTGAGTCAGAGTCTCACATTGTTTTGTCAAATAACAAGGATAATTTAGTAAGTTAAAAACGTTTTTGCTGTTCTTGATGCGAACTTTATCGTTTCTAATACATGTGATATATGATGAAATCAAAATTTTCGAGGACCATCTCAGAAATTCCAATAAAAAGAGTTAGCTGCTGCAATCAACCCCGAATAGCAGCTCATTACAGTTAGAAAGCTGTAAGAGTATTTTCATATTATTTTCTTTAAGATTCTCCTTGTTTAACTTGAATAGTTTATCACACAACACGAGTGCATAATATGTTTAAAGCTATCTAATCCTATGCCAACACTATATAAAAATGAAAAAATGCGTAATTACAAACATCAATTGAGATACTTAATACTTGTTTTCAACTACACTCACAGGAGGGTATCTTTCCATCTTAAAATTTAGAGAAAACAGTTTCCTCCAAAACTCCTTAATTCCTCAGAATTTTCCAAGGAAAGAACCAATAGTTCTTTTTGAATTTAAATAATTTACTGAAAAAGCCCGGTTCCATGGCCCTACCTATTACACTATCTATTTAAATTCTCAATAATACAACTGAAAACTGACTATCTATCTATAATTAAGAAAAAAATTTGAGTTAGCCTATTCCTTCCAACAGAAGCTTGAGAGAGTGGGATCACATTTTTAAAATAAGCGAGTCAAAAACCTTTGAAAAAAACCATGAGAAAGGTCTTTGAAAGCAAGGAAGTGACGGATTACAAAGATAAAACACCTTATGGTGAGTTAAACAAATTTCTGACCGCCATTAACATAAAATATCTTTCACTTTAGAGGTCCGCAGAAACGAAGCCTCAAAGGTGCTTGAGAAAAACCCAGGCTTAATTCCAATCATCTTTCTAAAAAAGAAAGGCTCAAGAGGATCAGAGCTTGATAAAAAGAGGTAAAGATTCCCATTTATTTGACCTGATTAACGATGATTTAGATTTCTGTTCAAAAAAGACTGGAAAATTTCCGAGCTTATTGGCTATATTCGGGAGAAGATGGATAACTCCCCTTCTAAATCAGAAAAATATGTGATCTTTCTCACACTGAGGGGCAATGTCTCTCCTTTAGCAAGTAAAAAACTAGTTCTCTGGGCTATGAGCTAACCTTTTTTGATTAATAGCTTGTACATTACAAAATCTGTACGAAGACTACGTCGATGAAGATGGGTTCCTGTATATGGTGTATTCCGAAGAAGATTTCGCCGGTTAAATGAAAAAGGAGTTTGCCTAGGCACACTCGTTGTAAAGACGAATTTTCAACACATCTTATGAAAAGCAACAACGCAGCTCCGTTTATTTGAAAGCACATTACTTCCCCTAAAGTATATATTAATAACTTGCTTTAAAAACCTCATGCTGGTGTACATAATTTCAATGGTGTTAATGAATATTACTTACTTCTTTATGTGTTATTTACTATAACTTTACTTTTACTACTTCTATTGCATTATTATATAGCCCAGAGCTTCATAATTACTCTCGTTTCGCTATTAATTTAAAATCGGAGTTCTATATTCATTCATGGTAATAATTGAATTTTAATTCGAGTGAGCCTTGGGGGTTCAAAAGCAACGATTGTCTCAGCTGGTGCTTGGTAACAACAACTCAATATACATTTTTAAATCTCTTTTTTCTGGTAGAAACACAAGCAGCATAAAAGCTTAATCTTTAATAATGGATTTTTATTCAAAGCAAATGATGACAGCTTGAATTAGTGTTTATTTTGCAGTGTTTAGCCGATGATGTCCATCTTATCATCCTTCTTTGGAGCAGTTTCAATTTCGATGTCGAGTTTTTCTCTCTTGATGGTGAATTCCTTGTAAACAGCTAAAATGATGTTAGAATTCAGGTTTTAACGTTAACGCTTACGGGTATCGCCGATTGGGAATTTGTAGTTCTCAGCCTCGCTGCTGAGTCTCTTTCCAACACTATGGGATTGGTTGTTATGATGAATAGAATGCAATGAAGTGATGTTTACACTTTGATGTTTCTGAACATTTCAGTCTTGTCCTTGGTAATGACACAGACGTCGAGATTGTTTCCTGAGCCCAAATCGTGGGTGATACCAGCCTCAATAGCTTCCATAACTAATTGTTTTGCTTCTTCGAGCTAAGAAGAAAATTGTTATTGAGATCAATGTTGTTTGAGGGTAAAAATTACGGTAAGATCGTCTTTATATCTGTCTTCCATGATGGCCATAGCGTCGAGAGATCCTGAACCCATGGCAATATATGGAAGGTAATCTGATCTATATATTCAAATTATATTATGGTAATCAGAATCTTGCTGAAGTAGAAAATGTGTTACGTTCCGTAAGGAGAAATAGAGCAGATGTGGGCACCCTTGACGTCAACACCGCCAACAATCAAAGCGGTACCAATATAACCTTGGTATCTACATATCAGATGATGATATTATTATGGAGAAAGTCGATTTATTAAAGAGCAACCTGTGGAGTTCAGCGCAGAGTCTTGTAGCGATGGTGCTAACTCTTGATTGTCTTCCAGTGTTTAATCTCATCAGTTCGAGTTCAGAGCTTATCTTGACTAGCATTGACAGTCAGGAATGGTTTTTCAGTGAAAATTTTACGGGTTACAAACTCGCAGTCAGCAGCCGTTCCGGCACCGCAAGCGAAGATGTTTGGAGCGATATAATGAATCTTCTCGCAATTTTTATCGAAAACGATTGAACCGCCGGTGGCTCTTGTATCGGCAGCGAGGACGACACCGCCCTAAAGGAACCCCGAGATAGATTAGAGAGAGAGACGAAGCTGGAATCTTTACGTTGTAGACAACACCGCAGATGGTTGTACCTGTTTTGGTGGTCTTTGGTTCTGGCAGAATTTTCTTTTCAATAAGCTTGGAATTTCTAAGAAAAAGCGGCTCAGATTGCAGGAGGAGGCTATGAGAGGTACCTTGGGTGGTTATCGAAGCTGAAGCCGCCAGTTTTTAGTTTTTCGAGGTATGTCATTTCTAAGGGTGCCTATCTTTTGCTTTTTGTTGTATCGCTTTTAATTTCAATTATTTAATATTCGAAATATCTTATTTACAAGATCTCAGAAAATCTGCATGAGAACAATTATCATTTATAAAGGAAAATAATTGAAAATACAGGTTTTGTGAGTCAAACTGAGCCTATAAAGCTATTTTCTTGTGAAAAATTACGTTTCTGAAATTTGATATTGAGATGTTCCGACTCAGAGAGGAACATCCGCATCAGAATTCATTTAAAAAAATTTTCAGTGGATTATCATTACGACATTTGAATTTTTTATAAAGTGTGGATATGTTGGTTGAGCTTGATTTCTCAAACCAGCAGTGATCCTACAATTAATCTCTATTCTCGCTGGGAAACGAAAAATAAAAGATCTACACACGTTTCTCATTTGAAGGTTTCAGCAAATTGCTAATTCCAATGGTTTCCAATATCTGAATCGCTAAAATAATTAAGCAATATTTGTTGATGCCATGCCTAACTTTTAATAAGTTTATTGAGCCTCTCCCAACTTAGAAGACATTGAAAATAGCCAGTAAGCTCCTCGAAACGACGGCCAATTTACTACACCGAGCCTCAGTTTCCAAAGTTTTTCTAATTTTCTTCTATGATTTGCTGTGTAGAGTTGTCCACGAGGAATAATAAAATTGATAAAACTGCCTTGGAGTTTTTAATTCACCGGATAAATGGATAAAACAAGCATACAATCTCTTGAAGGGGACGGCATCCTCGAGGATTTTTATCATTTGCTCTGGGTCAGAGATCCAATGTTCGGCAAAAGTCAGCACTTCTCCAGTTTCAATTCCTCTTATTCAATTAGTTCCCAGCATACAAGTTCCCGACACCGTCTTTTACAAGTTTGATCAACCTGTGCAATGGTACTTCACCTTTGAGAATGGAGTAAAGAAGAAGCTCAAAAACAAACTTACAAAAGAAGACGTGGAGAGAGCTTTCTTAAAAAATGTTCCTGCCAGTGGAGTTGTAGCGATGTATTTCTATTATATAACGGAAGAGAAGCAAAAAAAAATTGTTTTCGAGTACTATGATGCCGAGAATTTCAGTAATTATCTGGGAAAATCTATTACTTATATATACGTCAGAAAAATGGCTAAGGTCGAAAAAACCTCATAACGGGATCCTTCAGAAGTTCATTGAACCAAAAGGGGATCGGAACTGTAATTGAATCAACAAAATTGTATTTGCTTAACTAGCATATCAGTTATGTTACGAGCAATTTGGTCGCCGAAGATTTGTTTCTTGGAGAAGATTGAGAATCTCCAAAAGTTTCATAATGAGAAAATTGACTTATACGAGAGAGCGGTCACAATAGATGGAAAATCGTATCATGCACAGAGTGGTATTGAATGATTGTGTGTTTCATTCGATGTTGATGCTTTTCTAGTCCCTGTCCGAGGGTATGTGCTTCCGTCAAAAATAGAGCGCATTTGTAATAATATCAGTCAGGTAAATTCAGTTTCTCATGTTTTGGGTGGCACGAATTGCCTTTTGATAGCATCTGAAAAATTGCAGCATGGAAAAAATCATGATCAATCGGCTAGTTTTGAATTTCAAAATGGACCCTGAAGGACGTATTTGGTTCTTGTTTGCAAGTTCTCTTCGATTGGATCTGGATGAAAAGGCAGTAACTTCAAACTTGAATGACTGATACTCAAAAATAATTGAATCAGAAAAGAATCTATTCAGTGCCAAGGGTCTTTGACGCTTCTATTGTGCATACAGTAACTATCAATCAAATTTCTCAAAGTGATTTGAAATAAAGAGTCCGGATTTTGTGAATACGAATCGAATTTCGAATCCGACCAAACCATTGAATCTTCAAAGGAAAGAAGTATGCGCCAGTTGCCATATTAAGCTGGGTAGCCCTAATATAACCAAGCTGAAATTGAGCTTTTTAAACACTCTGACTGACTCTAGGCGAAGGCGAATTTGTTCCGTTGAAATACGAACACATTGTCAAAGGATTTGAGTACGATCATCTTCTCTCAAACGAGCAGAATTTTATTAAAATACGGGATATGCAACGAGTCAGATCCCAGCTTACGGTCGCAGAGAAAATCAAAACCGATATGAAGTTCGATAGACTCCAGCCAATGGCATTGGTTGGTTATTTCTAACTCATTATCAATGCTAAAATCTATTTACCAAAGGAAGTTGAAAATTATGAAATCCCACCTCTTATCGCTAAGCTGCATCCATACATGAAACTTCGCGAATACAGGCAACTAAAGGAAGAGCCAGGATTCTGGAAAAAAGAGGTGACTGTTTGCGAGGGGTGCTATTTAAGCATCTGCAAGAGTATAATCGAAAGTGGAAGTGTTGATGGTGTCAAGCACCCTAATAGTAAAATCAAGTTCTTTGGAACTGGAATTCTGAAACCAGAAAATGTCTCTCGAATGAGAAATGTAATTAGATATCAACTCGAAACCTGAGCATCAATTTATTATTTTATTGATAGATTACAATTCAAAAGATTCAAGAGGAACGAGCTAAAGAGGAGAAAAAAAGATTGGAACATGAAGAAAGGGCTATTAGAACTGCAAATTCGCGCTTCAGCAGCAGAAATTTAACGCAGATTCGGTCCACGAGCTTTGAAACGATTCGACCACTGCAGTCCTCTAGAAAATTGTCAACTCGATTACAGACCTCACAGATGGCTGAAGAGGTAATTAAGAGATATTGTTCATCAGGAATTAATGTCTTTCGGGTCAGGTGAGCGACATAAATGAACGAAGGGAATTATCCTCTCAGAGAGACAGCAAATTTGCATCCGAGATCAGCAATTCTAGCGGGGATTTTTCTCAAAATAATAACGTCAGTTTCAGCAACCAAGAACCATTGACTACGAATAGAACGTACAAATTCAGTAATCCGAAGAGCTATCGAGATAATCTGCAAACCACACGAGAAGAAAAGAGAAAAGCCAAATTAGGTTTAAACGCGACTCATTCTACGTTGAAATCAGCAGGTAATGCTAAAAAAAAAAATTCATAAAATCACATCACGTTCTTAATTTTCTAAAGGCATCTCATATTCGCTTCTGAGCCCGGTCAGCCTTTCTTTCAAAAGAGATGGGAGACTTTCGACAGAGAGAAAAAACGATGATTATTTTGATAGTAGTGAGGGTCCTAATACCAGTGTGACGGCTCAAAAGAGGTCGAATGAACTAAGTTCTGAAAGAAAGGCTGCAAAGCTGGCTCTGAGCCTCATGCCAAAACGACAATATCTGAGTGCTCTTGTGTCGAAAGCTGGTGAACCTCAGGACGGTGCTAAAAATGTGAAGGACTATCTTGATCAGGCGATACTAAGCCAAGGTCAAGAGTCCTCAAAATCTGACAGACCTTCTGGGCTTTTTGGATTTGTTTCAAAAAGCAAAAATGAATATTTTCAATTCTAGTCTATATTTTTTTCTTCATTCGAGATTATTTTAGGATGGTAATTGCCAAGTATATAAAGACTTTTACTAATAAATCTGATTCTATCTATTATTGGTCAACCAATTAATCGAATGTTACTTATTCACGATATTAAAGAGGGAGCTTTTCAATAGAAGTAGACTAGAATTTCTAGAACTCGCGTTTATATTTTGATCCGAGTACCAACTCTCCTGCTATGCTTTCTCTGCTTCATGATCTATATGTGTGAGGCATACAAATACCTTGCAAGTAGGGTGTCTCTAAATTCCATAGAGAAAAAGGTTGGACATATAACAAATACAATCAATCTAAATAACTGAGAAGCAAATTAAACCAACTTTTATGGGTCTTAGACTTTCAAAGATTTAAATTGGTTA
>ENA-UOTX01001387-UOTX01001387.1-compost-metagenome-genome-assembly--contig:-NODE-1387-length-18423-cov-16.377575_pt1 | contig 18423 bp, 14 predicted proteins | sample MGYA00238143_ERZ746982 | MGnify/ENA primary metagenome ERZ746982 (study PRJEB28758, sample SAMN06268862) | compost metagenome | isolation source: single cell | place: USA: California, Emeryville, Joint... | reverse complement strand
GTATGGCTCTGAAACCTTTTAACCTTTCCAGGAAAAAACACCCAATACAGAGACGCGGTGGATCGTTTCTTTTTTTTCAGGAGTTTCGTCACTAAGGTGTCCGAGTCTTATAATTTTAGTCAATTATAGCTTGTTTCTTTTTTTCTTTTTGTTTTTTTTTTTGTTGTTTCTTTTTTTTGGTTTTGGTTTTGGTTGGGTTTTAAATCGTTATTATTACAATTTGATTTACAAGCTCTTGCCCAGCGATTATTGCTAGTCAAGCTTTTTGAGAGCTTTTCTGTTCATCATCTCGAATTGCACTTCGATCGGCTCTGCGGGGAAAGTCTCGAGAAACCACCTGCTCTTCCTGATGTTTTCAATGGTGGTTCTCATATTCGGTTGCGGCTCAAGCATAACTCGAAGAAGATCTCTTAGCTCAGAAGAGAAGATTGGTCTCTCCGTTATGCTCGAGTATGCGGTCAGTCCTTTCTCTTTGAAATCCCAGAATTCATCCCATCGCCCTCTCGCGATAAGCGCAAACCATCCATCTTGTGTCACACTCTTCAAGAATGGTGGCTGTCCTGTCAGCATAATAAATAGCAGAATCCCTAGCTGGAACACATCAGCCTTCGTTCCATCATATCCCTTCTCCTTTGCAGCTGAACTCCAAGCTTCAGGTGGATAATAGGCCGTTGTGCCGCAAGAACTGTTTACGGTTTTGCGGCCCACGGTCATGGTGTATGGAACAGCGTATCCGAAGTCAGTCAGTTTCAAATTGAATCTCTCATCAAGCAGAATGTTTTCAGGCTTGATATCCAGATGGCAGTATCCGTTATTGTGAAGATGTTCGATAGCGTCAAGTAATTGCTCAAAATAGAATCTGCATATACCCTCAGATAGCGGTCCGCATTCAACGTAAGGGTACAAATCGCCATTAACAGCGTATTCGAGGACGATCGCATTGCAGATCTGAGTTTCGAAGTTGGTTTCCACAGCAACCGATTTGAGAATCTCTTTGCATGCAATAATATTCTTGTGGGGAGGAAGTGCAAGAATATTTGTCTCGCTGATGAATGATTGGTCAGTCAACGCGAGCGTTTTCACGACAAAGAGCTGGGCTGCTGAGTCAGAAGGGGAGGTTTGACCGTCAAGTTTGGCCAAATATACTGGATTGGCGTGTTTGTTGCTAAAACCTCTAATGAGCTTATACTTGTCTACTCTGCCATAAGATATCAGCGCACTGGATTTCTCTTGTACCTTTGGAGTATCAGTAGCAGTTTTTTCAGCCTCTTCAGGTACTGTTTTGGTTGGAAGAATAACGAATGACTTCTTTGGTGTGTCTGGGTAGTTGTAGGTGGATGGCGTGAAGGGGAACAAGGTTTGCTTTTGCGAGATGGCAGTGCGTGAGATGTCCATCATTGTGTATACTTTGGATGGAGGAAAGGCGGGAGCGGACTTTTGTATTTGCAGTAAGGAGGGCTCTGTTAAATTCTGAGAATAAATTTATATTATATTAACTCCGTTTTTCAAAGGTTTTCTTACGAACTCTTATTTTAATTAATTACTTAGGTGTTTTTACGAAAATTCTCTCGCGAAGCAAACTCATTTTTTTTCGGAATTCGGAGCTGCTTTCGGTTTCCTCGGACTTCTCCTCTAAGGATGAAGCAGAAAACGAACCGCGTTTTGTTTGAACTATGGAAGATTTCTAGAATTTCTAATTCGATCTTCAATTAATCTATCCTTCAGTAATTCATCATCGTAGCCGGCCGGGTACAATAGTCTTATCAGTTTTTGTTTTCAAGGAAAATATGTTCGAAGATGCTATGAGAAAGAAGTAGAGTCTCTAGGCTAGCAGGTTAGTCATTTTCCACCGTTGTAAATTAATGAGGTACATTCTGGCACATTTTTTGCCAATAATTTAATAGATCAATTAAAACGCTATCATCAGGATAATCGCGACTTACGACCGTTAGATCGCATCACCCTCGTCAGAAGATGAGCAGGAGAAAGGCCAAACACGCACTGAGGCCGCAAACGCAAGACAACGACAATTATCGCTTTTTTATTTTCTGTCAGTAGTCAAAGAAACTGTCATTATCGTAGGAAAAATTTCAAGGTCATATTGGAACTAAGTTAATAATGAATACTGTTTAGAAAGCGTCTTCCTGACTACTATGCCTAATTCATTACAACTAGCTAAAAATCATCGATTGGGCATTCACTTACTTATTGGTCAGTATTAGTGCGATTCGAAAATAAGAGTAAGTGCAAAAAAATTAAAGTTATTATATACAAAGACTTGGCACAAAAAATCGTTGAATTAATTAACATCCAAACAGGCTTCAGGTTCGAAGTCGATCGACTCATCTAAATTTTGCTCAAAGAGGAATCTTTCTTTTTCATTTAAATTTCTCAAAACAGATTCAGGTGCTCGAAATAGTGTGGTTGGAAAAGTTATCCCAACTTCACTTTCCTTCATTATCGGAATATTGCATCTTTGAAGAAATTTCATCAGCGGAAGCGTAAAGTCTTCATAGAAATCAAATTCTACGTGATCCATTTCTCTCGGCAATAGCAGTTCGCTGGCTCCGGTGCAAAGTCCTAATTAGATACGTTCAATTATTATGAATTTAACACATACTAATTACTGTGTAGCTCTTCAGAATGGGTGAAAGGAACGAGCTTATCTTTCTGTCCATGGATAAGAAAAGTAGGACAGGTCACTTTTGTCATTGCTCTGAGATTGTTGAATCTTTCCTTCACGAGGTATTTTACCCATCTGCCAGCGAGATCTTTTACAACATCTCGAATTGACGTGAACGCCGACATGAGAACCAAGGCACCGATTTGATGCTGCGATGCGAGATGAACTGCAGGTCCACTTCCGATTGACCTGCCGAACACAATGATGTGCTTTTGCTTGACATTGAGTGTCTTGACGACGAAATTATAAATCGTCTCAGCGTCTTCCTTAATGGTCTCTTCATCTGGGGTGCCTTGATAGAGGCCATATCCTGGATATTCCACCGCTAGAGCGTTGACCTAGAAGTTATAAATCGATGAGCTTAATGATACATTCAGGTTTCTTTACATTCAAATGATTTGTTAGATGTGCTAAGAGCTCATATGACATGTTCAGATCTTCTCCGTTTCCATGGAAATGAATAATAATTTTGCTGGAAGGGACCACCGGTCGAAGGAGTAGACAAGGAATATGACGTTCAACTATTTCAGATGCAATTGAGTCTTTTTTCGATGCAAATTGATAAGTAGTGTCTTGTTTTAAGCTAGTTGTAGGCTGTGTAGTCCTGGCGTCTCCCTTACAGCTCGTGAGGTACGGCCTTGAGATAGAAGAAGGAAATGGAAATGCTTTTGGTATTGGCAGAGTCGGACTGGATTCTTCTACGACTGCCAATTGCTGCTGCTGCTCGTTGGCTGCGATGTGAGTACAAAGCTTCTTAATTGGATTTATGAAAGTCTTTGTGCGATAATTCAGCAAACTCAATGGCGTGTGTGTTGAATTTCTGTGAATGCACTCATCCATGCTAAACACATCGCAGCTTTCTTGGTCTTCTGTTATATTTTCAGAACCAAGATAATCTTCATCTTCAATATTTTCGGCTATTTCTGAAATAATTTCGCTTTTTTCTAGACACTGAATTAGCTTCTTTGCTGTTGATTTGGGTTGTAAACATTTTGAAAAAGACTGTGGAGAGACGAATTCAGTGCTTTTGTCTTTCTTCCATTCGATTTTTTGTCCCGAATAACTCGCATTAAATTTTCTTTCTTCTTTAACGAACTGAGTATCACCCTCGACTGCTGAATTTATCGATTCTTGCTTCTTCTTCCCAGACTGCTTATTTTCATATTTTGGGATCCAAATCAGCTCTCCTGCCAGAAGGTCAGGTGTGTAGGAACATTTCGGCGCTCGAAAAAGAATTGAATTTAGCTGCATAAATCAATGAAGCTGTATCTCTATTATCTCCTATGATAAATATATTGATAAAATCTACCTTAGCAACCCAGTCACACGTGAATCTCAAAGTGAAGAGAGCGAAAAACGATTAATTATTATGAATCTTCGAAAATTATCGCACTTTTTTCTCTTTCGATAAATTTTATTTTGTTGAATCAATCTGATAGATGACTATCAGAATAATTCGGTTAACCCCTTATTCAAGAATCGTTGCGATTTGCTTATAGTTGAGTCCACTCTTATGAGTCTGAAAGTTTATGAACATATGATTCGATTGATATTGTGTACGGATGTAATAAATTGTGGAAAAATACTCATCTTTCCTCATAGTAAAACAGCGTCGAATTAAAAAAAATTGAATAGTTTCTTGAAAAAGGAATATTTAAAAAACAGCTTGTAAACACCAGAATAAAAAAACGCGCGTAGTTCTCGCTCATTAAGACTCCTTAGCCGTTTGAAGCAAATTGAATCTCTGTAAAATCATTTTTCTATTCGCTTCATTCTTAGTCGCTTGGGTCTGATTCGACTCTTGAGGGTTAGCTGCACGAATCGCATTATAAGGCTCCGAGTTGAATTTCTGTAGTCCTCCCGCCAGAGAGACTGGTTTACCTTCGAGGATGTTCTTTCTTGAAAGATCATCGAGGACTGACGAGCGTCTTTGTTCAATGTGATCCCTAGTCCTGTTCAGAGCCATTTTCATTTTCGCTTTTATCAGCACAGTCGCTCTCAATGTGACTGTGCTAATCGAGTTTTTCACTTCTTGCTCGGATGGCAGGAATTCTTCGTCGTCTTCGTAGATATTCTTGACCGTGAATTCTCCATCTTCAGTTAACCATGGCGAAGCCTATATTTTGCATGCGAATTAATTGGATTAATGTTTTATATCATTACCATGATCTCTTGGATGGTCATGCGCTCCTGCGGATCTTTTTTCAGGCATCCTTTGATAACATCAACAATCTTCGGATTGACCCAATCAGGATATTCAACTCTAAGTAGAGGTCGTAAGGAATTGAAAAGTTCACTAAATGTTACTCTTCATGTAGAACTTTTTGCATCAGATCTGCGTGATTTGCTGCCATAAAAGGAGGCTTTCCTATTAAAAAGAAGAATAGCGTGGCTCCTGCAGCCCAGACATCCGCGGGTTTCCCTCTGAAAGCTTTGCCTTTGATATTATAGCAGTTAATTAGGCAGATTCAAAGAGTTATATACCTTCAAACGACTCTGGTGGCAAGAAAAGTTTTGTTCCAGCGTTATTTTTCAGCTCGTCAGAATCGTCTTCCATGATCTGCGACACCCCGAAATCGGAGATTTTTAAAGTGTCAAACTCATCAATGAGCAGGTTTTCCGGCTTGATATCTCGATGAATCACCTTTGCATAATTGTGAAGGTAATCGAGCCCGAGGATAAGCTCGCGGAAATATTTCAAAGCCTTTTCTTCCGTTAAGACCTTTTTCCCGGGAGCCTCCGTGTAAATAGAAGCATCTAAATTGCTAACGACTGATATCGCGCTGCGTTCGAGCATCTCCTTGTTTTCGTATTTCCAATAGCTTTTGGACATCACTGCGCCTTTCTTGATCAAGTCCATAACGAGGTAAAGTTTGTCTTCTTTTGGATCGTCAATAACTTCCCAAAGTTTGACTATATTAGGATGATCCTAGAGAATCAATAGTGAATATTAGCTTTGCGAGTGTTGTAAAATACCAATTTTTTCATAATGGCGATTTCTCTTTCAAGCGCGTTTGAAGTTTCAGGGGTCTTCACGAAAAGTTTTCTCTTCAGCTTTGCTTTATTCGCGATTTTGAGAGCCTTTATCATGTATTAGAGGTAATTATCACAAAAAGCATACGAAATATTGGTGTGTTTCGGTGTTTTGCACCAGCTTGACTTTCCCGAAGCCTCCTCTATAATTCAGATTAATGACTCAAAATCAATGCAATATCTTACTTTCCAAGGTCTTTAATAAAGAGATACTGGTTGATCTTCTTCTGACCTTCATCGTCTCTGGTTTTATCTAGTTTATTCGTTTCTATGACCGACGTATGGGTTCTTTTCAGCACAGCTCCTTTCAGATTTGGAGACCTTGAGCCATCTTGGTTCTCGCTTGCTAATCTTTGCAGCGTTTTCTTAGAAGCATTTTGTTTATCGAGGTCAGTCTGACTGGGTGGAGGGGTCAGAAGGTGCTTGCTTTCTGTTGCGGATTTAACGAAGCCCGGTCTTCCGCGCTGTTGGTCCTCTACCTCTCCTTTGGTAACGTTGCTTTGCTCGAATTTTGAATCAGCCTCTTGAATTCCTCCTCCTGAAGGAAGGATGGCGCTGGTTGATTTTTGCAAGAGTGCTTTACCCGGAATTTCGACTCGGAGAGATGTTCTTCTCGGTTTTTCAGCGTCCTGTTTCGGAGTTTCACCGACAGAATTGACTGTTTCGGTGGTTCCGTCAGATCCTAGCTGGAAATGCGAGGGGGTTTTGGGTTTATGCTTATTGGATTCTACATGTTGCAGGGGGATTTTGCGTGAATTGTTGAGGCTGTCCATGCTGTCGTCGGACATCTCACGACCAGCAAGCATCGCCATTTGAGCATCCACGGGAAGAGAATTAACTCGATCCCGGAAAATGTTAGGGCCTGCACTACTGAGTGAACCCTTCCTAGACACTGTATTCGAGTTGGTATTGCTATTGGTGCCCGAATCTTTTTGTGAATTGGCCATTTTTAATAAATTCATTCTGCCTTGCCAACCTGAATCTTTCCTGTCAAAATCTGGTTTTTGTTTTTGCTGGACTTGTGATGGGGAATTTAACCCAGCGAGGAATTTCTCACCACTCAACAGCGGAGAGCGAATCATGCTTTTGCCTTCTTCCATTTCGTAATCGAGATTCTCAACCACGACGAATTCATATTTCGAGATATCCGCCGCAGAAATGTTATCCGCGAAGTTATAAATCGACTTATTTTGCGCCTCTTCGAGAATACTTATCCCCAAATTATTCTGTGTTTGCGTCAGATGGTTGTAGCTAGGTAAGATGTTTGAACGAGACTCTTGGTCGTAATTGTTCGAACTCATCGGCAGCAAATTTGGCTTATGTGTTCCTAAAATATCGACACTATCCAATCTGTTTAACTTCTGATTTTTCGTCGTCTCCGCTTGCTGAATTGATGATTTTCCTTCTACTTCTTCCTTCATAAGGTTGAGAAGGTTCCTATTTACCCTCCCCACAGCTGGCGGTTTTGGCCTTTCAATATGATTGAGTTCTTTTTGCGAATCTTTCTGAACAACTGGATTAACTTGCTGCTGTTGTTGCTGCTGCTCAACTGGTTTCTCTTTGAGCATCTCATTTTTGCTACTAGTTGCTCCAGAGCTATTACTTTGAATTTCTGGTATTTCCTTATTCAGTCCGGTCTTTTTATTCTCTTTGCTTTCGATTTTTTGCTGCTGGACTTCGAGTTGTTTCGGCATCTTCGATATCGGTCTTTTCTGCGCAGAAATGATCGGTGAAATATCGTCCTCTACGTCCTTTACAACGTCCAGTAGATTCCGTTTAAATTTATCATTGGCTGAAAGCTTCGCAGTATTGTTAAAAAAGGCCTTTGTGCTTCCAGCAACGGGGTGATGTAGATCATTTTTGCCCTCAGAAGTTTGTGGAGACATGCTGTTTGTTTTTGCGACAAATAATTTTTCAGTCGAGTTCTCACCTAGAATCCCTTTCGGCGAAATTTCCTTTTTCAAGGTATTATAAGTTTCCTGCGTCGAAATATCTTTGACAGGGTTCGATTTCACTAGACTCATACTATTAAGCTCGAGGCTGCCCTGAGACTCAAGCACTTTGCCCCAGCCGTTTTTCACGATATTTGAGTTCGTGTGCTCTTCGTTTAAATTTCCAATCGAATCATGCTTCACTTCAATTGCTTGATTGCTTTTCCCGTCGTAAGTAATGAGATTCGTTTGAGTAATACTCAACTGTGCGGCTCGGCCTTTCTTTTGCGAGCTGGTCATCATCTCTGTGCTCGTTTTCTTCTCATAATTCGCGGTATTATCTCCTTGGACATGCTCCTCGCCCACCGAATTTTTACTTCCAGGGTTCGAGAACTTATCTGACTGCGGCTTGCTGAAAGTAAGGACCTTTCCTTCATTTTTCCTCGCCTCTGCTGCTGCTATTTGTTGACTCTTTTCCTGAATTGAAGAGCTCACTCCTAGAGCTTGTGGACCTCCAAAAGACAGACGTTCATGCGGATCGCTTTTTAAATCTTGCGGGATAACTGACCCGATTAAAGAATTTGCAAGTCCGGCTGCTGGTTGAGCTTTCCCGTTGATATTTTTTGCTGAATTCTTTTTCTCAAGCAAAAATCCCGAAGGTCGATTGGTAAAATTCGGAGTTGCTGTGCGATGTATGCCCAGCGCTCCAACACCAGTAGCACTGTCGTTAATATTCTTTCTGTTGCTCTCATTAACCGCGCTTTCATTAATGTGCCTCGAACTTTGAGGGGATGTAGATTCTTTTTCTTTATCTCGAGACGAATCCATGCTATTCTTAAAAGAAAATTCATTGAATGAAGGCTCCTTCACTCCCAGTCTCGAAGACCCCTGTCGTTGTAGGATATGAGAGTCGCCGGCACTCTTTTTCCGTTCCGGTGCGGTAGATTGTGCCTTTAGCACTACTATATGGTCTCGAGTTTGGGTTTCTGGCTCATCGATGTCTTGGTTAGTTTGAGTGTCTCTTTTAGTTATCAGGCTTTGTGCATAGTCTGGTATTTTGTCACGAGGAGTTTGAACTACACTATTAAAAGGGAAAATTTTGAGAGAATGTCATTTTTTGAAAAGAAAGAGAAAGAGTATTCCCATGAAGAAGGGAAAGTGAGATACGAGATTGTGTGCATTGAATTACTTGACTTTGCCGAATTTATTATGAGATATTGTGCATCCCATTAGCGTTTCCTCTTTAGAAGTTGATAAGTATTTTTTGGTGGAAGTAAATAAAAAATAGTACTTTGCGAAAAGGTTATAAATTTTAATATTTTGGTTAAATATAAGCCTTGAACCATATAAATATGTAGGCCTCAGCAGTCGGTGATTTTGCCACCAAATACTAGCAAAGCCGAAGATAAACTATAGAAATACTCTCATGCAGGTCTATAATCGTAGATTTAGATAGTGCAAAAACTGGTCTAAAGAAGAATTCTCATTAACCAGTTAATGGAAAATATATGAAGCAATTAAGGGAGTCGTGGACCGTATTATTAAAGAGATGCTTGGTCCAAATAATGAAGCTAAATTAAAAAAACACGAAGAGTAAAAGTAACACACAGGTGCTTTTTCCTCCTCACTTTCTCCATACTGGAAAGGATAGCGCTTTGGAACTCGACTCACTTTTCTATTTTTCAGCCTCTCCAGGTATCTACTTGATAATTTCAGTCGATTGGGCCTTAATTCGAATTGGAAAAAAAAGAGAGAGAAGAAAAAAACATTGGGTGCATTGCCCACTGTTCATTAGTTAAAATATATTTTAACAAAGATTTCAAATTCTGCAAAAAGAATACAAATGTCAGATTCCTCTGAGACGCTAGAACAGTATTGGAAAGAAGCGAAATCTAAAGCTAAAGCTCAAATTTTTGTGCCTTTCGAGAGTCATATCAAGAAACTTAAGGTATGCGTTAGAATGAACAGAGTTGGACTCAACTTTCAGAAATAATCAAAGGCAAACATACATAAATGCAAAGTTGATTGCTACAAAGAACAAATCTATACAAGATACGTTGCAGATGAATGCGCAAGAGCTTGTGAATTGCCTTATTCTATGTTAAGAGAAAAAAACAAATCAGCCTTAGAAGTGTGCGAAGTAATTCATCAAACCCTCGCGTAATTGTCTAAGGGAATTTCTTTTTAGAACCGTTTTGAAGCGCAAAGGAAAATTTGTGTGACTAAATCTCCTGATGATGCAAAAGGTATGCGGGAAACTTCGAAATGTGTTCTGATCGCTTTTGCTTAGCTTGTTTTGATGGAGCGGTCCAGATATACAAGATCTGTTTACGTGAAAATGAAGAAGAGGTGCTGAAAAATATGTCTATCTCGGATCAGAAATTCGACGAACTCATCAAATACGGAAAAGAAAAAGTGAGGGTCGAAAATAATTTATCAAAAAAATCAGTCTTCGATTAAAAAAGAGTGTATTTGTTGGTCTGAGCGACGTTAAACATGTTTAGAGTACTGTGTATACCATACCGTTCAGGCCCGGTAGTAAGATTTTCAAAGCACAATTAATAAAGTTGTTCCTCAATATATGCGTCAGAACTTCCTTCCTCATTCAGACTATTGAATTGGAAGCGTTGCTTGAGCTTGAGGACATCTTTACAGATGTATATTTATAAAATGAACAAAATAACTAAGATATTCATTTAGAAAAAAAGACGCTTAGATTTTCTGTTTTAATGAGAATCATTAAGTTTTTAAACCAGTGTTGATACTTCAATTCTGAAGAATAAAAAACCAACTTAATCCAAGATACCTATAAAGAGTAATACTTTCACAAAACGTACTTTAATATATATTTTAATTCAAGCGCAAACTCATCAGCAGCACAAAAAAGAAGAGAAAGGCACAAAGTGAGCATGTTCAATAGTGGCCAAAAAGTCCACAGCGTTAAAAACTCAGAAACAGATCAATTTTATGAGAAGTTTAAACAAAAACACATATTTTATCTGCTCTTTTCCTCATTTATACTGGTAATAATGTTGGTTCAAGCGCTTCTCACAAGATTCACCGAAGAACCGGCTGAAACAATATCAAATGACTTGCTGGATAAAATTAAAAAGAATTGCATTGTCCAAATAATCGGGACTCCTTGCATGATCGGGTTAAACTTGATAATGTACAGAATTTCTTCCCGCTCCTCAAAACTCATGAAACAGCTAAACTTCTTCCGCATGGTCCTTCTGATCGGTTACAATGAATTATCTCTGGAAACGACAGTAATCCCATTAGGTAACGCAGGAATTAGTTTGTATTCAGCTCTGTCAGCAATAATTTTCGTCGAATTGCTTTTTCTCAATATCGGGTTTATGTTAATCGAGCCGCTTGGGATCCTGAATTTTTTACCTTTGGCATTTACAAATATTATGCTGGCAGCTCGTTTGCAGTATCTCCCAATAAGCTGCATGGTTTTTTTTATATTAGCAGTGATAGCACTCGAACTCGGATATTTCCAGAACTGCACAATCGAAAGGCGACTTATTGAAAAAACCCGCTTGAGTCAGCATAGTGGAGAAATATATCAATCTTTCATGAATTTGCTCCCTGAAGGCGTGGCGATATTATCTGATGAACAGCAGTTAAAATATGTGAATACCTCTATGAGCAGGATACTTGGCTGCAATGAGGAGGACATTCTGACCTGCTTGCTCAGTTTGCAGAACACTGATGCAGTAGGTGAAGGTGAAAATGATACGAAAAAAGGAGATTTTCAGAAAAAATTAACAAAGAGAAAAAGCGGTAGTGCAAGATTCACCGGCCGTTTCGCAAAAACAATGAACCATTTAAAGAACCCGTTGCAGACGGACGATGTGAATTTTTCAATTATTGAGATCAATAATGACAAGCCCACGCCAGAAAAAAATGAGTTGCCAAAATTTCTCTATCCAAAACCTGGAGCAGACTTGATTAAAAATTACCATCAACGAGCTATGGGGCAGTATGGCAGGGCTCAAACGTTCGATACTTTAGGAAAAGATTCCGGAAGGGCTAGTTTCGCCAAAGAATTGCAAGCATCAAATTCAATTAGGCAAGAAGTGAATAGTGGTGGTGAAGAATCGAATATGGACAAGGATAAAAGCGAAGACAAAGAGTCCATCCTCCGAAGCCAACGTCAAACCCCGCAAAACCCAATGGAACCTCAAAATTTAGTCGTGCCTAACTTATTCGGTGATGATGATATCGAACGACCAAGTGGAGGCAATGAAAATTCAGTCAGTTCAGGGCAGGGAAGCTTTGTTAAGAAGAGAACTTTCCAATTAGAGAAAAGGCACACGCCAGACATCTCGTTTGTAGGCCAAATGAGAGGAATTGGAACTGTAGGTATCTCTCAATCGGTTCTTCCGAGCCAGCCGAGCTATTTTAAAGTTATCCCTTCACAAATTTTGTCTCCACAACACGTCTCTAACGATGTTACGCCGAAAAACTCCAATGGAGCTTCTGATAACGTGATGCCACAGAAGAGCATCCAGCAGCCTAGCCAAGTTCCGTCGCCTCAAAATAAACAAGAGCAAGAAGAGCAACAGAAGCCGAATGGTGAGCCTGATTTTCAAGGAAATAGCAGCAGTAAAGGCAGCCAAGTAGCTAAATTAAAGTCTGTGCAGACAATGCAAACGTTAACATACTCTGGAAAACAGTCGGGGACGACTAGACATGGCACGCTCTTTGAAGAAACTAGCCCGTTGAGACACACAAAAAAGCTAACGTCATACGTCACGAAGCTAAAGGATCTCAAATCAGCGTATCTGTCAATAATGAAAAAACTCAAACAAGACAGCGCAGGTATCGAGTCTTCTTCTCACACACAAGAGCGCAAGGGTTGGACTATAGCCTCAGTGATAAATTCTTTAAGAAAGATGTCTTGTTTGAAGAGGAAAACAGGAGAACCGGCACCTGAGCAAGAAAAAAACAAGAAAGACGAGGAAGTCAAGTTTAATCTTAAAGAGGAAAATTGCTGCGTCGTTATGAACAGCAAGCTCAAAGTCCGCGAATCTTTCGAGAAGGTTCTCGAAGTCAGCTTAACACCAACCCTTCTGAACAACGTACCCTATCTGCTCGTCCTCGTGAAGGACAGAACTGAAAGAGATCTTATCAACCGCCTCAGAGACACGAATAACTATAAAAACACCATTATGGCAACGGTCTCTCACGAGCTGAGAACTCCGTTGAATTGCATTATCTCCATGCTAGATGGGCTCCGACAGAACATCGACGAAGAGCTGGCTAACAAGTATCTTGTCCCCGCAGCTAACAGCTCAAAGCTGCTCCTTTGCATGATTAACGACATTCTAGATTTTGGGCAGATATGTGCAGGTATGCACCGACACTACTATGATATGTTCTCTCTTAGGGAGGTACTGCTGGACACTCTGACCCTCTTTGAAGTTCCAGCAAAGAGCAGAGGTCTTGAGTTAAAATTCGAATGGGATAGCAAGATCCCGCATCTCATCTACTCCGACCCGAGCAGAATCTGTCAAATTGTGACTAATTTACTCAACAACGCGATTAAATTCACCTATAAAGGCTCAATTACGCTGAAAACCGTTTATAAAGGAGCGCAGATGGTGCGTATTATGGTTATTGATACCGGAATTGGAATTAAGAGCGAGGACGTAAAAAAGATTTTCCAGGCCGAAGACGAGTATTTCAACTCGCATGGAGTCGGGATCGGACTCAAGATATCTCAGTCGCTGGCGTACAGACTTGGTCCGAAAGATAAAAGAGGAATAAAAGTGCGATCGGAATACGGAAAAGGGACATGCTTCTTTTTCACAGTTGAATCGCGGTTACCACAGAAAAAAATGCCAATAGATATGCAAGATCATACAAGCGAGGTGTCTTCTCGAGCTGAGAATCGAGATAAGTCGCAACTAAACGTGCTAGAAGATAATAAAGAAATCGAGGAGTTCAAAGTAGTTGAAGGGGATGAGCATTGTGAAATCGATGACACTTCAAGTGATGAAACTATGAGGCTGGGATACAATATGGTGCTTTTGAATCGAATGAATCAGCTTGGGAAGCCCGGGAAAACGATTGGTCCTCCGGTTATTCTTCCCTTCGGAATACTCAATCAAGATATCCACAGTTCGATTCAATCGGAATCCAATCTCGATGGTCTGCCCGTCTACGAGGCAGCAGATATTGCACGAATGCAACAACGAGCGCTCGAAGCGGTTTCCATGCATCTCAACCACTTGCAATTGCCTTTAAATGCAAACGGTCAGTCACCTGTCAAGGTCCCATCGAAATTGAACTTTTCTTTCCTCCCTCGGGATCTAAGAGACGGTGAACAAAACAGTAGACAAAGTCCTATCCTAGAGCCCCAGGCGAGCCCTTCGCAGCTGGAAGACTTTCTCTTATCAGGCCAGCCGAAGTCTACGCTTATGCCTAAAACCCTTGATTCCGCGCATTTTCGGAAGCCATCAGCAGATGGGTCATTAGGGCTGCAATCGGAGCAAAAATCCAAAAATAATTTACTCGGAAACTCCTTCGACGAAAAGAGGAAAGCAAGCAATGACATCGCGTCCTCGGTAGACTTCTTAAAAGTCCTGAAAAGCTCGTCTGACGCCGCAGGACTCTTGGCTAATTCTCATTCACACGGGTCGCTAAAAACGCCAAAATCCTCGTTTTCTTTCCAACATCAGAAGAATTGTAAATGTGAAGAGCTTCTGATTGTTGATGACAATGATTTTAATTTGCTCGCGCTCAGTGAGCTACTTGATTCATTCCAGTTTAGAGTGGCAAAAGCTTACAATGGTGAGATCGCGATAAATATGATAAAAGAAAAAGCCAAAAGCAACTGCTGCAATGCGTTTCTAATCGTTTTCATGGACTGTGATATGCCCGTGAAAGACGGGTTTGAGACAACCAAAGAGCTAAGAGCGCTACAAAAGAAAAAACTGCTTCCGACGTTTCCGATTATCGCTGTTACTGCGTTTGTAAATGAGCGAGAGATCAAGAGGTGCTTTGAAAGCGGCATGGATGAAGTTCTGAATAAGCCAGTGAAAAAAGACAAAATCCAGGAAGTAGTGAAGAAGTGGTGCAAATAAACTATGTGAATAAACTAAGGATGTCATGTGCAACACATCATCCTCACGAGAGGAACACGCCTGCCTTGTTTCTAATTATTTATTATCTCACTTAGCTTATTGTGTTATAGAAATATTGCGGCTAACCTATTTGTTTGACAAAACTGCTTTTAATTCAATGTTACGAAACTAATTATGTTTTCGTTGCCTTAACCATTCCTTTTGTAATAAAATCTCTGAATTTTCATTCTAACGGATGAAAGAATTACCTGCTTTGGTCATTAGTTGCATCAGACATACATATATAGTTGAAGAAAATATATTATGAAACTTTATATATTAAAAAAATTATTGCGATATTCAACATGTGCTAAAAAAAAACGTAATTGATTAAATATCAGTTACTTTGGAGTATTATTTGCGTTTTGTCGTTGTTTAGTAGACGATTCGTCTCTGGGAGGCTGAATATTGTTTAAGAAAATGTTATTTTGGATAATAATTTGATTATTAATCGTCACATTAATAACCCCATTCCTCAGACCGACGCTCGTTCTCCGCATCAGCGATCGCCTTCGGAAACTTGTTTCGTGTCTAAAGCTGGCCTCGTTGATTAAATCCTCCACGTCGCTTATCCCGAAACGTGAATGTTTATCACTCTGCTCTTCATCATTTGACACTTCTTGATTTCGTTGTGTAACTTTTATCTGCGAAGAATGTATTGTATCCAACCGATTTTCAGTTTGGTTATCGATATCATTGGCTGCAGCATCCCCTTGCTCAAAGACTCCAAAGCTCTCGTTGTTTAGACATCTTCTATCAGTTCTTCTCGAAACGAGCAGCTTATTGGAGCTCATATCGTTCCTTGACGTGGTTGAAGCAAGGATAGGGTCTTCTATACGATCCTTGCTTTCTTCATTGAACTCCTCAAGAGTGTTCTCAACAAGCTTGGGTCTCATTACTCTCGACGTGGACAGCTCGTCACGAGAGCCCACGGAGTCCCTGCCTTCTCTCTGGCTCTCAGCATATGAATCTTGATCCTCACTCACATAAGAACTTTCAAAACTGCTCTCATCTTCCTCACTTTCACTGTCACTGGAATAGTCCGATGCGCTGCTTTCTGTAGGTTCACTGAAGTAATCAACACCATCTTTCTCACACGCCTTCTTCTTCTCGATAACGAACTCAGCGTATTTAATCCAGGTCTTAAAGGCCATCTTGATAAAGAGATATTTCACTATAGGATTGACGCTTGTTTTAAGTATTGTTGTTGTATTCGCAAAAGTCGCCGTGGCATCTTCAACCTTTCACAAAAAAGAATTATATCGTGGCGGTACTTAACGAAGAAAAACCTTTCTTTGAGCGTCTTGCAGCTTCTTCAGGGTTCTCTTCTCCAGGTTTCGCACGAATTCTTTCAGAGCGGGATCCGAGTCCCGGAAAACATCTTGGCTGTAGGCACGCTTTAATGCACCAAACAGTACATCAGAGAAATACACAAACCCGTCTCCGTGACTAGAAAAAAGCTTAATAATCGGAGGAAACAAAAGCATTACGATTCTAGATTCATCCGCATGATCTCACTGGCCATCTCTTGAACTGTTAGCTGTCGTCCTTCCTCTTTTACAAATCCTGAAAGAGGATATAAATAAGGAAAAGGAAATTGATGTGACTAACCTAATGGCTCTTTAAAGCTGGAAAAGAAAGGGATAAGAGTGTTCTCGCGGATCTTCAATCCTTCATATCTGAGAGAAAAGGTTTTCCAAGCGGATTTGAATCGTTCGACGTCCTCTTTAAAGGTGTTGATTGGGTTTATGGGATTGACGTAGTAAGTTTCAAACTCTTCCAACACCACGAGGATGAAAAGATTGAGCATGATAAACTGCGCTACCAATATGAAACAAAGCCAATAAACCACTGCGAACGCTTTATTATATATGTATATATCATGTTAGATGAGAAGAGAGAACAAAAGATTTACATGAACCGCAATCCTTCGTCCCATTCTTGCAGAGCGTTGGATTCATCGTGTCTGCCATGATTACCCACCAATTCTCCCCAGTGCTACACCGGAAGAGAGTCAGCATGGCATTGCCAAAGTTTGAAAAATTAACAAAATCGCTAATCACGTTGCCTCGAGTTACATCAGAGAAAAGAAACACTCCCAGCACAGAAAATATGAAAAAGACTAAGAATAGCAGCGCCAACACATTCAGTAGGGATGGGAGTGAGAAAAGAAGCGTTTGAAGAATTTTCTGTAAGCCTGGGAAGTTCCTGATCAGTTTGATAAGCCTGGAGACTCTGAGGATCCGCACCACTCGAGCCAACTGGGGACCCGTTCTCAAGAAAGTAAAGCTTGTGTTACCGAGAATATTCATAATGATATCGACTATCGAACTTGCTACCACGAAGAAGTCGAATTTATTCCATGGGTCCAGCAAATATCTTCTCGGTCCAAGCCCGATGATTTTGGCGATACACTCAAGAATAAATACTCCTGTGAAAAAGAAATTGATGTTGTTGATCGCTGCGTCATACGATGCGGTTGACCCTTCGTAAGGTAACGCCATTATTATGATATTCCCGACAATTATAGCCATGATACACAAGTCGAAGTTCACTCCGGTTCCCATGCCTCCCCAGCTGACGATTCGATAGAAAAACAGACGGTATTTATTCAGAGGCGGACCTGACCTGAGATCTGGTTTGATTAGAGTGATCATTCGCTGCATCTCGATCCATTTTTGCTGAGCGTCTGTGAGAACGCTACCCTTAATGCGGAGTTTCTTTCGCGCTTGGAGTCTGTGTTCGGTGAATCTTAAAAATATGACACCGACAAACAAATTCATGAGGAAGTAAGTTCCAATTAGCATGAAGACAAGAAAAAAGAAAGAGATTGCCCAATTCCCGTTTTGAATTGGTCCCTATGCAAAATCGTCAGATTTCAAACAAAAGATATTTTGTTTTACTGTATCCGCGTCGCTTGCATCCATTGCTGCTGCCATGATATTTGGCCAATTTTCTTGAGTGCTGAGGATGAAGAGGGTTTGTAGTCCAGCCAGAACGTTCTCAAAGTTTGCAAAATGAGTGCTCCAATGGTATCCTTGACTCAGACATTGTGTCTGACTCACTCCGAAATACGTATCCTTTCCCGGTATGTCGCAGTATCCGAGCTTTCCTTTTAATAGATTTTGCCCGAAAATGGCAAACATCAGCCTTATTTTAAATCCAATAGATTAGTTATCAGCATTAGATTTGAGCTAAGGAGCTTACCAGATCATGAGCATAACAATGATCACATTAGCAATAGATCCAACAGATTGCAGTAATGCTCCGACAAGGAGTCGCATATTCTCGTTATGGGTGACGAATCGCAGTGGTCTCAGGGCTCGTAGCAATCTAAGAATCTTTGAAGAAAAAAAGTCAATGTAATTAATTCACTTAATTGTTAATCTCACCTTTAAGAATGGCAGATTGATGCTCGTAAATGCCATATCGAGAACCGAGAAGCATACAATGGTGAAATCAAGAATATTCCATGCATCACGGAGATACGTTCCACGACACAATATCAGCCCAAACGAGATAATTTTCAAGCAACTTTCCACGATGAAAAGCGCGTTGATTTCAGTGTCAACACTAGCCAGCACATCTAATATGCTTTGGCTTGAATTTAGGAAATAGGTGTCAATCGCAAGCTTCACAC
>ENA-UOTX01001386-UOTX01001386.1-compost-metagenome-genome-assembly--contig:-NODE-1386-length-18446-cov-8.241004_pt1 | contig 18446 bp, 17 predicted proteins | sample MGYA00238143_ERZ746982 | MGnify/ENA primary metagenome ERZ746982 (study PRJEB28758, sample SAMN06268862) | compost metagenome | isolation source: single cell | place: USA: California, Emeryville, Joint... | reverse complement strand
CATATTTATTAGCAAGTCGAAGCATTCTCCAAATGAATATTGTAATCTGCACACAGTGTTGTATCAGAGACCAGCGCCAGAACAAGTCAAAAAGTAAACATATCAGTAGCAAAAACTAATAATGAGTAGATATGAGAGAATTAGATAGATATTGATTTTCTGATAAATAACCCAACCTATCAATTCAAACTCCGAATAGAATTTCGTATGCTTTGAGCATAGAACGATTAATTGTTCAATCAAAAAATAGATGAGAAGCCAAAACTAGCATGATATGATGAAAATTACCAATATTTCCTATGTATTGTCTTCCATTTTTGAATTGTGAGAAAAAGAGGCTGATAGCTCTCATACAAATTATTTTTCTTAGTTCGAGATGAATGAAAATCGCAAGTTGTGAGTAGAATTAGGCTCGCCTGTATATTAGATGAGAAGCCGTGGAATATCATCGGAAAGTTTCACTTTGAGAATTAAGAATATTAAGAATAATCACGCTTTTCAGAGTTTATAATAAATTTCCAAAAAATTAAATAAAGGCTAAATTCAAATTACTTTATTGAAATTGCTCTTCACGTCTGAAATCATGTCTGAAAGGAATAACAATATACATACGTCTTGATTTGACGAACAAAAAAGTGCAAAGTAAATTGGTAGTATAATAAAAAGAGAATCATATTCGAAAATAAAGGGTTAATTGGATTCATCAAATGTACTGGCGTAACTATGGACTTGAAATCATTAGCTGGGAATTAACTAATCTCTATAGGCACTGAATTCGAATAAAAATATTACATTGCGACTCTCATTAACTTGAACATAGAATTGCTAATTCAACTGAAATTCCAGCAGTTACCACTATCGTACTTTAGCCACTATTATATAGTAATTTAAAAAATGGAGAAAATTCCTGTCGCTTCGGATAAAAAAATTATTCTTCACTAATTTGACTTTGGTTGATCAAATTGAGCGAAAAGAGTTTACAACGTACTACTATTTTTTAACGACTTGCAGATAGTGATAATAGCTTGATTATTCCACAAAAATTACTATGAATTGTCTTTAAAGAGTTCAATAAGAATCCTCACAAAAACAATATTCTATAAGGAGCAAACTCTATCCCAATTTTCATTGCTAAAACACAAATTTCAGTTTTTTTTTTTCATTGGCAACATCAAATCATCAATATATCATTATTCAAAACTTACTAGCTAAGTAAAACCGAACTCGAACCCTTAGTTTACAGATTTACACAAAATTTTTATCTGCTAGGAAGATCATGAGAAATCCAAGTCTTTCTCTGCCTTTAGTTTTCTTTTTTCGGCTTGAGATCGATAGTCGATGTAGAATTTGCTAACGCATTACCTCCTAATAAAAACATTGAGAGTATTAACTTCTACTAAAATACAAGCATTTTACCCATTAGTAATGTGATCCTGTCGGTTATGAAGGTCGGGACCATATAGAAAATTTTGAGCAAGATTGGTAGATACCAATAGATAAAAAGCTCCTATTGAAAACCATAATGTTATACAAAAACGTATCAAGAGAAAATCTCACCTCTTTCTTCTTCAATATAGCGAAATAAACTGCTTCTGCCACAATCTCAGGCTTTAAACTCTCCAGCAAACCACTATCGCAAATTTATCATCAAATTTGGAAAATTCCTTACAAGCACTTCCACATTTTAAAATCTTTAAACATGCCCGTGGTTATATGATAAGGGCAAACCACCGTAGTCGCAATATTAAAATTCTCTTTCTTGAGCTCTAATATTGCATAAGATCTTATAACCATAACGTAATTTTACCCATCCTCAAGCTAGAGTGCAAGGCAAACAAAGCCCATTTACTGCTTATGTATTCACTGGAGCCATTAGTATACATTTGTGACATAACCGAGCTGATTGTCACGATATGCCCTTTGTTTTTTTGCTTCATCAGCGGAAGAAACTGCTTCAGTAAATGGATGCATCCGAAATAATTCACATCTAGTTAGAATACATGTGACGAAAATATCTTGAGTAAAAAGCTACCAAAAGCTTGATGATATTGATCGATAGAGGTACTATCGAAATCTTTCGCGTAAACTATTCCAGCATTATTTATCTAAGACGCGTTATTGTGATGACATAATTAAATTGGTTGGATTAATGCTACCAATATGTCAACGAAACCAAATTCCTCTTTGATTTTGCTGCAAACGGTTTTGACCTCTTGAGAGTTTGAAACATCACATTTGTAAAAAGACACAGTCGAACCAAATGACCGCATTTTCGTTACTAATAAGATGATTGATTAATATTTCGGCCAAAGAAGATGCGATTTACCCACTTCTTGAGCCAAATCAGTTCTGATGTCGAGGATAATTAGCTTACACTTGTTCCTTCTTGCGAAGTTTTCCGCCATGAGATTTCCGATGCCCTTTGTTGATGTTAGCTGATTGAAAGATTTCGACTTTACCATGCAGCCTCCGGTTACTAACACTGTAGTGTCGCTAGTAATCTTGCTATTTTTCATATTGTACCACCCTTTCAGATAATTGATTGCCACGAGCAATAGGATCACGAAAAGGGCGGTCCAAAAGACGTACTCAAGCAACGTTCCAAGCATATCTTATTTTCTATCGAATGTTAATAGAATTAAACTAAGTTTAGTTTGATAGCTATACTCGATAAAGACAAATAGCAATTCATTAAAAGTACACGTGCTATGTCCTAATGCAGATATTAAAGTCGAGTGAATCATAAATACATGTTATCGCCACGTGCCATCTGTAATTTGGACGATATAGAATTATTACATTTAGTATTAATACTAACTCCTCTATGAGCGAGAACATATGTAAAAGTATCACATTTATTAGTCCACATTCAATAGATCTGATTCAAGACTAACGATATTTGGAACCGATTGTCCTTCACTCAGTTTATTGAGCATAGAACCAAAGGGTTTTAGACAACTCAACGTCAATGAGTGGATGGCACTTCCATATTGGAATGCAAACCAAAAAAAAGTCACACTGCTCATCAAATCAAAAAATCTTACTTCCTCATCATCATTACTGAAAGATGAATTAAATACTTATAACCAGTTTTATGGATACTCCACAAGCTGCTTGAGTCTATCCGTAAAACGAATGATTCATTGATAAATAAAAAAGTAAAGCAAACTCAAAATATTTATTCATGTCTATCAAAACAACTCTAAGATTTTCTCCCGAAAAGCACCTCAGAATCACATGTGAAGATGACGAAGACAACCCTCTTCATATGAAATTCGTAGAGGGCGTACCAACTGAAGAAGCTGAAGATGCCGTGCGAGAAGCGATCGAGAATCTCGGGTTTAAGTTCCACAAAGAGTACAACATCGTTGACGACTTGCTTAACTGTCGGTCAATCAATCCATTGAAAGAGTCTCTGATCAAAAAAGGCTCGATTTACCTTGGAACGAAAGAGACCATCCAGAGAGCATCAACAAAAAAACCAAAGCGTGAGACAAGATCTGGCTATGAAGAACCTGAATATGACAGAAAGAAGTTTGTTACCTTGCAACTGGAGCGAATCTATGCAAATTCTTTTATGTATGTTACATCAATACGCAAAAATAAGAAAAATAATGTGCTTTCCTAGATTTAGACCTATCTATTCCATTTTCCCATGCATAAACACCAAAATATTAGCAATTCAGCCAAAGATACTTTCTAATCTTTTTCACATGACACCAAATGCCAGCATACAAAGCCCTTTCACATAAACACAGAGAAACTAGTACAATCAAATTATTTGTTCGTGCTCAATCGATTAGATTTTAAGCGATTTTAAAATGATTTCGAGAGCAGTTACTACGGAGGAAGCGTCTATTTCATCCTTCTCTTTCTGAGTTATGCATGCTTCCTCAAAATCGATCAGAGCCACCGAACACTTGTTTGAATTATTATCCACGATAAAAAGCAGCGATGAGGACTTGAAGCTTGTAGGAGAGAGATTTTTCGTAAATCCTTTCAGTTTTGCCAGAAATACCAAAAAATACTCCAAAACTTCCTTTGAATTTTTCGACGTTTCATTAGTCTTGAGCAATTTCCTAAATAGTTCTGTCACTCCTTCAAAGCGATACGCGAAACCGTCCCCGCAGCCTGCTGCCTCGCTGCGCTTTTCAAGAATTTCGCCTTTTTTGTTCTTCAAAATCACACCCGCTACTTTAAACCCTAGCTGTTTAGTCGTCACTTTGGACATTTTCGTTGAATTTTCCTCAGCAATTTCAATCAAATTATCTTCCACAGTGAACTTGATATCCAACACCGAAGCGTCCTTCTTTCCTGCAAGCAAATTCTTAAGTACAATATACTCTTTCCCATCTACGGTCTTCGCTCCAAGGTAAGCTGGTGTCATTGATTTCAGCTCAGTGTTCTGAGAGTTACCACTATAAACGCTCTCATAGAATTTTTTCTCATTCGCATTTGCTTCTTTCAAAAACTCATCTGCTGTGATTATGAATCTTTGAGGGTTACCAGAGCAAATGAACCTGTTGACCCGCGATAAACTGAGAATTTTGTCTTCATATTGTTTTAATTCCGGATTGTCTTTGATAATTGGCCAATATGGGCTGAAAATTTTCAATGCGTTTTCGAGAGCGTTGACAGCACAGGTATTAGGAAAACAAGCGTATTTCAGCCCTTCCAAATCCAGCGGTCTCTCTGAGCAAGCTAAGGGTAGCTCTTCTAGCAGCAAGACGCGAACGCAAGCCTCTGTCGCTGTTGAGATCGTTTCTAAATTATATCCTCCTTCAAGGCTGAGAATCACTTTGCCACCTGCTAACTCCTTCAATTTGCTCAAGATATACGCATAACCGTCACAGGTGACGTTGAGACCACCTAATGGATCTCCTCTACCAGAATCAAATCCCGCAGAAACGAATATCAGCTCGGGACCAAAGGACTTAATGATTGGCAGGAGGATTCTTTCAAATATGAAGATATACTCTGAGTTGCCGACCACGGAGCAGCCATCATCTGACAAATTCCAAGGGATGTTCAAATTTTTCCCTTTGGCTTCACCAGCTCCAATTTTTTTCATATCTCCGCTTTCACCAGGGAAAAAGTACCCGTCATCAAATCTGTGAAGTGATATTACAAGCACGTTCTTGTCTTCGTATAAAAAGCGCTGCGTGCTGTCTCCATGATGAGCATCCCAGTCAAAAATTAGAATTTTTGATAATCCGTATGTTTTCTGCGCGTATTTGGCTGCTATAGCAACTGTGCTGTAAAAGCAAAAACCACTTGGATCGTCCTTAGCTGCAGCGTGATGGCCTGGCGGCCGGACTATACAGAATGCCGAGCCCCATTTCTCTCCCATAACCATATCGGTTGCGGTTCGAATGGCTTGAACAGCGCGACGGGCTGCCTCGTCTGAGAAGTTGTTGTAATATGTATCAAAGAAATCCTCTTCGTCCTCTTCATCTTCTTCTCTGAAATTAAAGCAGATTTTACGCAAGCGTTCGAGGTATCGTTTCGGATGGACTTCTGTTAATAACTCATCAGGAGCTAACTCTAGACTGCTCACTACCTCACACCGACTAAGCAAATCTTTGCTTTTGAGATGATCAATGATTGATGTGAGACGCTCAGGTCTCTCGACATGTGGAAAACAAGGTTTGTGAAGATTCATCCTCTCATCATAGAGCAGACCAACTTTTTTTGAAGAATCCGATCCAATTGGAGAAGTTTTGTGGGTGGGTGATTTTGACCTTTTTTCCATTTTTGCAATGAGTGTTTTTAGTTTGTTAATTTTGACTCTTAAGAAATAAGACTTTGGCTTTGAAGAGATCAACCCAGATTATTGAGTTTTATCTCAAATCTCACGTTGTCAAAGCAAATAATTTTCTCTGATTTACGAGCAAATAAAAGAATGATCCCGCTTATCATACCTCATTCTCTCATTTAATAAGGCGCTTTTTTTTTTCATTCTCTCACTCTCGCCATGCAGTTTTAACTTGACTCTCCTTTCTCCAATCTGAGAGAGGTGTTGCATCTTCTCCTGCTACCTACTATGCATACATACAATTTGCACCAATGTAGTAAAATTTTCTTAAGCTCTACGCAACCTTTCATAATACAAATATGATGTGATCCTTGCAAAATGGATTAATCAAAGCCCCAATAAAAGTTACTAAAATTTTTATTTAAGATAGCTATGGATTACAAAGTCTTGCCGAGCGGGCTCGCGCCAATCCAGCCTTCCAAAGAAAGCATAACGAAAATAGACAAAAACTTTCAACTCCCCAGGCAAAAAAGGAAGCGGAGCATAGGAATCGATTTCATCGCAACGTACTCTCAAATCTTTCGCCCTTTCTCATCATTTATCACCCTTTATTCCAAATAGCCTCACGACTCAAGACTATGATCTCCAAACTGAGACGGAAACTGGTATCGTTAAAGTCGTTTCAGCAAACGACAAGAAAAAAATGAGCATTTCTCCAAGCGTCGATGGGGAGATAGCTGACCTCCAATATGATTTCGAAAAACACGTTGTTATCAAAGAGGAAGAGCCTCCGCAAGTCGAGATTACTCCAGAGAAAGCAACCATAATCCCTGAAGAAGAGCCTTTCACGTCAAAACAATCAGAATTTTCTCCTCGCGAAGTCTACAACGTAGACATCAAAGTGAAAAAACTCAACCCAAAGCTCGTGAGGTTGGCTTATTTTTACAGCCCAATCTACGCAACGCATTACGGGACGAAGTTTCCCAAGCAAACTGTTTTAGTTGGATGCGAAAACTCGATTAAAGCCGCTGAAGTCAGCCGCGAGGAACTTATTCGGCCGAACTTTACAAAAAAGAAGTTCCACGAGGGACAGAAATTTGATATCGACAAAAAACCAGATCAATCAATGCAACGCCAAAACTTTTCGCACAGGAATTATCGTTTTAAGACGGAGCCTCCAGAATATATGAGTAGGAGCAGGGAATATATGAGTAAAAGCAGGGAATATACTGAAAGGATGGACTCCAGTCCTGGCGGGCAAGCGGAAGAATTTTGGAGGAAAGAGGAAGAGCTTCAGCGAAAAAGAAAAGAAAAAGTTATGGAGACAGCGGAATTTAATGACCAGAGAGATACTCCTCCTCCTAATTCGAAGACATCGACTATCGAACAAAGCCGGTACAGTTCTATTGATGTAGGGACTTACTGTGCGAAAATCGAGGCGAGTGTGAAGCAGCTAAAAAATAGAATGAAAAGTCCTTTTGATTTTCGGGGCTATACACAAAAGAAGCCCTGGGAGATCACGAAGGTAAAGCACAAGGAATATATTTTCCTACCTGATGTGTACCCTGAGCTGGCCAAGAAAAAGAAAAAGAAGAAAAAAAAGGAAGCCGATCTTTCCGGTGATCGGAGCCCGGTGTTTTTCAGTGAAAGTACAGAGAAAAGCGCTAATACATCCAATGGAAAGTGGTCGCCGTGGGGAGAGAATAAGCATTCAAGCCCAGGTCCAGGAAGAAATGAATTGAATACGTCTGGGAACTATTGGTCTCCGTCTCCTGTGAGATATCGACAAGGATATGATACAAGATTTACTGAACCTAATGAAACTCCGAGCAAAGATAGGTCCAGGTCGATCACGCCGAAAAGCAAAATTAACGAAAGCCAAATGAATTCTCAGACACCAGAAACTTTTACAAGTCGAGAGCAAAGGATTAGTTCGTCTAAAATAAGAGCGCAGAGAAAGCTAACGCCGCTAACCCAGAGAGAAATCGTGAGGCATCCAACAGCGCCTCGGCAACGATTGAAAATTACTTAGTAAATTAGAAGTAGTACGTAAAGAGAGGAGAGCGCGTGTATGTATTATAGTGAACTCGAATTGCTTAAACTTTCTGGTTTATTTATATAATTAAGACGCTGACTTTGACTCCGCTAGACTCTTTATTAATTATTCTCACACTTTCTGAAATGATTATGATTTTTATGAAGTCAAAACACAGCGAAATTTTGTGCGTCAACTCTCTAGGAATGATAAAAGGAATCCTTATCTAATTATTTTTTGGAATCTCATAAACAGGTTCTGGCTCTCTTATTATCTAATCATCATCGCACTGGCGAATTAGCCTTTGTCAATAACCCATGATTTCAATGTCCGCAGTTCTGCTGCTTTTAGCTTAGATTCACAGAAAGCACTCCGAAGTTCCATCAAGAGACGCTAGATTGATATAAACTAATCAATAGTAGCATCATATGATATAATTAACAAAATTACAAAGAAATACAGGGTAGATTCCACTGCATAAAGTTCCCGATTTTCCGATTTATTTCTAATCTCTTTTATTAAACTAAACAGATACTGTCGCATTGAGACAATAACCATGGAAAGTTTGTTCAAATTGAAAATCTCCTACTCCTTTGAGGCTCGCGCCGAACCAGTTATCAAAGAACTCAGTATAAGCGGGTCCGGATTTGTCAACTCTCTGAAAGAAGCCATCAGAGAAACTTTCGGAATCCCTGAGGCACAGCAAAATCTTTACATACGCAAAGATGGAACAGAGGTACATACTTTTTAATGAAAGCCACTCAAACAATAATATTTAAAGCTTCCTTTAGAGAATGTAAAAACGATAGAAGACTACAACTTGAAAAGTGGCGATACCGTTCATCTTCATACAAATTCCGGATTTCAGGTACTATATTAACTCAGAACAGCCTGATATCACCTCTCACAGCTTTCAGACATTGACGTGAATGCCACTTATTATGAGGATGTGAAAAAGCATATGGAATCTCCCAAACCGAACCCTAAAGGTAAAGATTCGATGATTATTGAGAAATTTTACCCTTATTTGTTATAGAAGCCTCCCCTGAAGAGAGAAAGGTTAAGGAAAAGAAAAACGGTCTCACAACCTCTTCGGATTCCAGTGGTGAAGAAGACGCTGAGAAAACAAAAGCCAAATCGCTTATTATGGAGGCTATTCCAAGAGAAGCCGAGATTCTTATTAAAGTGACTAATAATGAGAGGTTTTTGCATGACTTGGCTATGTGCGTAGGAAATAAAAGAAAAAAAACCAACGTCTGTGAAGAAATTGATTGACGATCTCGTTAAGAAAGAAACCGATGCACCTGAGCTCAGAGCTAAAGTAATGATTGACGAAAACGCTGATAATGGATGGAACTCACTGCATTGGGCGGTTTATCTCGGATTGACTGGGGTTGTTAAGGAGCTTTTGGAAAGGTAGTATTTCTCATTTTTATGAAATTCATGGTTTTGTCTCCTACAGAAACGCTGACGCGAACAAACTTACTGAAGATGGTTGGTCTCCACTGCAGCTTGCGGTTGATCAGAACCACGAGTTAAGTAAACTAATTGTCATTTGGATAGAGTCTAACTTGTTAGTTTGCAAAATGCTGCTTGAAACCCAGGAGCTCAACATCAATGCTCTCACTCCAAAATCCACAGCATTACATATCGCAGCAAAGGCGGGAAATAAAAAACTCGCTCAAATCCTTCTTTTCCATGATGCCAGTCTAGCGTAAAGATAAATTAATTCTTTTAAAATATTCAACCACTGCAGTGTAAGAGATAATGACGGAAAGTTACCATGCGAGGTTGCTGCTGATAAGCAGATTGCTGATATGCTTCAGGTTTCTGAAAGAGAATTAAAAGAGCAGAAAGTAAAGAGTTAATGTTTCTTTGCTACTTAATCGTATTTTAAAATTAATAGAAGCCTCAAAATCTCAAGGAAGAAGTCATGCCGCCTAAGCCAGTAGGAGTGAAAGGCTGGCTTTGGAAACTTGGGCCATTTTTTAATCATAAGAAACGCTATTTTGTCCTCGACCCAAATCTTTTCACTTTCAGCCATTATATGAATGAGGCCGAATGCCCAAAGAAACCAAGGTAATTTCTTCTAAAGTTACATGCAAAAGCATTCGAAAATCATCACAGGAAAGTGGTATCATTACTAGAAATCAAAGACGTGAGAAAGATCAACAGTGGATGGCTCATGAAAAAAGAATATTATTACTTCGAAGTACTTGCTTAAACCATTTCGATGCGCTAATCATCATTAAAGCTTCATTATGAAGGCAAAGTTAGAACGTTCGCTAGTAAAACTGAGCAGAACCAAACCCAATGGATCGAGTATCTCAGAGCGGCTATTGTCTATGCAAAATACGTCGATACCAAAATTAAGCAGCATTTATACTTCATTAACGATTTCGATGAGAACGCTACCTCGCCGAAAAAACTTCACTCTACTTACTTCATGAAAGTCGACAACTCAGTCGAATTGCTTGACCAAACCGAGGCTGAGAGAAAAGCTGCGCTTGCAAAACAAGAGGAGCAGAAAATCCTCATGCAACCTTGTGACAAAGAGTCAAGTTATTACGTCAAGGACTTCGATTATCCAGAAGGCACTGATATGTGCTTGGAGAATTTCGATGCGATTAGTAAGATAGGAAACGGTGCTTTTGGTACAGTTTATAAGGTGATTTCCCCCCCTTTAGTGCATTGTTTGATAAATTAATTGATCTTCAGGTGAAACGCAGGAGCGATGGAAAAATATTTGCGATCAAGACACTTAAGAAACGATCGCTTTTGTCGCGAAACCAAATGAGCAGCGCCATCAGTGAGAAGAATATAATGCAAAAAGCAGACTCTCCTTACGTATTGAAGATCGAGTATGCTTTCCAGGTAGTTTAAGAAATGAGAGGTTCGACTGACGAATGATTAGACCCGAGATTATCTTTATCTGTGCTTGGAGTACTGCCCTGGAGGTGATCTGTCGACCATTTTGGAGGAGAAGGAGAAACTTACTGAGGATGAGACCAGATACGCGGCTGCTGAATTGGTCGTTATCGTTGACTATCTGCATTCGATCAATGTGCTGTACCGAGACATGAAACCTGATAACATCTTGATCGGTAAGATTTTCACATTAGAAATTGTAATACTAATACCATTTGGTCCATTAGACGAAGAAGGACATCTCAAAATCATAGATTTCGGACTTTCAAAGCTTGGTATCAAGAACGATATGGTCTGCAAGACCTTCTGTGGATCTCCGGCTTATCTCGCGCCTGAAATGCTAAAACGTCAAGGTTATTATATCAAAGAAATGGGAATTTACAATTAATTTATCTGTACAGGTGCTACATGGGCAACTGATGTTTACGGAATAGGAACGATCCTTTACGAGTTATTGGTAGGAGAGCCACCATTTTACAGCCATGATATCTCCACAATATACGATAACATGAAGAAAGGAAAGCTAACCATTCCTAAAAATTTGAGTTCTAATGCAAAAGATCTTTTGACGGTAACTATGGGAAAAAATTTTCTTTATTAATCATAATTTTACAGAGACTACTTGATCAAAATCCAGCGAATAGAATTGGTGTTAATGATAAGAAGGAGATCATGAAGCATCCATTTTTCGCCGGTGTTGACTGGGAAAAAGTTGCAAAGAAACAAGGCCCATCACCATTCCCACCGAAAAAGTAGCACCGTTACTATTGATAGTTCGCGGCTGCATGTTATGCGACCTTTACACTAAACTGAATATATCTAAAAAATTCGAAATCGAGACATTGAACTAAAAACTGAATTTATTTTAGAATTTACTTACATGAGTTAGTTTCCTCACATTTAAACATACATTCATACAAATTCCCCTACCTTCTATCCTTCTGGTTGTAAGAGTCGAAAGAACGAATGAATGTATGTATTATTAGAGCATAGCTACATTATTTAATGAAAGTAGTACTTTCGCATCAACAATATAATTTAATCGAATTTAATTTAAAGGAAATGCTGAAAAAACAAGATCCGCTGAGCAATTTGATGATGTTTGAAGCGTTATCAAGCATCTTTGAATCTCTTTTCAAAGTTCCTGACAGCATCAAAATCCTTGAAGGTAAATTCAAAGATTTGTCTTTGGAAAAGACATAACATTAGATGAAAACTATCGCCATACTACAAGCAATCCTCAGGAAATCATTGATTTCTTACAAATCGAACTCCCAGTATTTGCAATCATAAAGAAAGTAATTGCAGTGATTAGTCGATAAGAAAAATTCAGCATTTCTCCACTAGCAATCAGCTCATGTTATATTCAGCTTATTCCATCATATCCACGTGTTGGCTGTACCGTGCCCTCTACCCTCATCAGAGTAAATAGAATCTCAAGTGAATAGGCTTTATCATTTTAGATGTATTTGCATCAAAGAAAGACCTGATTAGAACAATATCTGAAATTGAAGAATTTACACTGGCTGCTCTAAAAAAAGGCATGCTCTTGCATAACAAAGAAAATACAGTGACGAACAGACTTAATCTACATGAAGAATTAAAAGAAATTGGTGAGGCAGAAGAAATTCAGCTATCGAACTCAAAAATCGAAATTTTTGATATAAAGCGTAAGATACATGCTTCACCAGGATATTCTTATTTCAGAGCAGGTGTCTCATTTACTGAAAGTTTAAACAGCAATATGAAACTAATCTGGGGCGCTGGGATTCAGCATGACTACGACAATACAAATTACAAAGAAATGAAAGAGTATCTGAGAGAAGCAGAGTTTACCGAACTCGATTTAAGCAATATATTTCTTTTCGATACACAAAACGGTTTGCTTACATTTAAAAAACATTTTGACATTTTTGTAAGAAATCGCATTTTTGTTTCAGCTAATCTGGCGAATAGAAAGAGAAAAAGTTTACTGGGATCGGCTTGGTAGTCACTGACGGAATGGTTGATTCGCAGCTGAGTGACTACTTCGTGTTAAAGAGAATTTTCGTGGTTTACTGTGTCAGCTACAAAAGCATCTTAGTATGATCCAAATTTGTGTGTTTCGAATTGAAAACTTTTTTATAGGCGGTCTCAAAAGCTTTGGATTTGCCAATACAATCGTTAAATTATCATCAAGGACTCAAAGAGCCTGGTGTCGGCAAATGCAAGCTGTTGATTTCGTTGGGTCTAATTCGAGATCAAGAGTTTTCAGTCAAAATTAGGGAAATGAAGGATTCAGCTCTTAAAATAAATTTGATATTTGAGATACAAAAGCCCAAGGAACATTTCTCCAAGCCTCAGGCTTCGTTGATTGCTTTGAACATCGGCCCGACAGAGATTGCATTAAACTCAAAGAAATACCGGCTGATGCATGATTTAGAGCTATTAAAGTCGGTTCTCAAAAACAAAAAGGTCTGCAAAGAATTAAACATTTCCCGTTAATAACCTATGATTAATATTTAGCTGATAAGATGCGATTTTGAGCAGATTGTCTCAAAGCAATTAGCTACTCACTCACAAACACTGAATTCTAGCAATCCCGGTAAATAAAACAAATATGGAAAAATTTTGGACTTAATTTTTTTTTTCAAATCAAAAGCGAAAGCACTGATTTACGCAACTTTCGCAGAAACTTTCAGTTTGGTCAGCCACTATCAAACAAAGACTGACAGCGAGGAAATCTCAGATGCAAAGAGAGAGCTTGTTGATGGCTATTCTGCAAAGAAAATCGCTTTAATAAAAATGTTTAGAACACTTAAGGAAGTTTTTCTTGTAAATAACGACGTTTTAATACATACCTCATAAGATTGTAATATGACCCACAAATGACCATTTTTCTTATTAAAATAAGCAAGTATTCTATTTGCCCACGTCCCCTATTACTTAGGAAATTCCTCTCGACTAATGAATATCATTAGACTGATCACGCAATGAAACAATAAGGAATACTTCAATTAAATTTATTCATTTCTCGAAAGGAATACAAATCACGAATGCTGGCGAATCTAATCTTATATACCACCGAAATTGCCTTATGTTATCTTATACCAGTCTACGCGAGCATGAATGTACTTGCGAAAGCCCCACATATTTGCTGGGATGACTATAAACGCTGGGGTTCTTATTGGATATGTGTTGGAGTTCTTCGAGCAGTGTCAGAAATACTTATTTCAGTGCTGCCAAACTTTGCCTTTACCGCAGTACTGTTTATTCGAGTCTGCGCTACTCTTTATCTTGGATTACCTCAAACAAAGGGAAGTCTTATTGTCTGGAATGACTATCTCACAGATAAGGCAAAGATTGAGATGGCTAAAGCAAAAGCTGATGAGGTGTTACAGAAGGTGAAACAGAAGATGAGTCGCAGAAGTTCAATAAACAAGCAATAAATGAGACTGAGCCGTTTTTTATGATTTTGGTAAAAGATTCAAATTTGTTGATTGATGATCGTTTTTTGAAAGCTTTTGTGTGTGTTCTTCAAAAAGACTTGAGAAACTATTTCATGAATGATCGCACAATGTTGGATTTCATACTGATCTTCATAAGTTGAATCATATGTTTTACATTCAAAAAGTTGATATGATATTGAACTTTTTACCAGCGAATAATTTACAATGTCACTATTTACTATAGCCCGTGTGTTATATGAGACTTTCAACAGACTTTCGTGTTTGCAGGATTGCTTTAATTCGCCTTGTGTATGAAAGCGATGCCTTGATAATTTTTTTTTTTGGGTCATCCTGCTCTTAGGAAAACGAAGCTTGCCTCTTTTGCCTATTCAATGGTTGTAATTCCAAATTATTAGATGGTTTCATACAGTATTGATCCCGGCAGTATATTGGGTATTTCCATCTAACAACTACAGTAAAATCGGCGTTGAATATCATCCCATGGGTGTTTTTATATCTCTCAAAGAGTTTTCCCGTTAATTATCATTTACTAAAATTTATTCATCATAAACCCATCCAGCTGTGGATATGTCCGATCAACTAGACCCTCCAGTCCGATGTCTCATTTTGAAAAACACCGAGCAACCGCAGCCAGAAACTGAACTATACATTAATCCCTTACTAAGCCGCAAAGAATTCTTAGATTTTGTCAGCAAGAAACTAAATATCCGCGTAAGAGAACCCTCTTTCCTTTAAGATCATAAACTAACCTCTATTTCCTTCTATTTAGGCAAGACGGGCTTTCTTTCCAAATGGAGATGAGATAGCCGATCCCTCTTTGCTAGCTGATGATGAAAAAATCTATGTGACTGAAGTAATTCGCTATATCCTCACAGCAACTTTAATCCATTCCAGGGAGAAAACCTCAAAAAAGAAATCATCGAAAAGTTTCTGGAAGAAGAGCAGAGCTATAGTGAGATACGTGGCCGATCTGAATACAGGCCTTCGCTTCAAGAAGACAGAAACAAGTTTAACATTGCGATAGCAGGGCCTGCTGGTGTGGGAAAATCATCAATAGTTGTTCAATACGTGTACAAGACGTTTTATGATTCATATTTGCCTACCATAGAAGATCAATATAAGAAAATCGATACAATTCAGGGAGAGCAAGTGGAAGTTAATATACTAGACACATCAGGCGTTGATGAGTTTATACCTCTTAGACACTCTTGGATGGCCAATAAGGATGCTATTATCCTCTGCTATAGCGTCGAAAAAGAAAATTATTTGAAGGAAGTCGAAAAATTCTTCCAGGAGATCGCGTTTGCGAACCAGTTTAACGCCGTGCCAATTGCGCTGGTGGCGAATAAAATAGATATTACAAAACATGTGATTTCTCGTGAAGAGGGTGAGGAAGTAGCCAGGAAGAATGGAGCTCTGTTCTTTGAATGTTCTGCGAAAAATAATATCGGAATTGTGAAAATTTTCCACGAGTTGATAATGAAAGTGAAAGCAGAACGGACTAAAAAAGAAAACGAATTGAAAGAAAAGCGGCTACAAAACCAGCTGCATCAGCAACCTCAGAACATCATTCCCGGTAAAAAACCAGACGCTGGGCTCTGTAACGTGTGTGGTTTAGAATGCACAATTTTTTAATATTTTGAATTTTAGACTCTTCTTAATGTGTGTCATTTCTGAATGCTGACAAGAATTTCTTCTACTCATAGCTTCTACAAAAAATGTCCTTTTTTCAGACCCATCAATCGGTTAGTTGGAGAATTTGACAAAATAGCTTATTGAAAGAGCTATCTCCTAACATCTAGTTTTCAGCTTTAAGTGCGGTTCATTCAAACTATAAAATAATACAGCGAATTACATTAACAATTCCCATATTCAATAGATGAAAAATTTTTCAATAATGTGCAGTTACAACATCCGAGAAAAATAAGGCGATGAATACGCCTGATCGACATCATATCTATCCCTCTCATTATAAACCAAGCATTTCGCAATAAAATCCTTTGCTTCCTTGGACACAGCCGGCTTATCGGGGAAGATAACCTTCTTGGATTTGAGAATTATCTGATCTTTGAGGATCTTATCTTGCGAGATATTATTCCCAAAAGGTTTTTGTCCATAGAGCATCTCAAAGAAAATTACCCCTATCGCCCACACATCGACCTTCGAGCTTATGCTAGGTGCTTCTTCACCGACTTCAAAGGTCTCTGGTGGCAAGTACCAATATGTACCAACACCCTGGGAGGTCAGCTCGCATCTCGATTCATTGTCGTTGAGAATCTTGCATAACCCGAAATCAGAAATCTTCACTTCGCCTTTATGGAAGATGATGTTCTGGGGTTTGAGGTCATAGTGTATGACACGTGGTTTAAAATCGTTGAGGTATTTCAGTCCGTTGAGCGTCTGTCTGATGATTATTTTGGCTTCTTTTTCCGGAATGCATTTGTAGCGTTTCAAATATTGAGAGAGATCAGGGCCTTCGCAGTATTCTAGCACCGTGCAGAATGAATTTTGGTCGATCTCAACAGAGGCATATAGTTTCACGATATTCGGGTGGACGAGTTCGGTCTGGATCTGGTTTTCTCTCAACGCGTGTTTTATGTAATTTTCCTTTGATGCTTCACTCCAATTTGGATTTATCTGATGGATTTTGCAGGCGACTTCCCTCATTTCTTCAAGGTCGAAGGCCTAATTTAGAGGTGTATAAGAACATGATGATAAAAGAAGAGAAAGATAATAGCTAGAAAATTTATGGAGAGATGATTTTACCTTATACACTTCACTGAACCCTCCTTTTCCAATCAGCGATAGGAATTGGTACTTCCCTGCTAGGATAGGCCAGGGGCCACATTTCATTTCCTTGTTTTCTTTTCCAAATCTGCAGCTAAAGGATATTTCATGAAATTGGATTTTGTTCAACAAATCAATGAGAAATTACTGATCTTCTTCGCTCTGTCGCTTGTATTCTTGAGTAAAAATAAACTTCTCATGCTCAAGTTTCTCTCTCTTCTCTTTGAGAAGCACTTCCTCCTAATTAAACGCTCAATATGAAAGCAGCGTAAACAAACTTACTCGATTCAACAGCATAATCTTGCTGTTGATGCAGTCTGTGAGCTCATTCTCTCCGCTGAATCGAGACTCGAAATCATTTTCGAGCTCAAAAGAAGGGTTTGACAGAAAATTATTCGTGATGTTAGGATTTCCTGTCGCGTTCGAGGTCTTGGTCTGAATAAAATTCTTTCCAGCTCTCATATTAATTTTTAATTGTTCAAGCTCATTCTTCTCTTGCTGGATTTGAGCCTAGACATTTTGAGGTTTACTTTGGGTTTTCTGCCGTTAAAATTACCAATTTTTGCTTGACTTCTCTTAACTCGGTGCCATCGACCCACATGTCAATGAATTTCGTTCCTTCTCTAAAATTTGTTATTTATCAGCAACTCAAAGCCATTTACCTTTGGCTAACGTATTCGCCGAGTTTTTGTCTCTGGTGATTCAGGTGGGCCTTGTGTTTTTCTCTCTTCAATTGCTCGACTTCAAGCAGCTTTTTTGACAGATACGCATGAACTTTATTGCTGAAACTCTCAAAATTTTGCTTAAAGTCCTTGAGTTGCTCTTTTAGATAACTAATCTCATTATCTTTCTCTCTCATCCGCTCTTTATACACTGACATAGGTATAAATTGTCCATCTGAGCCATTTTCCTTCGATTCATGAGAATATTGTCTCGGATACACTGGTTTTTCTGGATAAGGGCTTTTCGGCCGATCCACAACTTTTTGCCTTTCTTCAACTACAAGGTCGTTTGATACTAGACTAGCGCTAATGGGCGAGAGGCTTTCTCTGAAGAAATCAGTTATTTTTTTGTTTCTCTCCGTCTGAAACGGTCGAATTTCAGGGACGTTTTCTTCAAGCATTGGAGAATATTTTCCGATATCTTCTTGAGTAGATTTATTAACCGAAGATTTGCTTGAAACCTTTCCTTTCTTCACGCTTTTTCTCGCGTCATAAATCTCGGTTTCTCCGAATCTTCTTTTCTTGGCAAGAGCGTCTTTGTCGCCCTTGAATTGCCTTTCATCTTGTGTTTCTGGACTTCTTATAAGAATGGGAGTCTGAAAATCCATTCTGTCTCTATGATGTGGTCTTCCGGACTGTCTCTCGTATCGGAGTTCTTCTTGTTTGTTGTAATTACTGGGTTTAAGCTCATCGACGACGAACAAGTTGTGGGTCGAAGAGGAGGGATCACTGGATTTGATATTGAAGTGTTCAGAAGACTTTGTACGTTT
>ENA-UOTX01001384-UOTX01001384.1-compost-metagenome-genome-assembly--contig:-NODE-1384-length-18462-cov-10.001958_pt1 | contig 18462 bp, 15 predicted proteins | sample MGYA00238143_ERZ746982 | MGnify/ENA primary metagenome ERZ746982 (study PRJEB28758, sample SAMN06268862) | compost metagenome | isolation source: single cell | place: USA: California, Emeryville, Joint... | reverse complement strand
TAATCGCTCATATTATTATTAAGTTTATAGGCGGTTTAAAATTTTCACTATTATTAGGATAGAACTTAAATTATTTGAATCTTGGAATTGAAAAGATGGCTTCATAAGCTAATAAATGAAGAACTACACAGTTATGAGCTGATTAGGGACCGAAGAATGTTTCTGTCATATAGAATCATTCTCTCTTTTTTTTGAAAGATGTAGCACTGGGACGAATCCGCTGCGTGAAACTCTTTGAAAGTGAAACGTGGTCTTAAGAAATATTTTAGCAGAAACTTTCTGAGCTATTTCAAGAGAGAAATGGCCTTAGAAACAGGAAATATTTTAAAGAACTAAATTCTCTCTCTGGTCATTGCAGAAAATATAGGTTGGTAAAATTCTCTAATCAAAGTTTCTGTTGAGAGGAGTTCACATTTTCAAGCTATTTTTCTCCGATCCAAATGACTTACAATATATTTTAATCGTCCGGCTTTTTCTGCTAGACAACTTATGTAGTATTTTCATACGACAATTGAGTTTTATATCACCTCTTGAAAAGTTAATCTTTGTTTTTTTTCTTTCGGCCCAATTAGTAATTTCTTTTTGACAAAGTAAGTCGATCCAGATTTTTTTATAAGAATAAAATCTAAAGCAAAAACTTTAATCTACAGTCCCTTCTTATGAAGGCATTGCGTAGATGTCCTCTTTCATAAACTTTATGTTTGAGAATGAAATGAGATACTCTTAAATGAACAAAATTTATACTGTCTTCTTCTAGACACATCCTAATAATAGTGAAAATTTTAAACCGCCTATAAACTTAATAATAATATGAGCGATTAAATCTAATACCATCAATTCCCTAAAATCGAAAAATTTTCTTAACAGAGTGTTGCATTAAAAGTCAATGATGTGGCACGGAATGTCCAAAAAGTTTATCGATGAAAATTGAGTGAAGGGAGATATAATTGATAAAATTTTTGCTAACAAATATAGGAAATGAGGTTATACACAACTTTACCAGAATATGCATCCTTAAACTCAAAGATCGATTGAGAAATCTTTCTGTAACTATTGCTGAAAGAGATTTTTCTCCAACTGCAGAGTCTTAGTCTGTTGTGTGGGTTGAGAGGAAATTTCTTTGTGCTTCCTTGCAGCATTTCAATACATTTCCAATTTTTTAATTTGGCTATGTTTAATCGATTGGGATCAATTTTGGTCCTCGATAGTAAGCTCGTTTGTTTCGGCTCTGAAAGCTAAAAAATAAATTAAATCCAAGAACTAACTAAAAAGTCCGAGATCATAACGGTGGAAAAATCTTTTGCTTAAATACACCTCCCTCGAAGAGTGAAATTTTTCCTCTCTTAGGTTGAGAATGGAATAATTGGTCTTGCAATCTCGCCTCTGCACAATAATTTTCATGCTAGTTTCAATGATTAGAAAATTTATTACACCGTGTTTTTTTTTGTAGGTTTTATTGCAGAGTGCAGTTAATTTTAAATCTTTTTTCAAATTCCTTCCGCGCTTTAATATCATGGAGAGCATCAAAGCATGCATCAGAATAAAGCCACCTTCTGAAGATACGCTGGAGGAAATCGTTTGCACCAAATTTGAAGAAAATTCGGTTCTGAATATAAAAACGAAAGAGAAATTCGACTTTGGTACTATTTTCAATTTTAAATATGTAATTAAACGATCCTAGAGTCCGTCTTCGATGAAGAATGCACCACTCAGCACATATTTGAAAAAATAGCATTGCCTTTGATTGACTCTTTCTTTGCAGGAATAAATGGTACTAAATTTCCTGTTTATGGCATCTAAATGTCCAAAGTTTGTATTTTTGCATACGGACAAACCTCATCCGGCAAAACCTACACCATGAAAGGAACACCAAAAACACCTGGATTAATCCCACAGGCTTTGAGTGAAATATTTCAGAGAGTTTCCACAAACAGTCAAAACGACTTCGAAATCAAATGCTCATATATTGAAGTATCCTAAATTGCTCTATTCTCCTTCCCTAAAAACGCTCCTTCGAAGATCTATAACGAAAATGTAAACGACCTGCTCAATCAAGAAAACAAAAATTTGGAAATTCGAGAAAATATTTCAAAAGGAATTCATATCCCTGGGTTAACCGATGCAGTTGTCTCCAGTCATAAAGAGGCCTATCATTTATTGTAACATCACAGTTTGGAGTTAACATATAACAATGTTTTGCAGTGAAATCGGAGAATCTTGTAGGAAAGTGGGCGAAACTTCGCTAAATGAGCAGTCTAGCAGATCGCATACCGTTTTCAGAATTGTTATGGAGGTCCGTAACAAATCACGGCCTGACAAAATTACCTGCTCGACACTCAATCTGATTGATTTAGCGGGAAGCGAAGGTGTTTCGAAGACAAAAACAGAAGGACTACGAAAAAAGTGCGTCACTACTTTAATGCTTATAATTTAATTTTTCCATAGAGAAGGCGCAAATATCAATAAGAGTCTATTATCGCTATCAAATGTGATTTTTAAGCTCGCTTCCAAAGACACTTCATATGTGAACTTCAGAGATTCGAAATTAACAAGGCTGCTCCAACCCTGCCTTGCAGGTATTTATCTCGAGCGTTTGATCGAAACAATAATTCGGGCTTAGGAAATTCAAGAACGGTGGTCATCTGCACGATCAATCCTGTTATTTCAAATTATCAAGAAACTATGAATACTTTGAAATTTGCACTAAGTGCTGGAGCAATTAAGAATCAGGTGAAAGTGAATGAAAAGATGATCGCAGAGAAGACTTCGGTTGGTAAAGAGCAGCTGAAGGAGTACAACGAGCTTAAAACTGAAATCACTGAAAAAAAGAAGATGTATGACTCTATCGTGTCATCTCAGAACGCTAAGATCGAGGAGCTTGAACGAACCATCGGAGAACTGATCGAAGAAACTGGAAAACTAAAAAGTGCCAATAACACCTTGCAAGGGCAAGTCGAGCATTATGATAAGAAGGTATCAAGTCAAGAGCGAGAATTATCAAAGGTCAAATCAGATAATAAAGCGTATTGATTCAAATTATTGGAGCTTTGACAAAATTTCTATCTCCAACTAGGCTAGTAGATCTTCTGAGCGAGGTAGAGTTCAAAACGAAGAAACTACTTGATGAAAAAACAAACGACTTCCATGGCGCTTATGCTGCCATGGACCGAAAGCTTCGAGATGTTGAGCAAGAGGTAAATTGAAGCAATTTTCCTTCGTCGGTTATCTGAATGCGAATTTATTGGGACTAGAACAATAATTTAAAGACAGAAAACAAAAAATTGTTAATGGAGTTGCGACGGTACGAAGAGCAAACAAATGCATTGACTTCAGAAGAAAAAAAACGGATTGGAGAATACTACAAAGACCAAATCAACCAATTGACAAAAACGATTGAAACCTTAACTTCAGAACTGCAAAGGAAAGCAAGTTCAGAAAAAACACAAGACGGAGTGCAAATCAATACTTTTAATACCCAGAATTTTATCAATATGACACCTCCATCAGTGCGTGGGACTGAGTCAACAAATAGTACCGAAAAGAGCCATGGTCCAATAAAAGTCGCTCGGCCTCGCAAAATGTCTGAAGACACGTATGAACTAAAATTACTTGAGTTGGAAGGTAAGCAAAACATTCCTCTTGGCAAATGAATTAATCCATATTCTTATTTATTCATAATCAGCCTCACTCAAAGGCCAGATAATGCAAAAGAATAGGGAAGTTATAGAAATGAGTGGTAGACTGAGAGATTTACAATATGAACTCCGGCGCAAAGATGAAAAAATATTTGAGCTTGAAAGCGAACTGATAGCTAGCAAATCTCGCGAGTCTCATAGGTGCGAGCCCATTTCTTTGTTGCATTGGTCTAATATTTGTGTTCATCAAGAAGCGAGAAAGAAAATGAGGATGCTAATGTATACGAACCAGTTAATAAGAAACATAAAAAGGGACCTTTTGTAAATTTGACAGGCTTCGACAGTCACCTCATTGATATTCTCTAGGACTACGTGAAGAAGAAAGTGTTGAGTTCTCCGACAAAAGAGGAATTGAAAAAGGAGATCAAATATTTACAAGAAAAGAACAAACATTTTGAAAAGAAAATTGAAAAAAATAGAATCCTCGAGGAAAAATGTAATTTATTTTGTCATTTGCTTGACTTGACGACGAATACATAGGCTTTAGAAAAATTGATGTTTTGTCAAAGCATAATTTTGATCTCGAAAATCAGCTTCATGCCAATCTTTCAATGTTTGACTAATTCACTTACATGTTTGAAATAGTTACTATTTATTCTATACCAGAATGCTTATTTCGAGAGTGAGTATGTATATGTTCGGGTAGGTCGTTTAAATTTTTTCCAGGAATCCTGAAACTAGTCTTTAATAATTGAGGTGATTTAGGTAGATTTTGGCGGAGCTGTTTGATCGAGAGTTTAAACCGGATTTATGAAAAAAATTTGAAATTTTAATAATGTATTTTAAATTATTAATGTTAGAGCTAATAAGAGTAAAACATTGGTCAAACCTGAAAAAAAAGAGAGCAATATCTTTCATATGAGTCTTTAGATGGTAAGAAGGTAGGTAAATGATGAAAAAAAAAACTGAATAGATATAATGCCAGCCTTAAATCAAAATTAAACAAGAAGAGTGGTGATATGATTTGTATGTAATCTTAAATTGAGATACAATGGTGAATAAATTTTTAAATACGGCGATGTTAGATTTGGAAAACAGTCTCGAAAATTATATCTATCAGGCACCGTTCCTTGAATAGTTCTGCTGGAGTAGCAGTGGCGGTCTTCTAAAATCTCATGACATATAGAATTAAGTGATTACAACATTTATTACGAATTAGTCAACTTGACTATTAAAGTCTGAATCGCTTTGCAATGATCTAATTCATGCAAAAGAATTATTTGACCCTAGCAATTTGAAAAGTGGGGTGCAAAAAATACTTCGAGTTAGTAAATTCAAACCTTTCCCAAAATAATTCCTCAACCAACATTCTCAACAAGAAGTAAAGTTGAAAAACTCCAAGCTGTATAAACATACAACAGAATTTTGAGGCTGTCAATTAATCTATGAAAGGCAACATATCTTAAAAATACCAGAAAGATTTTTGCAGAATTTAGGATAAGGTTACATACAACATTTTTAGATAACAAATCTCCACTCGAATATCAGTATTCTCAACTGAAATCTAGATAATGTCTTAGACGCTCTTATCTGACACAAATATCTCTCTGCTAAAAAATTCTACAACTTTCATCACCGCTTTCATTTGATTTGTCTGCTCCTTGTCGCACTCTCGAATTGAATGCTGGGAATTTCAATGCATAGTCCTTCTTAAGAATGTTTGCCATGTCCGCAAACACCTTTGGAAGATCAAACTTATCCAATCCAGATGTCAGATAGCACTTTTGGATATTTAACGCCGAGGTTAGATCTTGGACCTCTTTGAATGGGAACTTCGCATCATTAGGTACGTCATTTTTATTTGCAATGATAAACGAAGGGATTTTTTTCTCATTTGGTGCCAACTCGTAAAAGTAGATTTCCGTGTCTGACAGAGTTTTGTAGTCATTGATGTCTAACACGAAAATTACTGCATCTGCTTTTTTAACAACGTCAAAACTGCTCATTTCTGCCATTTTTTTGCCTGAGATCGTCGAGATCGTAAACGTTTCTTCGATTCCATCAATTTTTGCTGTAGCAGTCAAAGATTCATAAGTCTCTGTTGGCTTTAAGGATTTGGGATCAACTGGTTTGCCTGCGAATTGGTGCATCAACAATGTTTTCCCAACTCCGGGTCCTCCTAACAGAACAACTTGGAAGGTTTTCTTACTTTGCATGAGTTTCCGGTTTAATGAAAGATAATATGAAATAAATTCAGGGGTTTATCAATAAAATTTCCTCGAAACACACTGTATAATTTATCATGGATAATCTTGTAGGTTCATAATTTTTATTGTGAATGGTAGGTGACTCTTGCTTTCCTTCAATATTGAGGAGAGCTTCATTCGAAAAAAATTTCACAAAATAGAAAAAGCGTTTCTGAATGGAGACTAAATTTGCTAGCCCAAATCAACCAAGCTCTTACTGAAGGTAGTATTTGGACGAGCAAATTCGAGATAAATAGCTCCTTTTTTGGCAAACAAACAAATTCCTTTTGATCAAAATCAGTTTTTTTTATCATGTTGGTGTTGGAGACATAGGGAAGAAGTTTGATAGAATTCAAAGTATACATACTAAACAGATCATATTATTTATTATCATCACTGGCAACAATCATAAAAATATTTGAGCTTCTTCTCTTAATAACTCAAGAGTTAAGAGAGATATTTGAAAGATTCCTCTTCAAAATCGAGAGGAATATAAGTATTTAAACTATTGATCGTCTTGAGTACCGGAATTAACGTCATCTTGAACACCCACAGATACTGAATTCGCTTTGAAGTGAAGTCCAAGTTTCCACTTGCTTATTTCTGGACGAGTCCTCTTCACCTATGCACTGTTAGAAAATTATTTTCTTGATAAAGTACCTGGGGTGATTGAGCATCTGACTTTTTATGGATAAAAACTGGAGGCTCTTCAAATGAAGAGTCACCATCTTGAGACTAAATGAGGAATATTAATGATAACTTTGCAGAATAACACTTACGATAATTGCAAATTCAGAACTATGATTAGTTTCATCGCCTTGGGTTGAATCCTTTTTGAAAGGAGAACCTGAACGTAATTTATTTAGAGGAGCTTTTGTTTCTATGCAATTCTCCTTATTTATGTCGTGATGATAAGTTTGAGCGTTCTTCGACTTTAAGTTTTTGATTGCTTTACGGAGTTCCATGATATTTTTAATTGAACTAAACCTCTCATCAATCTCTGCAAATTCCTTAGCAACATCTCCAATAAATCTATTCGCAATGTTCAATTGAACGATTTTGTCAAAGAATGCTTCGAATGATTTCAAGTGTTCTTTCAATATAGCTTGCAATTCAGACACAGCCTAAAAACAACATTCAGCTCAATCTCCCAAATTCGCTATTGGATTAATACCTTATCAATGGGCAACTCGAAAGCTCCCCAACGCAAAACCCCAAATTGAGCACCATCAAATTGCTTTTCGTAGAACATTCTAATGTTTAGGCAATCCTCTGCATTTCCCTCACTTATTTTTTTGGTGATCTAAAACTTGCTAAGAGAAAACTCGACGGATATTATTTACGAATTCTTCCTTCTTTGTGGCAGCCAAAGTTGTTAATTCTCTGAAAAACGTCTGCAAGCATTTCCGTAGCTCCTGATTTTCAGATATGAGCTTTGATCGAGAATTGTCAGGAGTAGTTGCAATCATTGAAGTAAAATCGTTCTCGTATGATTTTGAAAATTCTGCTTTCTCAAAAGAACGAGCCATACTAAGCTGCTTTGAATGAAAAGAACCTCTGTAGTCGCTCGAACTGATTTCAGAATTTGTTGATTTTCCCATCTTTTCTAGGACACTACTGCGAACCTACACAAATCCATTTCAAGGTCATAAGGCTTAAATATGCGTGAATCCTACCTGCTCTTTAATTTTGTTGACCTCAACGTCTTTTTTTCTGATTTCATGCTGATATTGGGTAATCTTTTGCGAGAATTTATTCAACTGCTTCGCGAGATCCTCCTTCTCATTGGAAATTTTCTCCTTTTCGCTTTTGAATTTTTTCTCTTTCATCAGTATTTCATTCTTCAAACTTCCGATCTCCTTTGAGAGCTGCGCGCATTCGGATTTTTTCCTGTCGACAATATCCATGTACATCCTTCTATCACTCTCCAACTTTGCCATTCTCTCTACTGTTTCTTTTCTAAATTCAACATCTCGCTGCCTTTGGGTTATCATCTCTAAGACGGTATTTATTGTGGTTTGAATTTCTTCCTCTGTTGGGTTTAGCAAATCTCCAAGGGCAGAAAAGCCATAGTTTTGAAGTGTCTTTACATCAATAAAATAATAGTTTCGGAGCTGGAATGAAGAGGAATGATATACATAATTGGCATATTGAATCATGCTTTTCAATTTTTCAGATTTTGCTTGATCTTCTAAAGAATTCTTTGAAATTTCTACCATTTGCTGCTGCTGAGGTTGCTCGACGTCGTTATGATGAGTTAGAAACCGAGAGAAGTCATTTTGTTCGAGCTGGTCTGCATTGATCTGATCTTTAACGGTAAAAGTAGTTTGTGGTTCTAAGTTATTGCCATAATTTGAATGCTGGCTGAACAAAATCTATTTCACATAAGGAATGAAGCTATAGAATAAGGCTTAAAGGTACTGAATCATCGAAAGAGTTCTCTTGAGCTTGATCCTGTGAATTGATTGGTGTGGGCTGATCTTGAGAAAACATTTTATTTTATTTATTATTTTTAAAACTACTATTCAAAAATTGAGTGAACGGATTTATTACATGTTGTAGCTCGGATGTTTTTTTTCGAATTATTTCAACGCAATCACGATGCAAACTTGATTATAAATCACTATACCAAAGAATATTTTATTACAGAGCACCAGCAAACTTATCTTCTTGCCATTCACCTGTCACCATTTTGCCATTCGATTGATAGAAAGTGCCCTTTCCATGCACTTGGCCATTTCTAAATTTTCCAACGAATTTTTCACCGTTTCTTAAATGAAGAGTTCCCAAGCCATGCCATCTACCGTATTCAAATTCGCCCTCATATTTTTCCCAATTATTTCCTAAACTACTGAAACTTGAGTAATCAAAAGCTTCTTCATTTTTCTCCACTGCAGGATTGAACAAAATTCCTGAGCCGTGGTATTTGCCATTACTCCACTCTCCTTCGTACAGCACGTCTCCGTCAGGTTGAGTTTGGGTCCCATAGCCACTCTTTTCTCCATCTTCCCATTCACCCTCATACTTGCTGCCATCTGCATATTGAAGAATTCCTCTACCGTGTTTTTTGCCATTGAGGACCTCTCCATTATAAGAAGATCCATCCTCATATTCTTCAGTTGTGAACAGAGGTTTGATATCATGTTGAGGACTATAAATTCCTGCAGGAGACATTGTTTTGATCGCGTTTTGGAAGATATGTAGATTTTTCTCCTTAGAAGGCGTTTTATGCAAGAAGCCGGTCGAGTTAGTGAATTTCTCCTGCACCAATGAATTATAAAGGTTACTTGTTTTTATTTCTGTCTGCTTTGTTGACATAACTGGCTCTTTGCTGCCAACTTGATTTTGTTTCAAAAGCGCCTCACTTCTTTTCAAGGCCTCATTGAAAGCAGAGTCAAGGTTCCCTCTTCCAGCAGAAGTCTTGAGGAAATTTTGTGGTGAAGAGAGTGATTTGTACTTGCTTTCAATAGCTGAGATATCAGCGTAGTAGTTTTGAACATGTTTGGTTTGTGGAGAAAGAAATGCATAATCATTCATATTTGGCTGATGGGGTGAGCCAGGTTTGATTTTGCTATCATAGACCCCAGACCTTTTCAAATTTAGTTCAGATCGTTTCATAGCCTCTTCTACTCGAGAATTCAATTTTTCGCTATCAAACTGAAAGGGAACAGGACTTTGAGGTTGTTTCTCTGGTTGATTTGGTATAGTAATGACTCTCTGAGTGACGGAGGGCTGATGCACACCGCGGGTAATTGCTTGTGAACGACGAAGAGCATTTTCAACCCTTTGATTTAAAACTTCTTGGTAGTCCCGAAGGGATGTAGCTTTTTCGACGAGTTGAGTGGCATCTAGGCTCTTTTGACCACTCGCAGCTTGAAAATCCAAATTACTTGATGTTGGACTTTTCAAATCATTTGCGGTTTTCTCTTCTGGTTGTTGTGATTCGGGCTGCACAAGCTGTGATTTGAATAGCAGTTCATTATGTTTGACAAGAGCATTGAATTGTAGAGGAACACTTCGTGTGAAAGGGCCATGCTGCAAGATCTCACTCAAAGTCGTTTTTGGCTGATTAATGTTTTTTTGACCGGCTGATGCTTTGAGATGGTGAGGCATTCGATTGAGAATTGAAGAAATTTTATTTTCCAATTCAGGGTCCATGCTGGGAACCAGAGGGTTTGACTCTACAACTTCACGTGATTTACTCAAGTTTGAAGAAGAACGCTGCATACTTGCGCTCTCTATTCGATAAAATTAATATGAATTATTTTTGTTTGAATGAATAGATTCCCACCGATTTTTTGTATCTTTTTCAAGCGATCACTTTCGTTTCAGATTCAAAGGAGACCGTAAGGCTTCAGAGTGAGAAATGTGAAACCAGCATTTTACAAAACTTCCATATTATCATATGTGTATTTTTATTTATTTTTTTTTGCCAGTCTCAAATCCGAAACGTTCAAGGTTCAACTTTTGTCAATGTCGATAGCACTATAATTATAATACCATCTCTCACTGATACTTAAGGAGAGTGCACGGCAATGATTCGACTTTGATTATATTTAATGACTAGGATTTAAGTCATTAAGAATTATGACTTTATTACATTAAAAAAAAAACAGCCCAAAGACGGGATTGAACCGTCGACCTTTCGCTTACAAGGCGAATGCTCTGCCACTAAGCTATTTGGGCTAATTCCTGGAGGTTTTGACCCAATATTCGGTTAAAAATGTTTGCATGTGTCTGCGAAGTTTCTGAGACTATGATCAGTATTCGTTTCGAATAAAAATAATGGACAAGAAAATCTTCGATCAAATCTCATCTCCATCATCGCTGGACCCCCATCGTCCATTCGACTTCAAAGAGCCCATCCGAAGCCAAGTTTATTCGTTGTTAAGATGACCGCGAGACATCAAGATGCTTTCATTGTCTAAAGAACGCAGAACATTCCATACAAGAGTTTACCACGTCACTCAGTCTGAGAGTTTATTGGGGAGTAGAATGTAACCCTTCCCTGCAAGCTGCTACGGAATCCATATAGAAAACTTCAACAATCAAAGCCACACCGAAGCGAAAAATTAATAAAGCTTTGATCCCTTCCTTTTTCTGATGATTTCGGTGTCTTACTCTCCAACCACTAAGTTACCTAAAAACACAGAGGATGATATTTCATAACAGAAAATCTAAGAGCCGAATCATATCAACTGAAATTAGCTGTGCTTATCTTGAAAGCCTTAGTAGCTTAGTGGCAGAGCATTCGCTTAGTAAGCGAAAGGTCGACGGTTCAATCCCGTCTTAAGGCTATTTTTTTTTTTTAAATTAATCCTATTAATTGCGCTTAACCGGAGGTAATTTAGTCTTCTTATCACTCTCCTTCTATTGAGCTGATAGCATTCGGAGGAGAATAAACTTCATTATATCAGTATCTGAAAAAACAACAAAAAATAATGAAAGATCAATATGGTGAGAACCGCGAAACACTTTGAATCAGCTCGAAACTGAATTATAAATTAAGATAATGATCGCTGTTAGGAAGCAGTTTATTTTCTTCATCAAGTATTATAATGAAAAAGCTTTATCATTATAGAATTATATATACAATTCCAGGGGGCGAGTGAAAAGTCTCAAAAAAAAAAAACATATAAAAATGAGATCTTAAATAAGAATATTATTCTCTTTAATATAGGAAAAGTCGGCTTATCTTTCGGGTTCCAAAAAGATAACCCAGTGTGAAGCCATTGTAATTCTTAGGATTACTTGCTGCCGAATGTTGTACCATCCAGGCTAAAAGAGTTGAATTTCTTGAGGTTTTCGAGGTTTGGATAAATTTTTTCGAAATTCTTTGCCATAGACAAGATGCGAGTTGCACAGTCGAACATAACTTCTTCATCGACTTCCAATAATTCTCTCAATTGTTTTACCTACGATGACATTTAGCCAACGAAATACTAGTGTTAGAGACTACCTTTTCAGCAAGAGGGAAGGATTTATCAAGCTGCTCAATGATTTTAAACGCAACAAACACCGTTGAGGCAGCGAGCTCTGAGTAACCTTGCTGACTGATGAGGTCGTAGTCATGCATGGTCATTTTGGAGAGATAAGTGCAAACTTTGAGAAGGTAGTCATAAAGCTTTTCACTAAGGACATCTCTCAGGTCCATTTGGAAGAGGGCAATCATCATAAAATCGTATGGAGTAACTCCGGTAACCTTGTACTCCAGAGCATCAAGTATTTCTTTTTCTTTCTTCTTGATCGCCTCCATGCTCAGTTTGCGATGAGCGATTTTTTCATGCACGACGCTTAATCTCAATGGGTAGATTTCTTCGTATTTGGATGCGATGAACATGCTTGTGACTCCAACAAGGTGTAAGTCAGATACATCGTGTACCCTATTTATTCATGATAACTATGGAAGGAGAAAAATTTGTAATTTACACTGTAGTTCTTTCGAAGAATAGATCCATGACATTCAATGCAATGAAGAACGTTTGTTCTGAACATTTGTAGCTTGTGAGGACTTCTACCATCCAGTCAACCATCTTAGCTCGGAGGTTGCTGGGGATTTTATGGTTCTTCAACGAAGCTCTTGGCGTCCATTTCTCCTATTTTTTGAAAACGAACTGATTAGAAAAACTAGAACAACTGGATTAGGCTTACATCTTTCTCCTTGAAGGTTTGAAGAATGCAATCAGCATATTTTTCGAGCATCTTGTTCTGATAGTTCCTTGCAGGAGATTCTTTATCAGACAATTTAGGAGAAGCACTCTTTGTGCTCTCCTCTTCAATCATCTTGTTACTGGCTTCGGCAAAGCCTCTTTTAGGTTCTTTCTCCACCTGCATAGCAGAAGTTTTGTCCTTTTCTAAACTCATCTTGTCATCTTGAGGTTTGTTTGGGACAGCAGAAACACTATACACCGACGAGTAGTTAGACTCGTCGCACATAGTGCTCATGTCTTCAGCTTCATCGAAATTCAAAGCTTTCTTAACTCGATTAGCGTTCAATTTCCTGCTAATATCGATTTCTTCTTGTTTATGAGCAATCGAAGGCTTAGCAGCTAAATTTGGAAGCGGATTCGCTGTGCGAAGAGCCTCAATATTCTCTAGAATTGCTCCTGAGGGCTTATTTATGGAGACTTCTTGGAGTTTTTTCACCTTTCGTGAATACAAATTGTTTCGATCACCTTGAGAAGTGATGTTAGCATTCCTCGCGTTGTTTTCTTTATCGAAAGAGGTTTGTGTAGGCAGTGCCTTTGTGATGTTGGCGCTTGAAATCATTTGTTAGAGGTGAGTGACGGTACGGCTTTTTTCTTGATAGTGAAATGAATTTTTTATAATCCGCGAACGATTTCATGAATTAAATATTCACATATATTAACGTTAATGATTAACTGCCTTTTGGAGGGAATAATTTTAGATGAGTATAAGTAAGTTGGTTTTTGTAACTTTTATACACAACCACAGTAACGTTTGTTCCGGTCATAAGTACCAAACACATCAAACAATAGCCACATCCTCAGACGGATGAGTTCTCTTCTAGAACAATTCGATTTTATTATTGGAGAAAATATTGTTCAGATTCTCACTTTTTTTGGAGATTTCGAAACAAATCAGTGATAGAAGAACTTCGGATGGCTATGAGTGAAATAAGGGTTAGGTGAGGCGGAGCTGACAATACAAGAGGAAACATTGACTGAAACGTTCTAGAATCCAGGATTTTTGTTGCTCTTTCTATTGGACGAATTACTGTAAAGAATGAACTCTAGAAAATACTTGCATCCCACTCTTGGATTACCAGCATTCCGAGTGACCAGACTGAACTATCTAGAATCTGGAGACAAAGCAGCGAGGTTGGATCATTTAAAATTTTGTTAGCATCTGTCTCATGAAATTTGTGAATGAAAAAAAGTCCAGGTTTGCATTCCTTTTCCATTCTTCTTTCGTTCTTCTTCACATTATTCACAGCGTGATGATGCTGCTCCTCCTCTGTCGATTATGAAATTCAAGTATTCTAAAATTTAGAAACTGCTGGAAAATTCCCTTGATTAGTGGTCGCATCTGGCAGTGGATTAATAATAAGTGAGAAAAGAGAAGCCAAAGATCTACTATTTGCATAGCTTTGAGAATTATCACGACTGCGTTGTCAAGGAAATATGGTCAAATTATATATGAAATCAAAAGACTTATCCACTAATTTCAAATAAAAAAGAGCTAAAATTTTCTTAACACAATTGATCCAATTTTTTTCTATTTTATCCCTATCAACCACTTATTTATTTAGCATCGATTCCTCAATCAAGCATTTACCTTGAACTTCAACTTGCTATGAATAGAGACAGCCAATAAATCATAAAATCAACAATGAAAAAAAAAACAAACAAGGCATATTTACACAGCCAATCATGAAATAAATAGCTACAATTTAAACTTCCTGCTCGTATATTTCCTTAAAATTTGGAGAAGTGAAAAGAGATTTCTGATAATTTCCTTTCTCAGAGCTGCTCTCTGCGTTGATCTTACTCTCTATAAAATTAAGAAAAGCTTCATTGATTTGCTTATTCTGATTTGAAGGCACAACAAGCACTTCAAAGTTTTCCTTTTTCTGACTCTCACAGTATCGACTTCTTCGATTAGTCGTCAGCTTCTTTTTCAAAACCTGAGGCTGAGCTTTTGAATAAATTTCAGAAGTGTAATTCTCCTGGCCTTGTAAAGCCGCTTCCTCGTTACTTTGTGAATGGAAGCCTTCAAGATGTTCTTCTTCATGTTCAATAACAGTTTCGCATGTGGAGCTCTCGTCTGGCAGATCTACATCCTTCGAAGTGTTCAAAGCATTCTGAAAGATATCTTTGTTCTCGAATGAGACTAAAGTATAGTTCTGAGTCGATGCTGTGCTAAGGACCTTATGATGAGCGGCTGGGTGAATTTTGTGCGCGCTAGAATCGGGCAGTTCGAGCATTTCCTCATCACATCGCATAAACCCTTCGAAATCACCAATGTTGGTCAATAGGTCTTTCTTTTCTGGTACAGGCATCGAGTTTCCTAATATCTCTTCAAAAGATTCTCTCAATGACACCTTCAATTCTTCCACTGTGCTGTGGTGTTTGGGCTGGATCATTTCTTTGATAACCGCGATTTCTTTGTCTCTCAAATAGCTGTCATACAGCGTCAGTCTCTCTTCATATTTTTGCATTATTCGCTTATAAGGTTTGTCTTCGATGTTCCTCATGATATTCTGCATATTTTCTTCGATGTCGCTCTTAATCTGACTAATTTCGGTAAGATATTTCAAGGGAGTTTTTGAAAAATCAGCAAACATCTGCACCACATTTGATTTTTCATTGTCTAATGACTTGCAAACGGCTTCCTTGTGCTCGTTGATTTTGTCTATCAGCTGCTTGCAAAGCCATTCAACAGTTTCTTTATCAGTCCGATGGTTATTCACAGCTTTCGCCTTCTCGTGATTGACACAGTTTTCTAATGATTTCATTCTCTCAAGTAAATCTTCGAGTCGTGTGACGAAGTTGGTGAGTTCTTCATTTCTACGCTTCGATTCGATGCTGCTTCTGAAACTGTCCATTCTTCGACTCTCATTCTGGTAATCAAATCCCTCAGTTTCATGCGAGCTTCGCTGGCTGTTTCTTCCCAGTGAACTATTAGTCGCCGCTATCTTTGAGCTATTTCTGCTCTCGAATTCCAGAGAGCGCTGATTTGACGAAATAGTTCCTGGTATTTCTGTGACTTTGATTCCGTTAAGCGCCAACTCAACAGCGCATTTAGAGCAGTAATATTCAATTTTCTCAATATCATTTTCGTCTTGGTAGTAGTATTTGCTTTTTTTGTCGGGATGTCTGACGCAGTGCCTCTTACTATCGAGCATGAAGTTTTGCATGTTTAACAATGCCTTAGAGTGAGTATATTTCTCTTTAAAATCCTCTTCATTAAGACTCTCAGAAGTAATCTTCCTTTTTTCGTCAGCTCGAGCGATGTCTGGCTCCTGACGGCAAAAGTTCGTGGAGACAGGCTCAGGGTCCGGTTTCATATTTTCATTTAGAGCCCCAGACAGATTGCCTGGTTCAAACTCTTTGGAGTTCTTCAAATAATTAGCCCCCGAGTTAAAATTTGCTCTGTAGCCAGGAAGATAGGAGGCGTCTTTCGGTTTAGGAGTTGTTGACTGCCTCCTTTCTCCATTGTAATGAGTGCTATTCTCCAGATTCAGAGGAGAATAGTTCATCTTTATTTGATTTGTGACTTCTTTAAGTACTTGACTATTTTCGGAATTTCCGCCTTTGTTTGGGTAGTAGGAAGGCGATCTTTGAACAGGTGACTGTAAATTGCGAGGAGATTTGAGTTGTAGGTTATGAGCGACAGTTGTTGAAGCTGGAACTAAGCCATTCGTATTACTGACAAAACTGTTTGACCCAATATAAGCTGAAGATGATGAGGCTTGCTGTGAGGTGGAAGTCTTATTGACAGGTTCAAAACGGCCGATGTTAGGTTGGGTAGATTTGGGATTTCGGAGATAATATGCATGAGAATTGTTTTTTGGAGAGACTTTAGGATTTTCTACGTTGTTGAAGGCAGGAACGACGTTGAATCTACGAGCATTATTCGTAGGTGTGGTCTTTTTCATTTGAAATATTCCTGGTATGTGAGAATGCCTCCTTTAGATAATTTAAGTTTGTAATTCAAACAATATGTTTATTTAACGATCACATGATGCTACAAAAAATTTAAATTTTTTCAGATTAGTTAAGATGAATAAGTAGGACAAGAGTGTTGCTAAAGTTATCTAGCATCTACCTTATGAATCAAAATGGAGAGCACCGAGTTCTAGGTAGATATGGAGGCGATCATAATCTTGAATAGACTGATTGTTTGTATGTTTTCTGGCGTTGGTGAGTGAAAGAAGAGGATAGTCTATATGATTGTTTCCCTCAATCTAGTACGTTGAAGTTCGAATGAAGCAAGAAAAAAAAAATGAGAAATCAAATAACAGAAAAATATAATCGATTTATGTCTAAGAAAGCAGAATAATAGATTTTGTGATGAAGACAGAGTTGATCATTGGCAGATTTAACTCACTAACAATCATTGTGAAGGTTTTCTGATGCAAATCAAGTTTTAACAAAAGCAATTTCATACGAATCCTCATAAGAAGCAGATCAGATTCCAAATACAAGCTGTCTGAATTAACTAAAAATTTAATTACTGGTTCAATACGGGCATAATTAATTTGTACTGAAGAACATGAAAATACGTTTAGGTTAGGCCTCATGAATACCTATCAATCTGTCCGGATTAAAGCTAGAAGGTAAGCTCTTTTCTACAATCGCTGGTATAATTTTTAAAGATGTATGCAAAAATTTAAATTTAAAGTTCTGAGGAAAAATGAGAAAGTTTTTTCTCAACACAGCTATTGAACTAAAAACAGAAATGATGGACATGTATACTATAAGATAATAAATGAATTTGTTACATGAAATATGTTTATGTTATGGGTTTAAATAGAGTAAAGGAATCTTTGAGCAGGTAACAAAAATGCACATATTTACAAAGATAATGAACGAATCTCATTTGTACTTATCCTACAAAAAAAAAAGTAGGAAATGCAACTTTTCATTATAACCAATGAATAGTAGACGCCCTAGAATTCATATCATGGCTGACAGTTCTATGCAGTTGTTCTTCAAAACCTTGGGTTCTGTGCTCAGTTTCTTGGGTTTGGTTGATCTCTCTGGTGAGATTGTCAAGCGATTTTTCTTCTTCCTCTCTTCTTCGCTTGGCTTCCATACGCTCATTATAGAGTTTATTGATTGTGATGTCTAATCTTGGAGTAAATTTTGGCAATGGTATAACTTTAATGGGAGGAATGGCATCCGAGTGCTTCTGAGTTTTCTTCTCAGAGCACATAGTAACACAATGAAGAAGTTCCATGAATTTTGATGGCATTGTCTTTTTCGAGGTCAACTGTACTATAGAAATTATAGATATATTGATTTTGATTGTCTCTGAAGAATTATTGTAATTCCAATTCTTTTAATTAATTTCTACCAAATTAACTGGACCGAAATTTAATGCCGCTGGTACAAATTTTCAGAAGTTGATGAATTAGAATCTTGAAAACATGTCGCTCTTAAAAGGCTTCTATTTCTTCTCTTCAGGCTTGAACGAATTAATTCTGAAGTTTTTGGAGTTTACTGAGAATAAATGAGTCTCTTCCAAATGCAAAAGTGCATATACTGACTAACTGCTAGAGTCTGCAAATTTACAGAAATTGAAATTTTTTCCTTTGAAAAGAGATTTAATTCAATCCAGTATCTCGTCTTTGTAACAATGCTACTAACTTTTTCGGCACTATATGAAATCATTATGCATTTGACACATTGGTGGAATATAATCCAGCTTTTAGAGTGAGGCGTAAATAACCTGGTTCTTGAGCCCAATCATGTTAATCTTAAACAAGAAAATGGCCTTTAATAGCAGATACTGCTCAATATTTGTTGAAAATTTTCTATGAGATGAATGTTCCCTTTTCCAATAAGACAAATACCCCCGTAGAGGCATTGTTCAACGTAAAGTCAGCTGATGAG
>ENA-UOTX01001383-UOTX01001383.1-compost-metagenome-genome-assembly--contig:-NODE-1383-length-18467-cov-8.312398_pt1 | contig 18467 bp, 10 predicted proteins | sample MGYA00238143_ERZ746982 | MGnify/ENA primary metagenome ERZ746982 (study PRJEB28758, sample SAMN06268862) | compost metagenome | isolation source: single cell | place: USA: California, Emeryville, Joint... | reverse complement strand
CGAAAATAACGGTGATCGGAACAGAAATCGGATTTATCATCATAAGCGTATTATTTCTTGTGATGTATTTCCTAGGGAGTTCTCATATGTACCAAGTGAGGCTCGGGTTGAGTTGGACTGCCGTTGCAGTCAATATTGCGATCATACTTTTTCAAATCATTGTTAGAATAATCGAGTTCATTCGACTGAGAAGGGAAAAAAAGAGAGAAGAACAAAAACATAAGCGAGAACCTCCACGAAAACAGGCCAACGAAAACGAAAATAGTCGAATTCAGCTTCGAAGACGCCGCATTTATGATAGCTCAAATGGAGCAGATCTCAACAGCTCCAGGAATAGATTTCGGATTGTAAATGATACCATCAGAAACTTGAATTAATCAGCAAAAAAATGTTGTCCAGCTTTGAGAAACAGCTTTTACCTTATCAACATGAAAGGTTGTTAACAGAATTTTCTATGCAATTTTGTTTTTCATAAGCCAAGAAGAATTTCATATTTATTATCTATTTCAGATTTATGAGTAATAATTCGATTTTATTCTCCTCTAAAATGATCGGAACACAATTTAAGAAAGAAGAAACGCGAGGAACAGAAACGACAGATAATGCTTCAAAAAGCATTAGAAGAGGATAGTCGAATTGGATTCAGAAGCAATAAGACGTCAGATTTGATGTAATCGGTCTTCGAGCCCAAGGAACAAAAAGCAGAAATTTCGACTTAAATCCAATTCAATTTATATGAATGTGTTTTCAATAGTGGGAACATTCATCATCAATTGTCCTTTGTTAGAAAAAAGCGTGAATACCCACAGATTCAACCCATTCGGTTCGATCAAAATTTTATTTTTGTTACTGGTGCTTTCTTTCTGCTCTTTTTTCAAAGAGATTTTTTTATCATAGCTAAGTTCTAACATACAACATTTTGAAGAAAGAATGAAAAAATTGCAGTAGGTCTAATTCACAGAACTCTTTGTTCAACTGATAGTTAACACTTTTTACTCGATCCAAGCTTGTTTGGAGTTCTAATCAATTTTATGAAATGTTTGTAGTCTCATCTCTTGACATTGAACAGCATCTCATATCGAAATTTCTTTTTCCTTACAGGCGGAATCAGATTCACAGTAGGCTTATGTTTTAATTATCAAAGGCGGTTGTTGTCCTGACTCATCTGAAGTTCGATTTACATGTTGGGATTTGAACTGGAAATCGAATTTGGACTCAAGAAGCTGCAACTATATTACATCACTAATAAAAGTTTTTAATTAAAACCTTATTATAATGTTATTAAATCCGGACTCATTCACAAATCAAACTCAATGAGCAGAAATCTTATTCATCGCAAACGAATGCTTCTACTAGTCGCTTTGAGAGGTAAAAATGCTAATTAGCTTTACATTAGAATAATATTGCGCCTACAGTTGTCAGTTCCACACTTCAGATCTTTTATCTGCAGGAAGCAGAGATAGTTTCATCTTCTACAGTGTCTCCGCGTGCGACAATGGCTTCTCTCTCACCAACCTTCACTAACACAAACCAATACGCATGGAGTTCCTGGTCCTATAAAACTTCTTGGCCCGACGAATGGGGGAACCATTTTAGAATTTCACTCGACGAATCGTACCAACTTTTTTTAACGAACAAGGTCTAAAAATTGAAATTTAGCCAAAATTTTGGGATTGGAAGAATATTAGCAAGCATAATGCGCCCAACCTCCCCGGAGGTTTTTCAATCTTCAACAACAACAAATGAAGATTATTATTGGGAATTTGAAGCACGAGTAAACATGTCCAAATTATCCTTGATACATAGCAATGAAAAATGTGTTAGACTAATGTCGATGCACTCTCGCCTTTAAACACCTGGGTATTTCTTGCTATGGGCGCTGATGTTTCGGCAAATACTCAATATGGATTTCGGTACAAGTTGGGAAGTAGCTCTGCTGTAACTCCCACGATCGTTTTCAAGTCTCGAAGTCCACCTTCAGGAACCTTACATGCGCTCACTTCAGACGCAGTTTTCCTTTGGACAAACGATTATGCGAGTTCGCATTGTAGTTGCAAGATGCGATATGTGAGACTCTATACTGACTTTGTTCCCTATAATCAAGATATGATGATTAGTTTGGCATTCATGGATAGCGAGAGTAAAACTACTTTAATTTGGCGGCTCATTGCTTTCCATTAATAAACTAGGTAAATTGTACGTATTTCATCTTGCCACAAAGGCCACCGTCGATGTTGGGCAGACATTCCCAGTTGATACGTATACTCCTTCTAACACAGGCTCTACCACTGGAATCGTAGGTATAGTCCAATTCTTTTGCTTCAATATTGGCTAAAATAAATTTTATTTGATCACATTTAGGTTCGAGTTCGGGAGACAACACCTGGGATCCAGCTTTTGTAGGTTGGAATATCGTACAATGCAGACCCAATACTCAGCTAAGACTTGACCTGACAAATCCAAACTCGAATGGTGCGGTTGTTGCCTTTGATATTTTTGTGTTGGAAGGGGGTCGGGAGCACACTCTTTTCTCTTTCCGAAAAAAGGGAACTCTTGCTAGAGGTTTTACAGTACGAGTTAGCGAAAACAATTACGTGAAAATATGGCGAGATAGTGGCGCAGGATGGGAATCAGTCGCATCGGCGAATCCTCTCAACCTCAGTAAATCTAATCTCTTCTTTATTTGATCTCGAACTTTCACGACCAAATAGATGCTTGGAATCGAGTGATCGTGGAAATCGTTCAAGCTCAGCCTTTTGCATTTACAACTGGCTATTATTCTGGCAGGATATGGATAAATGGAGTCAGCATGAATAGAGTTTATTTTGGTGACTTCTCAGGGCCTCTGTTCTACGTTCCGAATACTGATCAGCTCCATCTTTGTTCTACGACAGTTTCAGGCACTAATCTTATTGACAACGCAGGGAATTACGATATGCTGAATTTCATTTGGTTCAAAGGATCAGAGGGCCTGTATGTCCCGACTGGAGGTAAATTTTACTTCTCTTGCAATCTTATATTAATTTTGCTGTGTCTAGATCCATCATGTGCGCTCAAAGGCTTCATTAACCCTCTTCAAACAACATGCCTCCAATGTAACCCTGGATACAAAAGGGTTGAAACGAAATGTTTGGACAACTGCCCGACTGGATACGTCCTCCATGCAGATACTAACTCATGTCAAAGTAATTTCAATTATCTAATTACTTTGCTCTAACATACTTAATTACTTTCATTTTTAGAATGTCCATACGAGGGCGGTTGGATGGTAATTATCACAACCATTTTGTTCAAAGTATGCTAATTTCTTTTCTCAAATATAGGAACCTGATGGCACATGCGCCTACTGTGACCCTACTTGTCTTACCTGCAATGGAACATCATCACGTAGCTGCCTATCATGCAAGACTGGAAGATACCTTCAAAATTCCACTTGCTTGCTTTTCAACAATGAATTCATCAGTACGGCTGGAGATATCACCGGAATTACTTCTCAAATACAATCCATAGCCTCTTCTGCTATGCCAGTGATGCTTGTTGAGCGATCAACGAGCGCGATGATTTTAGTGGGATTTCTTGCTGATGTTGGTCTCTACAAATACCTCAACGTCCCCTTTCCAGAAAATTTCGTGTCATTTTGTGAACAAATGGAGACTTTTGACCCTCCCAATATATTTAAAAATATGGACTCTGAAAACGGAGGAAGTAATCCCAATTCAATAATTGGTAAATTCAAGTTTTGGGAGATAAGTGCGACTTTACTGGATAATTCCTCTTTTGCGATCGCCAAGGAACTTATCTTACTCGCAATTATCCTTGGACTAAATATTTTAGTTTTTATTCTGAAAGGATTTCCGAAAATCTCCGACAAAGTACGCAAAATCCGAACCCAATTCATGTGGAATGGCTTTTTATCCAATTATTTGGGCGATTGCCCAGAGCTACTACTAAATAGTATGATTCAACTGAGAGAAAATTACGTGTCGAATGCGTACGCTAATTTCTCGTTTGCACTCGCAGTGATTATTGTGTCTTCTTACACAGTTCTTGCAATATATTTCCGATACATACTGAATAAAAGACATCCACGATTGCAAACGATTTCAGAGAGACGCCACTCTATTACCACTTCCACGAAACAATCCTACCAAAAATGGGAAAACGTTCCAGATAGTCTTGGAATTCTAGTTGAAGACTTCCGAGAAAACAAAAAATTCGCCAGGAATTTTATTCTCGTAATGCTGTTAGAAACTTTTCTCCAGATTCTCGTGATTTTCTTTTTCCAAGAGAACGGATTAACTCAAGCAATCTTGTACGTCATAATCGTTCTTGGGTTTTTCTTCCTGAGGGCTTGGAAAAGACCCTACAAATCTAAACTACAGATGGGGATCCTCTTATTAAACCAAGGAAGCAAGGTTGTGATGGGAATTATCGCAACATTGTTTGGAATGAACGATAAGATACAATTTATCTCTTCTGAATTAATTACCTTGATGGGTTTAATATTGATGCTCCTCATTCTTATTGTGATGGGGATCAATTTGGTAGTGTCTTTTCTGATTGTAATAGTTTCATTCTATAAAAGAATACAAGAATGGAGATCGAAGCGGAAAAAACAACAATCTAATCTTCAAGTTCGAAAAACAAAAATGAATCCCAAAACGCATTATTTTATTGATGAACAAAGTCCTTCTAGCTTTGAAAGGTCCTCTCTCGATTTGGCTGTGAATCCGAATCTACAAGCACGTTATCGCCATGAGAATGGCAACGAAGAGCGAAGGCGACATGCTCCGCGATTGAAAAAGTCATTAAAGTCTATCGAGGTTAACAGAAATAATGTTTCGAAGAGACAATAGAAGGAGCTACATTGAAACCAACTAAATCTCTGAAATTTATATAATTGAAAAGAGTCATTAATGACTCAATATGGCCTTCCGATAAATAATAAATGTTGGAAAAAAATGTAATTTGAATAACTTTATCATTATTTCTATACACTTACTTGATTTATTGATTGTAACATGATTTTCCTGAGTCGATTAACTCGATTAACCAATCAGCATCCACGACAATTTGAGAGATAATTTGCGCAACAAGGGGCAAATCTGATAGATTGATTTTTTCTTTTTGTATTAAATTGTATTGCAAGCAATTTTTGAAGCAATCTGATTTCGAAGCTTGTTGAAGTGCATCTCCAAAGTAGAAATAGAGTTTATCGATATGCTTAACACTTTAATGCAGCAGCAGCAACAATCTGTTGAAGACTCTATTCGGAAAACTATCCACCAGCCTTAGTTGAGAGTAATACATTCAACGCCTTCTTTTCTCAAGATTTCATGAGACTCGTGGAAGCATGCCCAACTTTCACATATCATTTTACTCTCTTTCTTTTTCAAACCCATTAAACGCTCTCATTGAAAGACTGTAAATTGAATCCCTTTGAAAAAACATATACATCTCTCAAATGACTTAAATTTTCAAATAATCCTACACTCCATCAACACGAGCCACCTATTTGCTCTATGTGAAATAGTTTTGAGATTATTACCTATTGCCTTTTTTCAAAAAGAAAACAGGAATTTTATAGATTTAATCTGCCAGTTCCAATAAAAGTTTATTCGTTTATACACTAATTTCGAAGTCCTTAACTGCAGTTGTAATATCTCATTACTATTCTAACTCACAGTGTCTTTCGCTCACACCTGATTAAACTTAATGATCCTTTTAGTCGTTGCCTATCGAAGGCTGATTTGGGTAGTTGTTACCCTGATGGAGAAGAATAAATTATTATCGTCAAAATTTCTCTTGATTTCCTCAGATTGTTAGATGGAGTCGAAAAATTCCTCTACTGTCAAAAATTCGGCTGCTTAATATGAGATATTCAGCATTTCTTTTGTGATTATTGTCCCTTTTTCACAGAACAACTTAACTTGCTGTAAAATTGAGCTTAGAAATTTAAACCTTGACTCAAGAATGTACTATTTGCTTTCTGATTCAACGAGAAAGCACATCAGCACCACCAAAATGATAACTAAGGGAGATTGCGACATGCTCTTCAATCGATAATGATCATTAAAGCTTAAGAAGGTTCATTGAAATAATTATTCCAAGAGAAATAATAGAGGATATCAATTTTGAAAGAGAATTAACAGCTGAGGTCCATATAGATGGAGAGGCTCAGTAAATATTCAATTTGATTAATTAAAAAATTCAAGAAGGTGGGAAAGTTAGATTTCGGACAGCCCTATAGGTAGTTCAATACACTTTATTTGCTCCTTATAGGATAGTTTTCTTATTAAATTCTTTAGTTAGCATTGGTAAATAAGACTATTTTCCTCTATTATTCATATTCTCTCTGATTTTTTTTATAAATATAGTTTAGTGCTGTCGCTTTTCTCGTTAGTATTATGAAAGCCACGATTTGGCCACTCATAAATTTTCTTAAACAGCGAGTGTTCTTTCGGCATTCACAAATATGAATTTCACTGTAACTAGGAAATTCCAGTACATTGATGAATAATGCTTGGGACAGCATTCTCGTGGAGACCATCAGACGAAGCAGTTCGTCAACAATTGCTAATGTATTTGAAATACTAACCAGGTAAACAAAATTTCCAAGATAAATTAATATTAAATAGCAAACTTGAATTGTTGGAGTACTTCATAGTTATTTATATACAGTCCGTTCGTTCTTTATGGAACAGATTCCTCTATCTCAATAATCTAATCTTTTTCCTATATTATTCATTTTCAATTTTCTATACCTATGGAGTCTTCAATGTATTCTTATGAGATGATCAAACAAGAAAATTCGATTTTCACGAATTTAGTTAAACAGTTATTGTTATTTCGACACTGCTCAGTTCTTAAAATGGCCTTTTATTCGTTGGGTTTCTGCTTCTATCTTTCTCAAGTAACTTTCAAGTAACAAGAAATTTCACTTGAGAAGAGAATATATGTGAAAAATATTTCGCCAATAATTTTCTGAAGCACTTAAATACATTGTATGCTTTATGACAGTCATCATAATCCGAGCTATATTATTCACAGGTTTATACAAAATAAAATCTGGAGAAGTTTAGAAGAACTTCTTTGTTCTATTTTGGGAAAATCAGTAGATGTCAGCATTGGAACCATCAATCTTTTAAAAAAATCTTCTTCTAATCAAAACCATCTTGCAATTCTTCTGGATAGCAAGATACAAAAAATTGCTTTCAAGAAAGTATGATACGAGCTATTGAAAGTATTAGATCCTTGCCAGAGGGCAACAGCGTGGCTTTTGATATTCCAAAGAGCATAAAAACAGCCCAAAAAAAGTCTCCTTTTCCATCATTTGACTGGAAAGAGTTGTATATTTTATTCGATAAAAAGAAAGAAAGTGTAGAGAGAATTCTAAGTATACATCAGACAGGACATAAACCTAAGTGGAAAGGGGTTCCGGAAGCCCAAGTGTTTGACATATGTAACATCAAATCAAGTAATTCCAAGAGATACTCGTTCTACAAATGAGTGAATCAGTCAGAGCTCAATGTGAGCTATGATTGTGACCATTATCCCAAAGACTCGGGATAGTTGTGGATGTACCCACACCAAAGGCCATTTGGAATACAATTAGTGTTAACGGCGTCTCAATTGAAATGGATTCTAGCAACTCCTTGAATCGATTTCGAAATACAGACGATACCGTCAGAAACGTGAAATAATCCACAAATATGTTTTGTCCAGCTTTGTTGTTGTAATCAAATAGAAATTATAGCTCCTCAAGTGAACTCTAGGGCATTTTCTGTGTATTTTCCTCCTCTAGAGGAGCGCTTCAGGCAGAGAGTACCCTACTCTTTTTAAAAAAGAATTGTAGTTCTTCTTTGAAAGTAAGCACGATGAAATTGAAGCAAGCGCAACAAAACGTAATCATGCAGATAGTCAGAAACAAGCTGAAGGGTCAATTATATTGACTTCTCGATACAAATCGAAGCTAACAATTTGAAGTGGCCAGACTATTCCAATACTGAATTTATTTTCAATTTATCATATCCCAAAAACCCACAAATAAAAATGCTTTTTTTGTCGAATAAAGCCTCGTCCAATGCAAACACGGATATTGTAAAGTTGAAATTGCATTTAGTTTTTTGTGAAAGCAGTCGTTTTTCATTCTTCTCAAGTAAATTTTAGAATTTTAACGATTGCTTGTACGCAGGAATGTTATTCACTTTTACAAACTGCTCGTCTTTTGATTTTTAATGAAAATTCAGAATCTGGAGCTGAAAGGCATTGTTTCATGTAGCAGCTCGTTCTCTACTCAGTATTCCACTAATTTTTAATCTCTTTCTTGTGGAAAATCGATCTCAGCTAATAATTGTACGAGAAATCAATTTATCGACTAGCAATCGAAAGGAACTCGCTTTTATATGCTTGACTTAGAACTAATCTCATGCTGTTGGGCTCAGATTACCGCTATATTAAGAAAACAACTCTAACAATAAGAAAGGAACCTTCTTCCTGTTTCCAGAAACAAAATTAATCAAAAGATGACAATGCGAATCTTGACCTCCATTCAAGTTGATTTCCTAAAGTTAATGTGACGATAACAAGAACTTCTGCATTTTCAACTTCTCATCTGAGAGCTATGGCCTAGCAGAATTTCAATGAATTTATATAATTGGGACACTATTCAATCGAGAATAGACTTGTAGTTTTTGAAATGGGAAATTTCCAAAGACACTCAAGCATGGAAGTAAGCCTGCTTCGTCATTATGCCCATGCTGCTTCTGTCATAAGCTCATTTGAGAAAAGCACATTTTTTGTCTGATACGAAAGAAATTTTCAAGGATTCAAGACAAACAGATTTTATTTTCTGGATGAATGCTGTAATGAGCCGAGTCTATAATTGCGAATTAAATTTTAACTTAAGCTCAAAACCAATAAAGTGCATGCGAATCTCAGTTTTAGGTTTGGTAATTGCTCTCAGAGGTAAAAAGTTTGATAGCCTCTTCACTTCTAAAATAAACCTATGATTGAAGTCGCCAGAACGGCTTTCCAAATCATTTTACTTCAAGAAACTGCGATAGTTTCATCTTCTTCAGTAGTTCCTACCGCGACAATCACGTCCAAAATACCATCTTTTGTGAGCAGCAACCAATATGCATGGAGTGCTTGGTTTTACAAAACTGCTTGGCTTAATTGGGGAAGAGTTTTCAGAATTACACTCGATACCACGTACAGCGCGTTCTGCTTTCAAAATAAAATCTTAAAATGAATTTAGCAAAACTTTACAAGAGGGAAGAATTGCAGGAAGTCATCTAAATGCAGGTGCTGATACAGTCTTTACTGGTTCTCAAACCGGCACATCAAATAATGATTGGAATGAGTGGGAAGGCGTAATTCTTCTGAAGTTACGTAATTTTATTTCATTAGGCGTCTGCTGACACATATATTTTATTGAACACCTGGATTTTCGTTGCTCAAGGTGTTGATGCTTCTGCGAACAAACAATATGGGTTCCGATATGTACTGGGAGATAGCTATTCTGTTAAGAAGGTGTTTAAAACCCGGAATGCAACATCAGGAGATTTTTATGCACTGACATCAGCAGCTACTTTTCAGTGGACACACGATGGACATATGAACGATTGCAAATGCAAAATGCAATATGTGAGAGTATACACGGATTACATCCCCTACAATGAAGATATGATGGTCAATTTAGCATTGATGAATCCAGATAGTAACAAATTAATTTATTTGGCAACTCAGGAGTTTTCAACGAAATAATAGGCAAACTGTATATATTTCATTTTGCTGCGCATTCAACTATCAATGCTGGACAAACAATACCTGTCGATGTGTATACTCCTACTACTACGAGTTCTACTACTGGAGAATTGGGTATTCGATATAGATTCTACTTGATATTTACTGGAGTAATTTTACTTCACAAATAGGCCAAAGTTCTTCTGATACAGTCTATGATCCTATTCTTGGACCTTGGAATACGCTGCAATGCAGGCCCGATACACTCCTGATAGTACCAACAGGAGAGCAAAATGCTAATGGGGTGGTTATTGCCTTTGATGCCTATCCATATACTGGCGGAACATACCCACAGACCATCTTCTCTATCCGAAACAACGGAAATCAAGCCGTGAGTTTTACAGTTCAGATTTCAAACACCTTCACAATACGTGTGGCTCATTATGTTACTGCCATCAATGATTGGCAACTAATCTTCTCCGGAGGGGATGCTCTCACCACCAGTAAGCAAATAATCTTATCGTTGTATTTTAAATTACTCTCAAAAAATATAGATGCATGGAACCGAGTGATCGTAGAAATGGTTCAAGCTCAACCGTCGGAATTTGAAGTTGGCTATTGCTCTTGCAGAATATGGATAAATGGAGTTCCCTTGGCTCGAAGTTATTTTGCTGATTTTGGCACTGGACATTATCTGTTCCATGATAGAGATAATGTAGAAGTTAATTATTGTGCGAGAAGAATTCAAGGCGGTTCAACTCCTCTATACACTGGGATGATCTGATGAACTTCATTTGGTTCAAAGGGTCTGAGGGGCTCTACGTTCCAGCTCCAAGTAAATAATCACATCTAGAATATTGTATTAATTCAATAGCTACAAATTGCCTTCTCATGGGCTTCATTAGTCCACTTGAAACGGCTTGCTTACAATGCAATACCGGGTACTATCTCGCCAACAAGGAATGCCTGGCCAGCTGCCCATCTGGCTATGTTCCTCATGAAGATACTAAATCCTGTCAAAGTAATTCATCACCCTGCGTTTTGTCATAACCTAATTTCATTTTAGAATGTCATTATGGAGGCTATTTCGTAAATCTACCATCATAGATTCACCCAAAATTTACTCTTTTTCTCTTTAAAATAGAAGGAGGATGGTATCTGTGACTCTTGTGTATCAGACGGGTTATCAGTAGTCGATCCTTGGTGTGTCACTTGCGACTCCAGTTGCCGAAAATGTACCGGGTCGGCAGCAACTCAGTGCACGAGCTGCTATTCTGGAAAATATCTCCTTTCTTCAAATAATTCTTGTGTCACTTGTGACGTAGACGGCTACTACAAATCAGGCTCTCAATGCTTGCCTTGCTACTCCACTTGCAAAACATGCACTGGAACAGCGCCAACGAACTGCCTTACCTGCGTCGCATCAAAATACCTCGTACCCTCGAATAGTTCTTGTGTCAGCTGTGATGTAGATGGCTACTTTATCTCGGGGTCTGAGTGTCTCCTATGCGATTCGACTTGCAAATCATGCGATGACGTAACTGCAACTAGTTGCATCAGCTGCTACACGGGATTCTACCTGCTAACCGCAAACAACTCCTGCACTCCATGTGAAGGCATTCCGGGATACTACCCTAATGACATCGCTCAAACTTGCTCTTCGAAAACTTCAGTTCAAATCCTCAAGTTTGAATTGCAAGATGCTCCTCAGCTCTATCTCCTTAACTTCGACGCTTCTTTGGATCTTGAGAATTCTTTGGCAGAGATCAAACTCTATCAAATCACAGACTCTATCATGTCAGAAATGCGTTTCACTTTGACTAAACTTACTCCCAGCTCTTATCAACTGAATTTCCTCTCATATACTGAGAGCAACGAAACTCGCTCCCTTTTGCTGTCTTTTGATCGGTTCAATTGGAATTCAAGTTATCCTTACATGATATCCCCTTCAAATTGTACAGCTCCGATTTTCAAGGATTCTTCGACTGCTCAAGCAGCAGCAGTAGTCGGCACGACCTCTGAAGCCATTTTCATTAGCACAGCACCAGCCACCGCTTTACTTTTGTATCTCCAAACTAAAGGAGCCAGCACTCAATTGATGAGAATTTTGCAAGTAATGGCCCGAATTAATTTTATGAAGGTGGTTAATGTCAACTATCTTACGCCTCTGGCTGCTTTTTACAACGCGACTGATTTAGGGCTATTCGGTTTGCCCAATGTTTTCAATTCACTTCCTAACGCAAACAATAGTCAAACTGATCACCAAAATCTGACACCTATTGAGCATGGGTTATTTTTGACCGACTCTCAAGGCAACGTTATCTTCAATGACTATTTCAAATATTCTTTCAGCCAAGTCTTCCTTGACAATTACGGTGGCATCGTGTTCTCTACTTGTGTGAGTTTAACTCTCTGTCTTCTTGCTGCGCTCGTCTCGAAGTGCATCAAAAATGAAAATTCCAAAATCAAGAAATTGTTGACTTCCATAGCTCATTCATTCAAGAAAAGCATAATCATGACGATGCTGGTTTCTCGTTACGAGTATCTCTGCGCCGCTCTCATCCAAAATTACGGTTTCATCCCCATTAATGGAGTCTATCAGCAAATTAGCTTTGCATTTGCGATCATATATACGATCTTATTCTCCTTCATTTTGATTCTGACAATATGCGTCAGCTTCTACCATAAGAAAAACAAAGCGAAATTGAAATCCATTAGACCACTATTCGGATTAATTACTTTTCTCTGCCAAGAGTATCGCAGCAAAACTTACCTGGGACGAATAATGACATATTTAACTTTACAATCGAATCTTATCATAATGCTTATGCTGGAACTCTTGAGAAAGTGGATTATTGCACAACTCAGTGTTTTGATCACATTGAACGTTATAACTATCTTACTTTCGATTCCGAAGAAAGTGTTCAAGACTACTGCAACAAAAATACTTGTGATCGGGACAGAACTCGGGTTTATCATCATAAGTGTACTTTTTCTTGTGATGTATTCACTAGAGAGTTCTAATTCGTATCAAGTGAGGCTTGGGTTGAGTTGGACTGGCGTTGCAGTCAATATTGCGATCATTGCTTTTCAAATTGTTGTTAGAATAATTGAGTTCTTTCGAGCAAGAAGGGAGAAAAAACGAGAGGAACAGAACCAGAAACGAACACAAGCTCAACAACATGTCCTCAACGAGGATAGTCGAATTCAACTTAGAAACGGTCATGAATACGGCAATTCATACAGTCTCAACTCTGTGAGGTATCAAATTGAACCCAAAAAGATACGATTGAAAGTGGCAGCTTAAATAGATGACCCATTCAACCTCATCGAGATTTGATGAGTGACTATTGGTTGAAAAATGAAGCAATATTTGACTTCTCTTCCCAATTGTGTGATTAGAAAATGCTTTTAGGTTAAAATGCATGTTCATAATTTAAAAATATTGAATTATGGTTTACAGAGCCATTGAACTCTTTCAAATTATACTTCATAGATCTCGCAAATTTTCTTTTCACCTTTATGCAGCAATATTAATAACGAAATCAGCACACTCGACAAATTATGCGGTTAAAATCCAATAACGCCAGACCTACGATTTGAAAAATTCAAAATTGTTACTAGAGACAAGTTTACAAAAGTCTGTCTGAGTTTAACTAAAATAACTCTTTTCAAAAAGTTAAGTGATATGCAGGATGATGCGATACCTTAGTTTTTTCTGAGGCTCCTCCAAAGAAACCTGAAAAGTTGGCCCAAAAAATAGGAGAGCAAAAAAAAAAAGAGAGGAATAAAACAAAAAATATACATGCTATTTTCTTAAATATCCCACAAAATATCGACTGGATTTTTTAGAGAATAACTACATTGCATGGTTTTCATTAATAAATGGAATAACTCTAAGCATCAACGAGTTACTGGTAGATTCTTCTTTTAACTTTCTGAAGCAACTCTCGTAACAAGATATTCACTTCATTAGAGAGGAAAGAAATGCTACGATTTTAGTAGAGTGCTTGTGGAAATATTTAGTCAACTATTATGTAGAATATGATCAAAGTATTTGGTCCACCTCTCAGCCTCTTTATTTACAAATAATTCTGATAAATTACAGAGAAGAAATTTAGGATTTGATTTGATTTGAACGTTGTTGATAATTTGCGCTTTATGAAGAAGTCACAAGAAACTGTTATGACCAATTAATAGATGCTAAGAAAGCCATCTCAGAATCTTGTCTAGCATCTTGATTACCAACAGCAAAAGATAATGAGATCCGTTTTGCGCACCCAAGAAACAAAATGGCTGATTGGCCCTATTAAATTTCAATAGTGTAATTCAATAGTTTCAACACGAAAATTCAGAATCATCTCAATCAAAGCAGTATGGAAGGAGCGAATTTATAAGTTACATCAGCAATGCTGTTAATCGTGATTAAACCACAGCTATTCTTACACAACATGTCCAAGACTCTGACCATCATACCCAAAGACTTGAGAGAACATCAAAATTTAGAGATTCCAACAACAAATAGAGATTTGACACCATGCAATTTTAGCTGAACAAGCCTTCCCAGTATTTTGAAATCGAGTTTCAAGCCCTATTTGGAAATTACTAAATTATCTTTACATGTACTTATTTTTTATAGTTCAAGGATTTATTAAGTTTGTCCCTTTAGATCCGCGTAGCAATTAATAATCATATCTATCAGTCACGAATTTATCGAAGTATCTTCTTCAATCAACGTTTTCAAAATTAAGGACAGAATAGATTAATTTTTCAAAATTTGAGTGTATCTTAATTCGATCTTTCCATCTCGAACTAGTTCGCTGAGCCCTCCCAAAATTTAAGCACCTCATCGAACATCTCTGTTTTTGCATTCGCAAAAGGAAATTATCTGATGGGAGAAATGGCTTACATCCGCATCAGTTGCAAAACAGAAATAAAAGAGTTGGAGGGGAGAAAAAATTTCCAAATCACTGGAATTTTTTGCTTTCTAGGTGTTCGAAATAATTTGTGATGAATTAAGTTCCTTTTTCCCAATTTTTTTGTGGTTGTTGTTGAGATATGAAATCATTCTCTCTTATTTAAATTCTTTCTCTCTCTAGCTTAACACCATTTATGTCAGAATAACTCAGAAATTCTGTGAAAGGATTTTCTATTCGCAAAATATGTCGACCTCTCTGTTAATGTTGGAATATTCATTGCCTCTTGTCCTTTTCAAAAAATAAAGTGCTATCGATTCATTCAGATTTAATAAAATTTTATTTCGATTACCTGTTATTTTTTCAAAGGCGCTCGTATTAATTGCACAGTTTCAACCGCTAAAATTTAATTAGCCACCATTATAAAATTGAAGGAATGTCCTCTCGCAGAATCCTTTGTTCAACTGATTCACACAGATTTTATGTAATACAATGTCTGATTGAAGCTTCTCCCGAATCAGGCGACAATCAACCACCTACTCTAAGATTTTCTTCTTGTTGTCAGCGAGCTAAACAATTTCAATCAAATAAGTAGGTTTTCTATAATTATGAGCTGAAATTTGATAGAATATATGTAATCTCATATCAACTTTTTTTTCTTCCTGATATGGGTATCAGACTCAAAGCTAGCACATGTATGAACAAATCAATAGCCATTCTTGTTATGGCCTATAAAAAGTGAGTGAATTTCACGTTCGGCACATGAGCTATAACATCCGAATGTGGGGCTCAAGAGAGAATCAATATTTTAAATTGATCACTCTACTTTATCGATAGCTAAATTTGCATTCATAAATCAAATTCAATGAGCAAAGATTTAAAATTGATCTTCTTTAGTCTCAGAGTATTACCTCTACTCATCGCTTTGAGAGGTAACAAGCTAATTAGATTCACACCAAATAATACTGTATCTAAAGTTGCCAGTTCCACTGTTCAGATCTTTTATCTTCAAGAAACAGAGATCGTTTCCAGCCCTACAGTGTACCCGAGTGCGACAATGAGTGATCTCTCACCAGCCTTCACAAGCACGAATCAATACATATGGAGTACCTGGATCTACAAGACTTCCTGGACTAACTGGGACACGATTTTTAGAATTACACTCAATACAACGTACCAACTTTTGCCACGAACAAACTCTAAAAATTCAAATTTAGGACGGATGTTGGTATAGGAAGAATTGCTGGGAGCTTCACGAGCTCAGCCAACCAGGAACTTTTTCAATCTTCAACAACAACCGACAATAACCATTATTGGTACTTTGAAGCACCAGTATTGATATCTAATTTATCCTTGATGCATAATGATAAAAACTGTGTTAGTCTACTGCCAACGCATTGTTGCCATTAAATACTTGGGTCTTTCTTGCTCTGGGCACTGATGTTTCAGCAAATACTCAATATGGATTTCGGTACAAGTTGGGAAGTAACTCTGCTGTAGCACCCACGATCGTTTTCAAGACTCGAAGCCCATCTTCAGGAACCTACTATGCACTCACATCAGCAGCCATTTTCAAATGGACACAGGATGGTATTTATTCGCATTGCAGCTGCAAAATGCGATATGTGAGGGTTTACACAGACTTTGTTCCCTACAATCAAGACATGATGATCAGTTTGGCATTAATGGATCCTGATAGTAAAACTTTTTTAATTTAGCAGCTAATTGCTTTTCATTAATAAAATAGGCAAGCTGCACGTTTTTCATTTTGCAACAAAAACCACTGTAAATAGTGGGCAAACCTTCCCAGTTGATACATACACTGCTTCTACCACAAGCTCTACCACTGGAATCGTAGGTATCCGAATTTTCTTACTGAAATACTGAAAATAAATTTTATTTCGTGGCGATAAGGTTCGAGTTCGGCAGACACCACCTGGGATCCAACTTTTCTAGCTTGGAATAAAGTACAATGTAGGCCCAATACTCAGCTAAGACTAGATCTGACAGAACCAAACGCGAATGGTGTGATCGTTGCCGCTGATATCTTTCTGAAGGAAGACAACTGGAAGCACACTCTTTTCACTTTCAGTAATAAGGGGACCGGTGCTAGGGGGTTTACAGTCGAAATTGCTGAGGACTTTTACGTGAAATTATGGCGGCTTACCAGCGGAGTATGGTCGAATCCTGTTGCATCGACTACTCCTCTCAATCTAAGTAAATCTCATCTTTTTTTTCTTTGAACTCTGACTTTCGTGACAAAATAGACGCTTGGAATCGAGTGATTGTGGAAATCGTTCAAGCCCACCCCTATGCATTTACAACTGGCTACTATTCTGGCAGGATATGGGTAAATGGAACTGGCATGAATCGGGCTTATTTTGGAGATTTCACAACTGGACATCTGTTCTACGATATGAATACTGATCAGCTCCAGCTCTGTTCACAGACACTTTCTGGCACTAACAATATCACGGCCGAGGGCAACTATGATATGATGAATTTCATTTGGTTTAAAGGATCAGAGGGGCTGTATGTTCCAATAGGAGGTAAATTTTGCTCATCTTACATCTTTATTGATTCTATTATCATTAGACCCAACGTGTACGCTCAAGGGATTCATCAATTCTCTTCAGACAACATGTCTCCAATGTAACTCTGGATACAAGTTGTTGGAAACGAAATGTTTGGACAGCTGTCCAACTGGGTACGTTCTCCATTTGGGTACTAACTCATGTCAAAGTAACTTCCATTATGCGACTACTATTGTCTTAACATCCATATCTATTTTCATTTTTAGAATGTCCATATGAGGGTGATTTGATGGTAACCACCACATTCGATATATAAAATATGCTAATTCTCTTTTCTCTACAATAGGAAAGTGACGGAACATGCCCCTATTGCGATCCCAGCTGCGAGACTTGCTCCGGAAACTTGGCAACTAATTGCTTGAGTTGTCCTTCAGGAACTTTCTTACTCTCATCGAATAATTCTTGTGTTCTCTGCAATGTGGACGGTTACTTCATCTCAGGGGTTCAATGCTTGGAGTGTGAGTCCACATGCAAAACATGTTCTGGAACGGCGATAACCAATTGTTTGACTTGCGTCGCCTCAAAGTATTTCGTACCCTCTAACAATACTTGCGTTGACTGCAATGTGGACGGCTATTTCATCTCGGGTTCTCAGTGTCTCCAATGTGACTCCACTTGCAAGACATGTAATGGAACAGCGTCAACCAATTGTATTACCTGCGAGGCTTCAAAGTACCTTGTCCCTTCGAATAATTCTTGCGTTGACTGCAATGTGGACGGGTACTTCGTTTCGGGTTCTGAGTGTCTCCAATGTGATTCTACATGCAAAACATGTTCTGGAACAACCCCAACAAATTGCTTGACCTGCGTTGCTTCAAAATACTTCGTTCCTTCGAATAATTCTTGCGTTGACTGCAACGTGGATGGACACTTCGTCTCGGGTTCTCAATGTTTAGAGTGCGACCCTAATTGTCTCACCTGCAGTGAATCATCGACAACTTGTGTTACCTGCGAGGCTTCAAAGTACCTTGTCCCTTCGAATAATTCTTGCGTTGACTGCGATGTGGACGGTTACTTCATCTCAGGTTCTGAGTGTCTCCAATGCGACTCTACTTGCAAAACATGTTCTGGAACGGCGCCAACAAATTGTATTACTTGCGAGACCTCAAAATACCTCCTCCCCTCGAACAATACTTGCGTTGACTGCAATGTGGACGGGTACTTCGTTTCGGGTTCTGAGTGTCTCCAATGTGATTCTACATGCAAAACA
>ENA-UOTX01001382-UOTX01001382.1-compost-metagenome-genome-assembly--contig:-NODE-1382-length-18491-cov-7.523352_pt1 | contig 18491 bp, 8 predicted proteins | sample MGYA00238143_ERZ746982 | MGnify/ENA primary metagenome ERZ746982 (study PRJEB28758, sample SAMN06268862) | compost metagenome | isolation source: single cell | place: USA: California, Emeryville, Joint... | reverse complement strand
AACTTCATTCAACAGAAAATCATGGAGAGATTTAAGGATTCGACGATTTTCACGATTGCTCATCGATTGTCAACAGTTGCTAACTATGACAAGGTATTGGTTATGGATAAGGGTAGAGTCATCGAGTTTGATCACCCATACAAGCTCCTAGTTAAAAATATTGGAGACACTACCTTAACTAATTCGGATGGAGTATTTGGATCGATGGTGGTAAACACTGGAAGCAAGCATGCTCAGGTGATCTTTGAGATTGCAAGGAAAAGTTATTATAAGACATATCATTATTAATTAGTACAGTTTGGTTTTATATATAATGAAATCCATTAATTCGTATTGTTTGGGACATATGTTTTTTGTTTACGTCATTATACATGCGAGTAAAAAGCTCTATTCTTTATTGCTCGTAAGGTTCAATATCTTCTTCATTTAATCATAGCAGATATATCAGATTCAATGAGAAAACTATAAAAGTACCCAGTTCAGTATCTTATTGTTAAATTAGAACCAACATATTCAAACTACCATAAAAACAACCCACATTGTCTCTTTGGGACCCGATAATAACAGCGAAAACCGATATCTACCTCTTGAGGTGAGTCCGAGTCCTTTATACCAAAGTTAAAATACTTTTTACAGCAATAATTGCCATTAATCAATTCGTATTTTGCAAACGAAGTCATTCTTTGACAAACATAATAAATCCTTGAATCAATGACATAATAATTTGAGTTCAACAATAGTCAACTCACTTAGAAACCAAAAGGATTGTAGAATGACTTTTCAAAGCCTACTGTAGAACTTTGGAATGTATTCATGTGAATCGATAGCAATGTATACATTGATAAAGGAAATTGAAGATTTAGAAATTTCTAATCTCTCATAGAATAGAAAAAATAAATCGAAACGTGTGCTTTGATCAAAATTCTCAAGATAGCCGAATTTTTTATTTCTTATAATGGCCTTATTCTACTCATCCAAAAATCATTCATAATCATCAAAAGGATTCTCGAATTACCATCACTACCATTCGAGCAATCCTGCATAATGGTATTTCAGGAGAACTTCCATATGAATAGCATCATAATGGTCAAATATTCAATATTTTCATTTCTCCATCTTAACGTATTTCCTCTATGTCCTTCACATCAATATCAACCTCTATTTCCATAATACTCCATCAATTGTCTACATAATATCATTTTCGAAAAAACAGTTCCTTGCCTATTTAGCCGAGTAAAATCTTTCTGAATCACCGGTATTTAAAAGCAAAAATCGCCAATTTAGATATTTTATCAGTACGAAAGTTCAGAGAAGAATTAAAAAGATGGAAGAAGAATTCGAAAAGATCGAGAAGCCGATCACCGACAAGCGGGAGTACCAGTTCTTCAAACTCGACAACGGCATGAAAGTGATGCTAGTTTCTCTGAAAAACCTACTACCTCCTGGCAAGGACCCTGAAGATCTCATGCAAAAAGAAGAGCCAAAGCATACTCATCACCATCCCCACCATCACCATAAAAAACACGAGGAATCAGCTGACCACAAACCCTCAGACGAAAAACAGACCATGAGCGAAGAAGAATCCTCTGATATTGACGACGATGAAGAAGGTGAAGACGATGACGAGGACTTTGATAGTGAGGATAGCAAATCTGCGGATTCCGACAAAGAAGCCAAAACCAAACCAAAAGGCAAGGCCAGCCGGGAAGGCTTAGCCGCGATATGCCTCTCAGTCGCTCACGGTTCTATGGATGATCCTGCCGATATGCCAGGTCTTGCGCATTTGCTGGAACATTCAATTATGATGGGTTCGAAAGAGTTCCCTGAAGAGTCTTCATTCATGAAATTTATCGCACAGCGCGGTGGATATGAAAACGCATGCACAAAAATGAACGAGACAGCGTATGAAATGGAAATTGGAGTTGAACACCTCGAGGAAGTGCTCTACCGACTCTCCAGAAACTTCAAAAACCCTCTATTTAATGTCTCTTCCATCCGAAAGGAACTTAAGGCAATAGAAAACGAGTTCGAGATCGCCCTGGTGGATGAGAGTATCAAGCATTTCCAGGTCCTGCTACATAATTTACCTCAAACAAATCTCCTTCACCGCTTCGCATGGGGAAATGCTAAGTCGCTGGACCGAGAGGATTCTAAACTAGAAGCCGCTGTGAAAAAGTTCTACAGCAATTATTACGGCGCGCAGAACTTGACTTTATCTATTGTAAGCACCCTGCCTCTCGAGAACATGAGCTCGCTTGTGAAGAAACATTTTGAGGATCTTCCGAAATTTGGAAAAGAGGATGCTTATAAAACAAACAAGGAACTTTATGCGGCCCATTTCAAAGAAGCCAGAGAGCATTTTCCCGGTTTTTGGTTCTTGAAATCTGTGCAAGAGATGAAGAAGGTTATTTTTACCTGGACAGTGCCTTCGCTCCATGACCATTTCGAGTCTCAGCCGCTTTCGCTACTATTGACAGTATTCGATGATAGAGGAAAAGGCTCGCTTTATCAACACCTGAAGGAAAGAATGCTCATCACAAGTTTTAGCGTCGGGACGAGTCTACTCGAGGACCAAATCAACGAAGTTAGCTTCATTCCGATGCTTGAGATCAAACTCACAGACGAAGGCGTCGCGAAGGTGGCTGAAGTCATTTTCCTCACCTTCCAGTTCTTGAATAAACTCAGCACTGAAGGGATCCCGAGCTACATCTTCGATGAAGAGAAAACCATGGGACAGCTGCAATTCGACTACGGAGACAATCTCGAAGACCAGGACCTCGCCAACTGCGTTGCGTCAGGATTAAAGTACGTCGCTCCGAAAAAACTCCTGAAAACGTTTGTCCACGGCGTGGTTGAGTACTATAACGAGGAATTGATGAAAAAAGTCCTCGAATGCCTCAAGCCACAATTCACTCGCGTCGATATTCAAATGAACGAGCTTCCTCCGGGTCTCGCGAGCTGCACAGAAACGGGAATTCTTGATCACATAGAGCCCTGGTTTGAAGTCTCTTATGCGAAATTAGTCCCCAAGAAACTGCTTCCAGAGACTTATATCGATCAGATAGCGGCAGGGTACTACTCTCCTGATCTCAAATACCCTGGGAAAAACAGTTTTTTGCCTCAAAGCGTCAAACTTCAAGACAAACACGAAAAACTCCTTACGCCTGTGAAATTAACACTCGAAGACCAGCCACTTTCCGAAATCTGGGTGAGTCAAGATCTTTCCTTCTTGATCCCTAAGGTCTCTACGAGTCTCATCATCATCACCTCAAATTCTGCTGAGGTGACTGACGATGCGTTTTATTTGGGATTTTTAATCGGGTACCTGGAATCGATGTATGAGGAAAAGTTTGGAAACGAAGCCAAAAACGCTGGCATCGAATGCGATTTTCGCTCTTATTACACTTATGGCATCGAAATCGTAGTGTACTGCTTCTCCGACTCTCTCGAAAGGTTCCTCATCGAGCTTGCTGAGTTCATAAAAAGCGAAATAAAGGCTCCAAATGAAGCAATGCATGATCTTTTACTCCAGCGAGCTATTACCGCGAATAAACAATGCTTAGAAGAACCCGAAGACTATATCAGTTCGACGGTTTCAGCCTATCTCTTCCCCCACGTCACAACACCGGAATTCGAAATCGAGTTTATGACTAAAACAGCCAATTTCAAATCATTTACCAGCTATTTGCAGGGACTGAGCGAAGGAACTCGGCTCCGAAAGCTGATTTGGTATTTCCATGGAGATATCACGAGTAAACAGGCACTCCAATACGTGAGAACCTTCACAAGTCGCTCCGAAATGGACAAAGTAAAACCTCAAGAGCATTCAGTGACGCTACGGATGAGAAAAATCTCCGTAGTGGATTGGATCATACCTAATTACAACAAAAAGAATAAGAATAATTACGTTGTGCATTATATCGACGCGGATGTTGAAAAACTCGAAACGAGAGTGTTGGTTGTAATGCTGAACCAAGTATTCGATTCAGAGCTCTTTCATGAGCTCCGAACGATCCAAAACGTCGGATATATCGCGAATAGCTCAAATAGAACGATCGTGAAACAGAGAAACTATATTGAGGTCTGGATCAGCTCGACGAAGTTCACGTGTACTGAGATAAACGAGAAACTTGATAAATTCTATCAGTATTTCGTGGAGGAATACATGCAAAAAATGACAACCGAAGATTTTGATAAACTGAGAAGGAGCTTCATCGCTGCGAAGAAGCAGCCGTACGCGTCGATGGAGGATGATGCGATGGTGAAGTGGCAGGAAATCAACACAAGATATGAGATCTTTGATAGGAAGGAAAGAGAAATTGAGTTCTTAGAGAAATTGGAATTGAAAGATCTGATTGAATGGGGACGGAAAATCCTGAGGGATGAGAGAAAACTCCTGAAAGTCGGACTCATGGCATCGAATTCGGAGGTTGAGATCAATTACGATCCGCTTCTTAGGTCGAAGACGAAGATTAATGACGACGCACAGGAGTTTTGGGTCAGAGAGGCGAAATACACCTTTTGATAAAGCTTAAAAATTAAAATACGAAATATACTGTTCCTCATGTCAAATTGTTTTAGTTTATTTGTGTAGTGGTCATACAATTGTTGTTATTCTGCGAAAAAAGAAACGTGTAGTAGCTATGTTGTATTGGCACAAAATTTCCATTGTAAAGTAGAGAATAAGGAAAGGCCGAATCGCTATTACTGGCAGTAATAGAAATATGTCGTCTCGCAGTAGGCTATGACATAGGTCCGGTCATTGGCTTAAAACAGCCTCATGGTACTCTAATAAATGCGTTTTTTCTTAAAATTAATAAAGTTTTCTTCCTCAAAGCCTATTTGATGGCGATATAGCATCCTTTCAAACATTCGTTAAATAATAAGGTGATAAAAAATTATGAAAACATCGGTAGAAATAAAAATAACCCCAACAAATGAGAGTTACACCTCAATTTTAAATGCAAGGAATGAATCTGTTTTTTCCAATGAAAAATGCTCGAAGTGAGAGACTTCCCACAGCAGTGAATATAAATTTTAACCAGGATGAGTTCAAATACAAATTAATTACTGTTCCATAATGATTAGACTCCTATTTGTGTTGCTTTTCCGTCGCTGAAGGATTACCAGATTTTCTTTCGTGCTCAGCATTTTCTTTAAATCCTTCACCATCGTACTAACACTCCGATGAGAAGTAACATTTGTTCTTGGAGTAGCACAAAGCGAGCTACTCTGACCAGTTACACCCTTCTTTACCGGCTCTATCGATGCATTTGAATTAAGAAAGGACTCTTTCTTCGGTGTCCCAGGCTGGGATTGATATTTCAAAAAGTTCGTCGGGATATAAAATTGGTTTTTCGATGATTCGGATCGTTGATACCTCCTCCTATGTTCCAGTTCCAGTTTCCTTTTCTCATTCCGCGGTTCGTTGATATACAGCTGCTCGATTTTCGTCGGGTTCAGAGCCGGGAGAATCAGTGAGCTATCCCTTGAGGCAGAGTTACTCTGCACTAAAATGGTCGATTGGTCAGCCCTTGCTACACTTCTATTGAGATCTTGGATATGACTGCAATTAATGCTTGCGCCTCTTTTCGTCATTAGATCTAGCGTCGATCGAATGTGCATATTGTCTGAGTCGATTTTTGTGTTATCCAACAGCAAGCTTCTCAAATGAGTCGTACTACCGCCATTACTGTTTCCCTTTTTCTTGATTTGGGTCTCCGAAGCTAATTTTGAGAGTTTTCGTGCTTCTTTATCCGCGGTTATCGCTGAAAATTTAGGGAATAAACTCAATTTTTTCATTTGGTTCGAGAGTTGGACCTTACTCAGCTGCCCTTCCCGATCAGAGGAGTCTTTTTGTAGCGATAGAGACGACTCGCTAAAATCTCTTAGTCCATGCTTGACAGCATCTGCTCTCGGCGTTTGCTCATTCTCTTTGAAGCTCTCTTCGATAACAAACTGTAATGCCAGAGATTTGTTGACAGATGGTGTTTTGCTGAGATTTACAGGCGAGTCCTTTTCAGAAGAGTGATTCAGCCTTAAATTTTTTGAAATATCGAGTGGAGTAAGAGCTTCCTTGCCTCTCCATTCTGCGCTTTCATATGGAGGACTTTTTTCAGAGTCCATGTGATGAGGAGTTATTGTTGCAAGATCAGTAAAGCTTCCTTTCTTTGGGCTTGCTTCCAATTCATTAGGGAGAACGCTCGTGCTATTATCGTCCAAAATCCTTGATTTCGGGATCGCTGGAAGCGATAATCCTCGTTTAGAGGAACTTTTCCTCGTGACCTTCGTTGGACTCGAAGGGCTATAAGAGTCTAAGATATATGTACCCTTTCGCCCTTTTAGATTAGGAAGTCTCAATGCAATGTGCTTTGACATAGATAATGTCCTGCGATTTGACCGATAACCAGGGCTCAAGCTTAGTTGAGTATTAGCTATGCTTGCGGTTGGAGATTGGTCTTTGCTTTCATTCAGCAGCTTGATTCGAGGTATCTCGACGATGATATTCCTTGTGGCGAGTTCGAGTTTTGCCACGCCACCGCATTCGCTGCATTGGCAACTTTTTCGTCGTAAATAGCTGCGCTTGTTCTCGTTTAGAACCCTTGAGGATATTTTTCCTAAAGAGTTCCTTAGCGCCGGACTTTGAGTGCCTCTTCGTGTGGATCTTAAGTCTAGTTTTACTAAGGTCCCCGCTTTTGACTTTGTCTCTCGATTCTGAGGAGTATTTTCCTCGCTCATGTCCCATAATGGCTGGCTTAGCCCATGAAAACTGTGCCGTCTTTTCTGAGTCCCAACTTGAGAAAGCAAAATGAGCCGCATTACTCATCGAGGCAATTTACTTTTGAAATCCACAAAATTCGGGTCAATCTCCTTAATTAACGCCGCAGGGAACTCATCTAAAGCCATTCCTTTGAGTTCTTCAACTTTTTCATCATCTTGCTGCCACTTTTTGCTAGACTTTGCTTGATTTTCATCGAATCTAATGGCTTTTCCTTTATATCAGTTGTTATAGAAGCGAATCTATCCGCAGACTTACTGGTCTTTTCTCCATGGGAGGAAGATGTTTCTTTTTGTTGAGAATTTGAATAAATTTTGCGAAGTACTGAGACGTTTTTAAATCCAAACGGAGATAATATGTCCTTGGAGATCTCGGTCCACGTGGAAGTAATTTTTGACTTAATCAGGTTGGAAGTTCCAACTTCTGATGCATTTTCTTGGTTTTGAACTTGGAATACAGGAAACTGAATGATTTCTGGATCTATTTCAATGGATTATAGTGTCATATATCAGCGGCGAGAGTGGTAGAGGACCTGCAGCGAAAAATGAGGAGACGTTTCGTTTTTCAAATTTCACATTAGCGCTTGCGTTGGCTCTTTGTATCTGGATTCAGGTCAATAATCAGCAAGAAAGACAATATACTTCGTATTTTTCATTCAACAGCTCAATCAGTTCCCTATGCGACCGGCTGGTGCTCGCTTCTGCTTGTTGGTGCATCCCAATAGTGAAACTTAGGTGAGTTCGAAATGCTTAACCAATCGAAAAGTTAAAACTGTGATTAATTAGGGTAAGCAGCATATTCGTGAGCAAATTAACTAAAGCTTTTTTATTTAGATAGCATTCATGCAATATTGTGTAGAAATTTTTATAAGCCGTTATTAAGAATTTATTTCGAATGAGAAGGGTGTTAAATCATTTATATTCGTACGGAATTAATGTTAAACAGTAGAGCTTCCTTTGCCAATGGGTTCTTGACAACTCCAATGAGAAGTTTGATAATTAAACGAGGTCTAATGTTAAGAATGGAGATAAATGACCAGTCTTGCTTAATTAAATAAAAAAGATGAGAAAACTGCATCATGTCCAGACAAGTTTGAAAGTCCTGTGCGATATGAAATAAAGCGGTCTGTCTTTACGTGATCATTCAATGTGCAGTTACAATAGGTTCATAAAAGAGGGTCTATGAAAAAGATAATGCAATATAGGACTTTGCCCTGTCAATCTATACGGATAGTTGCACTAAGGACTTGAATAACGTCGGGAAAATGCGAAATTTGCAAAAAGAAATGAAATAATTGGCAGCTCACTTGAAGCAGACTATCTTAAATGGATGAAGCTAAACGAATTTATTTGAAATCGGAGTCTTATTTTCGAAAATCGCTGACCCTTGTAAGGCTTATTAGAAACATTGCAATTTGGGGCATAATAGATGGCTAATTTTTTATAGTTTCTCTCATAACGAAATATAGGCGATATCGTAAAACATAGCATGATCTTAGATTAATGGATATTATCTAATCTCCGCTAAAAATCATCAACCTTGTAGATATTGCCATTTTATCGCGAAATCGTTCCTAACTGATCCAAAATCCTGTTTTGTTGAAGTTCCTGAAATTTTTGATACCGACGGAATTAGTCAATGCCTTTTTATTATTATTTAAAGGACGATGTCAAACATTAAATCACGAGATTGTACTAGCACGTTTGTAGAATAATTTTTCTACTAAGAATTGTATTCAAGGGCTTTATACGAGATTCGACACCAAGGAAAGGAAGGCTTTTATTTAGTAGGCAAGCAATTTTTTTCGGGTAGTACAAAACCTTATATATATATCAAGAGCTAGAATTAATTCGTGACTTTGAAACTCTGAATAACTGTTAAATAACTCAAGGCGGCTTCCAGGTTCGAGAGGGTTAGTTTATAGTCAACAAGAATATTTACATACTTTATAAAATAATTGAGCTGACTTGCCTTTCCCTTCTGGAGCTATATTCGCCGTGAAGAAATATATAAGTGATTGAAGTTTTCACGTTTATATCAATGAGACCTCATTATAAATGTTGATCGAAAGAAAGCCTGTGCTCTGGCTTAAACGTATCAAATATTAATATCAATATTTAATGATATCAAAATTTAGTTTGAGCACTTAGCACAAGCATTAAAGTGCCGAACTTTGGAGAATAACGCGAATGAAAAAAAGAAAAATATTTTATCCAAGAGACTGAATGAAAGCAGATTTAATGAGAAATTTGAAAAAGCTTCGAATTGCTTGAAATTTGATAACTTCAAGTTTGTGTATATAATTCTGTTCCCATCGGTACCATTATCACCCTCTCTTTTTTTTCCTCTCTCTCTCCTCTCTCAAATGAATGGATATATTCACATATTGCCCACAATTTACAAGCAGCAACAACAAAAACCAGGCATGCCAAAGGAAGATAGGAATTTGAGCCTTAATTAAGTGAATTTTTCAGAAAAGGGAACATAATGGTTCTCTTACTTAAAATGGTCAGAAAGAAACCCCGTTTTAAGGAGATGATCACTCTATTTAATAGCTTTGAAGTATATTGTTTTGATTTAAATGATTTAACCCTTACACGCAGCAAGGATACTGCCTCAGCGCTTCCAATTGTTAATATACCCAAAGATTTTAATTTTTTTGAAAACAGAGAGTCACTTGGCTCTGGAATTGTTATAAAAGATCTACGATTATTATAAAAGCAGCTTTATTTTAAGTAGAAGCATTCTTATCTATATAGAGCTTTTTTGAATCGGATATACTGATCAACGAAATAAAAAAATATATATAGCGCAGGTCTACGACAGGAAACAAATAAATTTTAGAAGTAATTAATTAAACCCCGAAAATTTAAATGGAAAGCAGCACGCTCGTTAGTTCTCAGGAGAAGAGCAATGCCTCGGGTGATCAAAAACCCAGAAAGCAGTTCATTGCGATACTTTACGATATGCTAGAGGTGAACTTAACCGATTTTCTTTCCTTCAACCATATAACTAGGATCAAAGCAATGCTAACGTTATCGCCTGGAGTTCCGATGGACTATCATTTATTTTGAATAGTCAAGCACCAGAGCTTGAGAAATTACTTTCGAGTCATTTCTCGCACTCGAAACTCTCGTCCTTCATTAGACAGGTACTACGCCATTGATCGCTAAATATGATCTTAAATCATAGCTTGGTTTCTATGGATTTAAGAGAACGGCCAAGACTGAAAATGGCTGTATTTTCCAACATCCTAGCTTTTGTAAAGGAAGAACGTATCATAAACCTTGCGCTAACTTCATAATAAAATTTTTTATTTATAGAGACTTGCTGAGGCTAATCAAAAGAAAAAAAAACTCCAAAAAATCGCCCTTGTTTAGTTCTCGCAAGGAGTCCCCTGAAGTAACATTTTTTTTCCACACAAGATGTTCGCTAATACTTAATCGTGTAGCGAAAGAGTTGCAACTATAACCATGATGCGTTATTTGCTGAACTGGAGAGTAGTTATCTTAAGATTTCAAAGCTGCGATATGAAAACGAGACGCTCAAAAGGATCGTTATGAGACACCGGTAACATGGGGGTTGTTAGACCGAAGAAATAACTTTTACTTGAAATTAGCGAATATTCTGTGCATAGCCGAGGTCCAATGCAGTTCCAGCCTCCAAGAGACGTCTCTAATACAATGTCTATGAATCGATACCCGAGCCAGATGGTTTCTCAAACACTTGATTTCGAAAGAAACAATATGTGGAACTATTCTTCAAATTCCACCGTGGTGAGTAGTTTTCATGACTAAGCAAGTTCTAATGTACCTTTAATAGCTGAACCAGTCTCATCCAGGCGAGAGCGATGGTCAGGTGTCTGATTACGAGTTAATAAATTACAGAAATTCCTTTCCTTTTCAAGTTTCAAGCGACGGCTCTCAGCAAGGATGGTTTGGAGTTGGAGGTTCAATAGGCGAGGACCCGTCTCAATTTTACCCTCAATCTCAATAATAAAATTTCCCAAAATCTGGGCTACAAACTAAATTAGTACTCTCGACAACGACTTGTTTTTTCTACATTTGGAATTAATTGAGTGAGATTACGAATAGTTGATTTTCTTGGAAGCTTTGATTTCCATTCTGAATCACTGAGACGTTGAATTTTCCTATCATAATTTAGGAGAAAATGAGTTTTGTATATGGAGATATTAAGTAGATATTAAGTTGTGTCTAAGTATTTATTCCTGCACGTTGAGAACTACCTTTTTCCAATAGGAAATAATTCTCACACTGCAAAATTAAACTTCGAAACGAACACGATCAACAAAATATTTTAAGTTGATGTGTTAATTTTTTCTAAAAGTTATGACTTGAGATATTCATTTTGCTGCCATTAGTAGATTCCGAAGACGTCAATTTAACGAAAAAAACCTCACAGCAATTTCGTTCGCTCCGTCAATTATTTAATCCTTAATTACAATCGATCCTCTCGTTATATTCTAGTTAGCTTGCAAGAGCGAAGTCATATAACGTTCTGCAAGAGGATTGGAGAGTTGTTAAAAAGGTTATTTCAGAATTTAGAAGAAAATTTGTCCTTTTAGGATGGTCATGACCCTCAAAAGAATATTCAAATAAGTTTTATATTACGATACAACGCTCTTGTAAAACGAAATTTGAAAAGGCCAAAACATGATTTCTATTTCGTTGTAATATTATGTTCTCTATTTTTGATTCTTTGTGAATTAATTTAAGACTCAAACCAATTAGAACATAATAATTTTTGGAGACTTGTCTAGGAAAGTGGGAAGATTTGATACAACTTTCACAAGCACCAAAATTAATTAAGACCTCTTTCATTTAATACTACAATTTTGTGATGTAAATCTTCGATCTCAATAATCTCAACATCAAAATATCCTGTTGAATTCTTGATAGGTGTGTAGTCTAGAATCATTTCAGATCAGATCAGACCACTAGTAATAATTAAGGCAGTAGCGCTTTGGAATTCAAATAGCGATTATTCCTTACAAATCAATTTTTCATCATGGATTTTGAGAGATTAAGAACAATCGATTTTAATTGATAAGATTTCTGATAGGTTTCTGATTGATCCAATTAATGCTCAGATTTATTTGCTTCTCTTTTAACCATATCTGATTTAACTTTTGCAAAACCGAAAATGGAAGCCTTAAAGCCTAACAATCTTGAGATTCAACTCCCATATTCAGAAGACAAGTCTGGGAAATTCAAAAGAGTGATCTCTCTTTGTAAAACCACGAACCCGTCTCTTATGTCTTCATTTGAGAGGATACCAAAGATTTCTTTGGACTATTAATTGACAAGAGTGAAGAAGATTCCCTCACCCTGCAACAAATCGCCGTTACACTGACTGGAATGGTCAAAGGAGGTGGAATTATCATCACAGGATCCTACTTCAGTGACTCTGTTGATAAAACAAAGCCAATTTCATATTATCGTGACGCACAGCCACTTTATTTCCACTTTTCAAAGAGCATGAAGCTCAAAATTCTACTTGACGAGAGTATTCCTTCCAGCAGCAGGAGCTTTGAAGTAGAAATCTGCGAGGAATGGACTCTTGGAGATTTACAAGATTTGATTGCTAAAACGCTCGGCCGAGAGTATAAAGGGCTTGCATTTGAGCGTTCTCCGCCTGAAGAAAAAACGAATTCATTGCCTAATAGTAAGTCTGGAGGAAAGGAGATCAACCTTATCATCAAGAATCCAGACACAGATTCCTATGAGATCAAAGTATATGAAGATGACTTCCTTGAGAGAGTGTTTGCAGAGTGTGCTGCAGCTATCAAAGCGTCAAAAGCAGATGTTAGACTCATTTGGAAAGGAAAAAAATTAGCAGAGACCGACATTGTCTCGAAACTTGGTTTAATCGATGGAGAAACTCTCCAAGCTGTCCGGATACTGAGGTCATCACGAGCTCCTATTCCAAAAAGCAGTATTCTTAATGGTATTTTCAAGAATGGAGAAAGGATTCTTTTGAAGGATAAGCTGGCCAAACTAGCCTCCAGAACAGAAGAGTTCCCCGTATATGTCAAAACGCTCACTGGAAAGGAAGTCTCCATATCTGTTTCACCTTTTGACTCTCTCGAGCGAGTGAAATACAAGATCCAGGACATTGAAGGTATACCTCCAGACCAACAAAGACTCATATTTCAAGGGAACCAGCTCGAGGACTATGAGTTAGTTTATGAATGTGACATAGTGCAAGAATCTCTAATTCATCTTGTCCTGAGGTTGAGAGGAGGTGGAGATGGAGGCAGATCCTTTGTCGATATCACCGACGAAAAAAGCGCAATCAATATCCAATGGTCAACCTCAGCTCCTGATTGGAGAGTCGCCGAACCAGGATTATGTCTTGAAGGCATTTGCACAAATACTGGTTGTGAAGCTTACAAACGCCAAGTCATTATGAATATGAGGATGGGAACCTTTGACCTGATGTTGGACACTGAAAAATGTAAATGTCCCATGTGTAAGGAGTTTGTTGAACCTAAAAGTTGTGGGTTTAATAAATGCTGCTATACTTATAGTGGGATAAAAACTTTAGATGATGGGAAGCCCCAAAAGAATTGTGAGACAAGAGTGGATTGAGGTTGGGAACCTCTACAAATATTTTGATCCAAGGGGTTCTGGTGTTGCTCAATGGATGAACCTAAAGATTTATACGAAGCGAAAACCAATTAAGCCTGAGCAGCAAGGAATCTGCTGCTTGCTCTGCAGAACATCGGTGAAAGTGACGAAATCCAAGCCTGAGTGTGGACATGTCTTCCATGACGAGTGCTATGCTCGGTTGACAGATAGCTTAGGAAAAGAATGTCCTCTATGTCATCTGCATTAACTCGTCACTGAACTAAAATGAAGCTCACTTTCATGTTCACAAATGAAGTGTTGAAAGTATAAGTTACAGCATAATAACATGGATTATAGAAATAAAAAAATTAGCAAATAAAAATCCGATGTTACTATTCAAATTTCCTAGCCATAACAATTCTCAATAACCTGCTGTCTTAACAACAAATTCCAGAATAGCAGCAAGAGTCTAAATATTTTTCTTAATTGCTCCGCAGCAGAATAGATTTTGATTATTTTTCTGAGTAAACGATCCTTTGAATCTCATCTTCTGTGGTCTCGACAGCTTATTAACCATGCAAAGTTCTGTTCGATTTTTCTTGAGGGTTATTCTTGCTGTTCGTACCACTGGTTTATTTGGCATCGCTATTTAGTTTATATCCATGTGTCAGATCCTCCTGCTCGCTTATTAGAGCATTTGATTGACTATTTTTTAGAATCTATCTCATAATTAAGGTGCAGCCTGTCTACAAATATTTTCTTAGGACCGAAACTTCATTCAACTACCTCGTTATAATTTAGTCTAGTAAGTCCAGCTCACAGCTAATTGCTACTTGTTCCTCAAGCGAGTATCTTTGAGAGCAAGCTCTCACTAACAGTTTCTGTTCTGATTTAGAATTACTGAATCTTCAGTTAATTTTTGAGGCTAACCCTGCAGAACCGATTGGAAAATTTTTCGCGATTCTGGCGCTCTTTGATCAGATTATCGTGAGTTTGACGTAAAGTGACTATATCATTAGTATTTGAAAACGATAATTGCGTTCGTAGAAGCCATTTATAATTCAAGTCGTAGTCATCAAAGTTTTTATTTATCAGACCATACTTTTCTTTAATCTTCATATCTCGAAAACAGAATCGTCAGGTTTAAAATTTGAGAGTTACGTTTTAAGTGGAAGGGTCCATTGAGCTGAGTGTAAGGCATGAAATACGGTGAGATTTAAGTAGAATCAGCGTCCTAATGATTCTAAGGCTCTCTTAACTATGATACTCCAGCATACATATTTGTATTTAGCCAGAAAACCAAGAGCAGAAATTCTGCTCAATTAATTAAAATGATTGGTGTTTTCTGAAATGGCTATTTTATTTTAATCAGTGGATTTGTTTTGAAAGTTCTTGTTAATCCGTTTTGATTGATATGATTCAGTAGCAACCTTCAATGGTTGATTGGTGAATGCAACTATTTATAGACCGCATTCTGAGTCTAGCACAAAGAGATATTTTCTGATTGTTATTAAAGTAAAATGGAAACCTTAAAACCGACCAACTCTGAGATTCAACTCCCATATTCAGAAGACAAGTCTGGGAAATTCAAAAGAGTGATCTCTCTATCCAAAACTAACGAACCCGTCTCTTATGTCTTCATTTCAGAGGATACCAAAGATTTCTTTGGACTATTAATTGACAAGAGTGAAGAAGATTCCCTCACCCTGCAACAAATCGCCGTTACACTGACTGGAATGGTCAAAGGAGGTGGAATTATCATCACAGGATCCTACTTCAGTGACTCTGTTGATAAAACAAAGCCAATTTCATATTATCGTGACGCACAGCCACTTTATTTCCACTTTTCAAAGAGCATGAAGCTCAAAATTCTACTTGACGAGAGTATTCCTTCCAGCAGCAGGAGCTTTGAAGTAGAAATCTGCGAGGAATGGACTCTTGGAGATTTACAAGATTTGATTGCTAAAACGCTCGGCCGAGAGTATAAAGGGCTTGCATTTAAGCGTCTGCAGTTTAAAGAAGATGGAACATCGAGGAGTGAGTTGTTTGCCATGAAGAGCATGAATAACAATAGAGGAAAGGAGATCAACCTTATCATTAAGGATCTGACTGGAAAATCGCATGAGGTCAAAGTCTTCGATAATGATTTTATTGCGAAAGTGCTCGAGTCGTATTCAAGAGCTGTCCAAATCTCAAAAGAAAGCATTAGACTCATTTGGAGGGGGAAAAGCTTAGAAGATGTCGATATCATCTCAAGGTTGGGCTTAAGCGATGGAGACACCATACAAGCAATCAGAAGACTCGATCAGTTGAAACCAGAACGCATTTCACCCAAAAAAACCCTTCTTATTAAGCAATTATTCAGAAACGGGGAAAAGATTCTTTTGAAAGATCACCTCGCTAAGGTCTCCACAACAGAAGTGTTCGAAGTGTGGGTTAAAACGGTGATTGGCAAGCAAATTTCTATTTTCGTTTCCCCGCTTGAGACTATCGAGCGAGTTAAGTATAAGATCTATGAAAAGGAAGGTATACCTCCAGACAAACTAAGAATCTGCTATGATGGGATTGGACTTGATGAAGAGAGTTTAGTCTATGAGTATGATATTGTGAAAGGCTGTTTGTTACATACTGTATTGAAATTGAGAGGAGGCGGAAGTGTAGGTAGAGCCTTTGTTGATATTACCAACGAAAAAAGCGCAATCAATCTCCGATGGTCAACCTCAGCTCCTGATTGGAGAATCGCAGAACCAGGATTATGCCTCGAAGGTATTTGCACAAACCCGGACTGCGTGGCTTCCCTGAGGCAAGTCATTATGAATATGAGGATGGGAACCTTTGACCTGATGTTGGACACTGAAAAATGTAACTGTCCCATGTGTAAGGAGTTTGTTGAACCTAAAAGTTGTGGGTTTAATAAATGCTGCTATACTTATAGTGGGATCAAAGCGGTAGAGATTAAGAAGCCTCAAAGAATTGTGAAACAAGAGTGGATTGATGTAGGGAACCTTTATAACTGTTTCGATCCAAGGAGTTCTGGAGTCGCTCAATGGGTGAACCTAAAGATTTATACGAAGCGAAAACCAATTAAGCCTGAGCAGCAAGGAATCTGCTGTTTGCTCTGTAGAACATCGGTGAAAGAGACGAAATCCAAGCCTGAGTGTGGACATGTCTTCCATGACGAGTGCTATGATCGGTTGATGGATGGCTTAGGAAAAGAATGCCCTCTTTGTCATCTGCATTAATTTGTCACTCAACTAAAATGAAACTCACTTTTATATTAAGAAATCAAGTATTAGTAGTCCAATTAACAAAATATTACATGGATTATCGAAATTCGAAAGAAATATAACATAAAAATCCGACTTTATATTAGAAATGCCTTGCTGATCACCTGTTGCAAAAATGTAGAAAAATGAAAGCGAGGCCCAAAATTCATTTTCCTTATCAAAAATATAGAATTTGCGAGCGCTTAGTCCGCATTTTTTCTCCGGACTCTGAGAAACTGAGTTTTTTAGTTGTGGCTTTTGGATTTATCATTAACTTTGTGTAAATGAAAAACTTGATAATATCTTTCTCAAAATCTCTTAATAAATCTCAATTATGTACTCAATATCATAAACGCATCTTCTGTTACCCAACCCTGCCCTTTTCAAATCCGAAAATCCCTTCAGAATTCGTGCAGCACTCTGTCGTCTCTTCAGTGTGCCCATAGTCTGCTGTGCCTAATTGCAGGTAAATTTAGTTTGCGTCATATTAAAAGCTCTTAGCTCTTAGAGGCTATTGCAATAAATGACTACTTTCAAATGTGGTAGTAGAATCTTTGTCATTAAAAAGGATGCTAACTATTTATATCAAATAGAAATAACAACAGATAGTAATGAAAAATTCATTGTTTTTTAATTAAAGCTTAAAGCCAGTCGAGATTACAGTGAGAAAAATATTGGCCAATTTTACTCCAGAATTAATTCCTTCTGCTTCTGGCTTTCTCGACTAAATTGCTCTGTACCATCGCCAGAGCCCTTGTCGTCATTTTACATAACAACAATTTCATTATTTTCACTGTTCTACGACTATGACCTTTCTTAATCATCTTCAGGACTACGACCGTTAGGAGGACCCTAACAACCGGGCTTATTCCCATTGCTTGAGCCAAAGAAATCAAATAGTTCTGTGCCCATTTTTTGGATTCTTCATCAGTGCTATTCGCCGCCACCACAAGCACAATATAGTGACAAGACACTACCGCGCCCAAAATAAGGATATACCCAATAATCGATTTGATTTTGGCTATTTTTCGAGATCTATGAAGCTTTTTCAGTTCCTTTTCGCGTTTCAAGGGATCATTCCTTGTGGCTCTAAGAATACTATCAGTACTTCTCCTAAATTAATAAATTTTTAAATTATCGAGAAGACAATGATTATGGAATTACATCTTTGAAATAAGTAGGAAATTGAGGATCACGTTGAGTGGAGTCGCAGTCACCAATGGTATCCCGAGTAAAATTAATGTGTCTGTCATAGAACTCTAAGCCAAACGTCCAGGAGTTATTTCTCCAAAAATAACAAATAATAGATCTGTTACCCTTTCAGATTTATTGAAAATGGACGAAATAGCCATCAAAATGAGAATTCTGGTATATAGGAGTATTACTCGAGGGGCTCTTGGGAACATACCGTCTTCGTAAAAGTAGAGAGATGTGAAAACGTGCCCGTACTGGTGTATTAAAAATTAGTCGAGTTAGGAGTAAGATATAATTTACTTTGAGAGCATGTATGAAAGTTTTGAATGGATTCATGTCTAGTTTGAAGTTTCTGATGTTCTCTGGTAGAGTTCTTCGAGCTCTTACTCTCTGAGATTCGGAAGGGTTATTAATTCTATCAGTATTATTTTTTAATTGCCAGGGTAGTGTTGAGCTATAGCGCAGAGGCTTGGCAATTCTTCCCTTTATACAAGTCAACGTTATCAACAGCCAGAAAATAAGGCCCCAAAGTATCCAAAACACCCATGATGAAAGATATTGGTAGGTCAGAAGAGCCGCTGCCTCAGCCAATTTAGATAAGTTTGACTTTTGAAAGATATTCAATGTTTTAGTAGAACTGAGACTGTCGAGTTTTGGACATGA
>ENA-UOTX01001381-UOTX01001381.1-compost-metagenome-genome-assembly--contig:-NODE-1381-length-18494-cov-3.239561_pt1 | contig 18494 bp, 15 predicted proteins | sample MGYA00238143_ERZ746982 | MGnify/ENA primary metagenome ERZ746982 (study PRJEB28758, sample SAMN06268862) | compost metagenome | isolation source: single cell | place: USA: California, Emeryville, Joint... | reverse complement strand
TGGACTAACTTATCAGTCTTGGATCTATCAAAAAATGGGATTGGTAGCAGAGGAGTTAACGAGCTTAGCAAAAACACAAGTTGGCTCCACTTACACACGCTAAATTTAACTAGTAATGCGATCGGAGACTTTGGTGCTGAAGGATTGGGTAAAAATAAAAGTTGGACTTCTCTTCGGATTCTCAATTTGATGAAAAATTCTATCGGCAGCAAGGGAAGCGCCTTCTTGGCAGAGAATAAATCTTGGACTAATTTAAAAGAACTAAACCTGGCTTCAAACTCAATAACTGCTGAAGGAGCATGTTATTTAGCGACAAATGAGAGCTGGATTAAGCTAGAAGTGCTAAATTTAGCTCGAAATTCACTGGGGTGCAACGGATTGCTGGGGCTGAGTAAGAATTCGAGCTGGAATAAACTCAAAAAGCTTAATTTATCTTCTAATTCGATTCGTTCGGAAGGAATGATGTATCTTGCAATGAACAACACATGGACCAGTTTAAAATCACTCGTTTTATCCCAAAATAAAATTGAAGCTGAAGGTGCGCTATATTTGGGCCAAATCGCGACTTGGAGTTCCCTAGCACATATCGACTTAGCTGGGAACTCACTTGGCGATAAGGGAGTTGCTAATTTAGCTAAAAACACGGCTTGGTTGAAATTAAAGAGACTAAATCTCGGTTCGAATTTGATAACTGCGGAAGGAGCGTTAAGTTTGAGTCAGAATACGACCTGGATTAAATTACAGCAATTACTATTACACAATAATAAGATAAAATCCGAGGGTGTTGCGCATCTCTCCAATAACAAAACTTGGCTTAATCTCCAAAAACTCCAATTATGTAACAATTTAATCAGCGATCAAGGGCTTCCTGAACTAAGTAAGAACAGCAGCTGGGACAACCTCCTTGTCTTGAATCTGGGTCGGAATCAAATTACTGCCGCAGGAGCGGGTGATTCGAGTAAAAATACTTCTTGGAGAAAACTCAGGAGTCTCAATTTAGCAAGCAACAAGATTGGCGACATAGGAGCATTTCATCTTAGTCAGAACGCAACTTGGACACAACTTCAAACGCTGAACCTACAATTCAACGAAATCAGTAGTAAAGGAACTAAAGATTTGAAAAGCAATAAAATGTGGATGAATCTCCAAACTCTAGACATTTAATTTACGAGATAAATATGATCAGAAACTCCCATACATGTTATTCTTGCTTCGAAAAATGTTCGGTGCTGACTTCTAGTCGTATTGAAGACTCTATACTCATTTCCAGTATAGCAACACAACTTTATATTCATAAATAATGGGACAGAGCGATAGAGAATTTCATTCCCATTAATAAGCATTAATAAGAATATTTGAAGAATTAGAGAGAATCAGTTTAACTCAACAACCCAACCTTTCATCTATAAGAATCCCTCCTCTCTTTTTGTGGGGAAACTGTTTTGGGAATTTTTTTTTAAATTTTTGAAAAAAAATGCAATAGGACTATATAAAATTCTGAGCAAAGACAGTCAATACAAAAGTAGAAGGTGCTAGAGGATTTTTGTAATCAGGATTTAGCTTTTTTGATACCAACTGGGAATTAACTTGTCTTTATGCTCAGGCTGAAGATTCAGTTCCTCTAAATTAATTAATTTATTGATAAGATCCTCTTTTTCAAATAGAATATTTACCCTCTGTGAAATTGAACAAATCTGGAAGAGGGTTTCCGTTGATTTTTGTGCTCTGGTTACGTAAGTCATTGAAATAAGGGTGAATTAGAGCCTCAATGGGTGTAATTCTATCTTCTGGAAGGTAAACAAGCATTTTTGAGATTAGATCTATTGCCAGCGGATCCACCTTAGTTTTAAATACCTTTATCATTGTTATTAAGGGTTCGCTGAATGAATTTTCACTACCTTCGACCATGGATAGGTCTTTATATTTGGAAGATTGAATTGCTCTGCATTGGGGTTCATCTTCCAGATCTGCTCTTGCGTTGGTGTTCCAAGAACCTTAATAATCTCGACTAACTGATCAACATTCGAATCACCAGCAAAAATTGGCTCTCCAAGGAGCAGCTCCGCAATCACGCAACCTGTTATTGAGAGGTGAGTGTCTTCAAAAGAGAATGAGAAGTCAAAAAACCTGTAGACCATGTATCTATTGCAAAAGAGTAATCCACAGCACCAAAGATGAGCTCAGGTGCACGGTAATATCTCGAGCAGATATATGCGACATTAGCCTCACCTGTGTTTCCATAGAGGAATGAATGAATGCGGAGTCAGAAGAAGAGATAAGAAATCTTCGTTATCCTTACCTTTTGTGAGTTTTTTAGCAGATCCAAAGTCACAGAGCTTAACAACATGAGTGGCAGGATCAACGAGCACATTTTGAGGCTTAATATCTCTGTGACAGATCCCCAGTCCTTGAATATATGCTATCGATCGAATCATTTGGTAGGAATAGAGCTTGACCAGGATGTTAGGAAATGGTTGTTTCATTTTGTTATAATATTTCAACACTCGGTAAAGATTCTCTGGGATGTAATCCATGACAAGATTCAAATAGACTTCATCGGACTTTTAAAAGGGTGTGGTTAGCATTTTTTCTCAGTAGAATGCGAGATAGAATACATTTTCTGCCCCTTGTGTATAGAAAGCGTGTTTTAAAACTGTAACATTCGGATGTTTTAGTTCTTGCATAATTTGAAGCTCCCGGTTTTTAAATCGTCTGTCTTGAAAGACCTTTTTTATCGCAACTACTTCACCCGTTTCGACGATTCGGGCCTAGAGACGCGCAATATTTCTAACATTCCTAATGAAAATCAAATATACTTTATAAACCACTCCGAAAGAGCCATTTCCGATTATTTGTTCTCCATTAAATGTTAAAGACTGGAGCTATGCATCACAACTTTGAGAAGAGCATGAGTTTTTACCTTTTTTTCAGTCGGCTTTTTGATCTCACCCAGCTGATCACGCTTATCCATGGTGCTCATTTTACTTACTTGTCCAGTCACTTTTCCCGGAATTAGCTCAGATTTCTTAAAACTGCCATTTGAATCCTAATGTCAGACGGTTATTTAGTTTCAAAGGGAGAGAGAATGCGTACAAGCATATTGGAGGCTGTACTCCCTGTGAATTGTGCTTTTCCCTGCATCAGCTCAGCTACCCAAGTATATATTTGTATTTATTAATCGCTTGAGATCACTATCACTTTTAATATAAATAATTTCGATCTTGAAGCTCAGTGGAAAGTAGATCCGAAGTACTGGGGAGAGATTTCTGAAGAAAGGATTAGTTCTGGAAAAGTATTTACCAGATGTTTTGATGCCAATGACTTACAGCTGTGATATGGCTTTCTAATCTAGGGATCAATTACTTGAATAAAGTAAAGGAAAATATTTAAATTCTCATTAATATTTGTGATAACTTCGTTGAAAGTCTGTACACTGAGAACGATGAATGAAGCTATTTGTAATACTAACAAACAGTGAAAGCATGACTCCATTCCATAATGTGAATAATGTAATAAATATATCGCGGCGGATTGGGTAAAGAATTTGCTCTTTCGTTTGATCAGCAACAAGAATTTCCCAAGGCGTTTGTTACTTCAACTTTTCTATCTTTTATTTTAGAGGAAAAGAGGGAGAGAGGAAAAAAAAAAGAGAGAAAACACACAACCTCCTATCTTAAAAAAAAAAATGAGAAGAAAATATTGGAATATTGAATTCCATTATCTTGAATATTTTTTCTCTGCAGTTCTATCGACTAATAAATCCATTTATTGTTAACTTTAGCAAGACTCTGCTCAAGATTATTAGAGATGTAACAACATGGAATTCCTAACTTTGTAAATTTGCTACAGGAAAGCAAGAACCGAGTGCTTACGAAATAACGATCATGAAACTTTTGGTGAAGATATAGTGTGTAACTAGACTCAAGTGACGTTTACTGAAGAGTTTCATCACTTCCAACTTGAAGTTCTATTTCTGTAATTCTTCTTTGGAGTCCTATATTACATAGAAATAAAGATAAAGGTTAGAATGTGCTCGTAGCTCGGATTTACCGAGAAGTTGTTGTTGAAGTGCAGTTTTTTCTCCTTTTAGTGAGGTGATTTGTTGTTGAATACGGGAATTGTCAGCTTTTTGTTGTGCAAAATTTTTTCTCATATTATCTTCAATCTTGCCCAGATTGGTTAGGAGTTCATTTTTCATTTCCTGTAGCTGTTGGCCCACATCTCTTTCCATGCTATTAATTTGGTCTAAAACTTGAGCATCTCGTCGGTATTGATCCATATCTTCTGCTATTTGCTTTACCATGTCCTACAAAATTTCAAAACGTTTCTCCTATGCTGAGCCTGTGTTGGCTTCTTACCTCTAATGACATCAGTTTCCCCTTCAAGCTTGCTGAGTTTGCCCAATTCGCATTGGATTGTCCGTAAGGTGATTTGCCACTACTTAGTTGGTCGTCTTCGAATCTCTGACTTGCCTTTAAGCCTGTAGAAGATTTGTAGGTTCCTAACATCTATGCTTTGCCAGCCATTTCACACAAAGTATGTTTTTCAGAGTTTACCTGGCGCTGATATAAAATTTCTCTTGCTTGCTGATTATATTTTTTGGAAATAATTAAAGTAGTTATGCTTTTATACTCGTATTCCTCAAAATTTAGCATGAATGTCTTTTATTCTAGAAAACTTTGGAACTGCAATCATAATCCCACTCTTTACATAGCTGACGATTGACGATTGACAAGTCAGTGATAATAATTGTTGAATTGAGGAAATTTCATTAATTCTTATTTGATCCAATCCGCTATTAATGAAGCTCGATCATAACAGTTTTCTTGTCTCTTATGGCTGAGTTTTAAAGATAGAGAATGCACTCGCGGTTAACTAGGCCGCGTCGTTTTGACTTGAACGCTGAGCTTTTAATACATCAGGGCAAATTGTGGAATAAAATTTAATTTCGTCGTAGTTGTTAGAATGATGCGTTAGCGCTTCAAGAGTTTTTTCTCGCTCTTCTTTGTCACTGATTATTGTGTGACCTATGAAAATGCTGCCCTTTTATTTAGCCATCTCCTTCAAGAGATTTATAGTCCACGAGAGATGATTGGAATATTTCGAATCAGTCTTTTGGAATGGTGCAAATCAGATCCACTCGATGTTGTTCCAAGATGAAGGCGATTTCAATTCGCATTGTGAACTACGGTATACTCCTCTTAAGACTATCACAACATATAGATTGCTTTCTTCTGGAAAGCATAATAAACTGTCCGAATCTCAAAAATGAATTACAAACTAATCACTCGCTATTCGGTGGTCGTTCTGAAGTAGAAAAATATATAAAGGTTACCCGCGGGCATTAATATTATGAGTGACAACTAATTCACCATATCAAAATTTACTGAAATGTACAAAAAGTATTTAAAAGTTTCGTACTAATACTCTAATGTAAACATCTACTCTCCATTTGTCCTAAAATTGATTTTTGCTTTCAGGTAGTATGATTTCGGGATGGTCGATTTACTTTCGGAATCACTTGGTACGTCATAATCTTCATCATGGTCTTCATGATCGAAAATTTTCGTCTTTTTCATCACTCTCTTTAACGCTGTGAGAGCAGCAAACTTGGCTTGTTTAAAGACATTCGCAACTTGTTTTTCGCTATGTCTTGTTTCAATATGTCTGCTTGAATTGATTGAATCTACTGAGGGTCGTCTGGAACCTTCTGTAGTTAAGCAATAACCCAAAGTTTTAGTGCGTCTTCCAAAATCTGGCTTGAGCTCAGAAAAAGCACTAAAGCGCAATGTTTCCTTATGGGCATCGTTTGCCATATTTTTATTATTTTCAGTATCATATGTGAACTGAAATTCATTCACATCTGAAATAAGAACAATTTCCTCTTCTCCTCCTCCCCCGCCCTGAGTCAGCATGTGATGAGCCTTCTTGTACTTGAGTTCTGAAAGAGCGCTGTAAATTTCCAAACTCGAAGGCCAGTCTCGGGTTCTAGCTTTTGCAAAATCCACATCAGCAAGCCAAGGATGCTTCATAATTTCTTGATACCCGCCTGCTCCAAGTCTATCAGCTGGAGTTTTAACTAATAACTTGTTTATGAAATCTTGCATATTTTCTGACACATGCTTTGGACAAACAGGAGTTTCCTTAAGAACCTTCACAAAAATATCCTCTCCTGGCTTTTTCCGGTAAAATGGAGGGTTGCCACAAATCAGCTCATATGCCAGTACCCCAAGGCTATAATAATCAGCAGTAAGAGTATACCCATTTCCTTGCATAACTTCAGGAGCCATTGTTCTATTCAATAAATGGTTAGCGATTTTATTCAAAAAAGAATTGATCACTCTTGGGTTCCACACATCGAATAGCAGAGCGAGTCTCGATTATCCAACTGCTTAGCTGTACCAAAGTCGCTAAGATGAATATGTCCATCATAGTCAAGAAGTATATTATCTGACTAGAAAGGAATAAGTGTGCTGCAATAAACAGGAAATCGTTACTTTCAAGTCTCTGTAAATGATTTTTTTATCATGAATCAGAGATAAATCTGAGAGAGTTTCTGCCACATAAATTTTTGTTTGTTCTTCTGAAAAAGGACCTTTTCTCTGAATTAAAGATCTCAAGCAGCCTCCTGCTAGGTAGTCCATCACAAAGTAGTAATGATATTTCTGTCCAACAAAAGAAAAAAAAAAATAATCATTCAAAGGTGTTTGACGAATGTATTAATCTACTGTTTGGAAAGTATAACGGAGCTTGACCTTCAAATTTTCTTTCAGAGTGATCAAAATTGATTTCTCATTGAGGATAGCATGATGTTCGGCTTCCAGAGTCTTTCCGATTCCTTTTTTTATTTGTTTGATTGCATACACTTTGCCCGTGTCTCTCTTCCGACCTAGTTTTTGATATTCGTCTCATTTTATTTGATAATATTTGTTACCAACATACACCGTGGAGAAACCGCCTCTCCCAAGCTTTGCATAGATTTCAAAATCGCTTATGGAAGTCTTTTTAAGCTTGAAAAAGGAATTCAAGGACTGTAATTTAACTGTCGGAAAATATGGTATAAGCTCTAGTTTGTCTGGGAACTTATCAAGACAGGTTTCAGGTATTGTGAGTAAATAGTCATAGACAATCTGTTTGGATTTCGTTTGCAGAGTTAAGATACTCTCAAAACTTCTGCAGAAAGTTATCTCTTTTTGAGTACATATCATCTCCAGTTTGGTTTTCGCTTGCTCGGCAAGCCATCTAACAGTATACAAATATGCTTCGCTTTTGAAGATTTGAATGTCTACTGAGACAGTATCATTCAAAAATCCGATTCTAAATGTTTTGAAGTGGGTGGAGAAAAGGCTTGGCTCTGCTTCATCAGCAAGGTCTTCTTCTTGAGAATGAAACATCTTTTCGCTAAATTCGGACGCTGAACTCAAATAATTTCCATCTTTCTTAGGAGTTATTGATCCAGCTATCATCCTTTAAGCTTCCAAGACTTACAAGGAAAATAAATTTATTTCGGCTGATGAACTTATATAACAGATGAGCCCGTCGTGAGAACCCTCTTGATAAAATTACTGGGTAGATAGATTCTTCTCTTTTTTAAAAAAATCTTTCTCTTATTGAATGATAGGGAAGTTTCCTCATTCCATAAATCGCGTTTGCATTCTTCAAGTGTTCGATCATTTTTCAGGCATTTATTAGACATTTCAAAGGCTATGCTGAACAAACAATCTAAATCTGATTATTTGCATCTCCTTCGGTAGCGTTATTGGATTTGATCCGTTCAAACTTTGGTTATTCGTGCAATCACCTTGTGCCGCTTTACAATTATTCCAATTATTTGGCTTAGTTAACCACTGTCAACGATTTTTTTTATTAAGAGTCATCAGCTAGTCCATCATTTCGCTCAGTAATAGACATTTTTCTAATTTCATTAGTTCTAGTGATTTGGAATGTGCAACAGAAGAGAGGTTATTTGTTTGCAATTTTTTCTGTTGATTAAATCTTTCCTCTGTATTCCTTAGCTACATTAGATCTAAAATTGCCAATTATCTTAAATATGGGCTCCTCTATGTCGTGCTGTGCTTCCCGCAAACAGATCAAATCGGACGATCCTCCTAGACCAGAGCGTGAAGAAGAGGAAGAGAAAGCAGATGTCAGGAGAAGAAGTGTAAACCATTTCAATGGCTACCAGGAAGATCCCATGGAACCAGATGAAGATCAAGATCCGGATGGAACCAAAGTATTGTGCCAATTGTGCGTCCACAAATTCGATCAGCTTGACGTATTTATAAATAATCCATGCAAACATCAGATATGTGGAACTTGTCTCTCAAAAGGTTCTCGCAACGTTAACCGAAATCACTGTCCATATCCCGAATGCAAATTTAAATTGAACATTATCGAAGTCAATAAGTTCTGGACCCAGAAACTCAGCAGTAATACTGACTATAACTAACATTAGGCAGCATAATAGCATCAATTCCGAACTGCTGTGAGTGATAACCGATAATTGTGACTCAACATGCATTGCTTGTAAATCTGTCTTGGAGCACGCTATATTATCTGATATCGAACAGCTTCATCATAGTTAGAGCATAAATAAACTCATATACTTGTTTGTGGGGCTCTACTAATTTTTTGCATAGGTTTTAAATTCTGAATTTGTATTATTTGATACAAAGAATGTGCTTAAGGCGAAGGCTGGTGCGGTTTTTAATTAAATGTACAAATCAGATTGACTTAAATATGAAAAATGGAACAAAAAATTCTGCATTATCAAACCCATATATCTTTGAAATGAAATTTCTATTGAAATAATTTTGAAACTGAACGAAGCGAGCAATAATTTTAATTCAATTATTTCCCTCTGCTTCAGTTATTGTTTCCAATCGGTTTTGTCCATCTTTAATCTCTTCTTGATTGAAAAACTCGTAAAGTTTCTTTGCAACTGGTCGAAAATCTTCTTTCTGAGATTTTAATAAATGCCATGAGCAAAGAAACGCAGTGACATTCATATTACCTTTGCTAAATCTTCCAAAAATGGCGTTAAAAATTTGAGAGCCTGATCATTTGAATCCCCAGTAAACTTTTTTATCAAGAGGCCATTCAGTGGTTGACTTCGAATTTGAGTTGATGATTCCTTGAAATTTTTTAATAGACTGATAAAGGAATGAAATTTTACTTCAATAAAAATAGTGTTTTTGAGGGGTAATCCCAGCGGTAGAAGACTTTTCAGGTACATATCTTCGCCTATTTTCTTGCAATGCTCTTGATGATAAATCTTGGAGATATATTTGAGAGCTCCTTTGGCTTCCAGAATCTTCTCTGCTAACTGTTTATGCATAATTTAGATAAAGTCATGGCATTGTTTGATTACTCTTTCTTGCAGAGTAGTATAAATTGAGATTGAATAGTATTTTGATGCGTCATTTAAAAAGTCCAGTAACCCAGGGCGAAAAATGCCATATGATGTATTGCCTTGGATCGTCACCTAAGCAGCAAACTCAGTTTTCACTCACAAGTAAAGGAGCTTACTTCGATAGCGTCAGTTTCTGAAGATGGAAGCTCGCATGAAAATGCCATAATTGTGTGTTCAAGGCCAAGAACGAGATTATTCTGGCAGGAAATATTATTAATTCGGACATTATCATAGTTAATTTAGTTTACTTTCGATTCATAAATGTTTGCGTCTGGATGGAATTCAACTTTTTCAAGTTTGATTAGTTGCCTTGACTTGGGGGACAGGTATTGGTCATTACTGGACCTTGATTCCATTCCGTTCCGCATTGCCAAATCTTTATTAGTTCGATATTGAAAAATAAACATTATATAGATCTTGATAACGTTGCTTGGATCAATTAATTTTTCTAATAAAAGGAATTGGCTACGGATTTATCGCATTTGATAAATTCGAGAACAATAAAATTCTTTTAATAAAAGCAATTCTTGATCGAAATTGACCTAAGCTGATTCAAAGCTGATTTAGGGATTCGTTATATTAGCTCTTCATTCATTTATTAAGCTCAAATAAAATTAAATTAGTTCGTGCGAAGCTTATCTCCCAAAGAAAGTTACAAATAGCATTTTCCCATCGACTGGTAGTGATATCCCATGAGAAGGTGAGGTATAGAGTCTATTGCTGATGATAAACAATACTTTGCGAGTTCTCTCTTCTGTGGAAGCTCTTCTTAATTGAAATCGATTTGGATGTAATTCCTGAGTTTTATGGGTTTCTCATCTCTATTCTGTATTGCAACTGAATGCGAATCTGATTTTTCCAAAATCAGAATTTCGGATTCGAAAACGGGTTAACTGAATTAAAATATGTTTTTTATTTAACTGATCTGTGGCTATTATCCAAAATCAAGTTGTGAGTGAAAATGTTTCAGCAAATTCGAGGCTTAATTTAGTGTTCTGATTCCAGAAAAAGCCTCTGGGAATGAGCCATACATAATAAAGGCGTTTTGTACAGCAAAATGGGAGTCTTGAAGTCAGATGATAAATTTGTAATATTTTGAATCTTAACAAGCAACACTGATTGTTTAATGAAAGTTATCTCACTCGAAGAGAATCAATATCACATCAAGTTGAGTATTGCATAAGAAATGAATGTGAGACATAACCCAGAACAAGAAACATGCCAAAACCAGATGTTCTTCAAGAAAATTTGATCTAAACTCTCCCGTTGCCAACGGTTGTAATTAATTTTCCATAATTAAATAACCACAATTTAACAAATTGTGTTTCTAAATTCAATACTATTATCGTCTGGTTTGCTTAAGCAGCACATTATTCAGAAAATCATTATTGGGTTTACATGTCATGGAAATTCTGGTGTTAACTATTTCAGAAGAATGCTAATACTCAGCAGAGACATTATCTTATCATGCTAACTTTTCAAAAGCGGGTCTCTTTTTTCTCAGAGGGACTCTGCTAATAACGACATGGGATGGAGGATTGAGCATTTAACCTAATCACTAAATTGTTGAGGTCCGAGGGATGAGGTAGGATTGCTACCTAAATTGATAATGATCTTGGAAGTTCTCATTAATTGGATTAATATGAGATCGTTTTGAGTTAGACCATCAATTAGGAGGAGATCCAAATATTCCATAATTTAGCCTAATGTATGCTAATTTCGTTTGAAGCTTGTAATCGATCCAATATTGATAGTTTCAATCTCTGAGCAATCTATTAGGAGATCAAAAATAAAATATTAATAATTTAGCACAGCGCCATCTGTCTGAGAAAGGATGAATAATGTGGTTGATGATAGAGATGAAAAACTGCGCCAGAAACATCTCAACAAAGAAAGGAAACCATTGAGCAAAGAAAGACAAGAATCGCCGGTTCATTCAGCAATTAGCAAAATACCATGTCATTCGTCTCGAGTTCGAGAAAAAACCGACAAATTTATAGGAATACATGGCGAAAGCCTCGTTCATGCATCTATTAGACAAGCCGGCAAGTCGAATGTGAGCAGATCACAGACAGGAAAAAATATTACAACTTCTTCAGTCTCACCTCCCAAAAAATTGATGCAAAAATCACCTCAGAAAAAAAATATTCTGCCAATAACCACTATTGACTGCGTTCGAGCTCGAAATTCGTCAAGTAAAGCTTAGAGTGGGGTTTTTTTTTAACTTATTTCCAGAGTCTGAGAAGGATAAATTGCACATTGGTTCATTACATAACAAAGCAAGGAGCAACAGAAACGGTTCTCTCAACTATAAGAAGGTCAGGAATGGCAACCTCGGAAAAGGTATTTATCATTTAGCTAAGCTGCAGTGCTATAACTATTATTTTCGAAGACGCAACTTTTCGAGATAAACAACTTGAAATTTCCACCCCTTTTTCAGTTCCTGTTTCTCGAAAACCATCACTTCACTCTGCTAATCAAGAACTTTCTCCGAAATACTCAGATAGGGAGCTTCTTGATTTCCTAGTCCAAGTTAAAGATGCTGTTGAGCGCAAAAAAATTGAAGAAGAGATTATGCGCCTCGTGGTGCAGTGCGTTTCCTCTGGAAAATCTGGATCATTCAAGCTAATAAACGACATTATCGGCAAGTACGAGAAGCCAAAAAAAGCCAACAAAAATAAAGAGGATCTCAGCTATAAGTTGTCACATTTTTTAAGAAAAATAGATATGAAGGTTCCTAATCTGTGCGAGCAACACATCGAATTACGTACGCGTAACAAGAGCGACTCGATGAAAAATACTCCTCAAAAAACGGCTCAGCAAACTTTTGGTCTTTCACAATCTATTTCAGAAGCTTTAAAGAAAGAAAAATCGGTAGCGACTTCTGGCAAACCTTCACGGCAGTCAACTCGAGCAGGGTCTTTACTTGCGATGACTCCTCTGACCTCTAATTCGGCTTCTAAAGCATATATCTCTAATATTCCATCTCAGAATGCAAGCCAAACTAATTTGGAATACAAATACCAAAGCCACTCAGCCAATTTCCAGAAGAAATTTAATTCTTCTGAATCTTTGAAGGCAAATTCAATTGAAAGTGAGGAGGAAATCCAAATTTTAAGTAAAGAGAGCCCTGTACAAGAAAGTTTCGACGAAAGTTGGAACACTCGAGGATGCTATCGAGACGCTTCAGACAGGCTCGAGCAGTCAAATCATGTTGAAAATCATAAAGATTCATTGCTGTCAAAAACTTCATCGAGGTCAACTCTACTCAGAGGAGCAGATATGTCTGAGAATAATGAATCAATTATCGAATTTAAGGCGGATTCAGATGAAGTAATCGGCAGGTCTGAGGCGAACGAAAGGAAGAGTTCTCTTGACGAGGATAAATTTCTTGAAGAGAAACCAGAACAGCAAGAGCAAAATGAAAACAATATTGCTCTTCTTGAAGAATGGAAAAGAATTGCAAGAGAAGAAGAAGAGTTCTTTCAGTGGCAAGATCAGAATTTAGCTGTTACAACGAATTTCTTGGCTGAAGAAATGATGATGATGAATCCATTCGAAAAAATTGGATATCTTACACCTATTACTGAAAGGGATGAATGGACTTCTATCGAAGGAGAGCAGATGCCGGCCAGAAAAAACAAAATCGAATTTGATGAGTGCGATAGAAAGTTGCAAAATCCTTTAAATTCTAATTCAAAATGGGCAAAGCGAACCTTGACTCAGGGAGAGAAGAGTGATGACAGTCTTGAACTTGAAGGAGGTAGTGGGCAGCCAGCAATTAGAGAGACTTCTTCAAAAAGTAATCGGCGAGCTTTGCATAATAATTTTTTAGAAAATTCTCAAATATCAATTGTGCGGCAGGCTCAGAAAGTTGCTCAGCATATCCAAGGATTACTAACTGAATTAGAATCAGCAGCAAGTGAGTCAATGGATAAATAAATCGTGTGCGTCGACAATTCTATCATAAAACAAGGATAGACGAATTAAGGTATTCAGCAGAAAGCATTGGAATTGACATTATTAATATCAATGCGATTTGCATATCACCTCAGTAACAGACTCGGAAGTAGCATCTGAGGTCAGACTCTTTTTCGATACTATTTTAGAGAATAATTCACAAGTTTCAATAAAGAGCCCACTTACGTTGAAGAAAATGCTGTATTTGTAAATGATATACAATTATATATTCTAATTGATTCTGCTATGTGAGTGTGTATTTGTGATTTGCTAACAAAGAAAAATATTGTCCTTTTTGGAGGATCATTCAATCTTTTCTCGTGATACCTTCTAAAAAACAAACTGTTTGATCAACGATCTTTACAAGCAATGATGGATTTAGCATTGCTAGTATAGATTACCTGCAAATTCTCATGGATTTTCTGGCTCGTTAGAACCAACTTACCAATGCTTATTAATTGAAAAAGTAAAAAAACTATTTTGTTGCATCCAAACAATGAGAAAATTGAACTGAATTTTCAATTATCGAAAATATCATTTGATAGCTCATAATTAGCAAGCAATTTAGCGCAAGGTAACTAACTGATGCCGGAATCATTTTTTTGTAAAATACTGGTCAAGGATCGTAGCTGTTGCACCTTTTATCTCGTTCACAAGGAGAACGCGTTTGAAAGTCTGAAGTGAATCAGAACTTTGATTAAATTTCCAATAATATGCAATAGGCAGTATCTCAAACCAAAGCATTTTTATCAAAACAGCAAAAAAATTTGTAAGCATATATAAAGTGTAGTTTTCTTATACTCACTAGCGTATTGACAGGAGAAATAAACAAAACTATATTTTTCAATTTGTTTTATATACATAGTTCCAGTTTTCCCTATTGTTTTTTTGTTCTTGAAGATAATCGGATGTTCTCCAATAGGAGAGACAAATCAATTTCAAAAGTAGTTGGTTGATGATTTGTTTTCGAATTTTTAGAACTCAAAGTAGTCACTAAGAAAGTCTTGATCTCTTTCTAGTGGGAGTGGCTGATCTGGAAACAGGTCTCCGTAAAGATCTACATTTTCTTGACTGACTAAAAGAGGCTCAACTTGCATCTCTTCAGGTTTAGTCTGATTAGATAAGTGAGATCTGTTGGATCTTCCCTTAACGATATTTAGAGCTTCTCCTGATCCACCAGTAAAATCCTGGCATTCCAAATCATGGGCTTCTTCTGTTGAATCTCTTGTCAAAAGATTTATCTTGGCAAGTACCTCTTCACTCATTGAAGAATTTTCTTGAGAGCAAGAGGTTTGTAAAGGTGAAGGACTGAGGTGGAACTGATCTAGAGCAGGTTGGTATGGCAAGTCAATGTTGGCTATGGAGCTCAAAGTATCGATTGCCTTTTGATTCATTTTTCGCTCTTTGACATCTTCTTTTATCGCTGTAATTCGTGAGGCTATTTGCAAGAGCTCATTCATCAATCCTTCTTCATTGTCTTCTACTGGGCTAGCTTCTTGACACTTTTTCAGCCCTTGGTATTCGGAAATCTTAATCTGATGGAGCTGTTTTAAGATCTTCAGTTTATCAAATAGCAGCGAGAGAGTCAGTGAGACTGACTCTAAATCACGATTCGTTTTAATATGGTTTTGATCAGAAATTAAATTTTTAGTTAAATCGAAAGTTTGAGAGTCTTGGGAAACTGGATCGTTTTGTCGATAACTGATATTAATTTCAGAGCTTTTGGTTAATTCGCTCTGTTGTTCCTCCATGTCAAGGTGAACATGTTTCCGTACTGCTGGCTCAAACTCGTGAGTAGTGTCTTCCTCTTCTGTCGATGTGGTCGCTATGATGCCATTGTTCTGATTCTTGTGGATCTTTAGATGCTTCTTGAGGCTGTTCTGATAGTAATATGCTCGTGAGCAATATTGACAGCTGAATCTTCTTCGTTCATCCTAGCGAATGTATTGATTAATGGAAAAATCTTAAAAAAAGGATTTACTGAATTTTCGTGTGTCTGCTGATGCTGCTTGAGGTTTGAAAAGGTGGTAAAGCCTCTTTTGCAAATGTCACAATAGTAAGGTCTTTCTCCTGTATGAACTTTTTCGTGTCTCTTTAGATTGCATAACTTGAAGCAATGTAAGCTACAATAAAAATCAAGTTGGAGTACCTGGAAGAAGGTTTGATCGCAATATTCGCAATTGTATAATTTTGGATTGATTCGACTTTGAATGAATCTTTCCAAATCGATCGTATTACGTGGATTTGACAATTTTGTGCTAATGGTAATCGATTAAAAGGAGAAGCGCGGGACTAAGACTTACCTCATGGTAGATTCAGAGAAATTCTGAGCCAATGAGCTGTGTCCAGCAGCGATGACTGTTTTGTAGGACGTGGCGGTTGATTCCTTTCCCAATATCGGGGAATGTGATGCTATGAAAGCAGCTTTTTGCATTTTCATTTCTGAGACCAGTCGTGGTACGTGTTTTTAATTTCTATAAGCAATTGTTTTATAATCTTTGGACTTGTTTAAATAACGTACAATCCCAAAACGTAATTTTTATTTTAGGAATCGTTTTTATTGTTCTTTATTTGCATTAACTGGGCCTCGTTCGCTTCAAAACGGAATCGAATAAAATTATCTAAAAGTTCTCTTGAGGCTTCGTTGTTCTAATGATATATAACACACTGAAGCTTTTTTTGATAAATGTTTGAAGCTACGAGACATATTTCATTTCGAAAAATAGATTACACTTTCTCTCACTGGAAATTCCAGGTGGATATGCTTATGAAAGCATTATACTCGCTCAACCACACGTTATAAGTAGAAAGGAAGACAGATTGTGGAAATAGGCTTTTCATAAGTCTGCTTGATACCACTTAATGACTATTAATGACGACATCCAGCTGCTCTCCTAGATCGTATTTATGAGTGATTTAATTACTTTCTACTTAGAATTTTCCCAAAAATGGCAAGGGCGGGCATTTTTACTAGTTCGTTTCTTGATACAAAAACTGTAAAAAAAAATAAAATCTGAAAACCCTCTTTAATTAGATATTTGAGTTCCTATTAGATCTAAATAAAAATATTTTCGTTTCTTAGCTGTTGGACCAGTGATCAAAGTTATTTTAAGCGGCGAAAAGCCTCTGGAGGGATTTATATAAAAATAGGTAAACGTTCTTTTGCTTGTCTTAGAAACCAAGCACAACCATCTGTAGTAAAGGTTTCACAGGTCTAGACACCTCACCTACAGTCCAAATGATGAAGTTTAAATATTGATTATGTGTTCTAACATGATTAGTAGTAAATCAATCACACATCTGAATTCAACAAAAAGGCAGCCTTGAATTTGTTTTTAAGGTTGCTTGTGCTACTTTCTCAGTAAAAAGTTTATAATCCTTAATTCGACCGTCAGATGAATTAACCAAAAACTGTCAAAAACCTTTTTCCAAACTAATGCAAATGAAGGCTTATTCAATTTATGCTGGTAAATTATTGATTGGTCAGGACCTTTTTTCGAGTTTGTTAGCACACTTTTCCTTTTCTCTTTAGTGTGCTAGATCAACAGTTTTAGATCTCTCCATGCATTCAATTCTGGTTGAGGCTAATTTTAACAGAAAACTGTTTCACAAAAAAACATATAATTCATGAATGCTCAATGGGTCTTGAATATCCAGTAAATTTTATAAACTATTTCATACATGTGCAACCGCCTTCACGTGGTTCGATTCAATTTGAACCGTCGTCTTACAAAAGTTTTTCATTTTTTTCTTGCTTTTCTGTAGACTCTCCAGCTACTGGAGTTTCCAATTTCCCTTCGTTTTTGAGAGCTATCTTTTCACCTTCGAGTTGCTGTTGTTGCTTTTCAATAGTTTTTTCACCAGACATACTCATCATTTGAGCCTAATAAAGGGTTGAACGGAATTTCGGAGATTGAATGTATACTACTTTTTTCTTCTTCCCCTCCTCCTCTTGACGCTGCTGCTGCCGCTTTAAGTATCTCACTCTAACCATAATAAAGATAGAATACAAAACAAATCCTCCGAATGAAACAAAAAAGAGGATGATATTGACCAACGCAATTTTATAATATCGTGTCGTTGTCTAATGAAGAAAATATTAGAAAAGAAGCAGGCAGTACCAATACGCATTTCGAACCGTTAACAACAATGATTCCGATGATGCTCCAAGCAAAACTGGCGATGAAAAACAATATAAAAAGCAAGAAATTGATCACAATCCCTGAGAGAATCTTCAAGAATTCCATAAGCATATTCGCATAGATCAAGATAAATGAGTAGTTGAGAATTATCGTGCCTGTGGAATAGCAGCAGATTGATGCAACTATGAGAGATAGTTGTAAATTACCTAGAATGTAACTTCCAAGCCAACTCTCGCTGTCAGTAGTAGCTTTACAGACTTGGTATTCGCTCTTGTAAACACCATAAAGCGAGGCTGTGATCATGCTTAAAACAAAGAGCAGGAGCGTGGGGATTGCAGGAGAAATGTACACAATCTAAGTAAGATTATGTTAGTGATGGAGTAGTTAGAGAGCAAAGTGACTAAATAAATCTCAAAAAGGCAGGGCAAGGAATAAAAGCTTACTGCTCCTCGTTTATTTAGCCAGTCAACCAGCCCAAATTTGCAGCACTTCTTCGGAGGCATTCGATAGACAATTCAAGATGACTACCGCTATATAATTTTTTTGTTGTATTGCGCAATTAGATGACGAGAGGCAGTCAAATAAAAAATGAGTATGAACGAAAATTAGAAACAGTTAGTAGATTTCTCACTTAGAAAGCTAGAGTTAAGTATTTTATGTTAATTATTGGTGTAAAAGCAGCACTGTGAAAATGGCACTACAATGTGGATTCTTCCGAAGACATTAGAAAAATACTTCCGCTCAGGATAAGCACAAAGTCACAAAAATGGTTGGCCAGTTCAAATATACACTTTTATTTTGAGAACCATGGGGTGTTATTTCAAGCAAGGTTCCATTACAAGCAAATCTACAATTCCACTTGAAAGTTGTCAATCAATGCTTGCAACATTTTACACTCATCAACTACATGATTGAGTATTGCAATGAATATTTCTCAAAATGTTTCCTTCTTACTTTTTCACAAGAAAAATACCATTATT
>ENA-UOTX01001379-UOTX01001379.1-compost-metagenome-genome-assembly--contig:-NODE-1379-length-18531-cov-14.433781_pt1 | contig 18531 bp, 8 predicted proteins | sample MGYA00238143_ERZ746982 | MGnify/ENA primary metagenome ERZ746982 (study PRJEB28758, sample SAMN06268862) | compost metagenome | isolation source: single cell | place: USA: California, Emeryville, Joint... | reverse complement strand
TTTATATATCTGAACTGTATTTTTCCACTATATTTTTTACGAATAGATTAATACTTACCGTTAAATACTACTTTACAGCTTCCAGTATCACTACTCAAAACTACTACAACAAACTATAATTTCGAGTCTCAGAATTTTACATCTATTGTTTAAATTGTAATCTTATGTAAAATTACTTAAAATAGTAGAAACCACAACACATAAGTGCTCACAAACCCAAGTATATCATCCCTTCAACTAGCTAAAGTAATTCATCTCATACTCCTTAGAAAACGAAACTCCTCTCACCCTATCTGGCCCTTCTGTCTGCACCTGTTTCGGTTTGCTTGTAGCAGGACGTTTCCTCTGCTCTCTTACGGCATAAGGACTGCTCTCATGATCTGAAATGTCGTCTAGATAATTCAATCTCTTTTGAAGTATATCATGCACTGAAGTCGATAGGTCTTGATGCGTGAGTCTCTCGATGTGATACTTAGTGGACGACTGTGAGTTCGAACTTCGATTAGAACTCGAAGGTCGTCCGGTCTTTGAGCTCGTAGGTCTCTTCATGCTTGAGCTCTGAGGCCTTATCATATTTATATTGATTTTTCATTGATTTACATTAATAGTGGAGGATTCAATTGAGTAGTGGCATAAGCAATTACATTTACCTTTTCTGCTGTAATACACATCAACATTTTTTGAATTTTCTCTATATATTAATGCCCATTACAGTCCATGATATTTTGTTTTGCAAGAAGATATTAACAAAAAACACAATTTCAACTGAAATTTTAAATATTTTCTTGGAAATAAATTGTTTATAATTTGTAAAACTCACTCAGAAATCAGTTCATAAGTTTGCAAATCTGGTTTCATAAACAATTAAACAGCTATCCCTACGATCTGATAGCATAATTCTAATTCGTGTTTTGAAGAATATTCTAACTGAGAAGCATACTCAAATAGATAATAAAGTACTATAGGACAATAAGAACGAAAGCAAGCTATTTGAGGTTCTATGAAAATTATTTTCTAAAATCTCCTTGGAAAATTCTCATTCTATTTTCGTTCAATTGCGTCTGCTCTCGATTTAGAGGAAACAGACCGACAAATCAACACCTAATAATTTAGTGAGAGTGATTAAGAATAAAAGTTAGCAATTTACTTCCATTCGATTCGGATCCAGTATAAAGGACCTTCCCAGTATTGAAATCGAAAAGCTTAGCCGCGTTATCTCGAGATGCAGCTGCTAGCATGTCTCCACTTGGACTCCATCGTACACAGTTGAGGATTTCTGTAATATTGTCAAAGATATCAATCAAGATAAAAGAGTTTACTAAATGAAAAAACTTACTTGAATTCTTGGCATCAAAGATTTTAACTATCTTTGAATTCCGCTTGTCAAATATCTTAATATTCTCATCTTTGCCTCCGGACGCAACCAAATTTCCATTAACTGGACAAACATCAATCCAAAACGTGCAGTCTATAAAATGAGTAAATGTTTAATCTAAGAGATATAAAAACAAAGGTCGAGGAAAAGTAATCAATAATGATTGTGGAGATAGACTCCATAATAAATACTGCTTCCACGTTCTATTTGAACTGAATCTGCCAACGTCAAGACCTTTCTCTCAGCGTCTAAAATATTGAGCTGGTTTATCCCGTGCTTGATAAATAGTAAGGGTTCGTTGGTATTCGAGCTCCACCGACAACGACAAAACAGATCTAATGTAGAGTAATAAGAAAACACAGATCAATAAACATATTGTCGGGAGTCCTGGCTAATATAATGAGCGAAAAGAAAGAGAAATAAATGGTGATAACCCACAAAGAAAAATTCTTGAAAACTTCAATTACCTGAATTGTCGTCATCCATGTTCAAATGGAAGATGTACTTATCGGTATTCAGATCAGATATCAAACAGACTCCGCGATCATCTATTGTCGCTAAAGTTTCTCCACTGGGATTAAAATCGAAACTAGTAATGCAGTTCTCTAGAATGAAACCGACAATTATCACGAGAATAAGAGCATTGATAGATGTACCAACTTCATCGTTGTATTCAGGATGCCATTTCATTTGTTTTAATAGCTTTACTTCGAAATTACTTTTCTGCCCACAATATCCGATATTCCACAGGTGAAGACCTATTTCTCTCTCAGCAGCGACTGCTCCAAGGATACCCCTCCTCGAGTTATAAGCCACATCTCCGAAGCCAGTAACTAGATGGATATGATTGAGAATGCACGTGTTGAATATATTGCAAGTGAGATAAAGATCAATAGTCACCAAAAGAGGATTTGGAACAGAAACACTAAAAAAGCTAAGTTCAATCACCTCCAAATATTTCTTCAGACGAATAGATTTTCTTTACTTTTCCTTTTATCGATGCATCATAAACCTCCAAATTGGCTGTAAAATTCAATTGGTGTTTCAGAAACACAAATAGTCTCGTGTTTGGGATTTCTTTTACGAAAGTTCGACCGCCTATAACAGAAAATAATTTTGATTCCCTTTCAAGCTCTGATATACCAAATGTCATCTTTATTCCTTTTAAGGCCTGATAGCTTTGCTGTGTCTCAAGGTCCATGATGGTAATCTCACTCACTCCTTTCCTTTGTGAAGACCATACGAGCAGTGTTGGAGGAAGAGGTGAAGGATTTATCCCTTTAATAGAAGTTTAGAGTTGAGAATTCAAGTAGTTTTAAAATTCGATAATGGAATGTCAAAAAAGAGAGAAATTTATCTGCAGTAGGAAGAGGCTATGAGTACCGGCAGCGGTTCTTTTGATTTCTTGAAGCAACTCGTCGGATGGCACGTCGGTTTTATCTTGTTTTGACTCTTCGCGGACTTTTAGAGCATCAGATTCCTTTTTTGGAAGCATTGCTGTTTGAGATTGTTAAGAATAAATTTAAATTGGTTCACAAATATAATCTCAGTAGATTTAACTATTAGATATTGATAGAGGAGCAAGAGTATAATTAGTCAGATGGATTAACGAGTGAGTTAGGGCATCACAGCTACTTATCATCAAACTCTAATTCATCAACTAAGACATTTTATTATTAGTTTTTCTCAGTTCGCTCAGACAAAAAGATTTGGCCTTCACAAATTCTTGGTTGATCTGATTTTTAAGATCGTATCCAAACAAGGATGAATTTGCTATGTATTGGAAAGACTCACCAATCATACGTGTGACCTAAGAATGACTAACGAGCTTTGACTATTCAAACTGATCTTGCTTAATTAGTTCGGCGTAAATGACTTATAAATTAAAGAAAAGATTTGGGCGTCTCAGCATATCTGTTGAAGTTTGCGCTGCGATACTTATTTAGGCTACTTAAACAGGGAATATTTCAGAATTCATCTTATTAGATCAAGTGAGAAAACCGAGCCAATTCAGCAATAATGAGAAGACTATGATACAATAACAGGTTAAAGGGTTTATTTGCACATCTCAAATCCAAAAAAATTTGCTATATCTTGACATTTTGAATGCTCCTCCAGGATATTGTTGTTTATTTCTATTTTTTATTCACTAATTTAGCTATCTTTACTGTTTTTTTGGTTATGCAAGCATATTTAATTTTGTGAATTTATGAATTATCGGTACCACAATAATTTTTGGAAATTACTTAATCACGGATAAAGACTCAAGAAGCAAACTCTTCAATGATTTGCCAGTATATCTTCCCTCTCAGTTAACTTCCAATAATAAAATTTGCTCAAATGAAGCAAACAGATGCAGCTTCCCCTAGTAATCAAACCAGGATAATCACATTTGAAAAGCGATAATAATTACAATCATCATTAGTGTTTCCAGTATAAAGTATCTTCCCATTCTTGAAATCCAGCAGTTTTACTGATCTATCTGCTGACGCGCTTGCCAACATACTTCCGCTTGGCTCCCATTGCACACAAATGATACTTCCTAAAATAAGAAAATTCATATCAAACTACAATCAAAGCTAAATTGACAAAAAGATCTTACCTGAATGAATATCGTCAAAAGTTTTGACTACAGCTGAATTTCGTTTGTCAAAAATCTTGATATTACGATCAGAGCCAACTGATGCCAGCAAATTTCCATTGCTTTGGCAAGCATCAATCCATGTCGTTTGTTATCTACAGTTTTACCACGAGTTTCAAGTTCGGTTGGCTTTGACAAAATTATAACTTGTTTTTCAACATCGAGTATATTGAGGAGATTCCAGTCATACTTTACGAACAGTAAGGGCTCTTCGGAATGAGTATTCCACCTACAGAGAGCAAAGGGATCTACAAAAAATGAGGAATATATATCCCGTAAACTGTATAGCAGAAAGATAATTAATACCCTGACTGTTTAATCTCTTATGGAACCTGTAACTGTCTGTGTTCAGATCTGATACTAAGCATATCCCATTGCAGTCGACAGTCTCTACGGTCTCTCCTGCAGGGTGAAAATCAAGGCTAGTAATATAATTCACTAAATAGTTTATTGATTGGGTAACAACGAGAACAAATTCATCTATTACGTGATTTCTGACTATATTGCTCATGCCATCGTGATTTTCGCAATAGCTTGACACTGTAATTGCCTTTTCGAGCAGAGTATCCGATGTTGTATAAATGATAAGCTATTTTCCCTCTCACGGGTATTGCACCAAGCATATTTCTTTTGGAATTGTAAGTCACATCTCCATTGCCGGCCACTAATTATTGCATGGAGATGTGTTGAGAGAATGAATCGAAAATTGATTATTTTACCCCCATAAGTTTCTTCCAAAGAGTAAATTTTCTCAGCTTTGCCTTGCTTTGAAACGTCATAAATCTCCATGTTGGCACATAAGTCGTAGTTGAATTGGAGGGAGACCAGTAATTTGGTGTTTGGGATTTCTTTCACAAGAGGTCGACCACCTACCAGGTTGCATTATATTCGGTTGGCTTCACAAAAATACCTTCTGGCACCATAACGCTTTTAAATTCAGACTAATTTTGCTGGGTCTGGATTTCTATGATGCTGATGTCCTTTCCCATGAGCACCAGGCTAAAAGCTCTGGAGGTCTGGACGTGATCTCTTCTATGCAAGATTGGTTTGAATGGAGGACAAGAAGGTATAAATAGTTTTTGACAACAAAATATTGGCTACTCAATAGTATATGAGATAGAGAGGAGCAGTATACGAGTTTTCAGAGAAGTTTTAGGCACATCTTCTCTCTTCACTTCGCTTTGAGCTTGCTTTGTTTCTTCAAGATGTGAAAAAACGATTTTCTGGTCATTATTTGTCTCACTTTTTGGCAACATAGTTTTTATTTCTCAAGTACTTGTTAAAATTTACATTGATTTGATTATTTGAGGAGTAAACCCCAAGTTTGAATGGTTCATGGAACTTAGAGAGCAAAGAAGTTGCTATACGTGGCTATTTCCATCTTCTTCTAGCAGAATTGATACTATAATGTCCTTCAACTTCTCTTATTTCTTTAAATAATGTATGCTTCGAAACGAATCCAAATTGGTAGAGAACTGGTATTTAACGGGTTTGCATATCGGTCTTATATATATATAATAATTTTTTTAAACGATAAATCAGTTTCTGCAAAGCTATGCCAGCGCTACTATTCTACAAATTGTTTTCAAAGAGTTTTTTCTAAAGATCCTATCAGTTTTACCACTCTGGTTTGATTGTTTTCAGAATATGATATGGACATGAGGTTTTCATTTTAAAACTTTAAGTCTAATAAGCTAAGTAGATCTTAATAGGCGGGTTTCATTGGGAAAAGTAGAATAGTTAAATTTCATATCAGATTTTCTTGCAGAAATTTCAGCCAAACCAATAATCTCTTTTTATCATTTTCATCAACAAAGGCAACCTTGCACAATTTAACTAAAACAAAAAAATTAGGAATATGTCACGCATTGATTGAAATGTGATGGTGATGGGATAACATACATTTCTTTCAAAGAGGAAACAACGTATTTTTTTTTTTGCACATTGAATAGTCAGAAGAAATACTTTGTTATCTTTCTTTCCATATACCGATACTTACACAGTCAACCAAATTCCTCTTTTTAATAATGTGGCTTATCAAATCAGAAATACTGAGTTGCGCGGCTTGAACTGAACGTTCATCCACGGAGAAATCCGTTTCGTAAAAATGGATTCTTCAAGAAAATCTTATTGACTGCTCTCGCTACTGTTAATGACTATTTAATAGAAATTTCATTTGGAAAGTATATCTAATTAAGGAGCATCTATCATGATTTCTTAGTTTTCCTGAAGCATTGGCACTACCTGCAGCAAATTCGAATATTAATTTCGAAAATTATTCTTTGGGGGAAAAATTGGACCTCAAGCCTCTTCTAAATTCAAGTATCGCGGATTTTGTGGAGTATTTCATGGATCCTTTTCACCACCATCATTTTTGAATGTTATGCTTGGTCGTATCAAGATAAACGCTCGAAAAATACGAATTTTTCAAGACTTTCCAATACTCCACTTTGTGACTCAATCCAACTCTTGAAATGTTGAACGCACTTCGGTTTGAAGAACCTGCATTATTTCTTTAACTCTGAAATTTCCCAGCTCGTAGGATCCAAAATGGAATTTGGTAAAGTACTCGATTAGTTAAATTTAGTTAGTGTTGCTAATTTTCATCAATGGTATGGAGTTTTCATCGAGTCATACAGGGAAAACAAATAGAAAGCCATCCCAAAAACTACATTTCCTCTTTCTTCATGCAAAAAATCATGGAATTCAGAATAATTGCAGGAATACTGATAGCGAGTGGAAAATTGCTTTTTCACATACAACTTTGTATTAAAGAATGTGCAATCACATCTATTATTGTCGAAATGTCGCGAAAAGTTTCATAAATCGAGATTTTAATCTTTCTCAGCAAGAATCTTTTCTTTCGAATTGAAAAACTCCATTAAATTCAGAAAGGCAAGTAGCAAAAACTAAACCTCCTTGTTTTCTGATAATCATTTGAATTTTCTTAAGAGTAGTACAAGAATAAATGCATAGGCTTCCTAGAACCTTCCATCGCTAGCCCTCTGACTCTTTTTTTGTAAATCTACGCGCTTCTTGAAGAACCTTTTATGAAGTCACGAGCTTTAAATTCATATTCGCCAGGTTTAAAGACCTAAAATGAAAATTAAACTGAAGCAGTGACTTTAATCAACGTCTCAAAGTTATCGCAAAACTCCTAACAAAGCCAACAAACTATTCATCAAGCTACCTCCTACAGTTTCACTAGTGTTCGAGCGAATCCAGGCAGCAACTTAATGGGAACACTCTCAAAGACCCAATGTTATGAAAATTCCAAATTTGCTAATAAATGATAATCCTGATTCGATTAATTATCGAACTCACTGATGAATTACCCTTTTTAATTAATCCAGCTTCATACGAGCATTTATCAAAAGCGTCTCGAATCAAAAAGGGAAAAGTCTCATTGAGTGTTAAGTCCTGATAGCAGTTTCAATTTCGAGATGAAAGCTCTTGGAAAGAGCGAGGAAACTTAGCAATTTGAAATTTTCTATTAATTGGATAGCCGTTTCCATTTTGAAAGTTTAGTACTCATGACCTCAAAACTTTACGATTCACAACAGACTGAAGCTGTTAGAGCTCCGTGCTTTTTCAATAGGTCCTTCTTTTGAAGTATGAAAAGTAAAATTAAGAGTCCGATTAAAGTTCGACTCATTGTGAATTAATTCGACTCATGCTTATAGGAACATATGAGATTTCTAAATTGAACCTTGTTTAATCGAGAAGAATTTACTTAAATCTTCAAATTAAATACCGAAAACAGCGAATCGGCATATTTCAATGGTTCCTCTGTGTACTGCACTTATCCTCTTTGCGACTGCTGTTTTTGGGACGGATTTTAATTGCGGTTACGATTACTATTTAAAGGCTGTCCCAGGTTGCACCGAGCCGAGTACCACAGGGTCGATACTCTTTTTTGTCGACAGTGCTAACAAGAAAATTGGCTTTACTCAAAGCCCACTTTCAGAATCAAAAGGAATGTTTGTTGCACCCTATGATCCTTCAACTGCGCGCATGGGAGTTATATTCCCAGGGCCAGGCAAAATCACTTTTTCTTATAGCACCTATTCTTCAACATTTTCACAAATCCGCACGCCAGGGTCGGTTCTCAGTTTTGCGACCTATACCATCACATCGACCCAAGCTGCAACTGCAGTAAAGAACAATTGGAGTTTTTCCTCCTATGTAAGCTTGATTCAATTAGAAGGAGAGAATACGTGTTTTGGATTGGTCAGTGGTATTGATTATGGTGCAACTCTTCCTATCAATCCCGATTTATACTCGACAACTATGGTAGGAATTTGCAATGAGTCGCCTTACACTACCGTTGGAATCGAGCTTTCTTGTGATGTCTGTGCAAGATGTGCCAACGGTTGTATGGTTTGCTCTAGTGATACAGTATGCTCAGAATGCTACTCTGGCTATTATCTATTGGACTCGACGTGTTATCCTTGTACCTCACCCTGTTCGACTTGCTCTCCTGATGCAACAACGTGCACAGCTTGTGTTTACGGTTATTATCTCTCAGGTTCCGATTGTCTTCCATGTACTGACCCCTGCGACCATTGCTTCGATGGATCCGACACAAGTTGTCATGCTTGCGTGAGTGGATATTATCTTCAACCAGCTCCCAATAATAGTATCTGTCTTACTACCTGCCCTGACTTATATTGGAAAAATAGTCGTGTTTGCACTGCATGTCACAGCTATTGCAGCGAATGTAATGGATCAACTAAAAATAAATGTACTGCTTGCAAGGAGGCGTATATTTATCAATCAGTTGTCGCGACAACTTGTGATACTTATTGCTATGACGGGTCGTATCTTCTTGAAGACGGCAGCTCTTGTGCCAACTGCTCACACCCCTGCGCAACATGCACAGATGGCGCCTCTGCTTCGTGTCTCAGCTGTAAAACAGGATTTTTTCTACAACCTTCCCCAAATACTAGTGTATGTCTTGACCATTGCTCTCTTGGCTTTTATCCCAACTCATCCACAAAGAGCTGCTTGGCCTGTGATCCTGCTTGTACCGAATGCTTTGGGGGCACCAACCACAATTGCACTGTTTGTGAAAGTGGATATTACCTAACCTCCAATAGTTGCTTACCTTGCGGTTCAAACTGCACGACTTGCCAGGACGGAACCGCGACTGGATGTCTCACGTGCAAAGATGGATATTTTAACCAGCCAACACCTGACGTTGGTGTTTGTCTCGACAATTGCTCGACCATCGGTTTCTATCCCAACACATTTACGAAAAATTGCTCGGAGTGCGATGTTGCCTGCAGCGAGTGCACTGGAGCAGGCCTGTCTTCCTGTAACACTTGCAACGTTGGATACTACATGACAAGTGACCACGTTTGTGTTAAATTCACTTCTTGCAACTCTGCCAGTGACTGTGAGAACGATATTGGTCACCCTGAATGCAATGGGACAGTCTGCTGGACGTGCTCCAACGACGCAGAGTGTCAACAGTGGTATAACGAGCCTGAGCAGAAATGCAATGTCTCTGTCGGCGCTTGCTTTTTCAACGTAGATCCAGTCACTGACACAGTGACTACGATTTCCTCAACGATTTCTTCCTCAGCGATGATTGCTGTAACTAGCGCTGCTGTTGCCGGTGTTGCCGTCGCAAGCGCTGCGGCAAGCGGCGCAGCTACTGTCAGCGCTTTTGCAAGCGGCGGAGGGTCCTCACAAAGCATCGCTGCTTTAAGAATTACGAAATTAGCGACCCTTCTCAGATACGTGAGCATTCAATTTCCATATCAGGCCGAAAAACTATTTGATTCCTTTTCCAGCTCTCAAAAATCAATAGAGAAAATCTTAACCGTGATTTTTGGTTCTGAGCAATACAAGCAGTCTACGACCAATCTACCAACACGTTTCATTAAGTTTGGCGATTCCAGTCTCTTTCTGAAAAATGCTGGTACCACTCTCCTTATCAGCTTGGCTGTTGGCATCGGTATTGGTATTACTCGACTAGGATTGTACTGGGCGCGTGGAAAAAGAAATTTAGCCTGGACTCGAAAATTCTTGAAGGTGCAGAAAATCCTTGAGTGGAATTATCTTCTGGGATGGGTATTAGGAGCGTATCCTGAGCTGGTGCTAGGTCTTAGTCTCCAGCTTTATGACCTGCCATTTATAAATCTGTCTCCCTCAGGACTAATAAGCTTTATAGTGTGTGGGGTTTCGGCTCCAGTTGTCGTCTTATTCCCTTTATTATGCTATTTCTTGATGAGGTCAAAAAAAGAAAATCGAAGACTTCACCGATATCACGATATCCGACGTTATGAAGTGCTGACTTCGGAGTTCAAGGAGAATAGCAGTGAAGCAAAAGTATATCAGGTGCTTATTTTTCTCAGAACGCAATTAATGATATTCCCTCTTGTGTTTTGGCACAGCAACCCTCTGGCACAAATTATCTTTTTGCTCGTCAGCTCGGCAATCGTTGTCATCTACCATATCTTCAAGGCTGGATATAGAAGCAAATTTAATAAAGTCGTGGTATTAGTGAATGAACTGCTTTTACTGCTGGGTATAGTAGGGATATTTCTACAAGTTGTATTTAGCAAAACAGAAATGGAAACTCAGAATCAACAGCTCGCTAACATATTTGGGTGGATATTATCATCTGCACTTTCGTCGCTGATGATTTTCAACTTCTTGATTACGATACTAGGGCTACTGAGATTAGTTTGGACGCTAGTGAAATCCAGACTGACTCGTTCCAAATCTTCCCCAAACAAAAAATCGACTCGTTTATCTCGATCGCCTAGACACAGAGCTTTTGCTCTACCAAGTCCTTCTCATCGGTCGGAGAGGAGAGATGATGTATCACCGGATGAATCATTCCGAAATTTGAGACGAAGTGACCCTTATCAGATCAGAACGAAAAGAAGCAGGACTCAGAAAAAAGAAAAAAAAGCATCACCCTTGATCCCTTAGTTTGGCTGATGATTTGTGTCATTATTATATTAACAAGATCATGTTATTAAAGCATTTTATATCTGTGTTGTTTATATTAGAAATCTTATGGGTGCAATTTTTGCCAACAACAAAAACAACATTTCGTATCGTCTTAAGCCTGTTCTAGCTTGTTTAAGAGCTGCTCAATACGAATACTTAGTTCTAGAGAATCTAAGACGACGCCACCGTTCTAATGATTGTAAGTTCTTGCTATATGTCAAATCAATGGTTGCATAGCTTTACTATTAATAAATATACAAGGATTTAAATCTTATTTCTTCAAGAGCTTTAAAATTCAGCACTATACTCACTCGATATAAGAACGACCACAAGCAAATCGAATTTGGCTTCTGACTCATGCATATTTACTCTACTCTAACTTATTGCCCTTCTCCAATACTCCAGGTAACTATTAAAAGGCGGCTCAGAGAATAAAACTTAGAGAAATTTCGATTACAATCCTCGCTTCTGAGCTGAACCCCTTCAAGCTCAGCATAATCTTGCTTCGATTGAAAGTTAGCAATGTTGATCTTATTGTTAACGCATGAACACCAGGAGAGCAGCTTGAAAGACTCCGATTCTTCACAGAAGTGTAGTTAGATAAATGTTGCTATAATGGAATAGAATATTTAATCAAAGTATAGTTAACTCGTTCAGATTTTGATACAGCAGCAATGAAATATAGGCAATGTTAATTACGGCTGGTATGTATCTCCCTTTCTGTTAAAGGAGGGATGTTGCTCTCGCTTTTTCCTTGCGTTGACTTTTTGATTATTTTGAGTCACCGTTCTTTCAAAGCATTCTTCGAATTATTTCACACGAGATTACTGAGTTGCTTCGAATATCAAAGTATTTTTCGATAAGGTCTCAGCACCCGAACAAGAGCACAAATGGATTTTTCACATTCATTTCTTCAAATCATGAGAAGACGAGACCGTGGTGAAAGCAAAATAAGGACATGAAGCCAGAGACCACGATACAATGATCTCGCATGCTTTTCTAAAGAGGAAAAAAATTATTCTACATCAGTGCATTTTTTTCTTATTACAATTTTATTTGGCAAGACAGAGAACCCATAAAATAAAGTCTTTATCTCATTCAATAAACTTTCTTCGATAGTACTCAAATATGGAAAAGAGGATGCGTTATCTAGAGAAAAAAGATTTCTGGACAGATCGATGAAATTCAGTTTACTCGCAACTAAATCAAGAATATTGAAAATTGAACTTATTTAATTTAAATTCTTTCTCAAGACTCTTCAAAGAAAAAGTCTTCTCTGAGTCCTACGGTGTGAGGAATACGTTATGTTAGGATTGTGAAAGGGTTAATGGTCGAGTCATGATTGATGTTATAGATTTTAATCTGTTTGTCTCTTAATAATTTTCTTATAGATCATTGTTTTGGCTTATTCTCTTAGGTTTATGAAATATATGAATGCTAATATTAATGATGATATCAATATAAATCTCCTTGTTGAGTATGGGTGATGTGTTTCAACCCACTTATAATTCAAAGGAGTTAAACTATTATTAGATAATTCACTTCTTCAGTTTGACTTCAGCCACTTCGGAGAACATATCTTGGATTATCACTCTCAAATCATTGACGATTTGCGCTTGAGTCGAGCTGATTTCGCCTTTCAAACACTTCCCAATTTCGCTAGTCATCTCCCTCTTCAATGAAGCCATCTCGTCTTCCAATTTGCGATTCATTTCTTTCTTCAAGGATCCAATCTCGTACTTCAGAGTGTCAACCTCGCTATTCAGTTCTTTTCTCATTTCTTTTCTCATTTCTTTTAGTCGATCATCAACATCTTTGATTGAGACGTCAGAATCACTTTTTCCTTCAAATTTCTCAACAACAAGCAGCAGCTTGTCATCCAAATTGATCTCGGGTTTTTCATTTACCAAAGCGCGCCGTTGGAACCATCTTACTCTTCTTTTTTTGCACGAGATTTTCTTGGCGACTGTTTTTATAACAGCTGCTTCCTCAGCAATTTCCAACAGCATATTAATTCTCTCCTTCAAGTCGATAAGATCGAAATTTTCCGTTACTTGTCCATAGGTCTCTCCAATAATCGATATGATCAAGTTCAGAAGTACAAGACATTGGAAGACAACCACCAGAAGATAGAATGGAATCATCACACCTGAGTAATTTGTTGAATCGCCTCCTGTGAAGATCAAATAGAACATCTCCATTAAGTCATTAGCAAAATTGCCTTCATCAACAGAGTCCTCTGGAGAATCATCTGACATTGCTCTTCTGCTTTGGTAGAAAATAATCGCGAAAGCAATAAGGTAGGTAATGATAATAATCAAGAAAGCTCTCATACCCTTGAGAACTTCAATGATCATGCGGATGAGACTTCTTAACTGGTCTATGGCACGGAAAGAGATGAGAGTCTTGCTGAAGAACAGTATCACCCCTGTGGATACGAAGAAACTCAGGGCGTCTGTATTTGCTTCAGTCCAGAAAAGAGCTGAGATAACGATCGTTACGCTGAGTAGGAGCATATCCACGTAGTTCCAGAAGTCAGTGAAGTAGTCTGAAAGATTTGATATGACTTGAAGGCACTCGAACGCTGCAATAACTCCGACACATACATCGAGTGCAATGAGCAGTTTGGAAGCTACGTCACTGTCTTCTAATGATCGTGTAACAGCAAAGGAAACGAACAAGCCAAGAGCAATCCCATAAAAGGAGCATTTAATCCATAGAAGCCTCCTGTACTTTTTCCAGAGGTAATCGATAATGTTTTGCGAGGTATGTGAGAGAAGTTCACGACTTTCAATTGCAGCAAGAATTCTAAGCAATCTAAGAACTCGTTCGTCAGCAATTTGATAAGAGGAGCAGTAGAGTATCACGATATAATCGAGCGTGTATTCAGTTCTTGTGGTGTCAATCTTGTCAATATCCTTTTTGCCAAGCTGGTCAGTAAAACGTATGAACTGTTTATCATCATTATTTTTGATACGCCCTGCCGAAGGTAAAATTACCTTGGTTACTTCTTCAATGAAAGGTCTAGTTTTCTCCTTGGCATATAGTGAGTTAAACACTTTTAGGAAGGATAATTCTCCAAATTTCTCGTGGATTAGGAGAGAAGTTTTTGAGATACTACGAATAAGTTGGACTCGTGTTTGAGAATCGTAATTTAAGAGTCGTGGTAACATCTTGAAGAAATAGGAGATGAATTCGTCAGTTTGAGGAGTTCGTTCACCATCGTAATGGAATACATAATCAAGTTGTGTCTGATGATATTTATCAACTGTAAGATAAACTTTATGTTCGATTGCGCAATCAATGTTTGCTGTCTGAGCGGATTCGGGAAGTTGGAATATGATGAAATTGAGGGCATTCCAGCGTTGAGGGAAGGAGTCTACCTTCGAGAACCAAGAAAATGAAGAGTTGCTTGGACGGCCATTTTCTGATGAAGGAGCGGCCAGCTCACAGGAAATGTACTTGAAGGTTGGCAGGAACGCTGATTTGTCGGCTGTCCCTGCTCCTTGGGAATTCCATAGAGTAATCGTACTCGGTCCATCATAGCGGCCTGTTGCCGAAACAATATACTTGGAGTCACTTGTCACTGCGACCCTGGATATAGATTCTACTTCTTCTAATTGAAGAAATAATTTCTTCTCTGCAATACTCCAGACTCGAATAGTGTAGTCACTCCTGTTGTAAGACTGGGAATCGGAAACTGAAATGATATATTTGTTGTCACTTATCACTATCACTGACATTATTCCTTGAGGAGCGTGAAATCGATGTAAAAGTGCCTTTTCTGCAATATTCCATACCGCAATATCGTGGTCACATCCTGTGATGATATACTTGTTGTCACTTGTTAATGCCACTGATCTTATTGCGTTAATATGTGTGTGATCGAATAGATGAAAAAGTTTCTTCTCTGCAAGATTCCAGATTCCAATTGTCCTGTCATCATAACTACTTAAAATTATGTATTTGTTGTCGCTTGTCATCATCACTGATATAGTCCCCCGAGGAGAATATGCGTTTTTAAATCGATGAAAAACTGTCTTTTCTGCGATATTACAGACTCCGATATTCCCTTTACCATTTCCAAAGATAATATACTTGCTATCACTTGTCACTGTAAATGATTTAATATCAGAGGAGTCTACTTGTTTGAATCGATGAAAAAGTGTCTTGTCTGCAATACTCCATACTCTAATATCCCAATCCCATTGACCTCCCGAGATGATGTACTTATTGTCACTTGTTACTGCCATTAATGTTATCTCTCGTGAATCTGGATCTTCGAATCGATGGAAAAGTGTCTTTTCTGCAATATTCCAGACTCCAATTGTCTTGTCATGAGATCCTGAGATGATATACTTGTCATCACTTGTTACAGCCACTACCCCAATTCTTCCGGAATGTGCTGCTTCGAATCGATGAAGAAGTATCTTATTTGCAATATTCCATACGCCAATCGTCTTGTCCTCAGATCCTGTGATGAGATACTTGTTGTCACTTGTCAGTGCCATTGCTGTTATCCAAGCAGAATGTGCTCTCTTGAATCGATGAAAATATGATTTGTCTGAAATATTCCATATTCCAATCCTCCTGTCAGTAGATCCAGATATGATATAATTGTCGTCACTCGTCATTGCCACTGATGTTATTTGGTCAAAATGTGCTTTTTCAAATCGGTAGAGAAGTATCTTGTCTGCAATACTCCATATTCCAATCGTCATGCCTTCAGATCCTGAGATGATATTGTTGTTGTCACTTGTCACTGTCACTGATGTTATTTTAGCAGAATGAGCGTTTTCAAATCTATGAAAAAGTTCCTTTTCTGCAATATTCCATACCGCAATCGTCTTGTCTTCAGATCCCGATATGATATACTTTTTGTCATGTGTTACTGCCACTGAGCTTATTCTCTCAGAGTGTGCTTTTTCAAATCGATGAATTAGCTTCTTGCCTGAGATGTCCCACACTCCAATTGTCTTGTCTCCGGATCCCGATATGATATACCTGTTTTTATATGCTACTGCCACTGATGTTATTTCGAAGGAATGAGCATTCTCAAATCGATAAATAAGCTCCTTGCTTGAGACGCCCCATACTCCGATTGTCTTGTCTCGGGATCCCGATATGACATACTTCCTGTCACTTGTAACTGCAAATGATGTTATAGCTTGAGAATGTGCTCCTCCGAATCGATGAAAAATCGTCTTGTCTGTAATACTACAGACTCCAATCGTCTTGTCGTCAGATCCTGTGATGATATACTTGCTGTCACTTGTAATTTCAACTGATGTTATTCTGTCAGAATGTGCTCCTTCGAATCGATGAAGAAGTGCCTTTTCTGCAATACTCCAGACTCCAATCGTCCTTTTATTTGCTTCAAAACTCCATACTGAATTACTTTCAGGTTTGCATTCAGATGTTGAGATGATGTACTTGCTGTCACTTGTCACTTTTACTGATAGATCTTTGTCAGAATGAGCAAGTTCAAATCGATGAAAAAGTGCTTTTTCTTCAATATTCCATACCCCAATTGTGTTGCCAGATACGGAGATGATATACTTGCTGTCACTTGTCACGACCATTGATTCACCAATATGAGCATCTTCAAATCGATGAAAAAGTGTCTTGTCTTCAATATTCCAAACTCCAATCGTCTTGCCATCTGTCGAGATGATATACCTGTCGTCACTTGTCACTTCCACTGAGGTTATCGGAGATGAGTGTGCTCCTTCGAATCGATGATAAAGTGTCCTTTCTGCTATATTCCAGACTCCAATCGTCTTGCCATCTGTCGAGATGATATACTTGTTATCACTCGTCACTATCATCATTGATCTTGTCTCTTGTGAATGGGTTTCAAATCGATGAAAAAGTGTCTTGTCTGCAATATTCCAAACTCCAATCGTCCGGTCATTGGAGTTGCCTCTCGAGATGATATACTTGTTATCATTTGTTACTATCAATGATTCTATGTCGCCAGTATGTGCATGTTCAAATCGATGATAAAGTGTCTTGTCTGCTATATTCCAGACTCCAATTGTCTTGTCGTCAGATCCTGTGATGATATACTTGCTGTCACTTGTCAATGCAATTTTAAAATTCGCGGTAGAGTGTACTTTTTCGAATCGATGATAAAGTGTCTTGTCTGCAATATTCCAAACTCCAATCATCCCGTCACCGTAGCCTCTCGAGATGATATACTTGTTGTCATTTGTAACTGCTACCCTAATAAATCGAGCATGGACAAAGGTTCCGATATAATCATGACTCATCTCAAAAAGACTTTGTGCTTCTTTTTGCCTTTCTTGAAAGGTTGGATTTTCCATTTTTTGTTCTCACTTTGTAATATGATTATAAAACTTTCGCTTGCCTTCCTTATATATTGAAATTTCTTTCTATAAGAATCTTATAAGCAGAGGTTTCAGTGTGAAAAAGCGGAGTAGTTCATTAAAATCATAAGCACTCACTAAGTTCTAACTACTCTTTTATTAGGAAATTGGTTAAGTAGGACTGGGAAGTGGAACGCACCTGGGGGCGTTAAGGTCCTACGTCCTAACAACGCTCCCAAAATTTATTCAGGTGACCTACCCTAGTTAAGTTAGGGTATTTTAAAATAACGGATGGCTTTAATTGGCTGATACTTTCGAAATCAATCTTGATTTACTGTTTTGGTAATCGAGTCGACTGCTCTATTAATTAATTAACCGATCGAACTCTATTAAAAAAACTTTTAATTATTTTGAGTTCCTTCTAAAATTTGCAAAATTTCTTCTACGCTTTTGCTTTTTCGATACGATTTTAATCACGCAGAAATAGATTTTGTTTTGGATGTAATGGTAACATAAAATTGAGCTCCGAACCTCATTTGATGGAGAGCTACGGAGGCAATGATGCGATAACACTTACTGTGAAGTAAAGAAGAAGGTTGCCATCAAGTACATCTACTGTTTTTGAAGTTGCTACTTTAAGTAGAAAAAAATTAAAAAAGCGATTTTAATTAAATTCAAGGCAGTTAATGTCTGCGAAATGATTCAGAGTTTCAAAACAAGATGCAAAACTAATCGTTTATCTCTCAATTTCAGCTCCCTCCTCAGCTTCGAGCGCTTAAGCAGCTATCAGACTCTTTTTTTTTTCTGACTAGATTAGAAAAGATCTAAATTTGGCAGAAACATTGTTTTCTGACTGTTAGATCCACTCAATCAATTTATTCGGGTAACTGGTTTTAATTCATTAAGAATCAAAGAAATTCTGGCTGATAATTTTAATTAGCGGATTATGGGTTGATCGAAGGATTTATTTAACTCTGACAAGAAAATTCTAATAAGCTCATCCTCATCATTTGCTAAAAAGACATAAAGTAGAAGAAAACAACGCCACTTATCGCCTCGGAGCGACGGTTCGCTCCTCATTCGCTTCTGTAAGTTTAAAACGTTAAAAAATCTCGTCAAATCGTCAATATTTGAAAGGAGGAGAATTAATTAAATTTTGATTCCTCGAAGTAGCAAGTCTATTTTGAGATTGCATGAATTAACGGGTTTGCCAGTTAAAA
>ENA-UOTX01001377-UOTX01001377.1-compost-metagenome-genome-assembly--contig:-NODE-1377-length-18537-cov-15.793120_pt1 | contig 18537 bp, 6 predicted proteins | sample MGYA00238143_ERZ746982 | MGnify/ENA primary metagenome ERZ746982 (study PRJEB28758, sample SAMN06268862) | compost metagenome | isolation source: single cell | place: USA: California, Emeryville, Joint... | reverse complement strand
TCTTTGAGTCTTCTGAGAATGCAAATGATAGGAGAAATAGTGCAGATGCTAAGATTCATAGACATTCTCTGGCCTCCGAATGTCCAAGAACTCTTTGTTGAAACAAAATATGATCCGAATTCTATCGTCATAACGGTTGATTTGATAGAGTCTTGGAACCAAAATCTCGAAGATTTTAACTGTTCAATGCCTCGGAGTTTTGAAGAATATGAGGTCGATCCTTTCCTCACCAAGAACTACAACTACGAGCTCTCAAATATCTTTATTTTGACCATATTCACAATTGTCGGAGTGATTATTACGGGCTTTATAAGAAAAAAGCTGCAATCAGTAACAAGCAGACTCAAACGCCCTAAAACTAATGCTAAAAAGAGTTGCCGAGAGCACATTATTGTATTTCTTCATGGCCTCAGCAGATTCTTAAATCGTTATGACACCGCTTTCTTCTGGAATTTCGCGTTGCTTTTCACCTTGTCGATATTCCAACCAGGAATTACCTGGTCTCTAGTCAACATCAATTATTATTCGACTTTGATAGAGCCTCCTACCTCCTACGCCAAAGCCACACTTGCCTTGGCTATTATCTGCTTAATAGCATATCTGTTCCTCATGGCCTTCGTCTTTTATGCTGTCATCTCCAACTTCAGATTTCTTATCAAAATCAAAGAATCTCTCAGACCAGTGCATTTGAAGCCATATCAAAATTTATTCGAAGATTTTAACAACGAGAGCAAATTGCAGCTGCTTTTCGTTCCATTTTCAATGGTGAGAAGCTTATTCTATGCGATGACGCTTGCTCTTTTGAATCCTTATCCACTAGCTCAGATAATAATAATATGGAGTGTGACAGCAATTTTCATGTTATACTACATTGTGAAGCAACCTATAGAGGACAAATGGACCAGAAGAATTACTCTTGTGGTAGAACTGTTTGGTTTCGGATGCATGACTCTTGGAATTGTGTTGGCTCCCATCGAGAAATTTGTAGAGATTGATCCAGCGACAAGAAATGAAATTGGATTCGCATTCATTGCGTTTAGCATGACTTCAACGTTAGGTGGGGCAGTGCTCGCTCTCATTCAATTCTTGGGATTAATAATTTCAATTTACCAGTATCTCAGAGATAAGGTCCGACAAAAGAGCCAAGTCAGGCCTGCTACTCTCATGGAACTTCACCCAACATCCCCAGATACTCAGTACGTACCTCGCAGAAAAAAAATGCTCAGGCTAAGTTCGAGAGAGGGTATTACCGTTGACCCTCAAGAAGAGCGTTTTGAAAAATTGGATAATTCAATTAAATATCTTGGGACTTTCTCTGCTCAAGCAATCGCGAAATCTCCTCAAGGATTACAAGTTCTAGAGGACATTGAAAAATGGTACCAAGAACAAGCCTCATCAACTCCCAATAATACTACAAGAGAGATAGTTCAATCACCTGTAGACGACAACAAAAGACTGACTGGAGGCGCTCGACTCTCTTTATTCTCCCACTATTTAAACGATTAACTTGCATACACATTCATCCATTAGCATCTCACTTAATTTGAATTGAGACAATGAATAGGAATCTACCATAATAACATTATCATTTTAGCGAGAGTAATACATTTTTACATTTTCTTATGTCTACATGCTATGTAACACCGAGCTTATATAGCAAATTTCGTGAAAAAACGAAAATTGTAACTTTTCCCCTTCTGACTTAAGAGACCAAAATACTTAATACATGAAAAATGATTTTATTGTGAGGAGGGTGGCCTTGAATAGATTTACTGATCTCAGATATGAAAGCGTAATAGTAAAGAAACCGATTTTGTTTAAACTTCATCATATTTTCAAGATTTCCTCGATAACTTATCAAAAGCCGTTCTAAACGTAATTTTCAAAGAGAATAGATAATCTATTCCATGCTAGTCATGGAGGATATCCTGCATTTTTCGATTTCAAAAACTGTGAAAAATTGAATCAACAGTTTATTTCGTTTGCTTGCTATTTAAAACAAATTCGGCAATTATTCCATTATCTTAATTTCCATCGTTTACTTGCAAGATATGAGAAATAGTCATGAATCGAGACCGAATCGAAACACATTCAATCTGCCATCGCTTGCAACTTGACTCAAATTGCCGAAATTCAACGCTGACAAGAAATTCCGAGGTCGTGTAGTTGCATTTATTTATAATCTGAGTCAGAGGCTGAACAGAATACTCATCCTATTCTTCTCAAATTTTACGATATTTTTTATGCTGTCGATATTCCAACCAGGACTTCTCTGGTCTCTGGTCAGTATGAAATACTCATCGGCTATTATTGAGCATTCGACCTCTTATACTAAAGGTACACTTGCATTAACCGTTCTTTGCTTCGTCGTGTACCTATTCCTCATGGCCTTGGCATTCTATGCTGCTATCTCAAACTTCAAATACCTCCTCAAGAGCGAAGAATCCCTTTAACCTCCCCGTATGAAATTTTATTGAAACCTATTCGACGATTTCAACTGGAAGAACAAGCTACAACTGCTATTCGTGCCTCTCTCAATGCTGAGAAGTTTATCCTATACGATGACCCTTGCTCTCTTGAATTCTTCTTCATTGACTCAGATGATGATAATAATAATATGGAGTGTGACGGCAATTTTCATCGCGTACTACATTGCGAAGCAACCTTTAAAGGACAAATGGACCAGAAGAATCACTCTTGTGTCGGAATTATTTGGTTTCGGATGCATGACGGTTGGGCTTGTCGTGGGTATTACCCAGAAGACAGTTGAGATTGACCCAACAACAAGGAATGAGATTGGTTTTGCGTTTATAGCTTTCGCTATTATTTCAACCTTAGCTGGAGGTTTACTCACTCTTATTCAAGTCTTGGAGTTATTAGTTGCCTTTTACAAATATATCAGAGATAAGCTCAAACGAAAAAACAAGTGAAGCCGATTTCTCTTGCCGGACTCGAAGCTCAAACATCGAAGACTCCAGAAATGCTACTCACGAAAAAAATTTCAACGACACCTGAAAGAGTGGATATCACGCATTCGCTTTCTCCAGATGACTACGAAAGAATGGATACTTCGATCAGGTTTTTTGGAGGTCACTCAGCGCAACAGATCGCTCGAACTCCTCGAGGATTGAAGATTATAGAAAGTATTGAAGCGTGGTGCCAAGGGCATCGGCCAGCTATAGATAATACGAAAATTGAGACATTTCACATTCCAGCAGACGACAAAAGCAAATGTATTGAAGTCACTAAAAATTCTAATTCCGTAGAAAATTGAGAAGAAAATTTTTGTTGGATCTATCATTTGCATCAAACTAAGGAAAGCGGGAAATCTATAACTTAGTTTACTTTTTTTGAGATCGAAACAGCAATAAATTGAAATTTCTCCGGAGGGACTTATTCATTTTACACTTTGAAAATAGGTTCGTTCAGCTAGTTAAAGTAAAACGAAATCTTAAATTAAGCTCTCTCTCATACGATTAATTTGGACTTTGATATGGAAAATCAAAAATAGATAAAACTCAGTAGATTTTTTCCTTGAGGTGACTGGCAAGGTATTTACGATCACAAAATTACCAAAATAGGAATTGGACATGGCTTCTGCTGTCCTGAGTCGCCTTTTAGTTCTCTTCCAATTCAGTCTTGACCCGAACCGTTTCCTACCGAAACAAATTAGTCTTCATTTGTCTCGAAAGCAAGCGAAAGCGCAAATTAAGACTATTTCTCATAATTTTATGCCAAGATACTTAGATATATTGTGTTGGAATGGTTGGAAAATCCCTGCTGAATATTAAATTGCCCTTTTTCTGATTAATGAAGATATATTTCGACATTTGCTTCTATAAATGAAAGAATCTTTTGACTAACTCGCAGCAGTGGAATATACCCCTAAACGAACTGAATTCCCTGTTGGTTTTGACAAAATTTCATACAATTTAATCCAGATAAAGTTAATCTTAAAATTTGGTGAATAGAAGCAAAAGCAAAGCGCTCTGACTCGTCACCGTGATAAGATAATGGATTTTCTGATCCAAAAGCATGATGAGCCATAGGTTGATCTTCATGTCAAAAGGCTCAACCATCAAAGTTAAGGAATGCTTATTAAAAGCAAGCTATATAACCTAAAGGTGAAATGGTCTGAATTTCCTCCTATTCAAGGGATTGCTTTTTGTGGCTCAACTAAAATTAATGTCTACTATTTAGTTTACGTTCGTTTATAATTGGAAAGCTAGGTTCGTATTACTTAAATGAAGCAAACTCAAAATATTTTCATTTTTAGTTTTTTGTATAAATTCTCAGTTCGAATATATGATGATATTCTGAAAAATAAAGAAGAATAGTGATAATCGCTGTGATAAATAGTCTAAAACCTTCTTATAATTCATTGTAGCCGCAGTGATTATTCTCCCAAATTGCTTCTTCTTATGGCTACCTCCCCTCATGTGAGTAATAGCATTGATTTTTCTTAAATGAAACAGACTGACATAGCATATTCTAAGAAGAAATCAAATAGCTTTATAAATCAAGCAGTGGAAGTTTACTCTCATCCGAGGTTTTTCCAGTATAAAGCTTTTTCCCAGTCTTCAAGTCCAATAGTGCTACTGTCGTATCAGCGGAAGCACTCGCAATCATATCACCGCTTGGACTCCATCTCACACAAGAGATAGAATCTATATTATAGGAATTGGAAGTCAGGAATGATATATTAAAAAAAAAAGACATTACCTTTGTGAATGCCATCAAAAGTTTGGACAATCTTTGATTCTCTTTTGTCAAATATCTTCACATTTTTATCCCAGCCACCTGCAACCAACATATTTCCATCGCTTTGGCATACATCAATCCAGTACGTCCAATCTAGCAGTTAGGAATGTCAAATCAAACGAGAATTACCAAAAATAAATCAGTTCAAGACGTAAAATTAATATAAGATTAATCCTCTTTCTCCCATTGAAAGAAGAAGAGGAAAAATAAAAATGAAAAATTTGTTGTACTTACTATTTGGTTCAATTTCAAATGGACCCTTCAAAATGAAAGCTTTCTTCTCAGTATCTAGGATATTGAGGAATTTCCGATCATACTTGACAAATAATAGTGGCTCATCAGGATTCGTGGTCCATCTGCAACGAGCAGTATTATCTAAAGAGCAATTATAAGAATAAGCGAATTTAATGCTGTCAGGAAATTATAACAAAAAGTGAGAGGAATACGTCTAGTCATGATAGAATGAGGAATTTGAAAATTAGAAATATTCAAATCTATTACTTACCGCTTCTCCTCAATGGCATGTGGAAGTGATAGCTGTCAGTGTTTACATCTGATATTAGGCACGTCCCATACCTGTCAAAAGTTGCTACAGTCTCTCCATTAGGGTTAAAGTCGAGGCTGGTGATGTGATTATCTGGATACAAAGATGAACATGAATCTGCAATGGAAAATAAATCTATAATTACCTCTGTCGGTACTATATTGAGAGTGCCAACTTGATTTTCGGATGAGTTTTACAATGCCATCGGAATTATATGCGCCAAAATGATACAGATGGTAAGCTGTCTTCTCTCCAACACACATTGCTCCAAGAAAGTTCCTTCTTGGGTTAAATGTTACATCTCCTTTGCCAGTCACTAGAAAGTAGAAAATATGGGGGAGATGTTAATTACTGAAGATTCTACCTCCAGAGACTTTCTCAAAAGAATATATTTTCATAGTTCGCCCTTTCTGAGAGACATTGAATACTTCTAGATTGGCGGATTCGTACTCGTTGTGGTGAATCGAAACAAGAAGTCCTGTATTGGCAATCTCTTTTACATGAGTATGGCTCTGTCCTTGATTTATTGTGATCGAATTAAATCAGAAATGAAAGGCTAAAAAATACTACCTGTCTTGTTGAGTTTCACTCCATCGAAATTAGCAAATTCTTGCTTCGTTTCGAGATCAACAATACTAATCTTATTATTCATTCGTGAACACCACGCGAGCAACTTCGGCTGTGAAGGGACGTTTTCTATTCAAAAAAGGGTTCATTTAATGATTGCGACAAAAAATGTAATACCGATGATTGCTAATGATTTCTTTAGGGAGTCTCCACGGGTTTCATCTTGCAATTGTTTTGATTTCTCGTCGAGGAGATTGTATGAACCCTCTTTTTCATTATTTTTTGGAAGCATTTTTCTTGTTTTCTGTTGATTTTCTTCTTTTGAGATTTGAGAGTAAATAAATTTAATTTTGTTACTATTAATCAATTACTTAACTAGCCGGAGTCTTAATTTGGTAACTCTCTGAAATTTTTAGTTTGTGGCTATCTAAAGTCTCAACTAATTACCCGAGCTGGGTAGAAGCCTGATATTACTAACTGTGACTAAATTTTTTACCAGAGAAGGAATCATAATTTATTTTTGAGCCTAGTCCACCTCTGTTCATGCTTGTTACTCAAAAATTAATAATGAGAGACAGTACAAGAGGCGTAAAAGCACTTCAAGCGGATTTTTTGAATTATCCCTTTATGTATCGAGCATCTTAGAAAATCCATTAAAATGATCTTACGGAAGTGCTGTTGGAATTTTCTCTGGAACGGAATTTCGAGATTTTGCAATTCCAAAAACAATTTTTTGATTGTATCGTGGCAGGTCCAAACTCAGTCGGAAAATCTGGTAACCAGCAGAACTTCAAACCATGACTATATCCAGGGCATATTCTACCCAAAAGTGTGCTTCAGAAAAGAAAATCAACAAAGAAATGATTTTAAAGGAAATCTCTCTGACAACGTCTACAAACTGTCAAAGAAAAATGCTATTTTGAAAGAAAATCACATCCTCAACAATAGAAGAAAACTATTTTCATTTCTGCGATGGTTTATTAGATCTTTGAATTTTCGAGAATGACGCGAAAATCTCTTGGAAATCTAAATACCAAGAGGGAAAAAAGAGAATTTTTGTCCCCGAGTAGCGATTTATCCATCCAGGAGAGCCCCACAACGTCCATTTTTTTCAGATCGCAGCTCAGTAGTCTCAGAAATATAGAAAAGCTTTAAATAAATTACATTCTATAAATTTTTGAACGGCCGCGATATTGGAAGCAGAAGAAACGACGTTCGCCAAGATACACTTTCCGTAGGGATCGAAAAATCAAGAGCAGGCTCAGCAAATTCAAACCCAACAAACGTTAATTGCTCTCATGTTATCATAATGTTAAAAAACAAAAGAGCAAAAGCCATGCAAAAGCCATGCAAAAGAACAACTTATTCCCACTAGCTCTTATAATGAGAAAACCAGAAGGGAAGTGAGGATTGAAACTGAGACAGAAAGGAGTATTTGAAGACTTTTCAGCATTTTCAAAGAGAATCATGAGAGAATTATATCTAACGCCCGAGAAAAGCTTCCAAGGGAACCAACGGCGTTTTTCAGAGCATTCTCTTCAGTCCTCACTAGAAAGCATTTTCCCGAACAGACAAAGAATATTGCCTCATTTTCAAGAGCAAGATTTTAGGAGAAAGAAAAAAATGACTACAGATGTGAAATTTTCAACAATATCATTCTGAATACCACCCAAGTAGACTGCGAGGACTCCAAAGCTCCTTCCGATATTTCAGTTTCAGACAGTATCGGCAAAATGAAATTGAAATTGAGCTCACTTCTGTGCTATTATGATTAGGATTGGATTGTTTCAATAAGCTCTGGTCATATACTCACTTTCTTTAGCTTAAGTTATAAATATTGAAAATCAAAAGGAACCGAATTTGTTTTGAAATGCAAACCCAATCCAAAATTTTGATATTTCAGAATTCTGTTTGAAGTAGCCTTTTTATCATTATTCTCTAGCTGTTGGTATATTTAAGGAAAGTCGAACTATTTTATTTAACAAAGAAATAAATCTAAATGAGCAAAAACTATATGCTAAGCTTCATGTTCGGAGGCATCGCGGAGGACGTCCGCGGAGCCTTCGACATCCTATCCAAAGATATCGACCTAAACAAGATAACTGGAGAAAATTTCGGACAAGATGATCAAGCCAGCGCCGAAAAACAGTCAAAGACTGTAGATTCGGATGAAGAGGACTTAAATGAGATCAAAATCGATTCAGATGAAGAGAAGAGGATAAAACAGAATATCAGAAACAGGTCTGGAAGGGAAGATAGCATGGAATTCAATGCTTTTGAAAAGATCGCCCGAGATGACGATGATGATTACGAAAACTTTGATGAACCAGAAAAACCAACAATGCCTCAAAGTCAGCAGCTGCCTCAGCAGGAAATTACTACACAAAAGCTCATTTGTAAGCGTAAGCCCATTCCAGAGAACTTTAAAGTCGAAGAAGTGCTTGGAGTGTTTCCAGGCAACCAAAATGAGAATATTTACAGATTTTCAAATCTCTTTTATCCGGAACATCGTATCATTGCCGACAGCCTTGTGAAGAACGCCTTCGAAGAGTTTATTCGAGACCCTGATCAAGTACTGAAGCAAAACACAAAGAAGTCAGATGCTGGAAAGCAGAAGGAGTACATCGATCTATTTCAGCAGGCAGTTGAGAAGCAGGAAAAAGAAAGACAGCGAAAGATTCAGGAATTTAATAGAAAGCGCCAAGGAGAGCTGAATTTCATGGAATCGAAACGTAGCTTTCAGAAGCCTCAAGATGATTTCAGGCTGAAAAAAGACGTGTTTGATCCTTTTGATAAAATGAAGCAATATCCTAAACACGCGTTGGTGAATTCGAATGAATGGTTTTCAGGCTTGAAGCAACAGCTTTTGCGTGAAATGCGGCCGTTTCTGAGCACCTCGACCTACGAATTGGAGAAAGAAATCCGATATGAATCCTCGAAAAAATCGCATGCAGCTGCTTATTCAGCTGGTGTTGGTGGATCTCAGTTTTTGAAGACGTCTCTTGCGATGGAAAGCGCAAGTCGGTATAGCGATAGGTCGTATCAAAGAAGTGGAACAATGAATTTACATGATGGCACTCCCAACAGATCGGAAACTCCTTCTCTCCGTCATTTCTTAGACCATTTGGATAGTGTCCAGCGAGACAGCAGGGATCTGGGCGATGAAATGAGAAATTTTGGGGACATGCTGACCGAGAAATCTAAAGTCATGGACGAAGTGGTCAACACTCAATACTATATGCAAGAGCACCAGGCCGATGATTCACAGTACCTTCAAGAATTCAAGACGACTCTCTTCCGGAACAAACTTGAAGGAAAGTTACATCACTCTGAAATGGATATTGAATCTCGAGGAACTTTAATCCATAAGAAAAAGCCCAGGAATGAGTACTATGATGAAGGTTCAATTCAAGTACCCTTTCGGAGGGATCTCGGGAAAAACGTCTTTGAGTATGAAGAAGATGAGAACATCGCTCAGGATCCAGGAAACGAAGGCGCGGCGAGCAATGCAAACAAAAGAATCAAGATCAGCAAGCGATTTGGGAAGGTCAACATTAACGCGAACAATCTTGACCTGATCTACTGCAATAACCATCTGCTGCAAGGCTCATGGAAAGAGTTCTTTGCAGAGAAGTCTCCAGCCAAGGAGTTAGAGAAGGATTATTCCAGCATATTGATCGATCTCAATGACAGCAGTTTATTCTATCAAAATATTAATCCTTTCGTCTTTGGCTCGCAGAAGGTTCAATCAAAACGAACCGTCCCAACTGTCGCAGTCACTGATCCTAACCTTCCTGCAGGGTCGGCTGGAACAGCTCAGGGAACACAATCAAACGGCGTAATTCAAGCTGATAAAACTAGAGAAGCGGCTCAACAACAGAAAGAGCTAGATATCGCTGGAATTGAACGATTCAATTCGAAGGACTTAATTGATATCAAAAACACTATTAGGATTGAGCTTGTGAAGCAAGGACTGGATCCAGACAACATCGAAAACATCAAGATGATGCTTGAGAACGATCCTAGGTTTAGAGTTGAAAAGAATACCAACTGTACCAATAATCAGGCTGTTAAGAACATCCTCGGAACTTTCGAAATAGATATTCTGAACAACGCACGCTTGGAGCCCATTCAAGATTCTCGAGTCGCAGAAAGCTTTGAGTTTAACGAATTTTTAGTGAAAGACTCAGAGTTTCCTGACTTCCACAGACCAACCCTCACCCAAAAGAGAGATAAGCAAAGACTGACTTGGAAAGTTGGGATTGTCAAAAACGTCAAGGAGCGGAAGAAAGACAAGACCAAGATTGTAGCATCCTTCGAGCATTTCAAAAACCAAAAGAGACTGTCTCTGCGGGAAGGCTCATTCGCGCTCTTTGAATTCATCGAGGAGACTCCGCTTATCATCCCCAACGTTGGTATGGCAAGTAGAATCCTGAAATTTGTGCACCGCGATCGAGTGGTCAGCCAGCTCAAGTCCGAAAAGCCTCCTGGCTCGCAACCTGAAGCCCAAACCGAGAACCCAAAGGCGTATGAAGGCAAGAATAACGAACGAACTGAGAATAATAAGAAGTTCTACGACCATATCAATGAGAAACTAGGACCTAACGGAGTCATTCGTTTAATCGCTGATTCTAATTCCGAGAGACTGCCACTCATGGCAAATATAACCAATGAGAAGTACATAGGATGTTCTGTACTCGAAAACAACTTATATGCTGCTCCTATTTTCCCACAGAAGCCCAGAACTACCGATTTTGTGCTTGTACGGCGTGTAACCGATGAAGGCTACACAAGGTTCTACTTGAGAAAAATAGAAAACTTGTACACTGTTGGCCAGATAGAACCCAGGCGAGAAGTTTATACTCCTCAATCTCGGGCGCTGAAGGACTTTTTAAAGAAATGCCTTCAATTTGTGATAAAAGACAAGTTTAAAAAGGGTGAATGCGTGGATTTGCGTGAACTAAGCAGGATATTCCCAACTTACAATGATCATAATCTGAGAAAACAAATCAGAGAGCTCGGTGGAGAGCAAGATCCCGATGATAGCAAAAAATTCACATTTAACAAAGACAAGGCGGATAACGAGAACACTGAAGGGACAATGAAACCAGATGACGTGTGTCTGTATGAGCGTATGCACACAAGTCGTGTGAGACTCAGAAATCTTGGACTCGAAGAGCTCAAGTCTTGCGATAAGATCAACACTGTGAAGCTGAAATATATTAAGAAAATTAAGGCAGATCCCAACCTCACTGAGGAAGAAAAAGCAAGAAAATGCTTATTGGCTCGATATATCGCAGAAGAGCTACAGTTGACTGCTTGGAATCTCAGCCAGAGCTTCTCTGACGCTAAGCAAAAGAAAGGAAGACTATATCTGACTGGTTTTGGAGATCCAACTAACGGGCACGGTGGGTACTCCTATGTGAAGTTTCCAATGAAAACCTCACGATATGATAAGGACCAAAGTACAAAAAAGGATAATGACAAAGCGAATATGATTACGGGAACAGATTCCGATTTGAGAACGCTTGATAATAGTGCTATGGAGGCATTCATTCTGAAGTATAAAAAGAACATACCCCCTGAGCACTTGTCCAAATTGCATCGTTGGCAAAAGAAGGATCTGGTTATCGAAATTGCAAGAGAGAATCCTGATGATCCTGAGCTGAGGAAATATATTAGAGTAGGCCGCAAAACCACAAAAGAGCAGAAGAAGGAGTATCAGAAAGAGATAAATGAGATGTTTATGAAGATGATGGATAACATGACAAAAGAGTCGAGCAAAGATATACCAAGCGAGGACGATTGGGAGCTCGAATATGATATTGAGAAGGAGGCTGAAAAAGAGTTCCAAAACCTAAAGTCAGAAGAAAAAGCGGACGAGGAGCTCTCTCAAGAAGAGGATGGAAATTAAGGAAATTTGATATTTGTCCTTTTCAGTTCAGTTAAAAATGGCTCGTAACTAATTAAAGACGACAAAAGCCTGCAAATTATCTGAGTTACATGAATTAGTATTAAGAGTTATTAAGAGTAAACTCTTCAATTCACAGCTTTTATTAAAGGCTATCCATATACTACCAGGAGAAAGCACCATTAACGGATTTATTTACATTGAAAATTTGAATAGTTTCATTGTTAGTTTGAAGCTTTAAGTAACTTTTTTCGAGTTTGATTTTTGAGTTTTTTGAAGTTGATAGATTTCACATACTTCTTCAATAAATTATTATGAATACAGGAAGAAATTATATACGTCATATGATTAAGCGAGAAAAAAGGCGAGCAGAGTGCTCGAATACATCTCCTAAGAAGAGCCAATCTGTTCTCCTCCTATAATATTATTTCAATTGTCAAGCACAAATGTCAAGCTGATTATTCAGACCTTGGTTATAAGGAGAAACGTTAAAATTGTATTTAAAAAAGAAGATTTTGTATCAAGATCATTCTCGAACTAGTCGGGAGCTCTCGAATCTCGGAAATACTTATGAAGCTTTAGGCGATCACAAAAAGCAAACAGAGTTCCTGGCTAGAGTACTAGAAATTAATGAAAAACGACTTGGAAAGAATCATCCTGAGACCACCAAAGTGCTGAACAAAATCTGACATGCATGTGGTGCTTTAGGAAATTTTGAGCAATCGATGGAATATCTTAAATTAGCCTGCGAATCGGGTGGAATTAATCCATCACTATGTTAATACATTCCTGGAAGAGCTAAACTTGGTAAAAGACTCCGCAGAGGAGTCAGTAGAAATTAGTCTACAAAAGCAGCCGCCTTGGAAACCTCCCGTTCGGATTAAAGTGGATACTCCATAGAGGATTGCTGTCCTCTTAGCCATCGACTTATCTTGATAATGACCTGACGACTTTTTATATTGCTGATTCATTTATCTCCTGAGATTTATTCTTGAGAGAATGTATAATTCAATTTATGTAACTCTGTTATTAATGGAGCTATAAAATGTTAATGCCTTCTTGCCTTTTATCGTCATGAATCGATCTTTCACTATAATTGAGGAATTGATTTCATTTAAAATTTAATGCTCTATTAACAGCAATTTCTTCTTGAACAAACTTTGTCGCGAAAATAACCAAGTGAGGTAGGAAACCTGATTGTTTGTGCAAATTAAACTCTATCAAACCCCAATAAATTTATCTTGTAATCGAGGATGTATTCTTTTTTTCTTTCTTAAATCGAGACAATGTGGATCTCTAATAGCCAAATCACTTACGAAGCTGTTGAAGAAGTCATCCTACCTGAGTTCTATTGAGGGTCAAATCACCCTGAGCTGAGAAACATAAATTTTTTCTCTTTTCTTGAAGGATTCAATTTTTTCAGAATATTTTGTTAGGTTTGCGACAAGAATAGGAACCCGGATAAGCAATAACACATGTCATCAGATTTCACCAAAAAAAAAACTTTGGAGAGAAATTAACACTATTGATCTCAAGTTTATTTAAGACGTGACTCAAGGTTTGCAATATTTTGATTTTCTTCCTCGCATCGAGATTGATATATCTGCCGTGATCATATTAATCTCTGAAAAACAAGTTTGAGCTTGCAAAATATCGACAGGAATTTGGCTTTAGGAAACCAGCCTTTTCGATTGTATTTGCTGTATGCTCTTGTCAAATTGAGGTTACTTTAAAGCTGCCACGAAGACTAGACTCAAGTTTTGTTATGAATTTCCTCAATTTAAGATATTCAAAGCAAAGCAATAAATTCCCACTTCGAAAGAACTTATGGAAAAAAAGGCCTGCCTAAAAGAGTCTTAAGGCGAAGCTCAGTACAAGTGCAGCTTAGAAACTCCATAGCATATTTCCAGCTTTGTGTCTATTGTGAAAATTTAACAAATGAGTTGCAATCAAAAACTGACTCCTTTCAAGGATAGATTTATGATGAAATTTAGTTCTTTGCTAAATATTATCACCTCACACAGAATCATTGGGAACTATGGGAATCGTGCACTTCAAATAGGTTTCTCCGAGAAAGTTTTTGATTTACGAGCCATATACCTACACTGCTTTTGCACAAATAATACAATAACATGTCAATGTTGATACTTGCTCTTGATAAATGCTTTATGCAAAATCAATAATATTTATGCTAAATACAATAGCATCTTACAATTTATTATTAATTACCTAACGAAACAATATTATTATGGCATTTCTTTTACATACAATATTTGCACCTTAGAAGCTTTACAATTCTTTTCTTTTACTAATTGTTCAATGAGGGATAAGTTCTGATTTTTCTCAACGAATCCAAGTTGCAGAGAATTGATATATTTCAATTTTGCCGCAAGATTATTCATCCTTTGGTAAACTTCAGACTATTCCTAAGCAAAAAAAGTACGTAACTAAAGTAGGTCATTTTGTTTGAATCATCAATATTTTCGGAAATAAACTCAATGGCATCAGTTACTGTTTAAGAAAACGGTAAAATGAAATAATTCACAATATCAGGGGTCAAGATACTTGCATCTCAAATTAATTTATTTTAAATTCACAGCAATTGTAAAGTTCCACGATCTCTGCAAGGCTCTAAATCTAATGAGTGCTATTCTACAGTGTTGAATTCGACAAAACCATGTTAATTTTCGTCCAAGTTTCACAGGCGCTCAAATGCTTTGCTTCTTTTTTATCGATGTTTAAATCCAGTACATGCTTAAATGAATCCAAGTTTTATTTTTGCTCAAATATTCCGCACAGGTTTCACTTAGCTGGCTTCTGCCTAAAGTGAGTGTTTGAAGTAAATAAGAAGCTGTAAATTTCGAGGAACTGATTCGCAATAGACGCTATCATCCTTTAAGTGCTAAGAGCAGACTCTAAAGTCAGGTGAACGAATGCGCTTAATAAGGAAAAGTCGTCGTGACCTAAACAACAAAAAAATTTATACCATTTAAAGGAAAAAACCACACTAAATACATTAGCATAAATTTAAGCAGTCATAAATACAATCATACATATCAAGTAATTGTAACAATGGATTATTGTAGTAATGCATCTGACCTAACAAGAGAACAATTTGACAAACTCTGAATTGAAATTCATGCAAACCGTTTCTTGAAGAGAATATGAATAATTGATATTGAACATCACAATATCATGTATACTACTTAATTTCATGGAGCAAGATTGCTAGACTTATTGCTATAAACTAAGAAAGATTTTTTAAAAAAGTCCAATGTCTGTGCTGAAGTCTCGATAGCAAACTCTAACCGTACATTCTGTCAGGCTATATGACTTTATTATCCCGGTAGTTTCGAAAACTTCATCAATAACATCTTCTTTGAAATACGTTTTTTTCTGTTTGAGCAACTCAATTTCTAAACTCCCATTCATCGGTAAGGTCTTCCGACAGACTTCAATCAATTCTTCAAAGTCACTGAGATGAACACTTGGATTTAAAAGTGTCAATTTCACGCGCTCAAGGCCTTTGTTACTCTGAATTACATCCAACAGAAGGGGGATACAGCCTCCACCAGCTTTCTCGGCTTCAAACGCAAATGAAGTTAGCGTCTTGACCTGCTGAAGGCGCACTAAAACATCTTCAAGGAAGTTTGTGTGAGTCTTTGAAGAGTGAATATCATCAGTGAGTTTACACTCTTCCACTTCTTCAAATTCTTCAGATTTACGTTTATTATAATCAATTCTCAGATTTAACGTCCTTAAACCTTTAATGTCGTAAAGATTCGAGAAAACATCTGGCTCGTAATGATTGAAATTGGCTAGGAGTTGTAAGTCGAGTGACTTGAAAAGATATGATCGACTTACTGTCTTGAGGACTTTGTTAAGCGCTTCAAAAAATTGAAACGATTCATCAGTGCTGATGAGTTCGAGTTCTTCCAACGCAGGGGCAGCGGAAACGATATTGTTACAATGGTTCCAGTTCTCCGAGCCTCTGATATCTAGTCGAAGCACTCTCAAGTGCTTTAGTTCTCCTTGAATTTTAATGTGTTGAGGCTCAGTTTTGTTCTGGAGTTCAAATGTCAGATTTTCGCAGTAAGGCGACACCTCGATCAAATGATCTCCTCCAAGGGAGCACCCGTTTTCTCTTAAATCGATTGATATGCGAGGATTTTTTAGAACCTTCATGAAATCATTGAGGGCTCTGAGCTCTGTTGTCGCGGACTCAACCTCATCTTTATCCGAGGTCAGCAGCGAATAGGTGAAATGGTCGTTGCTGCTGTCGAGTTTACTGATAATTTGGAAGATTTGAGGGAGGCAGTCGGCTTCGAGAAAGTCTTTTTGGATGAAATAAGCCTTATGAATCCCTTTGCAAAAATTAGTTCCAAACTTTTGGAAATAATTGAACCACGAGTGAATAATTTGAGTGAACCGGAAGTTCAAATCAATGCAGATTTCAAGCCGGATTTTTTTATGGCGTTGTTCTCCGAAGCAATTGTTAAGAAAATCCTGGATTCTATGAAGGTCTTCGGGTGAAGCGATTTTTATTTTAATGACTCCGAGTCCAATTTGATTTTTTATTTTTCGAATAAATCGTTCGAAGAGTTTCATGTCTTTGGAACCTGGAGTATACATTTCAAAGTTAATGGTGGTCTTGATGTCAGAGATGGCTCGGTAGAGCTGCTTATTAAGTTTTTTGGCAGTAAATCGCTCTTGATAAGCTTGGATTGAAAATTTTCGATCAAAAGTGAAATCAACTTCTTTGGATTCGTTGAGTTTATGAAGTGATTTTCGTGCGAGAGAAATGTCTGATTTCTTGAAGGTGGGCTCCGAAAATGAGAATGAAACCGAAGCCGGCTTTAGAGTAGACTTAGGGACGTAGTGATTGAGATTTTGGGAGGATCGGTAGTTGTCCAGTGAAATAAGCATGCGAGAAGTATTTATTTTGCTCATTTTTCGATAAGCACTGTCATGGTAATGGATATTTGAGGTGATCATTGACTAAGTGAACTATCGAGGTTTGAGAGGTAATTCTAAACTTGATGTTTTGAATTTGTTTATTAATTATGTGGACTCAGCTTCTATTTATGTAATCTATTTTATATGCCCATTAATATTAGAATAGAAAGCACGCAACGTTAATGTTCTTTTATAAAATGCGTTTATTTTTAGAAAATACGATTTAAAATTGAATCGGGCTCACGAAGCAGAAATTGAATGTATTTTAAACTTTTTATGCGTACCATTAATTGGTTTACTACAAATTATTGTGAAGACTGGTATTTATTCTAGTTACCAGAAATGAAAGAACCAACGCAGTAGGCTCGGTTATCTGAATCATTAATTATTAGATCGGCTTTGACCAATGAGGCTTTATTTTGGAACCTAAGCTAGTAGCTTTTTATTTCTCTCAACATTTCAAAATGCCAGGATTCGGACTCAAACTGCTTTTATTCAAAAAAAAAATAAGGTTCAGAAATTCGATTTTTAATAATCATAACCGAATTCTGCTTTTATAACTTTTTGCTTAGATGGTTGAAATAAATCCTATAATTGCATGCTTCGTAAGGAGCGCTAACTATGAGGCACTGAAAAAATATGTATAAATAATGGCATCGGTATCATCTAGAGGCGCTCAATGTGAGATAGATTCAAATTAATTCAAGTCCAGGTCCTGTTACCTCTGTAGTTGCTTCATTTTTTTCTTTATTAACTTGAAATTTTCAAACAATTTCAAGAAGTACTGCTCTTTGAAAGTATGTAAACAATATGTTCATACTATCAACGCAAGGCAAGCATATCAGTATCTAACCATTTCATCAGTAATTCATCTATGAAAGAGCTAATATAATTTGTTCCACGCTTCTCCCCCATGCCTAGTCTTGTTTAGTTTTTCACTCGCAATACCTATTGCAAAATTTGCAAAGGTGGGTTAATACTGCTTGTTCTTAGAAGATAATTTAACTCCTTTTCTTTTTCTTCCTTTCAAATCCAAGGCAGTGAAAGCCTTAGCAACAGAATAAAGGCCTTAGTCGCTGACCAGATCTCTTAGCCTAGAGAGATAAGGCGTATTCTATCCTCAAAACCACCCACAAATCCCAATTATCAAATATACCGAAATGTTACCTACCGATAAACGCGTATTAAGAATCAGGAAAAAATTAATTACAAATTGGCACTTAAGTTATTGGAGAAACTTCCACAATGCCTCAAGAGGTTAAACGCGATGGCAATAGGGATGCTCTTTCTTGGAGTGAAGAATTTTGAGATTTTAACTTCGCCTTGGCACCTGTTGTTTTGAATCAGTCTCTTGTCGTAATTTTTACTCCACAAATGTACTTTTGGCTTTTTTTTTTTTGCTTGGTGTACGTTCTGAATTCCAGCTCGAGACGACGTAATTAATAACATTCCGACTCGAATACAATATTTTGAGTCCATCACAATCAAGCATGCGAATCAGCAAATTACAGCTGATTAATTCCTAATTACTTAAATAACCTAAATAATTCTATTAATTGTTAAAGTTCGTTTCGTTAAATGAGCAATAAATATGTCTATTTGTGAAGAAAATTAAGTGATGTACCATGACCTTTCTTAAGACCATTACAGAAACTTAACTAATACTGCATGAAGCATACTGAGTGCGCGGGTTCTATGAAAATTTGTCAGCAATTTGAAGCTTTTTTGATGATTTTACTTCCATCGGCTGTTTTGCCGCTAAATATGACCTTTCCGCTTTCGAAGTCAATCACCTTGA
>ENA-UOTX01001376-UOTX01001376.1-compost-metagenome-genome-assembly--contig:-NODE-1376-length-18539-cov-18.714928_pt1 | contig 18539 bp, 6 predicted proteins | sample MGYA00238143_ERZ746982 | MGnify/ENA primary metagenome ERZ746982 (study PRJEB28758, sample SAMN06268862) | compost metagenome | isolation source: single cell | place: USA: California, Emeryville, Joint... | reverse complement strand
GATGAAATGCCCTTGCTATTAGTTTCGAAGATAGTAAATACGAGGCGACTCTGATCTTCTTTCTTCATTTGCTGGCTTCGTTCATTGCTAATCCTGTTAGAGATCGGATCAATACATGTTTCTTTTTTTTGAGGGACTTCAGCTCTCGGAAGAAGATATTCGATCATCCAGCCCAGCATTTCTGGCCAAGTACTCTTTTTGTTGTCGTTAATAAACAAGTTTCGCTCATCGCTAATTGCTGGGGCCATATCTCTGCGTGCCGAATGATTTTGAGGAGTTTCAACCACCGGAATATCAATCTCAATCACAAGAGTTGATTCTATAGATTGATCCGCCGATAGTTCTTGGCATGTTGGTGCACTTTCTTCCAATGCGATAGCTGGAGGTGAGTCGGCTTCGGTCTCATCGTCATGAGGAGTTTCGACATCTGGCGGAGCATCTTCTCTCACAAATTTAGGAGTCGTTGCTAGATATTGTGGTTTATCCCAATATATTAATGATTCCTGCTCATCACTATTTTGCGGAGGCATGTCAACGAAAGCCTCAGGCCTCTCAGGGGTTTTAAAGACTGGGATATTACCTTCAATCACTACTGTAATGGGTATCATCAAATTGTCCTTGCTTTGATTTCTTTCAGTCTCCGCGACACCTTGTACCTTTTCAGATGCGCTTTCGCAAATCACCAGACTCCTATTCATCAATGCATCTTGATTCTCGCCTTGATTGGCTAAGAGGTCAAATTTATCAAGACGTTTTCTCGGCTCTCCATTAGAAAAGCTGTGCTTTTTCTTGCTTGTCATTCTTGAAATATCCCTTATACGATCTTTCGTGATCCAAACAGCGGTTCCCAGAGTCAAGAAATTATCAGAAGCTTCATCTCCGCAGATATGAATACCAACGATTTTATATCTCTGAGATACTTTATCCCAATAAAAGATTGGAGATCCACTTTGTCCCGCAGTGGTTAAGATCTCATCATAGAAAATGAATCCATTATCTGAGTCAAAGTAGAATTTATCGCTACTAGCATGTGTGCCCCAAAGCTCATGCCTTCCTCGATCAAAAACCCGCAATTCACCTGTCTTATTATCTTTCACATAGCCTGGATAACCGAATAACTTGATGTCTCCTATCTTTCTTAGTGTTTCTTTAGAATCTGCACGCAAAGCAAACCAATCAGTATCAAGTTTCACGGATTTCTTAAGGAGAAGAATCGCATAGTCGTTCTGCTGTGGGTCATTAGGAATAATAACTTTTCGAACCCGGAAGACTCCAAATGGAGCATTGCTACCATTTGCACCAGGCGTGAAGCGTATTATTTTAGATTTTATTGGAAGTTGGTTCTCAGGGGCAAGAATGTGAGCTGCTGTCAGTACTACTTTGGGTCCAATGAGTGTTCCTGTGCCGAATGTTGTCTCTTTGCCATTTTTCGTCGTAACAGAAACAACTCCAATCGCATTGAATGGATTATTGCGTTCAAAAGGGACCGGATTCCTCGTTTCATTCTTGATCCTTTTAATGTTCTGCGCAGAAATGCACAAAGTTCGATATTCTTGGTCTTTGCTTGAAGGTAGCACGGTGGTCGTTGCTAGGCCTTGCTTTACAGAGATTTGAGTTTCCATTGCCACAATTTAGTGGATTTGATTGATCTATTTAGAAAAATAAAAGTTTCTAAGAATTTAGCACACAAGATGCATATCATCAAATTAACACAGATCGAAAACCACTATTCAAGGTTCATAAAGCCATTACAGTTTTTTTCCTTATTATGAAGTGGTTAGATCGCAATCATACAGTTTTAAATCTCTCGAAAGCGCAGAAATTTTCTAAATGAAAATGAAAATAGTCTTGAATCTCCATCTCTTCAAAAAGCAAATCTGATGAAATTAATCGTCATAACTAATTAGCCCAAACAACAGTGCTCTTTAATAACTACAAATTTGAGAAATGAATCCGAAATTATATGTATAGAACTGATCTTTGAGATTTATTTCTTGAGATGATTTCATAAAGTCTACCGATCGTACAGAGCCACACTTTCCAGGTAAAATCATCCAAAAAAGTCACCCAATGTTGCAGGAATGCAAGGTTAGTTTTTTTGATTTTGTTAACATCATTATCCTTTCGATATGAATGCGGCTTGCAGAAAAATAATACGTAATTTATCCTTTCGTTACAACATAAGAAATATAAAGTTGAGATTGACGACATCCTTCCCATTCACAAGATATTTCAGAGTTTGGGCAAACAGCATTCAATTACAAAGAGATATGATGTTAAATATCCAGGAAACAACATAATCATAATAAATCAGCCTTTATTTTGTCAGTCTTCTTGAAAACTGCCCTTAATTCTCATCATGACGTGCTTCAATGACTCCTTCTCTGTGATTTTCGAGAGAGATTTCATTTGCTATCGCGTAATTAAGCTCCAATTTCTGAAATTCTCACAAGCAACTGAATTTGCGAGTTTTGCTGGGTCTGAGGAAGACTGCCGATAGCTTCAAGTAATGGCTTTGAAGAGTCTAAAGGAGTGCTGCTATCTCCCAGATAATACACAAGTTTTTTCGCAAAAAGATTGATTCCTAAAATCTTGCCGAAACTCACCTTCATATCATCAAGAATCGCACGCTTTTGGATGTCCATCTCTATGTACTTCGAGAAACTCTCGAAGATAAATTTGCAAGGCTGCATTCTATCCATTTTCTGTTTCGACAACCAAACTGAGTTTTTGATTTTTATTTACAATCGAGTATTTAACAAAGACTTCCAAGGCTGATTTAAAAAAAGAAGACAATGTATTTTTTAAAGGCACTAATTGATTTGAAAAAACTACTATAAAGGAAAATAAGTAGAACTGATAAGTTATGTGTCTTGATCAGGATTCCTGCCTTTGAAATGGCTTAGTCAGCCATTCTCCACCTTTCTAGGAGTTTCTTCAATTCTCTGAGAGAACACATATCACAGCAAATAAAAAAAAAAGGGGTTCTGATAACTCCAAATATTTGAGCTATATATTTTCTTCCCTTTTTTTTCTCATCTTATACTCACCACAAAGCAATTAGATGAATTAAAGTCATAGCAAAGACCATCCTTGAGCAATATTGGGTTGATCCAACAAATTTTTCTAAAGGTAGATGAAATCGACGAAATTGAGGGAAAAAGAAGGAAGCCTTAAATGAATGTTCGCTCGACAATTATGCACTCAAAAAAAAAACTTCACTCAATGCTTATAGAACCTCAAACTCACATTGAATAATATCAAACGAATTCATCATATCATCAAATCATCACTTTATAATAGTCAAAAAAGTATTGCTCAGAATTTTCAGTGAATTATCCCCTCTATGCCCTGACGAGTAGGCGATGTTGTTGCAGACTAAATCCTTAGGTAATGCGATTTTTGTTATCTAAATACTGGATCTAACAAATTTCCCATTGATTGACTTCCAGACCTATTTAACCATAATACAATCAGCTTTACAAAAGCTCCATCCGTCCAGATCTTCATTACCCAGACGTCATCATCAAATCCAAGCAATTACGAAATTAACAACTTTCTACGAAATTGAATTTTTAATCCCAGCTTAATAGTTTTTAAGAAAGAAAGAGCGTTCTGAATTCTGCAATGAAAAAAATATTCATCCTCTTCTCACTGCTTTCTCTCCAGCTCACTTTAGCACTTAGACCAAGCAATTGTCCAAAAGCTTGCACTTTATGCGTTGGTCCATTCAGAGATCTTTGCGCAGAATGCGCTCCAGGCACATATCTCGACAATGGCGTTTGCTTACCTTGCCACAACACCTGCCAATTCTGCAATGGTCCTCTTACATCCGACTGCCTACCCGAAAACTTACATACTATCCTACACACTCATCGCTTGCTTTCCAACGGAGATATTTCCGTTCCCAGCGACAAAATCGAGTTTCATCCAGGTTTCACTCTCAATTTCGAATTCAAAAACGACAGCTCAATTGACCTTCTGCTTAATTTTTCCGTCGCTTCGGGTTTTTTCGCGATCGGCTTCGGTAAAGGAATGTATAACTCTGATATGATCATTTGCGAGCTTGCTCAAAGCGAAATTGTCTGTGGGGATTACTGGAGCACTTCTGGCATGCGTCCGAAATTAGATACAGCCCTTGGAGGCACTAATGATATCGTTCAATTAGGGTACAGCATCGAAGGCACAACCAATATCGTGAAACTAAACCGAAAACTTAACACTGGAGATCAATACGATCACGTTATCGTCAACGGGACGAACCCTATGATTTGGGCGTTTTCTGACAGTGAGAAAAACCTAAGCATGCACAGTGACTACGCCAGCGTTAACGCGCAGCTGGTCTCAGGTGGAGCTGCTATCCAAACCGATTATCTTGCTATTATCCACGCGTTAGCGAACTATGTAATGTGGGGTATGCTGGTAGATATCGGGCTTATTTTCCTACTGCTATTGAAATCATGGCGTCATCATATTATGATGCATGCGATCATTATGTGGATAATCGTTATCACGTCTACCGTCTTAAATGTCTGGATATTAGTGCGCAACGGAATCACTCGCGATGTCGTTTATTTCCGTCATTTTGTGGTGGGAGTAACCATTCTAGGCCTCATGTGGCTCCAGCATATCTTGGGAAACACGTTGTACATTATTTCAAACCGGAAAACGCCAACCAATGCCTTCTATAGAATCCGCTTGGTCCATAGATGCATTGGCTTGACGATATACATATTAGGTAAGGTAAATATTATTTTAGGCAGCAGAATGTATAACAATGGAGTCTGGGAAGGGTGGATGGACCCAACGATTTTCATATTTAAGGTTCTCATCGTTGTTTCGAAGCTCTGGCAGCGATTTAGACCCAAAAAATTCCATCCGCTAGTCGCGGCTCCTGCGTCAAAGCTGCAGCTGCATCAGGATCTGCTTAAGGACATTAAGCACGGGAAATCTCGAGAGGAGCTACTAACCAAGTATCCGACCACCAAATTCGTTTATCTCTACAATAGAGTCTATGACCTAACTCGGTTCACTCACCCAGGGGGGAATTTTATGATAAATTCTGTCATTGGACGCGAAATAGGTAGATTTGTGCACGGCGCATATCACATCGAGGATATCCATACGAGGATCAATCAGCACAGATCCTCTGATATCGCGATTCTAAATAAGTACTTCATCGGCGAGGTCAGCCAAGGGAAAAAGAGCATACTCGTTAACAATGCAGGAAAACATCTCGTAACTAATGATTTTGTCTCGTGGAGGTACGAAGGGAAGACCGAGCTGACGACCAGCACCGCGAGGTTCGAGTTTAAGAACATCGGCTATCGAGTCTGCAACGTGCTTCCTGGCATCTCATGGGTAGGAAGACACTTTTATATCACCAAGGATCTGGTTCATGGGCCAACTAGACCGTACACTGTGTGTGTTAGTCTTGGATCCTCATGGACAGCGTTTCGAGATCTCATGATTGATTTCTTTAATTTTAAAATGGGGCAGAGCCAGACCCCAAGCATAGCCGACTCAGAACAAATGAAAATCCAGTTAAACCAAAGCAAGGAATCGACTTTTATTTGTGAACTTGAGCCTTATCAAGATTCCTTGCCCCTGGTAATAAAATACTACCATAACCCTAAAGTGCAAGGCGTATCTGAATACCTCCACTTTTTACCAGAAGAAAGCTCTGAATCAGTCCTGATAAGTGGTCCGGTGGGCCGCGGCATCGAGATAGATGATGATTCGTCGGGGTTGCATTACGTATTCACCGTGGGAACAGGGATTTTACCGTTTATTGACCTGCTGAACTTTATTCTGTTTAAATGCATGTACCTCGCTCTGAAAGACAGGCACGGAGAGTCTATCGCGAATCAAATTAACCCTTTGAGTCAAGATTATGAGGGCGTGCTTTCAAATGATTTTCAGCTTGTGCTTATCGCGGCGTACAAGAATGATGACGATGCGATTGGGTTTAATATTATAAGAAAAACGGCAGAGATAAGTGCGAGGTATGGCCTGAATATCTTCATGGCGTATGTTAGTGGAGCCGAGGGAGACTATGTGGAACCGATTGAGGGTCGAATTGATAAGAAATTTATAAAGAAGAATGTGAAGAAGGGTGCAGCGAAGTATTTGGTCTGCGGGAACCCGGAGTTTAATAAAGATGTACCGAGCTTTTTGAAAGAGATGGGGATAAATCCGCTAAAAATTGTATTAGTATGAGGCTTCTTGGATGATATTAGTATTTAACGTTGGAGATTGAAAGTTCTATTCTTAAATGTTTTGTAAAACAATAACTTATTTTCTCGAAAATATGGCTTTTGTAAAGCAAGATTATTTGGTATAAGAATTTTAATTTTCTGTTGATAACAGAGTTAAAATTGATTATGCAGATTTTTTGAAGTTTGTAGTTTGAAATTATAATAATTTCTTTGAAAAAAATAAATAAATAGAGGTATTAATAGTGTAATGTGTATGAAATCAAAGCACAACCTTCGTTTCAAATTCAAATTAGAAATTGATCTGATATTGCTTCCGTATTTGATGGTATAAACGTGATTCAAAGTAGAGAGAAAAATATTGTATTGGTATTTATTATATTATGGATTGTCAGTTGATTTACAGAAAGAATGGTAAAGATTGTAAAATAATGGATATGAGGTAAAAAATGGAAAATAGAGGACTGTATATCCAATAGAGATAGGTATCTGTTCAATGCTCTTTGAGCATTCCTTAACCAATCTAATACATGAGGAAATTTCATGAATTGTTTTCTTTTTATCGGAAAATTTTAAGATAGTTTTTCAAATGAATAGTAGTAGTAATATTCTCGGAAAATGTCAATGATACCAAGATTGACATAAGCCGACTACTTTAGTAGTAGCTTCTACAAAAATTGATCGCTGTCATTTACTACAATGATGTTTAAATTGGCAAATCACTTCTGTCAAGTAGTTTGTCAATGAAATTCATTCGGCAAGGCACTGAGAAAAGCATTAGTAGAATAATGCCAAAATACTAAGATTTAGCTATGTCCAACTCTTGTGAATATTTTTCACTTAGCCATTCCTCATAACTTCAATCCTGTTCGTTTGAACTCAGGATATCATAACTTACATAATTCACCGTGCATGAAGAAAAAATATGATTTGTTCATATGATTGATTTCCGAATTTAATAGAGAGATCGCAAGTATGAAATATTTTCGATTTCACAAGATGCATATCCATGTAGATATTAAATTAATAAAGAACTTTCAGATGCTTTACAGTTCTAACAATCCCATAGAAATCGGATTTTCTACTAGGTTATAACTATTTACTTTCGAGTTGTAGACCCCAGTGTACGTTCCATTAACCATTTTCTTCTCAACATATGTTCCGTATGCTACCACCATTTTTCCTCGGAAAGGAATTCTAACTGTTGTCTCAGTGTAATCCAGTGTCATCACCAAATTCGATGAAGGCCCTATTTCGATTTCACCATTATACCGCGATTCAACTGCCACCAGCGACGGTGTACCATAGTTCAGAATGGAAGTCCCTTCAGAGATACCATGCTGAACACCATTAATTATTTTAGGATAGCCTCCTTTTATAGTCAACGGAATACCTATCGGCAGCTCACTTTCTACTTCCCAATTTCTTGATTCTGTAGTAAAATAGGGAGAATCATGTTTAATCACTTGTTTTCTCGTTGAAAGGTTCGTAAGATTGACTTTCTCCGCTGTTTTGATATTTTGGCTGACCACTTCCATCTTGCTCCAATCATATTTAATATCAACCAATTCAGCTTCTTGAATGATCGTGGCTTCCACCACGAGTATTTCTGCCTCAGTTGTTTCGAATTCTTTGCCATATAGTCCCCAGTAAGCCTTTTGGTGTTCAACGTGATATTTCGCTGCAAAATATCCTCCTTTTCCATCAGGAGCTTTGATTCTCACGATATATGATCCGTCGATGGGACCAACAGCTCCTTTGGGAATACAATAGCCGCTCTGGAATGGTTTCCATTTCGCAATGAATGTGTCCTTTATGAATAGGAATTCGAAGTTATTTATTTTGTGTTCTTGCTTAGAATAGGGGATTAATGCTTCATTTGAAGCGTTATCGAACCTGCCTAGAACGTATCTTCCAGCCATTGGAACCATTGCTCTGACTGGATAACAGCCACTGCCACAGGATAGAGAGTCTTTTGAGATATTTCCATCGTATTGTAGCCAATAATATCCAATTCTGGGGTCATCTTCTTGATTATTGAAAGACTTTCCTGTGCATTCATAGGAACTGGCACGAATGGTCCGGTAAGCGTGATTGCTGGAAATATCACCAAGGGAAGTATAACCATCTTCTTCGTTGTAGGCTGTGATGGGATTGGAGAAGAGGAGGAGGGTAAATAGAGCTGCGGGTATGAAAAAATGTTTTGATTGCATAATATAGATAGTATTGGTACTATAATTTTTATTCAGTTTTTTAGTTTAGGGTGCTATTTAACCATAAAAAATTATAAGATTATGACGTGGAAGCCTATCAAAATTACTTTACCTTATAAAGTTTGCCTTAAATCTTGTAGCCTAGACTATACTCATGAGGGAAAGACAGCATTTTTTGATATATGCTCTCCTTTTAGTGTAAAGCGGTAGGTTACTGCCCTTTGATCATTAGTTTTCTTTATTTTCAAACTGTTTTGTGGTGCTCTTGCATAGAGCTTCACGGTCCATTGTTTACTCTTGATCGTCTTTAGAAGCATCTATGTCAGTAATTTTGCCTTTTATTGGTGCCCCTTCATCTCCACTCGCATTTCTGCGATTCTTGATTGCTTGTACTCTACTTTAGTTCTAATTATGGCTGATGCTGTAGAAGATTATCTCGTGATTGTGCCTGAGAAATTGTTATGAAATTAAAAGCATTCAAGAAGGAATATCAATTTATTTACCAAAAAGGAGACCTAGTTGTCAATGCTCTTTAATCAATATCAAGCAAATGAGGTTGAGAGATCGATAACAATCAAGATTAAGTAGGACTGCCTTTCGATTCTTATGTCCCGATTTACGATAGAGTAAATGTAAGACTCCCGCACACAGCAGAAATGTTGCACTTATCAAAACACAATAAACATTTTCTTTGATGCAGTTGTTAGAGGTTTAGAAATCAATCACCTTTGAATAATGAATGTGAATTACGATTCAATGTTTAAAGTTTGGTTGCAAGTAACTAATGCTTATTCCAAACAACGAAAAATTTCAATTGTATAGATAACTATTGAAATTTTAAACAAATTGTTTATCCTTGCTAAATTGTAACTCCTATTAATTAACTTGCAAATTAGTTTTTCATTCCTTTATTGCTACCAACGATGGCCTCAGGCAAATCACAGAACATCATGATTCAGAACCAAATGAATCAGGATAAATTCCCAGGAGCCACTTCCCTACAGCCGCAAGCATTCGACTTCGATGATGAAGGAATGAACTCTAAAGGCTTGTCTCAAACTGAATTACAAAAGAAAAAAAACGCCGATAGAATCCAAAAGAACGCAGAAGTCATCGTGAGGAAAAAAGGCGGCAGTCGCCAAGCCTCAGCAAAGAGATCCGAAGCAGGTGATACCCGCCAAGGCGATACTAAATCAAATAAAGCGCTCGAAAATATGAGTCCTGCTAGACTCGAAGACGAGATCCGCTCTGAAACAATCAAAGATTTCAAAGAATTCAATTTTGATAACGATGGACTAACAGACCAGAGAACTTTAGACCCTTTGATGCCTGGAAGACTCGATGAATACAAAGGAGAGGAGGAAAATCTGATTTGCTGTCGGTTCCCGCACTTAGATTTCGACCCAATGCCTATTGATGTCAACGAGATTCGCCCTGTTGAGGTAATTTTTATGAATTTTGCATGGAAATTAAGCGGGTTTAGGTCTACGAAAATATCTTCCTTGGACCATTCCAAGCCGCGCTCTGCACGAAAACCCTGCTCTCGCTCGGAATAACGCATATATTGAATGTAAGCGCGATGGAATACACAAAGCGGACGAATTACTATAAATATTTAACGCTTGATGTCTACGACGTGCAAGAGGAGGACATTAAGAAGTTTTTCAGAATCACCAACCGGTTTATTTCCGAAGTAAAATACGTTATTTGCTGCAGTATTTTAAAGGGAAAATAGGCTTTAAGCAGCGGTGGAAAGATATTGATTCATTCGTTTGAGGGGAAATCGAGGGCTCCAGCTTTCGCTTTGGCTTATTTGATTGGTAGAGAGAGAATCCCGATGAAGAAAGGCCTTGAGATTATTAAGTCCAATATTCCTGAGATCGAAATCAACCCATATTTCATGAAGCAAATCGAGCAATATGACCTTGAGAAGCTTGCGATTATTAATGTGCCTAAGTAGCGATTTACTAGTTTCTTACTTTACGTTCATTCCATCTATAAATTTCTCGATTGTAATGTCGGTTGACTAATTCTCATCACGTCATCGAAAGTTCCTTCAAATTCCTTTCCTATTGAAAAAATTGTGAATTTCGGGTTTTTAAACCAAAGAATTTTATTGATTTATCAGATCACACTGCCCTTAGAAAATCCCTTGAAAACAAACCATGGAACTCCCGTTACCAGTACTTCCAGAGACTCAAAAATCCACTTCAAGGCATAAGAGTCCTCGAGGCAACCTCAGTCCTTCGTACTCGACCTCAAAGCTAAACACATCGAAAGGTAATGCCCTGGAATTCAAACAGGAGCCAATGCAATCAGGGTTCACGATAACAGGAATGCAGCAAGCGACACCGGACGCTCAGTCAGAGAAAAGGGATGAAACATCACCAAGCAACTCGCCGTTTGGAATGATTCGAGCCAAGTTACCGAAGCTGTATAATAATGAATTGTATAACGTTTACTCGAATAAAATCTCGGAGGTCAAGGAGAAATACCTCAATATTCACCAACAGCTTCAAAATGAAGAAGAAACAGCGAAAGAGAAGCCTTTACGTGACCTTATCAAGGAAACAGAGGGAATTTTTTCCAAGAGTTATTCGATAAAATACTTCGGGATAAATAAAGACCAGATCGGGATTATGTCTCGTCGAGTGCCGATCAAACAAGTCAACAGGCAGCCGCAGTTGACCATTAACATCAATAGTCCCCTCGCGCAGCTTGAATACGCGAAATGGCAAAAATATAATGCAGCTCAGCAGATTGAGTCGACTAGGAGTAACCCAGCCTTGCAAACGAAAAATGCAAAGGTGGTTTTAAGCTCCACTCGCCTTAGAGGCGCGAAAACGAGTATGTCCTCTGGCTCTGGAGGGTTTAACAGCACGCATGAGATGCTTGGTCGTAAAATCGAGGGTGATAGCTGGCAAGGTGAGAGAAAGGAGGTTAGTACAGCTGAAAACCAGAAGGATGCCGCAGGCACAAATCCTAAAGAAAATATTGAAAAAGCAGAGACATTAACGAATTTCAATGCTCAAGACCCTCAAGAGTACCTCCCGCAGCCTGACGCATACAACGTCTTCGTCGTAAATAAGTATTTTATTCCCAAGCAGCTGCATGCGATTAAGAAAAAGAGGAAAAACTCAAAAAGTTTCGAGAAAGTTGAACAGTTGATAGAGTTTCAATTAAACGCCAAATTGGACCGGGTGCCGAAGAACCCGAAAATCCTCACGAATTATGAGAGACTCGCAAAAGGACTTACGAAGGTGAAAAGATCGATGCTCAGAGCGCCGATGTCAAGGGGCAAGTTCGGGACTGATCCGACACAGGCTCAAATAATCGAAGCTGATAAATTTAAGACTGAAGAATTAAAGAGATTGCTCGCTGAGAAAGATAATTTGTCTTATGCGAAGCTCATTGGGTCTTTGGAAAAGCCGAACAGCTCTGGGAAACTGCTGGATGGGAAGGCGTTGGACTTGCCTAACCTCCCGAGGAAAAATCAGGCGGTCAAGGAGTATAAAATATCTCCTAGAACTGAGTTCAAGCCTCAGTCTGCGCGAGAAAATTTGACTGAAACTGCTGAAGAGAATGTTACGTTCCGTATCAGTCAAGAGCACCCGCTCTATCATAACTATGTGAAAATAGCCAAAAAATATAATCACGAGCAGAACGCTTGATGTTGTTAGATAAGTAATGGAGCTTAGGTGTTTTAAAGTTAGCAGTGTTGTGGTGATTTGGTAACTTATTAAGAGTTATTAATGGCTTTTGAAAGGGTAAATATATATTCATGTATTCATTTTGCAAGAATATAAGCCCTCTCTCTAACCAAAAGTCTTTCTTAGGAGCTCATTAACGATTCAATGTATATAAGATAATTGGGAAATTCTCAGCGTCATACATTTGTAAGGCAAACTATCTACGGTACGTCGATTCTGGAGCTCTGGTCATAGGTGAGAGGAGCTTGCTCGTTCATGTTAATTTCTGAGCTTCGAATCTGGCCGAAGGTTTTTGAGCAGAATCCGCTCTTGATATGATAATGTGAATTAAGGTTCAGAAACAGAAATTAACAGGATTCCTAATATTATAGGGACGATATTAATCCTGAAAAGCTAATTTTGTTGGTAGACAAATTTCGAAGTGGATTTGCATCGGAGTTTCTTGCATGTTACCCAAGTAAGCAAGGCTTGAGTGCTGCCAAGGACAAAGTTTTCAAGCGATTTGAGGACAGTCTATCGAGCTAGAGATTGAAAGTTGATTAAGAAATTCTGAATACACAAACAATAATTAAACTCTGGATGATATAGTAGGATTGTTATCAGACCTACCGACGCTTTCTGATTAATTCAAAATGCTTAATAATGTGAAATTTTGTAGAAATACATAATAATCAATAATTGAAAATTATCACAAGCCTCGGACAAAACTCTAAAATGCCAAAATATCCAGACAGTGAACCTCGATTCATGACCTCAGGGTCAGAGATTATCTTTCTAAAGCTTAAAACGTCATCCTCAAATTACACCGTGACTTTGGAGCAACGTACTAAGCAGAAAAGATTAGCAAGATGGATTCGAGAAGAGGAAAACGAAAAACCCAAATTCATGAAGAACCTCCGTTAATTGGAGTCAGAAAGCTCAACCGTTTTGATAGCCACGTTAATGTGGCCTATTAACTTAAAGCCACGTCAATCAAAGCCTATCTATCTGTATACATTGTTTATACGCTGCTCAGTAATTAGAGGTAGTGATTTAATAAAAAGTGGATAGTTCAAAGTTTATGATTTTTATACTTATTTTTCATATATTCCAAAGCAGTCTCAATATTATTTGTAAAGAAAACATTATTTTGAAACTAATATAATAAAGATAATCAAATTTGAAATGATATTGTGAAGAATCTTCGATTACAAGATAGGTGATTTAATCATATCACCTTTAATTACTTTTTCTTTGTCAGCTGCGCATTGAGATCGTGATTCTGAATTCTGTTGATGAAAATTTTCATAGTCTCAGCCCGATTGCTGAACACCACTTAAAATAAATTCGCAAAGTTTAACGAAGAATAAAATCTGACGAAAAGATTCATAAATCCGATAGCCTCTCAACATAGCAAACTACAGAATTACAAAAACAATTCATACCGATATACATTAAAATATTCTCCCAAAAGCAAATCTACGCTATTCATTCAAATACAATGGTTGAAAAAACAGCCAATGATGTGAAAGAAGCAACTCGAAAGCGAAATACCAACGATGTCTACATGATCCTGTCTCTATTTTTGGCAGGCGCATGCATTTTCGTCATACTATATTGCAGATTTCCGACTAACGAAGAGTAATTAATGCCCATACACCTATACATCCTTAAACATGAATACTCTTAGTATTGAATTCCCTTGGAAATTCCCTCGAAGCCTTCAAGATATTAGAGATCTCGCACATGTCTCCCAAAATTATTACGAGAGAAACCCGACCTATGTGACCGTTCTGATCGCATACCTCTTCGTTTTGTAAAATCCACCTAACGGACCCATAACAAAATTTTATTTAGTCTCCAATCATTTGGAGCACCAGGACCTTCAATACTCGGAATGCTCTGCGGAGTTCTCTTCGGGCCGATCAGAGGATTTTTCATCGCGGTTATAGTAAGAGCTTTATCTCAAGAAATCTAACCTGAATAAATATTTCCTAGTGCGCATGTACAGGTGCGTGCTTGTGCTACGGACTATCAGACGTCATTGGCAAAAGCATTGTAATGAGATACTTCCCTGGACTCATCCGTAAGTTTGATCATTTTGTAAATTTCCTTTGTCTACACCTTAGAGCTCAAATACATTCGATTTTTAGATTGGGAAGCACAGGCACAATTTGTTTTGGTATCTTCTCTTCCTGAGGATCGTGCCCATTCTTCCAAACCGTTTTCTGAACTATGCGTCTCCTATAGTTGGAATTCCTTTCAAACTTTTTGCTGCGTCGGTTTGGTTAGGTAATCTAGTACTATTCAACTCAACAAATAACCTCCTTTCCCAGGGTTTCTACCTAATATTTTTCTTCTAGTCAGAACGGGCTTGCTACTGCATGAGATTACAGAATTCGGAATTAGCAACGAGGTACTCAGTTATCAATAAACAACATTCATCTGAATCAATAGATCTTGGTGGTTTTCCTCGGATTAGGTGCGCTTGCTCTGATCCCTGCATTCTTGTCTAATAGACAGAAAAAAACAATTGAGGAACTAGACGGGGAACCCCAGAAAACGGAATAAATATCGCTTCATTTTAAGTTGATTCGTAATTTAGTCGCACTATCGAAGTTAATACCATTACAATTGAAAACATACATCATTTCTTTCTCGAAAGATTACCAACGAATTTCTTATCGTGAACAGACCTTCCATTGGTTATATGAAGATAACCTCTTTCTCTCTATTTGATTATTTACTATTCTATATAATGAAAATTGATCTTTTTTGGGACCATTTGCTTGACTTAACATAGGTCATATGGAATCTGCACGCCTTTGATGTCTACCTGTCATATACTGCGGATTTATCTTGCTGGAGAACGTCTAGAATTTCTCAGGAGCAATTAAATGGCGTTACTTGCTTTGCGTGCGAGGCTTCTTTGTATCTGTCTTCTTCAAACTTCTTAATGACTTTCAAATTCAGTAGGCTGAATTGTAATATTTTATGATTCAAATTTACTTCTAACTCTAATATCTCCTTCCTAAGCTTGATAAGCAAGGTAGCAAGATAGTGAAAACAATTAAATTGCTTGTTATTACACACTGCTTTTCCTTACTTTGAACTCAGAAAAATTAGATCTAAGTTGAAATCAATTTTGCAAACTTTTTTACTGAAAGAATCGGCTCTGCAAGATGCCAATCTCCCAAGGTCAGTAAACGTCTCTCCTTTTTCTCAAGGTTGAGGAAACCGTTGATTCCAAGCTATAACAAAAATGGAACGGATAAATCTGGTTACAGTAGAGGAAAGAAGGACTACCAATCACCTTCGAGTCCATGCTGAAATGATAACTGTCGGTGTTCACATCTGAAATTAAACAGACTCCATAGCGATCAATAGTTGTAGCAATCTCTCCATTAGGATTGAAATCAAGACTGCCTATGTAGTTGTCTAGATAACAATATATTAAAATGAGTCGACAGTGTTCTTAGTGCCATTTCGAATTTCGATTGAATTTTACAATTTCATCAGACTTCGATGTGTCAAAATTGTACAATTTGTAGGCTATTTTCCTCTAGCACACATTGACCCAAGAATGTTTCTTCGTGAGTTATAAGTCACATATCCAACCCTAGTCACTAGTAGAGGAGAATATATGAAATAGATTTTAACTCCTTGACTGAGGGCCTTTTGCTGTTTCAGTGTGTTCTGGATGAATTGGCCTGACAAATATTCCAAATTTCACCTGATATTCACAGCTCGAGGTAAATTTTGGAGATCTGGACTTAGCATCTTTTCAATCAAAAAAGGTACAATTTCCCACAAAAATTCGGAGCAAAAAATTTGTTTTTAGTTTATTTATTTTCCTTAATGCAGATTGTGGTTTCTGTCTCAGTAAAATATGAGAGGATTAATTCACTTCAAAGTAGAGTCGAATTAAGGACATCTACATATCAAATTTTTCGGAGAGACTTTCAAAAACCGATTTGTTTGCTAGTGAGTGATTTTCCCAAGTTCCTCTTCCTCCTTACGCATCTTGGTGGAACTTAGATGCCAGTCCTGATGCGTTATCTCCTAAGGCAGTTAGTCTAACTTCTTTCTAGTCTCATAATCAAAGAAACATTCTCTTAGTCTAACCTTAGGGCAATACATACAATTTTTTTCCTGTTAATTGTTCACAAGCTAGATATATAATTTTACAACTCTTGAAGACTACTACACATCATCAAGACTATAAACTGTCTTTCTGAACCTTAATTAATCAGTTATGCAGGAATAACTTCAAAATTGACATATCAAGTCGAGTAGTCGCTCATTTGAGTTTGAGTGGAGAAGCCGTCATCACAATCCAGGAATACATTATTAAAGTACCAGTAGAGGTTCTTTATACATCTCACTATGTAACTCTGGGACTTCATTTCAACAATTTTTTGACTCTCATCAGAATTCTAGGGTCACTTTACTATATATACCCAGAGCAGGTAATTCCCGAATAAAATTAAAAATAATGGACAATTCTGTGAGTGAAACAGTCAAAGAAGGTGTCGATAAGCTTAGGAAACTCAATGCGAAGTTCCTAGCATCACTGATAGAAGAGCAAGACGTTCAGATTTCCCGGAACGAATTTATGGAGTGTTACAAGTAATAATGTACCAATTGTTCCCAACAAAAATCTTTCCTATTTGTCACCGGTAGTTTTGTGTTCGGTCTCAGGCGTACACCGTACAATAACAGGATTGACCTGAAAATCTTTGTTGAACTGTGTCAAGCTTACGCAATGTAACACCCTCGTACTGCTCTGAGTTTGTAAAATATGTTCTTTAGGGATCTCGATAAGTATTTGGCAAAGATAAATGATAGCAACGAAAGTCTGGCGTCTAACTTCCATAAAGCGTGGAAGAACCACAAAGAATACTTGAGTTTTTTGAGGAAAATTTTCATTAATGTGGATGCTGGATACAAGTTTCAGGGATCTCTTGACTCGTGGGTTTTGAGTATCTTCATCCAAGAATGCTTTGCCAAACACATTACTCGGGTCACAAATCTTCTATCGATTTTAATCAGTCGAGAAAGAAATGGCGAGTTTGTGCCTTCTGATCATATCAAAAATGAGATTCAAGTAAATCACATAAATCGTCGATGCAATTCTAAGTCTAACTACCAAGTTCCTCTCAGAATCTGACCTCAGTGCAGAGTGGGATGTTAGCAAGCACTTTCTTGATCCCTTTCTCCAACAAGTTAATATATGTCTCAAAGTTTATTTGAACTTTTTTTAACAGACAGAGGAATTTTATCTAGCCAAGTCGCAAAAATGGCGACAACTGTCAGTCTCCGATTTCATTGATGAGGCGTTAAAAAGTTTGACGAAGGAGGAAGCTCTCGCAAACAAGTATTATCCAAAATGGGAAAGAGAAGCTAATCTTGCACTCGGAAAGATCTTCAAGTCACAAGAATCATTGATTTCAGTAATATCAACCTATTAAGGTTCCATAATTGTTCTTTTTCATTTGAAATTAGATTGATAAAATCGAGCTCGCAAATCTGTTAAAAGAAGGGGAAACTAGTCTCATAAATAAACTATTAGATTTTTTTGGTCGCATACATGCAGAAGATAAAATACAAGAGATCACAGAAGTGTTTGGATCTTACGTTGAAGATCAAATAGCGCCATTGCTACTTGATCTGAAAAGCAATCAAGAAATTGATCCTATTCAATTTACTTCGAAAATTATTTTTGCGAAGACACAAGTGGATGTTTTCGTAGCGAATTCTCTCAGATCTCATCTCTTGTGCACAAAGAAAGTCGGGAGCCTGTTTGGGAAATTACTCAATGAATTTCCAAAGTCAATTCAATTCTTAGCCACTTACATTGACTTCGAGCTGAAAAAAGGTGAAGCTTTTTTTCTCTCTCTCTAGTAAATTTGTATGCCTCTTCACATCAACTAGGGTTCAATGGGCTCTTAGATGATGAAATCGAAACGAAAATCAACAGTTATATGAACCTTTTGAAATGCATTGCTTCACGAGACATATTTCTGAAATTTTACGAAAAAGATCTCAGCATCAGACTTTTCATTCGGACTAGCGTAAGCAAAGAAGCTGAGAAGAAAGTCCTGGAACGAATACAGTTAGAATGGGGATACAATGCGGCTTATAAAATAAAGAACATGCTGCAAGATATTGAGACCAGCATAGAAATTAATCAGAAATTCCATAGCAGCTTGCTCTCTTCGGAAAAGAAATTATCTATCCAAGAATTCACTGTCCAGATATTAACTCAAGGCAGCTGGCCAAAGTTTGTGGATTGCAAAATACGCATCCCTGAAGGAGTGATGCCAATTAAAGATGCATTTGAAAAATTCTATTTTACCAATTTTAAACAAAGGTCCTTAACGTGGATCATGTCGCTTGGTCATGCAGAGATTAGCGCTTCC
>ENA-UOTX01001375-UOTX01001375.1-compost-metagenome-genome-assembly--contig:-NODE-1375-length-18542-cov-20.332034_pt1 | contig 18542 bp, 17 predicted proteins | sample MGYA00238143_ERZ746982 | MGnify/ENA primary metagenome ERZ746982 (study PRJEB28758, sample SAMN06268862) | compost metagenome | isolation source: single cell | place: USA: California, Emeryville, Joint... | reverse complement strand
GTTACGTGACACTTTTTACCTCCATAAAATGCGCAGAATGCTCTGAAACTCCATGGATAATAGCCACGGAAGCATGCTTAATGCGGCTGAAGGAATCAACCTTCGTGTAATAGAGTCTCTCAGCTGGAGAGCAGGTTAAGAAGTCTCGGATTATCCGACAAGACTCGGTCTTAAACTCTCCAATAAACTTGCTTTTATCCTTCGTGAAGACGTAGTTGATGTCGTCTTTGAATAGCCGCTTCGCGTCAATTTCTTTGCTGAGTTTTCCGGGTATTTTCACAATATTGTTTATTTCTTTCGGCGCTTCGGAGTTTTTCAAGGCGTCTAGGCAGTCTTGGCGACCGATGAAAATATCTTGTAAAAACTCTTCGCCGCCTTTAATTTCCAACACGTCGCATCTGTCTTCTCGGGAATCTTCGTCCCAAAAAATCGAATCAGAAAATCGTCTCAAGACTTGTTGGTCTATTTGGAAGGTAAATGGACGAAATTAGAGGACGATAACGCTACCCTTTTGTGAATCGACAGTTTCTTCATTGTCATTCTCACTTGTATCACTACCAGTTGAAGCAAGGCCCTCAGCTTTCTGGGTTAGGCACATTAATTATTTCTCTACTTTCTTTGAAGTATAAACATGAAGGAATAATATGTTTTATCCTTTGATTTCTTCCAAACAACAGGTTATTCATTTATATGACGTACTTTGCGTCAATAAGATAAGTTTATCGAATATTTTTCAAAGCAAGTTCACAGCAACACTCTGAAACTGCAATATAAAACTTATGCACTGAGACGGACCTAGGCAAGAGAATATAATCACCCAGCAACCAGCCAGAGAATAGCAGAATGGTGGTTGATATTTCAAAGCATTGGGTAAAGAGAAGGGTGTTAGCAATTAAATAGAAAGTGCTCGAAGGAATGCTTCGATAGAATAATATTTTTTAATGAAATTACACTAACCAGGAAGTAGAGCACGCAATTAATGTGCATAAAACGATGGTGCTATAAAGGTGGCCACTGAAAAATATATCTAAAGCAAATGCCATCAGTGGTTTCTTAGAATGATTTGTTTAAATGAGTAGAAGTCAATGGACTGGAGGTACCAAATGAAGATTTAGCTCCGCTAGTTTGAAAAAATCAACGCTGATATTACGCATTATGTGAATCGTGATATGACGGACTATCCTTGTGCCTTATCGAAGAAAAATTATGAGAATTAAATCGAAATGGAAAGGAAAAAAGGCTTTTTTCAAGCAAATAAAATTAACGGAGTCAGTATTCAGTTATTCGAAATATTAGAAGTTTAACTACTAAGCTCATTTTATCCCCATAAAAATTCTTTTCTTATTGTTGGTAAAACTCGCTTTCCATTTAGTGAATAACCCTTGATTGAAGGGATGAGAAACATAAACTATCATATGCTTGCTCAATTAATCTTAACGATAATTTCAATCCATGGTTTAGTTAGCTGAAACTTATACTGAAGGATAGAAATAGTGTATGGAAACAGAATTGCTAATCCAACTCTATCTAATAAAATTCACTATAGATGTCATTTGAGGGATTTCCCCGACTTCTTCATGATAGAAAATGCAAGCACTTATTCTTGAATAACAATAGGGTCCAGAAACGGGTATCCTAAAAAATTACGGGAGGGAATCACGACAATCCAATGCTTTGTTAAACAGCTGTTGGATAAAGGAGAACGCCCATGAGAAATTCTGACTTGTTTGCTGGCTATTAATTCTACAAAGAGCGAAGGAGTATCTTAAACATTTGTTGAAATTTTTCTTCTCCGCGTGATTCTCTAACAAACTCAGAAGCAACAAAGACATCAGGAAAGTTTCAATTGCCAATGATTATGATTTAAGGTTAAATAGACGATAGTTATTTATGTATGAATTTACACAAAAAATACTCGGAGTATTAAGTTTAAAGCAGCTATCTTAGCAACAAAATAGCATCTATCATTGCGCTCTAAGTCACCTATTGCACTATCAATAGTAAATGGTAGTCTCGAAGTAAATTGATCCTTTAATTTGATACATACGACTCGTTGATGAGGTCCATATCCAAATTTAGCCCTTTGCCAGCAATTTTCCGTTCATTACAAGCAATGGTATCAGATTCTGTTTTCACATTCGCTACAAACAATCTGCTCTGCTTATCTTCATTAGTAAAGGTTGTCAGATCATAACTACCCCTCTCATTGCTGTCTAATCCCTTCTTTTCATTACAATCATATTCCTTCTTCTCATTGATGCCAAATTCCTTCTTGATATGCTTCTCTGAGGGGAAAAATGGAGTCTCTTCTTTAATTTGTTGCATTCCCAGAGGAGTAAAAATAGAAAGAGGCAAGTTCCTAGTTGACGCCAAAAATAATGGACTTGGCAAGCTTCCATTGAAAGCCTTCGGAGAAAATTCTAATCAACACTCAATTTAAAGTCCATCGCCATTTAAGTTACCTGGCATGGCTCTCAGGTTATTTGTCAAATGCAAAGGGAAAAAACTGGGTTGCGAAAGCATCTCGTTCTCGTCTTCAGCTTTTACAGCCTGTAGTTGAGATATTGTTCTGAATGGGGGATTGCTAGAAATGAATTACTTGTCCTGTGGAGACGAAAGGGAGTGCGAAGAGGTCCATAGGCATTGGAAATGGCAAAAAATCTGATTTTTGTAACATTTCTTCGAAGTGAGCTTCATCAAAAGATTCAAATTCTTTTTTCAAGAGCTCGCGAATATCTTCTCGGCGTATAAATTTCGAGGTAGCTTTTGAAAGGAATCCATCTTCAAGTTTGATCCATCCATCCTCAAGTTTGATCTAATTCAAGGTAATTACGATGATTCTCTTGAGTGCTTTATTTACATCATCTTCGTCATACGAACACGATCCGTTTATATCTTCCCTTTTTACCTTATGATGAGCTTCATCATCTAAAAAAAGATTAAATAAATTAAAAAATAGGCCATTCTGATACTGGTAATTGATTCCTCCGCTTTCACTGAAACTCTCCTTAATATACCAAAAATATCCGATCTCCCCTTCCTGATCTTATTCATGATGGTATTGTTTAATTTATCCATCGCCATATTCTCATCCAAGCTCCCTAAAGCCTTATGCTTGCTATTCCCGTTGTTGGACCCGCTTTCGAGGCTTTGGTCGTCCTCTTCCTCCTCCTCAACTTTCACATCGACATCAGCGCCTAATTTCCCATGAGAAATTGATTCAAATGACGCTATACTACCAAATTTCTTTCTTCGAAGCTCCTTTTCCCTCTGACTTTTATAGCTTTTACTATCAACGGTTACCACAAAAATAACAATAGGCCAGCTTACTTAAATTCAAATATTTGTTCAATCACTGCCTTGAATTTCTTCGGGTCGGTGTTATCGAGCTTAGGATCAGGATATCGCTTGGCAACCTTGTTTGGCTTAACGTTGGCCTGCTCGAGCAAGTAATCTTGTATGTTCTTAGCCGTCAGCACCAATTTTCTCATATCTCCATCTGAGACAAAGTCTGGCTTTTGCTCACTTAGGTTCATTATCTTAGAAAGCACCCCTGGCTTTATCCCTTTCACGTGCTCAGTACCTACATATCGAAGATGATAATAGTAATAAGGCTTGCTGTCATCATAGCTTCCAAAATTACTGTTTTTGTCACCCAGGCGTTTGTTTAGCCTTCTAAGGCATCGCCTTAGCGTCGAATAGAAATGATTTTTGATAGAGTTATCAGTCCTGCCAAGAGGTTAGCTAATACTGGATAAATTGGAAATGCACCTTCCAGGAAGCAGCTTAGCGATCTCAGCCCATTTATTCCCATGCTCCTTATGAGCTTCAAACACGAGTTTCTCCTCTGCAACCGTCCAGGGCTTTTTATTAATTTTCGGGTCGAGGTGGTTATGCCATCTGAGGATAGTATTATAAAATTAATCAGAGAGAGGTAAGATGCCTTTCTCGACACTGTTTCCCTGTTCTGGCGTCAGAAGCGAAAACCTGTTGCATTTTGTCAGCAACGACTGTCCATTTTCGGATACCGTATTTATTAACCAGTTGACTCAAAAGCTTGTCTTCCTAGACGACCGAATTATATGAGCTATAACCCGGATGAAAATATAAGCATACTGCCTCGGTCCAGTTGCGTCGGTCAACCATGTTATTTAAGAATTCTGAGTTAATGTATATTATATATTTATAACGCCCTTACTTGTTTTTTTTAATATAACTGATGAACGGAACTCTCTTAATTTAGTTTCTCTATCTGGTATTCCTCGAGAAGCCTCTTGAGGATCCTAGCCTTTTTTCAAATTTTCCTCAGGAATGTAAAGCTATGGAAAAGATATCCATACTGAAGGCTAGTTATTTTATTCCGATTGCTGTTAAAGGATATTAAAAGGGGAAACGTAATTCGAGCATTCGAGGCATCATCGCTAAAAAGAAAATTTGCTGAAAATTTTTCAGTAAAAAAACACTTGAGAAATTTTAACTTTGATAGAGTAATACTGAAGTATCTACAGTTACAGAAATTAATAATCCAATTTTAATTTTGTAAAAAATTTTTTTCAGTAAGGCTCTGCTCATACTTTCAAACCGCTAAGTGATTACCAACTGCTTCTTTCTATTTATTATACTCGTTGGGAGCCATGCTACTCGAGATTCCAAACCATAGTATAGAGCTAGTCTTATCTCCCTTGGCCTTGGCCTTTCTTGCCAAGAATATATATTACTTGTAAGTAGCATCAGAAAAGGAGTTTAGAAGCTTTTTTTCAAGAGAGATATAAATGAAAGTAATCGCAGGCATAATTTTGGTAGATGAAGAATTGAATAAGTTAGAAAGAATTGAATTGTAAGAGTTAGAAGAAACGAATCAATGGCGGTCTTTGTAGATACGCGAGCTGTAAGTGTGAATCGTAATAGGGCTTAGTACCCTCAATTCTGTCATTTATTGGAGCAGTGGGTGGAATCGGAATATTGTAAGTTCATGCACTCGAAAAAAAAGCAAAAGAGAAGCGAATACTATGATAAATTAAAGTGATTCAACGGACTCAGAAATGGAACTTGATCCGAATAAAATTGAAACTGAGATTAATTTTCGCAGTTTCTTTGGAAATGAAAAATAAGTAGGTTGTTGGTTCCTCGTGCGACAATAGGCAAAAAAGTACTAAGCAAGCGGTTTTGAGCATTGTCTAAGTGATGAAACGATTGACAAATTTTCTCGCAACAGCGACAAGTGTGAACGCTATTGGGTCATCATACTCTTTAATTCCACAAATTTTTGGTACACACATTTGCTTTTTTGAACGCGACTTGCAATTTTGAAGTCCAGAATATTTCAAAATGCGACTTCAGAACATAATCCTTTAGTTTACCATTTTATCCTCCAAAAGACATTCTATGATATCGTCGTTGTTCAATTGGGGCGAGCATGAATCTTGAGAACCGAATAATGAATTCAGGAGTGTTTGGAATCTCATAATTAGACTAAACAGCTGATAAACATTCAAATTATTTAATGCGGCAAAAGCGATCTGGAAAAAAATTAGGTATATAACGGTTAAACTGAAAGCAAATTTCCATTATCACTTATAATATATTATTACTCGTGTCCTTCTTAATAATGTAGCCCAATACAAATTCATGAAAACCAACGATTCTTCAACTTAGCTCAAAACACTACTAGCTTTTGTTTTTTCATTTCGAAGATACCATTTAATAAAACCACTGTGTTCAACTTTCTAATAAAACATAATCTTCTTGTTTTTCATGCACGAAAAAATTTTATATTCACCTTGAATCCGAGTGATCCTTTGAATATCGTCCTCGAAAATCGCATTATAAATAATATCTCCTCCCAAGGCCACTCACAAACTCAAATCTCTTCTCTCAAATTGATAAGCTGCAATTACTGATCCGAAAAGACGAAGAATGAGAGAGAAATTTCTAATGATTGTTATAGATTATTTTCCAAACAAAACGGTCTCTTTTCTCCATCCAACCACTCCAACTGTACTTATATCGTCATAACTCCTTCAGGGCGCCTCTTCTTATCTCTTACCCTATCGAAAGCGTGCTCTCTTTCCTCTTCTTGTAAGGAAACTTTGCGTTTATTTTTCGAGGAATTTATTTTAAAGTTCTTTTAATTCGCACAAGCCGTGTTCTTTCTATATTCAGAAATTGTTTTGATTTTTAAAAATCAAAGGGTTCATAGCATAAGACAACGTTATGGCGATCAGAGCGCTAGGTTACGAAGTACGCGATTTAGGAAAGACCATCAAGAAGTACTTTCACTCCCTTAAAACACCTCTCACATTTCTCCAGGTCTAAGCGGCAGTTTATCTGGAAATTTGAAATTAATGGAAAACCCCACCGAGCCGAGATTACCGTTTCTTACATGTCGGGAAAGAAGAAGGTCGTGGTCGATGGCTCCACCCTCTACGAAGGCCAAAAGTAACGAAAAGCGGTTTTTGCCTCCTAACTTCTTGACGTAGGGTTCTGACGACGGCTTTCCAGTTCCCATTCAACATTGATTCCGGCCACATGTGCAATATCGTCCAACACGGAGATAACTTCGAGCTCAGAATCGACAACCAAGTTTTTTCTCACCTCTGGGATGCAGGTTAGTTGTGATTTTTGTAAGTTATGCTTATTCATTTGAATTTTTTCAGAAAAAATGAAGAAAGAATTCACTTACGACTCAAGTGTCTATGGTGATACGTATAGCAAGGGCGACTCCGACCCTTACAAGAAGTCATCCTACGGTGGCATGGGATCGACCAGCGGCACCTATGGAGGTACTGGATCTTATGGCGGCACCGGATCCTATGGAGCAACCGGATCAACATATAAGAAACCAGAGTCAAGTATTTCCGGTGGATGGGGTGACGTACAAAAGGCCATGAAGTAAATTTTATTGAGCTTACTCAGCAGGATTAATGGAATTGATACAGATCATTGAAAGTCGAAGGCACTACTCACAAGTCATCAAAGAATGAAGAGTTCGGATTTGGCATGTCCAAGCCAAAGGAGAAGAAGGAAAGCGACTTTGGTGGATTTGACCATGGGTTTGATAAATTCGCTCCTAAAGATTCAAAGAAGAAAGACTCAGAGTTCACAGATTTCTCGGACTTTGGAAAATCAGAGCCAAAGAAAACTTCGGGAGGCTCAGACTTCACCGATTTTTCTCAATGGGGCAAGCCGGAACCTAAGCCAAAGCAGCAGACCCAGCCTAGCGGAGGTTCAGGATTCACGGATTTCAGCAAAATTGGAGGAGGACAAAAAACAAACAGTCCACCACAAAAACAACCACAACAGCAAGCTTCAAGTAATTCTATGAGAGAGAGAGGAAATCTTAATTAATTTTGGCTAGATTTGCTTGATTTCGACGATGATACTCCTGCTCCAACTAACCAGTCTACCACAACTACCAAGAGTACCGGAGGACTGGGTTTCGATGACGCTTTTACTGCTCCAACTAACATGAACGCCAATATGCCAACACAGCAGCAGCAGACTGCCTTCGATGATTTTGGTATTTTCTGGGCGATTTGGTGATTCTAATTTATTTGTGAAGGAGGTGGTTTCGTCTCTCAACCAAAGCCCACGACAGTTACGACTTCAGCTACAACTAACCTGGCCGGCTTCGATTTCGGAGGACCAACCACGACAACGACTACAGTCACAAACACAAACGCGTTTTCCCCTACACAGACCACCACTACTACTGTGCAAGCAAGTACCAGTGGTGGATTCGATTTACTCGATGACGCACCAACGCAAACTCAGCCAATTCAGCAACAACAACCACAGACCCAGCAGCAACAGGTCCCAACTAAAAAACCAGTAATTTTGGAATAGATGATCTGTGTGTTAATTCATTTTTTAGGGAGATGCTTGGAATAGCAATTTGGTAGATTTGGGTGATCTTACAGCCGATAATAATCAGTAAAAGATCCTTTTTAAAGGCAATAGTTCTAAACAATATGTACTAGGACTACCGTTACTATGAACGTTAATATGGGAGGCAATTTCGGAACGGGTGCTCCATACGGAGGCAATCAGGGAGGATTCAATGCAGGAGGTTTTGGTGTCAGCGCTCAAGTTGGCTTTGGTGGTAACAACCAAGGAGGATTCGGCGCTGGAACACAAATGGGCTTCGGTGGAAGCACTCAAGGTGGCTTTGGAGGAAACCAAGGCGGTTTCGGTGGTTCCACCCAAGGAGGATTCGGTGGTAGCAACATGGGTGGCGGATTCGGTATGGGCTCCAATGATCCATTCGGTGGAAACACTCAAGGTGGCTTTGGAGGAAACCAAGGCGGTTTCGGTGGTTCCACCCAAGGAGGATTTGGAGGTAGCAACATGGGCATGGGCGGTTTCGGTGGTAGCACTCAGGGAGGCTTTGGCGGTAGCAACATGGGCATGGGCGGTTTCGGTGGCAACAACCAAGGTGGTTTCGGTGGTCCAACAGGAGGTAACCAAGCTGGATTTGGTGGTGGAAACCAAAACCAAATGGGCTTCGGTGGTAACCAAGGAGGTTTCGGTGGCCCCACTCAAGGAGGATTCGGTGGTAACAACATGGGTGGCGGATTTGGCATGGGCCCTACTGATGGATTCGGCGGCCCAACTGGCGGCAACACTGCTCCAACCCAAACCACAACAAAAGTCACAACTCCTTTCGATTTCTAAATACTTTCTCGCGCGTAGTCCTAGTTGATAAATTTCATGGCTCTCAACTTTTTTATTTCTATCTTTCATTTGAAGGTATTGTAATGGCCACCTAGTCTAGTCTAAGAAAATTTCGTATTTTACAATTAGGAGTGGAAGATTCGGTCACAAACTCAAGCTTATGTTAACTAACAAAATATCACAGAACCCTTAATCGATACTAAATTTTAAAAAAGAAATCCATACCAGAGAGGAGATTTTGAAAACTCACACAGTCCTATAGTGGCTTTCTAGAAGTATTTAAATAGCAATTGAAAAACCAAAAAAGAAAAAAAAAAAAGGATTCGTTAAATTAACAGCACATATAAGAAACTTTTTAATCAAAATCGCTTAATTTCAAAAAGCAAGGATTTATGAAAATTTCTTCGCAAACTAAGCTTGAGAAAGCCCGAAGCCTTAAAAAAGAACCAGAAGTCAAACCATGTCGAAGAGCGCTTCGTTTATCACGTAGAGAGCTTCTTGAAAGATGGCAGGCGTAACTACCGATCCAATAAATTAATCTTATTATTGCAGTAACAAAAAACAAGCATATGACGCTCGTAAAGACCAAAAAGTAATGCGGTTTGAAGACATGCTCCGAAATGACCATGTTTCCTTCTACCGAGTGACCTCATCGTCAAAAATTAACGAAAACTCTCAGAATATTTTCGAGAGGCTTTCAAGATTCGCCTCGAAGGAACGCAGTCAGAGTCGCTCGAACCGCGCAGACTTATCCAGCACAAAGAAGAAAGACTCACAGAGCAAATGTTTCTCTCAGAACGACTCGCTAATCAGTAATGTGATGCCGATTCAGGGAGTTACACATGAAAGCCGCCAGACCCCAGGAACGCTGGCTGTCTCGCAGGCAGCGCGGTTCTCGAATCTCGCGCTCGTGAATTCATTAAACGACGAAAACAGCAAGAATTCGCGAGTGGATGTTAATTTTCAAATCGAATTGAAAGATCATAAAATAAGCAAGAATGGCCAGGAGCCATCAGCGCTGACATTCAATCCTGAAGGCGAGAATATTGGATACAAGCAGAACGAGTGTAGGAATCTCGCTCAGAGCTTTAATCTGATGACAGATGCTGCAGAAGACAATAAGATCAGTCAGTCAGTGGAGAAACAAGGGGCGTCTGAGGATAATTTAGAAGATCTTGTCGAAAGGCTTAGGAATGAAAAAATGGATTTAGAAACCCATGCAGTGCAGACGGGAAAAGCTGTTGAGGAGTCAAAATTGTATGAAGAGAGCAACAGAATGAGTTTCCAACCTCAAGCTCTAAAGATGGAAATGAAGGATGAAGTCAAGATATCTCCACAAAAGACTCAATACCACCAGCAGAAGTTTGGAGGTTTAACCGAAATATTGGAAGGTCTCTACAAGAATTATAAGGTAAGCGCTGTTGTATTGAAAATTCACTCAAACCGCTCATTAGAATGGAAAAACTGAGTGGAAATACGAGTTTGAAACTTTAGTCACCAACACAAGCAAGGAACTCACCCATTTCTGGATTTTCCAAGGGAAATTCCAGCCTTGTGACGAGCTCGGAGAAGCATACAGCAAAGATCCGAAATTTTGCGTTCTGTTGCTGCAATACATAAGAGATCGAGCTTTTTATGATCAGGATTTCCTTGGCTACCAAAACGCTCTTTCCCAAACAACTTCAATTGAGGCTATGCAAAAAGGATTGGAAAGTTTTATCGAGCTTCAAAATCCTTTCAAGGGTCTCGGAGTAACAGAGGGGACTCCTCTTCCAATTCCAAAGATTGCGAAAGAAGAAAACTCTATTCAATTGTCGGTAGGCTACCCTGGAAGTCTTGCAGATCAGAAGATTGATACCAGAGATTGTGCGCCTAAGCAAGAAACCCAAGAGTATTTCTGTACTCCCCGAGAGGTAAAGATCGTTGGCATTAAGGAGAATCTAGAATTCTCAAACGATGAAATCGTAACTACTGCTCGACGCAAGCGTAGACGAGTCTTATTCGATGATGAATCAATTGATGAAGAGTGCGTTTCTACTCATAAAACGAAAAAGTCCAATGTGAAACAGAAAAATGAAGAGGAATCTGCCTCTAATAGAGTGGAACTAAAGAGTATTCCTGTTCAGAAAAATGAGGAAGAAAGCATCGGATTAGTAGATTACAAATCAATATGGTTGGAGGCATTAAATCTTTTATCTATTAGCATCGTTTTGGATCCGGTTTGATTTACGCCATGGTCAGTTTGAAGAAATCCGAACAAAAGAAACGCGGTAAATCACCGTCTTTTTACTATCAGTTTAATAATTTAGGCATGGCCGAGATGTTAACTCCTATTCGCGCTTCAAGAAGAATCCAGGCTAAGTTACAGAAGAAACTCGCGAGTGAGAATGCGATGGATATCGAAGACGGATTCCAGTTCAGTACCTTCTCTCTCTCTTTTCACTGAGCTTCACCACTAATACATTGTGAAAACTTATTAGATAACATCCGACGCATGGTCTGCAGATATATTGAAAATCCGGATTTAAGGCTTTCTTGGGGATTAGAGAAGACGCCTATTAAACCTACTGTCTCCGATAACGAGTACGTAAAACCTAAATCAAAAGGGAAATTTTAATTGTGCTGGCATTGGGTCTGCAGGGAAGAGACACTGAGCGGTAGATTCAAATTTATTTGATTGAAATTCTTGATGATACAATACATACACGTTAGAATTAAATAATTTATTTTATACAAATAATAACTTCATGAATTTGCTGTATGAGATTAACTCTTGAACCTACTTAAATCTTGACAAAACGTCTCCAGGAGGAGACATCGAATAGCAGAGGTAGCTTCATTGCCCCCAAAATCCGCTTGAATAATAAATCATTCACTGCTGGAAGTGGATTAAAGTTGCTAATACTAATCAAATTCGGGTTTAGAGAAGAATGTGTTACATTTTTTGGTTTTTAGCAGGCTAGCCTTTTGACCGATTCTTATTTATAAATCATTGAATAGTTTGCATGGAATGATGTGTGATACGCTAGGGAAATACTGTCTGGTGTGATTCACGAGGAAAGATAAGTAAGTAATTTTCGAAATCAGGTGAATCCATTGATTCAGTACAGAATTAAACAATTTGTTAAATCATTATTCGACCAAGGATCACGCATGGCACTGAACCAAACGAACAGCGAAAGGAGCGAAATGAAAGAAGAAATTAAGAGCCCGCTCCTCAAGCAGCCAGAGGTAAAGGAAGTAAATCCTCTATCAGAACTCAAGCTCGATGAATTGACCAATCTTCACATCTATGCCTATGGTGTCGGCCATTTCCTAAACGATCTCTGCGCAGCGTGCTGGTTCAACTATCTCCTGTTTTACCTCAAGAGCGTTGAGCCGATTGGCGATGCCGAGCAAGCTGGTACCTATGCTGGGTAATTTACTATACTTCCTTTCTCTTCTCATCTTTCCTGACTATGAAGAATGGTATTGCTTGCTGGACAGCTCGCTGATGGTATATTCACCCCGATTGTGGGTTATTCATCCGATAAGTTCAATACTCGCTGCGGAAAACGCATGCCATGGTAAGTTTTATCATTAAATGGGGTATTTTACCGATATCATAGGTACTACTTTGGATTCGTCATGGTTGTCGTTTGTTTTTATTTCATTTTTCTACCGTGCCAATTCTGCATCTGGTTCTCAAACACAACTCCCGTGAGACTTTTGTATTATATCCTGTTTCCCTCGTTATTCAACGTGGGATGGGCTGCGTGCCAGGTCAGCCACATGTCGTTGGTGCCTTCACTCACGATATCCAGAGTTAGAAGGGATATCTTGAACAACCTGAGAAACACATTCACTTTTGTTGCAAATTTTTGGGTGCTGCTTTTCGCGTTCTTTTTGTTTGCTTTAGTTAAAGACGGGCCACTAAAATTCCGAATCCTTGCGCAGGGGACGCTGGTGCTAGGAGCATCAACTTCGATCTTTTTCATGCTGGTGATTCGAGAGAAAAAGCTCACACGGGGCTGCCGAAAACTGGCGAAGGAATACCGAGAGCAGTTCAGCAGAATTGCGTCACAGATTAGTATCCCAAGGAGTCTTACAGACACTGAATTCAACTGCGTGGACAGTATGAAGCAGGACCCAGAACTGGATAAAGACCAGTTTTCTATGCTTGAAGATGGATTAAGGGTAGATGGACCAAGTGATGCAGCAAGAGCGAAGTAATTATTAAGTTTTCAATGGAAAATAGTAATCGGGCTTTTTGGTGAACTAAAGCAAGGTTGTTGTTGCTCAAACTTCAAGTACAAACAAAAAAGACACTAAAGGCAGCAAGATGTCGTCTATGGCGAGTGAAGCATTCCAATGGTATCTATGGTTTTACGAATGGAAATTCTACGCGTATGGATTTGTTTATATGGGAGCGAGAATCTATTGCAATGTTATCACGGTAAAAAATTCTTATTTCATTTCAATTTTCAATTTGATTACCAGTCATTGCTGCTCTTTTACCTTCAAACTGTGCTCCAATTCGGGATGGGAACCGATACAACGAACATCCCGATCACCTTTGCTATTATCCCAATGTTAATTTACATATCATCCTCGGTTTTGACCATCAAACTCAAGAATGTCTACCAAAAAATCGGCCGGTAGCAATCAATAATATAGAATTTTTTTCTAATAGCTTTCTTTGGTTTATAGAAAGAAAACCTTCACATTCGGGGCTATCTTGGCGCTGTGCATCTCCTGTGCGCTCGTGGTAATTTAACTCTACATTACTATTCATCTAATTAGCATACTCAAGTTCTTGGAGCCCGCTTTCAACTATATCATGTATCTTATCGCAATTCTGTTGGGATTAGCCCAAAGTATAATTTTAAACACCGCAGTCGCGTTCATTGTAAAATTTTCATTGGAAAGAAGAACAATCAACTTACATGTATTTTTAGGGAGAAGTCGTCGGACAGAAAGGACATAGCGGTGCGTTTGTTTACGGTTTTTATAGTTTCTTAGAGAAGTCAGCCTGTGGCATTCTCTTGTTCTTTATTATGGTAAAGAGAAAGGGAGATTTGTCCTCTTATGATTTTTTTTCTCATAGCACTTGAGAGATGTAAATGACGACGCGAACAAAGAATACGTGAGATGGTGCTTTGTAATAACACCTTGCATTGGGGCTGTTATTGCCTGGCTCGGTGTTCAAACGGGAGGCGCGAAAGATTATGAAGAAGGAGGCGAGGACGCAGTAATGGATGAAGATAAACTTCAATAATCGTGTTGTTTTCCACGAATTTTAAACATTGGTATTTTGCCTTCAAATTAGATGCACCTTTTTTAACCACTTTACTCTCTGCTTTTTTATTTGAATCACTTCACAGAGCTAGAGAGCAACAGTTAGAAGCGGTTTATAAATTAAACAACCACAAAAAAAAATCGTTTAGGAGTACCATAACAGTGAAAAGAGCATACTAACATGCTCTTTCTGTACTGTAACGATTAAAATTCATTATTTTTTGTAAAATTTGCTTGTCCTAGCTATTTTACATTGATTATTTCAATTTTAGAGCGAGTTTTCAGCTGATTTCTTTAAAAAGCTCATTTAGATTGCGAGAAAGAATGCTAATGAATGGGTTCGTAATAGCACTGTTAAAGGATCTTCCGTTCCAAGAGCAGTGGAACGATAGAATCCTAAGATAATCATTGTTTTTAAGAGAATTTTAAGTTGTTCTAAGACGCGAATTTATTTTCAGGAGAAACGGCTGGATGACATTAGAGTACAAGCCAGAGCAATTCTTAAGCTCTTTTAGACAGAATTTACTACATTGAATCAAATTGGTTTTTTCTACAAGGACCTCTTCTGTCTCTAGCATGTTGCTACAGTACCAGAATAGGTTCCGCTCATTGGACATGAGATAATAATGCTTCACTTCTATTCTGCGCATTTATTGATGAGGTTGAAAAAAAAATTGCTTAAACTTGTTCAAATTTAATGTTTGGACCAATGTTTGGATAGGAATAAGACTCAATTCATATGCTACCTTGTAATAGAAACGGTTTCTTGCAATAGCCATACGTGAAGTTGCTTAATTATCGAGTGATTGTTAATTGAAGAGTGGAAAAAAAAAGCTTGTGTATTTTCAGCGTATTTAATTTTTTTATTTCATTCGATAATTTGTTTCACATCATTTTTTAACTGGTTTTATTGAAAACTTACCTATCTCACTACTGGTTTTTCACTTTTTCCAAACCTGAGCTTCGCAAATTATTTTTTCTAATCCCGCTCCCTCTTCCCTGACTCCATCCTACCCTTCCAAATTCAGATCAGAATCTTGACTGTAAATATCAATTCCTCGTTATCTCCAAGGATCTCACTCAATACATCCAACCATAGAGTCTCCCACAACTTATTTATGAATGATTCCCTTAACAAATTTCTATTTATGAAGATTCTCACTTAAAGAACCAAACTTTCATTGATAAATCGCCAGATTTCTTATATCGCTATCTGTTAAACGAGAAAAAGAGGTGGAAAAGCCTTGTTTAGTAACGTTGCTTGAGTAGCTATTGGTATTTTCCTCTAAAGCTTTAATTATGATGAATCTGTTCACTAGCACTACCTCTCTTCAGTATCCATACCGATTAAAAAATATATCGATTTTCTATTGGATTTTGATAGCTAAAATTAGCTAACGAGCTTTTTTCTCACCTATAGCGGCGCTCTTTAGCTGTTTTCAAGTGATGAGACAAAAAACCGTCCTCGCAATTGCTGATGCAAGGCTTTTCTGATTTAAAATTTCCTAATTTTCGGACACGACTATAAATAGTCATAACGACTAAAAAAAAACTGGACACATTCAACCAATTTAGAAGATCCAACCGTTGCCTGACGGACCCTCCTGTCCTCGATGGAAATGCCCTCAGGAAGCTGGAAGGGAGTTTTTCTTACCTTGAAATTTTAAGAGGAAGGAGTTTATGACAAGTAAATTATTGGACAGCTGTTTCTGGCAAAGAGAGTTAAAATTAGGATTCTTATATTTTAGGAATTTTTTGGTCTTGTTATCTATAATTAGTGGTTTAATCTGTTCAAACGACCAGACCTCAAAGCCTCTTACCTGATCTCCTTCATTTTTCGACATGGGAAGACGTAAAATTGCCATCCAAGCCATCAGCGATTCAAAAATCCGACACGTAAAAGTTTTTCGAAAGACGTCAGAAATCCTTACATAATTAAATAGAATACTTTCAATAAGCGTAAAAACGGCCTGGTGAAGAAGGCGGCTGAGCTCTCAATGCTTTGCAATGTGAAAATGCTGCTCGCATTTGAGGATTTACATGGAAATCTGATCCAATACTCAACGCATGGGATATTTGACCCTAAGCAGTATTTCAGCGGAAACAAAGCCCTTACCGCCTACGAGTTTACTTCTAAACATGTAAGTGCTTGTGTGGAATTTTTAACAGGCTAAATCTTTGTGTTAGTATCCTAATTTCTTCAAAGGATCGCAATCAGAGAAGAAAAATTCGAATACTACTACAGTAACAACTGAAACCCTTGAAGAGAGTCAGCCTCAGACTTATGTCCCAATGAAGTCAACTAAGCTGTTAGAGTCATTAGAGTAAATCATCGTTCTCTTTGGCATACTGATCCTGGGTCTTTAGTTCTAATATTAAAACGTGTTCAAAAATGGTGGAGAAGCTAAATGCCTCCATGGATAATATTAAAATTGACCGCATGGCGCGCTTTAAATCTAAAGAACTGGTAAATGAGATTCACTGTAAACGAAGCCTGAAACTTGTGTAGAATGTGACTGAAAAAAGCGATCCGCTTTTACGAAAGATCCGAAAAGTTGATGGTCCTAGCCATAAGCTCGAATATCAAAGTGATAGCGAGCATGGCATTTGCGAATCACGAGACTTTTCTCCTAAGATTGAGTGTTTACCAGAGGAAACCCAGTATCAAGCCAACACAAGGAGTCAGGAGGAAATGGCAATAGAAAATCAGAGAAGTAAGAGTCCTGTCTCTCAGGATTTGATCAAAGGGTTGGCAAGTGCTGGAGGAATGCCCTCGCCCAACCCTTTGCAAGCGATGAGTCTTAACTACGCTCTTAACTTCCTGCAGAATCCGCTTTCTTCGATGCTTCTCCAGAGCACTAATAATGACCTGCTAGCTTTTTCGAAATCTCTGTTGCTCTTCAGCTCGTTGACAAATTCCATCAATAGCATGAATAGCATGGATAAACTAGCCTCTGTATTCAAAGAAAACCAAAGGAATGCTCAAGCTATTAGCAGCGAACCGAGCGTCGAGTCTTCTCTATCCGCTCAATCTAGGCAAGCGACACTACAAACACAGACAAGGGATCATGATTCGGAATAATTATCTGGGCATGAATTGATAATTGAATGAGCGCTTGTGTTTTTTTGTATTGATTTGCCATGTACAAAAAAGCTTCTTGCGACCTTTGTTGTTGTTCTATATTAATATATAGTAGGGTGAACGGTGTGGATCAATAGGTCCAGCCACGCAATGCGTGATTGTATAAAGACTGAATCAAATTCAACGAATTCTTAGCGAACAAGTGCGTACCTCATCTAAGTAGGAAATAGCAGAAGAGTTGAATCTTATTCTATGCTGAGATCAATAGAGGCTTACAAGTGTTGAGATGATAGTCAACTGTTTGGAATTGATAACCGGACGGTACTCGCAGGATGCAAGAGCAGGAAATAGTAGATAGGTCCTTGGGTGCTTTCAATGTCCCAAGATATCTTTTTTGAATTTAGTGAGACAGAATTAAATTATTAGGAGCTATTTTTAAGCTTGTCTAATTTTAGCTGATTAGCCCTTGACGGTATCAAATATCGTTTAGACCTCACAAAATAGTTGATGGCTTGAAGCAATTGGTTTAGTACCACTGCAAAGCCTTCATCCGAGTGAGCTTAGAGGGCAAATAGCTGAGATTGATCTCACATGTTGAAGAAGCCCGAAAGCGGTGGTATTGTGCGAATTTGGTGATTTTAAGCTTAGTTTCGACTGACATTCTCAGTAAGACTTTCATAAAAGCGATATTGCTCACTTTTTTTTTGAAATTGAAGGCAAGTTGCCCATAATTAGGAAGAGACATTTCCACATTTTAAAGAACGATCAAGATTAAATTTAATTGACTAATTGCATATTCTACCTCATTCTTCATTATTCATACACGCTGATATTACTATCTATTCGAACCAAGAGAAAGCAGGTATAGCTCTACTTTTGAGTCATCTAGTTATAGGACTTTGCGGTCTTTCTCAACAGCAGCCTTATATATGAAGCAAAAGTCTGTAAGTTTTCGTAGTTCATTTGATGAAAACCCAAAGATCTGGGTGATATGGATTCGCCGTCAGTTCTCGGCATATACTCAATTTGAGTCAATAATAAAATAAGCTCCTTGAGAAGAGCAGAACAAACGATATTCATTGAATTAAAGTTGAGAAGTTCGAGTCATGAATTTCAAACAACTATCCAATTGAAATACTTCTTTATCGTACTCTTAAAATCAGCTAGCGACACCTATTTTTCAGTTTAGATCTCAAAATCCATGTGAGAATGAGCATAATTACCTTGCCATCAAATTCATTGTGCACATACAAGATCAAATCGCCATACTCAGCATCCGTTCCCAGCTTAGGGTTCGGAGTCAAAAAATCTTTCAACTCCTGGACGGTTAAGAACCCATCAGCATCCTAAATCAAAAATCGTTAGCACGGAGATATTAGTGGACGGCTCTACTTGATCCCAGATTTTAAACATCATTTCTAGTTTCGTGTTGTTCAGAAACGACTCTTTATCAAACGCAGCGTTCAAAAATCCTATAGATTTCAAAGATCCTCCATAAAATACATTACAA